>Ga0299913_10003461_pt1 | contig 12916 bp, 17 predicted proteins | sample RVTome_9_FD_201360 | JGI IMG/M metagenome (GOLD analysis project Ga0299913, IMG submission 201360) | Soil microbial communities from uranium-contaminated site in the Upper Colorado River Basin, Wyoming, United States - RVT155D38 (version 2) ... | reverse complement strand
CGGTCACCCGCCGGCACTGCCACCTGCTTCACACGATTCGCCATGACTGCAGTCTCGCAGACCGCAAGCCAATAACCCAATAACTTCAACTACGGACCACTAGAGTTGCTCATGTCGACCGTCGACGATCCGTATTGCGGGCACCCCGCGCCGGACGGGGGTCACGTTGGACGCTATGTTGATGCCGACCCTTCGGCGGTGGTGCTGACCGTCCTCGGCGCCAGCGCGATCCGGAAGGCCGAAGGTTCGCCCCAGCGACTTGTCCTCGCCGTGCCTCATCCGACCGGCGGCCCACCGCATCTGCTGGCCGCCAACATCCCGCCTGCCGGAGCCGACCGCATACGCGCGCTGGTCAGGTCGAGCCGGACAAGGAGCTCCATGGTCGACATCGACCCAGCGGCGGTCCAGTCGAACACTGCTTTGGAGTGGTGGCGGGTGTCCGACGAGCGCGACGAGGTGACGACCCGTCGCGACTCGGCGCGGCCGGTCGCAGCCTTCGACGGCAAGACGGTTCAGGTCTGGGGGTGTGGCGGGCTCGGATCGTGGATTGCGGAGTACGTCGTTCGGGCTGGAGCGAAGAAGATGCTTCTGTGCGATCCGGGCCGCATCTCAGGGGTCTCTTGGTTCGTCAGAATTTCGTCGAGGCCGATATCGGCAGTACGAAGGTCGAGGCGCTCGCCCGACGTCTACATGCGATCAGCGACAGCGTTGAAGTGGTCGTGCGAGATGCGATGGCACCGCTCGCTCAGGACCTCTCCGAGGCCGATCTAATCGTGGATGCGACAGTTAGTGTCTCGATTGGTCGCCTACTCAACGGAGTCGCCGATACCGACGGTGCCCGGCCAGTTCTCGCGCAGATAGCCACTGATGCTCAGACTGGAACTTTGGGCATCATGTCTGTCTCCGTGCCGCCGCTGCGGGCGGGACCGCTCGCGATGGACCGCATGGCGGGGCAGAGGATCACCCAAGACGGGTCGTACGAAGCGTTCCATTGCTTGTGGGAGTCGCCGGCGCCTGGCGACGAGATCATCCCAACGCGGGGCTGTTCCACGCCGACTTTTCACGGGTCGGCCGCTGATCTCGCTGCGGTGGCCGCGAGTCTGACCAGCATCCTCGGAGCCCATCTTGGTACCGAGGCAACAATCTCGGGCACACACCTCATCTCGCTTCCGCACGGTGAGGCCGGTCCGCAGCGGACCTTTGTACCTTTTCAGGGGCCTCCGATCGACGTGAATTCGTCGCTTGGCAGTGCGATCTGAGCTGGACGTTTGGCGTCTGTCCGCCTGGCGTCGCTGAGCCGGAAGGTTGTCGGCGCGGCGACTCCGCAGAGGCTCGTGCGGTCGACTGGACGCATAGAGTGCATCTACTAAGCCCATGGTGTGGCGGTGCCCACCCCAGAATCCGGCTGTTCCCAATACGCGGATCAGTCGGCATATGCTCGGCGGTCTGAGCGAGGTTCACGATAGAAGCCGTCGGAAGACATGACGACAACGCCCACACAAGACGCGAAGGGGAGCAACCAGTTTGCAAGTCATTCTTGGAATCGTCGCTGGCGCGATAATAACGATCGCTGTTTCTCGCTATTTCTTTCGAGAGTCACTGAAGGTCAACATTGAAGTCTTTGCGCATCAGTCGTCAACTATATTCGAAGGTGTCGACGACGACGTTCGCCACCAGCTGTCACTTCAGTTTGCTGACCGTGAGATAGCCGATCTAAGCCATGTTGAATATCTAATTGCGAACAATGGACGCCATCCGATTGCGAACTATAAGCAACCGCTGACCCTGCACGCGCCGACCGGTACGCGGATTCTCGACGCTGCTTTACTTTTCGTCAGTCCCGAAGGTCGCTCTATACGGGTTTCAGCTGACGAGCGCACGGCTACCTTGCACTTCGATGTTCTCAATCCGGGTGAATACTTCCTAGTGAAGGTGTTGCTAGAGGGCTTGGCCCACGCGCATGAAATGGACTTTTCAATTGCAGCTGAGAACCTGCCACCACGAATCGTCCCTAAGCTTACGGGATACGATGTAGCTGAAGCAAATGAATCGTTTGAGTGGGGCTTGCTGCTTGCGTCGATAGTCGTTCTTGCACTACCGCTTTCAATGTTCGGATTCGTAGCACTCTACGCGACGGAGCAGCAACGTGTCATACCGTGGGGCGGCGACTTCTCTCCCCGCATTCTGGAGTTGGTAGCCATCATTCCCACAATTGCCCTTGCGTTGCTGCTACTGCTATTTGGAGTAATGATGATGCTGGCCGCCGCCTTTGGTGGGTCATTTCCTCCCAGGGACAGCTTCCGTCTTCCGGAGCACCTGAGGCGCTCGTCCTACTACGCTCGCCACGGCGTTGTGCTCGGGACACCTGGCGCTCGGCCATCGCGCACCGATAAGTCGTGACGAACCCTGGGTGAGCAGAGTCGTCGACCTACGGTCGGCACCGACGAGCAACTCGTGCATTCCTGATGGCTACGACTTGAGAGACAACCGCAGCCTGAGTGAAAGCGCACCTTGTTCACCACCTGACTCTCGATCGATGCAGGCGCTGATCCCTGTAGCGCGCCCCGTCGCTACTTGTGTCTGGTTCTCCGGACGTCGTGCTTCACGTCGCAGCGCCACTGATCGCAAGCTCACTTCTGGAAGCGCGGCGGGTGGCTCGGGCCGGTCCGAGCGGTCTACAAGTCGAGTTCGAGCGGTGCGTAGCGCTCGTGGTCGTGTGTGATGTCTCGTCGTCCCGCGGTCCGGTAGGGCGCGCGGTCGAGTCTGGGTGTCTGGTCGATGGCCAGGGCGTGGCTGCGGTCGCGGCCGATGGCGTCGATCCAACTGCGGTCGCTGGTTGCGTAGATGCGGTTGGTGAGGCGTCCGCGGGAGAGCGTGACGTAGGCGCGTTCGGCTGATGATCCAGCCGTCGGAGCGAACATGCTGTGGTCGACGGTGGAGCCTTGGGCGGTGTCGACCGTGCGGGCGTAGCCGTAGTCGACGTGTTCGCCGACGTAGCTGGCGGGCAGCGTGATCGCCGTCGGCCCGCCAGGTGCGCGATGCACGGCGTCGAGTTCGACCGTAAGGCTGCGGCGGCCCGTTGCGACGACGCGGCCGGTCATGCCGTTGCGCACTGCGATCGTCGTGCCGTCGGGCTGGGTGATCCGGTGGTTGCAGCGCAGGATGACCTGGTCGCCAACCGCGAGCGCAACGGTGCGGTCGTCGGGCGCACGGTAGGTCCGTGAGCGTCTGGACAAGTCGCCGCGGGCGACGAGGTGGGCGCGGGCGAGCTGGTTGATCTCGGCGACGGCGGCGCGTTCGGTCGCCAGCATCAGCACCTCGGCGCCGCCGTCGCGCAACGACAGCCAGTCATCGACCATCGCCGCCCAAGCCTTGGCCGGCGTCGCGTGCTTGTCGGACACCGCACCCTGGGTGCTGAGCACCTCGACCGCGGCGGCGGCCTGCCGGTCGCGGAGGAGCTCGGCGGCGTCGCGGTAGACGGGGTCGCGGAACCGGTGGTTCTGCCCAAGGACGCTCGCTCCCAGCCGCTGGGTCAGGGCGTAGTGGCCACCGCCGACGTCGACCGAGGGGATCTGGCGGTGGTCGCCGACGTCGACGACCTTGCCGGCGACGGCATCGACCGCGCGTTGCAGCGCCAGCCGCTTGCGGGTCGAGCACATGGCGGCCTCGTCGAGGATCACGACCACGCCGCGCGGGAGGGTGCGGCGTCGGTTGTCGAGTTCGACCAGAAGCCGGTCGACGGTGGCGGCTTCGGTGATGCCTGCGGACATCGCGAGTTGGTGGGCGGCGGTCGCAGACGGTGCGACGCCAAGGACCGGGATGCCGGCGGCGTCGAGCACTTGGCGGTACGCACCGAGTGCGGTGGACTTGCCGGTGCCGGCCTTGCCGATCACCACGTCCACGCCCGCGCCCGAGGACGCCACCGTGCGGACCATCGCCGCCTGGTCGGCGTCGAGCGTCGGGTTGGTGGCGAGGACCTGGTCGACGATGCGGCGCGGGACGAGTGCGGCACCGGCGTCCTGCCGGTTGGCGGCGAGGTGCAGCAGTTCGGTCTCGGCGGTCAGGAGGTCGACGGTGGTGTAGCGACGCTCAGACTGATCGACCGTGCGCACGATCCGACCGCTGGCATCACGAACGCGGACGACCTCGCTGCTGGTCCGCGGCCCGGGCGCCAGCACGGGCACGACCCGCTGATCGCGGAGGAGGTGCCGGAGGAGCGCTTCGCCGCGGAGGGCGGTGTCGGCGGCGTTGGTGGAGAGGATGGCGGAGCGGGTGGTGAGGTCGATGACCGCGTCGCGGCGGGAGAAGCTCGACGCCCGCTGTGTGACGCCCTCGGGTCCGGTGATCACGTCGATGATCTGACGGCCCGGCTCGATGAGTTGCGTGTGACGTTGCCGACGGTGTTGCAACCGCGTTGGGATCGCCGCCTCGAGGACAGATAGTGGGTCGTGGCCGGCGACGAGGGCTTCGCGGGTGAACCGATCGTGCAGTGATCGGCCGTTACCGACCTGGACCTTGGCGTGGCGAGTGTCGAGCGCTGCGGTCTGGGCGGCTCGTCCGGTGGCGGTGTCGGGGTCGAGGCCGCGCGCTCGGAGGGCGGCGGTGATCTGACTGCGCCTCGTCGCCCACCGACGACATAACCCGGGTGGGACACCGACGATCTCCCACTGCTCGTCTCGGCGCTCCCAGCCGACATCGAGCCGGCGGGTCAGCTCGGCGCGTAGCGCGGCCTGGTAGATGCCGTCGGCGGCCTTGGCGTGTTGGAAGATCAGTCCGCCGTCCAGTGCTGCTCGGCGGCCGTCGGGGGCTTGGAGGAGGTTGGCGAGGATGGTGTGGGTGTGCAGCTGCGGGTCGCCTTCGCGGGAGCAGCGGTGCGTGAACTCCGCCCGCAGAAATCCGAGCTGTGAGCCGTCCTGCCGGTCGACGCCGTCGCGGCCGAGCCGGGCGACGCACGCGTGGCCGGTGAGGTAGCCGACAGCGGCATCCACCGCAGCCGCCTGCGCTTCGCGCACGTGATGGCGGGCGTCGTCGGGGGCGATCGCCCAGAGCGCCGAGATCGACTTGGGCGGCGAGAACGTGATGTCCCACGCCGCCACGCGCTGATTCGGCTGCGGCTTGAGCGCCTCACCGGTAGCCGGGTCGACGCCGTCGAGGACGGCGCGGAAGTCCTCGGCGGCCACGTCGCCGGACAGCCCGAGTTGGTCGGCGAACGCGCCTCGCCAGACGCCGGGTGCTTCGCCGTGGCCGGCGTAGTAGTCGTGCCGATCGCGAGCGACCTGCTCGACGTAGTACGTCACGCTTGCGCCAGCACCGCCGACACGGATCGCAGCGACCGAGGCGACCATCAGTAGCCACCTGCAACCGGAGATCGCACCGAGCTCGACGAGGACCAGGACCACCATCGAGCAGCGAGCCGAGGACCCGACCACACCCTTGCATCGTGATGAAGTGCAACAACCAGCCGGCCGTCAAGCACGACTGGAGCGTTGTGTCGGTGGATGCGGCAGGGGTGCTGGGAGACGTTGATCGCAGTCCAAGGGCGTCGGCTGGGGCCGCGCCGGTGATCGCAGCGATCCCCGTCAGACGCGCGATCGTCGCGGGCTTCCGCCGCCGCACGGTGCGCGCGAGCGCGCACGGGAACGCGTGCCTGGCGTCCGAGCACGGTGGGCGCAGGCCCGTAGCTGTCGAGCATCCGATCAATGCGGCCAACGCTGAGCGCTGCAGCGACGCGCTCGACGTCCCGTCGCTCGACCGCGAGCAGCGACGAAGGGTCGAGTGCCCGACGCACGGTTCGGCCCCGTACGGGCGCGTCGGCGGTCACGCCGAGTCCGTCTCGCGCCGGCGACGCGCCTGCGCCGACCGCAGCGCCAGCCGCGTCATGTGCGCGCGCATGGCGTGCTCGGCCCGCCGCTGCCGCTCAGCGACCGGCAGGACACCGTCGGGGTCGACCTCGCGCTCGAACCGCTCGACGAACGCCGTGCGGCCGTTGGCGGTGATTTCGCGGCCGTCGTGGCGGGCGTGCATCGCGTACGCCGCGAGCCGCGCCCGCAGCGCGCGTTGACTCGGGGACATGCCGCTGCCCGAACACCGGTCGCTGGCCATGACGGACCTCCGATCGCTCGCCCGCGCAGGTCGCGCGGGCTCAGGACCGGTCAGTCATGCCGATGGCACTGGCACAGCGCTTGCAGAACGGGTTGCAAGTCGTATGCATTTCGCGCATACGCGGCGATTTCCGCGGCCAGAACGTGCAAGGTCGAGCCATTCGCGCTCGCCGACGGTCCGTCGTCGAGCCAGCCTTTGAAGCGGCGCTGGCAGTAGGATCTGAGGTGGAGGTGGCGTTGTGTTCGAACGGATCACGCTGGACCCAGCGGTGATGGCGGGCGTGCCCTGCATCCGTGGTATGCGAGTGCCGGTGGCCACCGTGGTCGGCATGGTGGCCGAGGGCATGACCGCCGACGAGATCCTCGACGACTTCCCGTATCTGGAACGCGAGGACATCGCCGAGGCGCTGCAGTACGCTGCCGAGGCGGTGCGCGAACGCCAGTTGCCGCTCGTGGCAGACGGGTGAGGTTCCTGATCGACGCCAGCCTGTCGTTCCGAGTCGCAGAAGCGCTCCAGAAGGCCGGTCACGATGCCGTGCATGTCCGCGACGCACTGACCGTGGACGCGCCCGATACCGCGATCTTCCACCACGCTGCGGCCGATGACCGCGTCGTCGTATCCGCCGACACGGACTTCGGTGAGCTGCTCGCGCGTCTGCAGACCGCGCGGCCGTCGTTGGTGCTGTTGCGTCGGCGTACGCGACGGCGCCCGTCGGATCAGACCACGCTGTTGCTCACCCAGTTGCCCGCTGTCGTCGACGACCTGCAGGCGGGCGCGATCGTGGTGATCGAGGAGGCGCGGGTGCGCGTGCGATCTCTCCCCGTCGATGACCAGAGGTAGCAGGTCGACGCGGCTACGGCGTTGAGCGGCGCACTCGCCGAGCGGCAGGACGCGGTAGCGCGCGTAGATCGTGTCGGCGAGCGTGGCGACATCGTCAGGAACGGCTGATCGCTGTAGTTCTCGACCGGCAGCGGCACGCCCACCACGGCGCGGGCGCGTCGCGCGGCGCATGCCCGGTGGAACTACCGGGACGCCGAGGTGATCGGTCTGGTCCGGTGACACTGCGGCCGTGGTAACGATGGCGGCCAGGGCGGTCAGGGCGAGATCGCCGCGCGGCTGCGCGCCGACGCCGACGCCCTCGGCGGCCTGTTCCCCGACGAGCCCGGCCCGAACTGCTTCACCATCTACGCGGATCTGCTGCGCGACACCGCGACACGCTCGACCATGGCGGTGAGGTCGACTGCGACGTCCGGGACCTACTTGATCTGGCCTTGTGACAGCGCCCGGGTGCCCTCGATCCACCCGCGCCCGGGCAGCCACGCCACCAGCCGCACCGGATGGCTCTGGGCGTCTGGTGTCGACGTGGTGACCCAGATTCCGTCGATCGGTTCCGGCAGCGCCGGCTGATCGGTTGGCAGCACCATCGGCGACGACGGTCCGCCCGGGCGGTCGAGCAGGATCGTGAAGGGGTCGTGCAGGCCGAGCACGAGGAACGCGTGTCGCTCGTCGACACCCTCGGCGTCGGCGAGCTGGCCGCGCAGCTTGTCCGCGGCGTTGCTGGTGGTCCACTTCTCGAGGTGCGCGGGCAGCTGCTCGATGCGCGGCACCCACACGCCGACGCCCTTAGGCATCACGTAGAACCCGGCCGCGTGCAGCGTGGTGACCGGACCTGAGGAGACGGAGCTCACGCCGAGGTTGGTCAGATCCCTGTAGAGCTGCTCGTCGACAGCTCGCAGGTGGAACAGCCTCCGCCCGGACGGCCAGCCGAGCGCCTCGAGGCGAGCGAGCAGCGCCGGCAGCGCGTGGCGCGCAGGCTCCTGCTGGGCGTCGTGGCGCATCCACACGTGCCAGCACCGCGTCAGCAGCTCCGACTCGACGTAGGGCGCCTTCGACGACTCGGCAGACGCCTGCATGAAGTCCTGATCCAGGATCTGCTTGACCTCGACCGCGACGCGCCGACCGCCGAGCTCGTACTCGAGGTCGTAGGCGCCCTGCCGACCGCCCGTGTCGTGGTCGGCCACCTCGACGCCAAGCGTCGCGGCGATGGAGTACATCGCCAGGAACTTCGCTGCATCGTCGCTCATCGGATCTCCTGCCGGGCGTTGCGGGTCGGACAGGTTGCCAGCGTGGGTGACACGCTGCAACCGCACCTTCCACGGCTCGCGCGCCGCTGGGTGTGCGAGCGCACCGAGCCCCGGCCGCACTCGCCTGGCGACCGGTGCCAGGCCAGGCCGCCGGGCTGGTCTGCCTCGGCGCGCCGTCCGCACGTAGCCTGCTCGGACATGAGCGATGACCCCGGCGGCGTGCTGCTGTCGTACTTCCGCGACGCGATCGCCGGCGAACGGGCGCGGCAGGAGCAGTCGTTGCGGCCGCCGGCGACGTCGACGAGCTCGCCGGGATGTACCGGCGCGGCGGCCTGAAGCACGTCAAGGTGCGCGACTACGACTACGTCCAGGAGCCGAAGACGTCGGGCTACCGCGGCGTGCACTTGGTCTACCGGTACGTCAGGACAAGAAGACGACCTACAACGGCCTGCAGATCGAGATGCAGATCAGGTCCCGCGTGCAGCACGCGTGGGCGACCGCCGTCGAGACCGTGGACATGTTCAGCGGCCAGGCGCTGAAGTCGAGCCACGGTGACGACAAGTGGCTGCGGTTCTTCGCGGTCGCGGCCTCCGAGATGGCGTACATCGAGTGACTGCCAGGCGTGCCCGACACGCCGTCCACCCGGAAGGAGGTCGGGGCCGAGCTACGTGAGCTGGCTTCGTCGCTCGACGTGGTCGAACGGCTCCGCAGCTACCAAGAGGCGCTGCGCCTCGTCGATGATGAGGACTTCAAGCCGTTCAAGGGCGCCGGCTACTACCTGGTCGAGCTCGATGCCGCCCAGAGTGAGCGGCGAGTACGCGCCTTCCCGAAAGGGATCGGCCGGCCTTGAGACCGCATCCGATCACTACGCCGCGATCGAACGCGCAGCCGAGGACTACCCATGCCACGACGTCGTGCTCGTGTCAGCCGAATCCGTGACATCGCTGCGCCGCGCCTACCCGAACTACTTCTCCGACACCACGGAGTTCCCTGAGGATCATCCGCCGCGCCCTCAAGTCCTGACCCGGCCCACGGCCGCACTCGTCAGCAACTCCGACGCCGAACGGCGGTTCGACATGCAAGACCCCGCCGACACGGCGGGGGTCTCCTGCCACAGCCAAGACACATAACTGGACGAAGTTCGCTCGCCGTCGACCTGCGTCTTCGCTGGTGAGCACAGCGCCCAGTGCAAGCGTGCTTTCAAGCCGGCGGCGCGGGTTCGAATCCCGTCGGGAGCACCAGAACGTGGCGCTGACCTGCGCTGATGCATCACTCGCGCTCTTCTGACGGCGTTACGTGCCGGGGCATCAGCGTCGGTGACCGCGAATCGCATGTGTCGGTCGGACACTCGCTCGCGCGTGTGCTCAGATGTTCACGACACCGGCTTGTGAGGGCACATTACGCCGGTGCGTCAGCTTGCGGTGCGCAGCGGCTCGACCTTGGCGAGCGCGTCGCCGAGGGCGTCCTTGGTGACCTCGAGGTCGTAGCGGGCCTGCAGGTTGAGCCAGTAGCGGTCGGACGTGCCGAAGAAGCGCGCGAGCCGCAACGCGGTATCGGCCTCGATCGATCGGCGGCCGAGCACGATCTGGTTGATCCGTGACCGCGGCACGCCGAGCGCGCGGGCGAGCTGCGACTGGCTGATCTCCAGCTCGTCGAGGTCGTCGGCGAGGATCTCGCCTGGATGGACGGGTGGGATGGGTGTCGTCGTCATCTGGTGCCTCCTCTCAGTGGTAGTCGACGATCTCGACGTCGTCGGGACCTGCGTCGGTCCAGACGAAGCAGATGCGCCACTGATCGTTGATGCGGATGCTGTGTTGCCCTTGGCGGTCACCGCGTAGCTTCTCGAGCCGGTTGCCGGGAAAGGCGCGGAGGTCATCGAGGGACTCGGCGGCGTCCAGTCGGGTCAGCCGCTTGAGCGCCGAGCGTCGGACGTCCGGGCCGAACCGTCGGACGCGCTCGCGGTTCCACAGGCGCTGGGTGTCCTTGTCTCGGAACGAGCGAATCACAGCGGTGAGTGTAACGCATCGCGTTACAAGCGGCAAGTCGTCGGCTTCCACGACCAGCCCCGTCTGACCGCCACTTCCGGCGTCACGTCGGGACCGCGAAACCTCGACGCGTCGCTGCACGGACTGGTATGCATGGCGTTCGCGCAGATCGGTTCAGGTCTCGTGACCACAAAGGAGCTCCACATGACTGGTCGTGTCGAGGCCGTCGCCTTCGACGTCCTGGAGACCCTGCTCGACCTGGACCCCATCGAGACCCGGCTCGAGGAAGTCGGTCAGCCCGCGGCGGTGCTGGGGCCGTTCTTCATGCGGTTCCAACGCGACGCGATGGCACTCACCCTGGCCGGTGACAACGCGGACTTCACCGCGACCGCCCGTCAGGCGTTACGCACCGAGACCAAGCAGACGATGTCGATCGACGACATCGACCACGTCCTGCAGGGCTTCGCGAACGTCCCGGCGTTCCCCGACGCCCTCCCAGCGCTGCGCACGCTGTCCGAGGCCGGTGTGAAGATCGGCTGCCTGACCGTCGGGGACCCTGACAACACCCGCTCGTTCCTCGCCGGGGCGGGCCTGGAGACCTACGTCGACCACGTCGTGACCTCCGACGTGGTCGGCACCTGGAAGCCCGCTCCCGCCGTCTACCACCACACCGCGAAGGCGCTCGGCTGCGAGCTGGACCGCATGGCGCTGGTCGCGGTGCACGCCTGGGACTGCCACGGCGCCAAGCGGGCCGGGGCGCTCGCCGGCTGGTGCTCACGCCTCGAGGGCGAGCCCGGCGACGTCTTCCAGCCCGCGGACGTGCGTGGCGATAGCCTCGTCGAGGTCGTCAACGACCTGCTGGCCCTGTGAGCTCACCGCGCACTGCACGGCGCGTGGCCGGTCACGCGACGTGCGGTTCTCAGGCGGCTGCAGACCCGACCGACCACCATCGTCGCCATGGACACCTCCACCGACACCACGCCTCGGCCACGATCGACCGGGCTGGGGCCGTGCCGGCGCACTGCGTCACGTCCATTGGCTAGCCGAGCTCGGCGAGTAGCGGCGTGATCGCAGCAGCGTCAGCCTGTCATTCCGAGTCGCACCGGGTGTGACCATCGTGATCGATGAGACCACGGTGCGGTGCGTTCCCTGCCGGTCGGTGACCATCGCCAGGACACATAATTGAACGGGGTTCGCTCACGAGCGACGTGCATCTTTGCTGGTGAGCACAGCGTTCGGGGTCGTCGTGCTTTCAAGCCGGCGGCGCGGGTTCGAATCCCGTCGAGAGCACCAAGTACTTATCCCAGATGAGCACGCATCATTTTCGTGCTCTTGCTTTTTCTCCAGCTTCCAACTCTTATCCGTAGCAATCTGTTTGAATCCCGTACCCCCTCTATCCATTCGAATCTTTGGAATCTCCATGAAGATACGACCAGGCGAGATTGCTGATAAGCAATTCATTGTCCAGATGGCGCAGTATGCATGCTCGCTTGAAGACAGGCCCAATCCCGGTCCTGACGACGAAGCGGTGATACAGATGGGTCCGACCACACCGACATTGTGCTTGTCGCAACTGATGAGTATGGGAATCGACTCGGCGCGGCCTGGACCTTTACTCACGACCCTCCACTTCTAACGAACAATAGCGGTGAGGTCATACCTGAGATGGCAGTAGCATCAATCCCTGAAGCGCGAGGCCAGGGTGTTGGAAGGCGCTTGATTGAGAGCATAAGCAAGATTGCGTCAGAGCGCTATTCGCAGTTGTCGCCGAATGTACATCTAAGAATTTTGCTGCGCGACTTTATACGCGTACAGGACTCGTTGTCGCTGGTGCCGGCCGCGGCATTCTTGGCGTCGCAATGATCAAGGATCTGAAAGACTCGTTGACTGAAGATGGCGTTTACTCGCGGGCATTAAGGCTGTGGATACTGCTCTCAGATCACCATTAGCAACGATAAAGGTGTGACCCAGTATATTTGGCGAGGGATTGCCGTTAGAGAAGCTTGTACAGCTCACTAAGTCGCTTCGCAATTCTCCGGTTTGAAAGCTGTCTCGTTAGGGGCACCTGTTCACACCGCTGGCCTGCAGAAGCGCTCTGCTCCCCACAGCTGCCGGCTCCTCATCCATCGGAGTCGCCCCGTGACACAGCAAGCTGTTCCGCTCCCCGCAGGCAGAGCGCTCCCAGGACACATGACTGGACGATCGCCCTGGTCGGAGCAATGCCGGGCTCGGCGGGAGCGCGATCGGTAGGCCGGCGGTATCCACAGCCTCACGGTTCACGGCGTTGCGGCTTCGAGATCCACGAGCAGCCGTCGTGCCGAGGTTCAAGGGCGCGAGGAGGAGAGTCCGTGGTATCCGATGAGATCGTGTCAGATGAGTATGAACTGTGCCCGGGTCGTCCAGCGTGACCCGGATCAGGCCGCGGGAGTAAGGGAAGGCATCTGACCAGAAATCTGACCCGTCGCGGGCTCGTGCCCACGTTGGAACGCGTCCATGTCGTCGGCGAAGCGAGCCGGCTCATCTCATCCGTCACCGAGCGGGTGACCGTTATGCTGCTCACTCCGCAGCGGGAAGCGGATGTCGCGTGGCACGGGGCGCCACCAACGGCCTTTCCGGGATGAGGAGTCTGCGATGGAACTGCCATCCCTCCCGCGCCATGCGCGGATCGCAGCGACGCTGGCACTGTTCGCCGTGGCGGTCCTCAGTGCCGCGGTCCCAGCCGCGGGTCGCGGGACCGCAGATCCG
>Ga0299913_10003460_pt1 | contig 12919 bp, 13 predicted proteins | sample RVTome_9_FD_201360 | JGI IMG/M metagenome (GOLD analysis project Ga0299913, IMG submission 201360) | Soil microbial communities from uranium-contaminated site in the Upper Colorado River Basin, Wyoming, United States - RVT155D38 (version 2) ... | reverse complement strand
CGGTGCGCACTTCCGGCAGAAACTGCAGTCCTTGCTTCCAGTGCAATGCATTCTCGGCGTGGGGAGCATTGGAGATCCAGGTGGTTTCATCGAGCTGCAGGTCGAACCAGAACAGCACCGCGCCCGCCGTTCCCTGCGCAATGGCCGGGACGAGCAGTTTCATTTCGTCCGGTGTAGGACCTGCGCGGCGGAAATCGAAAGCGAAAAGGTCGAAAGGCTCGGTAAGTGCGCGATAGGTCAGCTTGCCCGCGTCCACGTTGATGAAGGCAGGAGAGTAGCGATAGGGATTCAGCAGGTTCGCGTCGATGTTCCAGATCCGGTCCAGACGATATTCGATCACCATGGCGCGAAGCCGCGCGCCGGCCGGCCGGTAGCGTGCGTTCTCCGTGAGCAGGTGTTCGCGCGCGTGCGCCAGGAAGTGCAGGATGCCTTCGCCGATCAGGCTGCAGTCGAACAACTCGAATACCGCCAGGTCCGCGCGCCGTGCAAGATCATCCGGCACGCTCATGCTTCGACAGTCCTTGTTGACCAGCGCGATCCGATCGTCGAGGCCATTGAGCTTGATGATCTCGTGACCCGTCCTGCAGATCTCAAGATGGGTTTCGCAGCCGACGACCTGCGCCGCGCCAGCCGCCGCCGCCATCATCGAAAGCAGACCACAGCCCGCGCCGATATCGAGCACTGTCTGTGATGGGTTCGACCTGAGCGCGTTCTCGATCGCCTGGCGATAGGCGTCGTTGCGACACCGGTCTCCCAGCATGGGAACGTACCAGCCGGGCAGCCCGTGCGTGCGGAGTTGGGTCGTGGGTGGCCGGGCCTGGAAGTGCAGCCGGGTTTCCTGAACCTGGACGCGGACAGCAAGCGATTGGCCGGGCTGCACGTCGATGGGGTCCGTGTACTGCACCGCCGGTCTGAGGCAACGCAAGTCGCTGCCGGGCGCGTTGCTGAGACGTGTATTCCCCAGATCCAGGTCGAACCAGAAGACGACGGCATCGACGCTGCCGCTGGTCACGACCGGTAGGGCTATATCCCACACCGTCTCGGAGAAATGGGCAAAATCGATTTCACCGACCTGGACCGGTGCGGTGAGCGCCGTCCAGAAAGCCTGCCCGAGTTCCAGCGGTTGCGGGTATGGACTCCAACGCAACCGATTCATCGGCTGCAGTTCGAAGGGCGCACTTGGGTACGCCCATTGGATGCCCATGGCGAAGACCGTTGCTTTCGCCGGTAGGGTCCGGACAGCAGCCGCCGGCGCGCTGGCTTGATACTGCCGAATCGCCTTAACGATACCGGTACCCAACAAGGAGTGATCGATTCGTGGGAACACGAACAGATCGTACGGCGCCGCCTCCGGTTGCTGGCCGTTCGACAGGACAACGTCGATGTCCTTGGCGAAGGCTTCGAACGATTCACGGCGCTTTTCGTCCGACCATTCCTGGATCGCTGCGCCATGCAGCGTATGCCATAGCGACAGGAAATATTTCTGGATCATGCCCATGGCGATTCGCGCATCGAGCGGAAACGTTTCCACGCAGAGCGCATGAGTGGCGCCCTGCTGCAGGGCACGCAAGCCGAACACACCGAGCTCGCTGCCTCGAAAGAGCACCCGCAACCCGGCTGTGGCGGACAAGGCGGTGTCCCATGCGTCGAGCCAAACGGGGTCTTCGAGGCGCACGAGCACATTCCTTGGGGATTGCTGACCGCTATAACGCCAAAGGTGTTTCTCAAGCGCTTCCACTCTGAATCGCTCGAACGACTCGGGCATCGACGGGTCGTCGAAGAGTGCGGGATCGAAGCTCACCGGTGGCGGAGGCGGCAGCGCGATCTGCAGCGATTCCGGCGGCGCTGCAGGGTCAAGCGTTGCCTTCATAAGCTCGGAATCGCCCGAGGCGAGCGCTGCGCTTAGATCATCGCTCCAATCTGTCATCGTCTATCCGCCTCATTCGATTCGAGCAGGGCTGTCAGATTCTTCTGGTCCTGACCGTAGGGTGTCAGGACCGCATGCGCCGTCGATCGCGATGTCTCGGGCAATCCATACTTTACGAATGTGGCCATCGTGCCGGAAGGGCCGACGTCGATATAGCGATGCGGGCCCTGCTGCTCCAGATGCGCGATCGTGTCCCGGAACCGGATCGGGTGACGCACCACGTCCCAGAAAAAACCGTCGGGCAGATCCGTCAGGGTAGTGGCCCGGTCGCAGCATACGATCGGCAAGCTGCCCCTCCCAAGCGGGATCGAGCGCATAGACGATTCGAACGGCTCCTGCGCGTTGTCGATCCATCGCGAGTGAAACGCGATCGAAACCGCAAGCCGCTGATGGGTAACGTCAGCCCGTTTCAGGCCGGCCTCTATCGCCTCGAGCTCGGTTTGCGCCGCAGACACGGCGAAATGCCTCGAGAAATTGACGCCTGCCATCTCGCTGTGCTCGCGCAGGAAATGCTCGTCGTACAGCGACGGGTCGGCGAGCACCGCAATCAGGCCGCCGCGTTCGCACGACGCCTCGAATGCGGCGGCCTGCGCAACCACCGCGGCCAGGGCGTCCTCGACGGCCATATGCCCAGCTACCGTCGCCGCTGCAAAGGACCCCAGGCTTGCGCCTAATGTCAGCTCGGGCTTCACGCCCTCGTGCATCAGGCATTGTGCAAGCGAATACTCGACCATAAATATCGCAGGATGCGTAAACAGCGTGCGGTCGAAGACCTCGGTCTTGCTCGCGGAATAGATCGCATCGAGCACGCGCTTGCCGGACAACTTCTGTGCCAGAGAGTCCAGACGGAGCATCCACTCGCGGAAAACCTCGTTACTGTCGAGCAACTGTTTTCCCATCTGGTGGTACTGCGATCCTTGACCCGAAAACATAAATACTGTATTGCCGACTGGCATCGTCAACTCCCTGGGAAGACGCTGAAAAAGCGGAGCGGGCACGGCTAGATCGGCACCACCTCATCCAGATCAAAATAGCCGTTGTACCCTTTCATGTAGACTGCGGCTCGATGCCCGAACAGCACGACAGCCTCCGTTCTGGTCTCCAGATCGTCGTAATCCATGATCGTGGACTTCACCTTGGTCCCGATTGGGTACTTCTGGTTCCAGGTGCTGACTTTCTCCGCGGCGTCGGCGGATTTCTTCGGCGCTGCGTTCTCGCTGCCGCCGTTCTCGTTGTCCTGCTTGAAGTACTGATCCAGCACGGTATTGGGGGTCTGCTTCTTGATCGTCTCGACCAGCGTGGTCAGCACATTGCCGGGACCCAGTTCTTCGAACTCCATGGCGTCGCTGCGACGGCGGCCCAGCGCGATCAGGTACTGCACGCTCTCGGACCACTGCACCGTGCTCGCGATCTGGCGCGACAGTGTGTCGAGGATAGCGGCGTTCTCGTAGGGCCTGGCCGTGACATTCGAGATGACAGGGGTTTTCAGCTCCGAGAACGCGTAGCCTTTCAGGTACTCCTTGAACTGCTCCATCGCATCCTGCATGAACTTGGAGTGGAACGCGCCGCTGGTGTTCAACGGGTAGAAGCGGATCTTGCCCTTCTTGAACAGCGGCTCCGCCTTGGCGATCTCCTCGGCAGATCCTGAAATCACGATCTGCGACGGCGAGTTGTAATTGGCCAGGTAGACGTTGTTCAGCCCGTTCTTCTTCAGCGTCGTTTCGATCTCTTCCTTCGAGGCGTTCAGCATCGCGGCCATGCCGCCGCCGGTGACCTGACCCATCAGTTCACCACGCTTCTGTACCAACTTCAGGCCGGTCTCGAAATCGAAACATTCGGCCGCCATCAGCGCATTGAACTCGCCGAGACTATGGCCAGCGAGAAAGTCGGGCTTCTTGCCCGTCTCTTCGAGCTTCTTGAAGTAAGACAGGGCGTTCACCGTGTAAAGCGCCGGCTGCGTGAACTGGGTCTTGTTGAGTTCCCCCCGGGGATCCTCCAGGCAAAGCTTTTTGATGGAGTACCCGAGGATGCTGTCCGCCTTGTCGGTTAGTTCCTTGAAGTGATCGAACAGGTCTCCCCCCATTCCTTTGGTCTGCGCGCCCTGTCCCGGAAACATAAACGTCTTCATCAATGTGCCTCCATAGAAGTGAAATCTCCCGGCGAACGGTTCAACACTTTCGCAGACAGACCGCGGTGTTGACCCCGCCGAACCCCATGCTCAAATTCAATGCGTTTTCGATCCGGTGCGGGACGGCCTGGTCGCGCACCCAGTTCAAACCCGGCTCGATCGGCTGCTCGAGATTCCTCGACGGATGCAGCCATCCCTCCTGCATCTGCAGCAGGATGGCGATCAGTTCGACGGCGCCAGCGGCGCTCAGACCATGGCCGATGACCGACTTGGTCGCGTTGAGATGGGCATGATCGAGCCCGCAGCGGCGGATTGCCTCGAGCTCGGTGATATCGCCCATCGTGGAGCCCGTGCCGTGCGGATTGACGTAGTCGATGTCCTTCGCGGACAGCCCCGCGCGCTGCAGGGCCGCCGTGATGGCGCCTACTTCGCCTTCGAGCGACGGGTCCGGGTTGCGGTTTCCGTCCATGCCCATCGCCCAGCCGGCGAGCAGCGCATAGGGACGGATTTCGGTCATGCTCACCGAGTCCGCCCGTTGGATCACCACCACGCCGCACGACTCGCCGAAGATAAAGCCATCCCGATCACGATCGAAAGGCCGGCACGCCGATGCCGGATCCTTCGCATAGCGGTCGGATCCCATAGCGCCCAGCGACCGGAATCCCTGGCATTCCCAGTACGAGATGTCCATCAGCGCGCCGATCGCGATGCAGGCATCCACCTGGCCGGACTGCACCGCCTGGATCGCCTGCAGCACGACGACCTGCCCACTGGCGGACGCGCCGCCGACGGTGTAGGCGAACCCGCGGATGCCGAAGGCTTGGGTACACAGACCGCACAGATCGCTGTCCATAAAGGACATGCCATAGGTCGGTCGCAGGAACGCCTCCCGGTGCCGATACGCATCGTGGACCTGTACCAGCTCCCGCTGCTGAAAGTTGGAGCCACCGACGATCAGGCCGATGCGCTCGGGGTCGATCGCGTCGAGCTTCGCGTCGTGCCAGGCCTCGTACAGCGTTGCGAGCGCGACCTGCGCAGAGAACGAGGCGGTCCGCAGCAAGCTTCTGGACACCGACCCCGGCATCGATACGCTCGCGATCTCCGCGCCGAGGAACGCGGCGGCGGGCTCCTCGGGGGTGCCTTCGCCATTCACCGGCAATGGCCGTTGCCGCCCGGGGCGCCGCATCACATCGAAACGATGCCTACCCTCGAGCAGCGCCGCGGTGAAGGCCACCTTGCCCTGGCCGATTGCCGACGTGACGCCGATGCCGCTGACGACGATATCGGGCCAACTACGACTTGGCATGGATAATCTCAGCCAGCTCGCTGATGTTCTCGGCCTTTGCCATGGCGACCAGCGGGATATTCAGCACCAATGATTCGAGCGTCATCATGATGATGTCAGCGCGGTCGACCGAGTTGGCGCCTAGCGCCTTCAGGGAATCGTCGGGCCGGAACTCATGCGCCTCCAGCTCGGGTACCACTTCACGGGTGTGGCGGACGATGATCTCGAGAATCTCTTCTTTACTTACTTTGGTTTCGCTCACTTTCAGTGTCTCCCAATCGTTTGTGGACAACGCATCGAATCACGCTCCAAACAAGGCCTCGATACGATTCTTGACCTCCGGCTGATGGAACGTGAGCTCGTGCATCGCGATCTCCTGTTCGATGAACCAGGGCAGCTGTTCCCGCAGCGGGGCGACCAGATGGTCCTTGAGCGTCACCAGCGACCCCCTTGGTTTCTCCGCCAGCGTCCTGGCAAGCTCCAGGGCGTGATCCAGCACGTTCTCGCGCGGCAGCACCGGGAACGGAACACCGCGCTTCTGCAGCTCTTCGCCGCGATAGGTCATTGCTGTCAGCATCATCTCCTCCGCCAGCGCGATCCCAAGTTTCTTCGGCAGGATGAACGTCGAGCCCATCCCCGGGGTGAAGCCGTACTTCATAAAGTTGGCCGTGTAGACGCTTTCGCGAGCCAGAATCACCAGATCCGCGAACATTCCCAGCACGAACCCGCCGCCGATCCCGTGCCCCTGCATCGCGGCGATCACCGGAATCGGGCAATTCAGCGCCAGGCTGTAGAGGTCCTTGTCGGTGAACTTGAACTTTCCCTCGAACAGGTCGCGCAGGCCCTCCTGCGTCCCGCCGCTGGAGAAGTAGTTGTCGTAGCCGGTCAGAACGACCACTTTCCAGTCGCCGCGCGCCTTGATGGTCTCGAAGGCGTCGGTCAGGCCGCGGATCAGCGCGTTGGTGAACGTGTTCTTGTTGAGCCGATCCTGCATCCTGACCTGGATGATGCCGGCCTCGAGTTCGGTGAGTTCGACGATCCGGTCCGACATCAGTCCGCCTCCCAGGGGAATTTTCCGGTCTTTACATAGCGCGCGATCTTGCGCACGTTCTCCGAATCGGAGAACACCTCCACGTTCGCGGCGAGCGCCTTCGGTTTCGCCGTCCGCAGCGCATCGTCCAGCCCGCTGGCATACTGCTCGTAGCGGGCGATGCCGTCCCTGCCGAGACGCCTCAGCCGCAACAGGTGCTTGCGCAGCAGGTTTCCGCTGTTCTCCTCGCAGGCATCCACCAGGCCCCACTCCATCGCCTGCCTGGCCGAGATCGGCTGCGTCATCAACGTCAGGTAATTCGCCTTGGCGAACCCCATCCTTCGGATCAGGAACGGCATCACGCAGGCCGGCATCAACCCGAACAGCAGTTCGGACAGACTGAAGGCCGCCTTCTCTTCGGCCAGCACGATGTCGCATGCGGCGACAAAACCGACACCACCCGCATTCGCCCGGCCGCGGACGTGGGCGACGCTGATAAAGGGACCGGACGCAAGCCGATACCACAGGTCGTACAGCGGTTCCGGATTCTGCTCCTGAAGCTCGCCGCCGTCGAACCTCGCCTGGATCTCATTGAAGTCCGCGCCCGTGCAGAACACATCCGGAAGCCCTTCCAGCACCACAACCTTGGCGTCCCGCTCGCACGAATCCAGGACTTGGGTAAGCTCCTCGACCAGTCGATCATTGATGGCGTTGTTGGACTGCGGGCGATGGATCTGGATAAAGCAGATCTCCTCGTCCGGGCGGACTTGGATCGTCTCAAAGTCGCTGCTCATGACACCCACTCGTACTCGCGGTGGAACTCATTAATTTGCTTGAGGAACAGGGTCGGCTGGTTCAGGGTCTTGCGGGCCTTTGGAATAAAGTCGATGTCCGGCACCATATTGCGGGTACCGAACTTCAGCGCCCTGCTCTTTTCCAGCAGGGTGTCGTACTGCGCCATCGACAGCTCATAGCGATGGTCGAGGCGCTCCTTGATCTTCAACGCCCGCAGCCGCTCCTGCCCTTCCTGCCTGGCGACGCCGCTGAAGAACTCGGAACAGCAGCCGGAGCCGTACGAGAACACGCCGATGCGCTTGGGCGATTCGAAGTCGCCGTTGTCGATCGTGCTGGCGAGGGAAAGCGCGGCGGTCGCACCCATGATGTTGCCGACCCGCCGGCAGTGAATCAGGCCCGGCGTCACCCGGCGCTGGAAGTCGTCCTCGATCTCGGCCGGCTTGGCCTTGGCCAGCTTGCGCATCATGTTGCGGTGCGCGCCCTTTACCATGCCGCCAAAGGGCGTGTGGTAGGCGATGTAGCCGAAGGTGTCGCCGAAATGGGCACCGTCGACACGCTTCTGGTACTCGAGATAGGCGTTCTCGCAGCAGTTCAGATACGACAGCAGCGACAGATCGGTATCGCCGGCATCGGTGTCCGGAGAGGGCCGGCAGGTGTCCATCACCTCGTAGCCGTAATAGCCGTTCGCACCGACGTCGATCTGGAACACGTACGGCCGGTCGCTGACCAGCATCGCCACCGCGCCGGAGCCACCGCTCGGCTCGGCAAACGACCAGTCCGCCGACAGTGCTTCGCCGCCCTCTTCGACCATAAAGCGGGAGACATCGGTGGCGATGACCAGTACCTTGCCGCCCGGCGAGGTCTGCGAGAGCACGAAGTTGATCGCCATCTGCAGCCCGGCAACGCCCGAGTAACAGGCGTTCTTCACCTCAAACAGCCGGCAGTTGCGGTTCAGACCGAGCAGATCGTGGCAATACGTGCTCATCGACTTGCCAAAGTCGAATGCCGACTCCGTGCAGGTGATGACCATCTCGATCCGGTCCTTTTCCTCGGGGGTCAGCGCGTCGACCAGCGGCTTCGCCGCGTTGACTGCAAACGTGATCGGGTCTTCGTACGGCAGGGCGACGCTCTTCTCCTTCATCAGGAGATTCTCGAACCGGCTCATGTCGAGCTTACGGTGCCTGGCGAGCTTCGAGACGTCGATGCAGGCCGTGCCGGCAAAGACATTCATCGCTTCAATTCCGACCATACTCAGATGCTTCCTCTGGTGATTGGTACTCATCGATGTGACTCTTCGCCGGCGTGCGCCGGCGGCGTGAAATAAACGGTCAACGGAAATCGAGCAGCTTGCTCTGGCTCTGCCCCCTCCTCAGGCGAAACGCGGCGAAGGAGTTCCTGTCGGGAAAGTTGAGGTACATGTTGTATCCGAGCAGGTCCCCGAACTTCTGGCCGGGCGGGCGCACATAGGTGTGACCGGGGAACACGTGCGTGTCCGGAGCAAGCCGGGCCTTTAAGCGCTCGAGGCTGTTAAACATTGCATGCGCGGACGGCACGTCCATGCAGATGCCGCAGCCTTCCGCAAACAGCACATCGCCGGTGAACAGGTTGTCTCCGATCAGGTAGCAGACGCATCCCGGCGTATGCCCCGGGGTCAGGATGGGCTCGATCCGCATGTTGCCGACGAACCACGGCGTTGCGTCGATGGCGACCAGTTGCCGGGCGCGGAATCCCGAGGCGGCGATCTCCTGTCGGGACATCCAGATCGGACAGTTGTAGAAGTCAGCCAGCGGCCTGGCGAGATGAATGTGATCGAAATGCGCGTGGGTGATCAGGATGCCGCTCAAGGTTGAGCGCGTGCTCGCCAGTGCGGCTTCGATCTTCTCCAGTTCCCACGCCGGATCCACCACGACCGACTGCTGGCTGCCGGGATCGACCACCAGATAGTTGTTGTTCTTCATGCGCTGGTGCGAGACCTTGAGCAGGAACACCTGCGGCGGTGATTCGTGACGCGTTTTTTCTGCTTTGTATGCCATCATCGGTTCGCTATATCCAACGCCTGACCCAGACTGGCCTGTTAAAATCCAAATATACAGACGGATCGGTCTTGAAACAGTGTGTTTTTTCACATTAAAGATGCGAACTACTAAGCCCGACTGGTGCTGGCAACTCAATAAGTTGACAGTGCCTCTTCAGGCGCTGGGTAAACATTCGGTGAACCCGTCTCCATAAGGAGCGGACGCTACGATGGATTGACTTCTGTTGTTCCTATCAAGAGCTGTACGTCCTGAGCATCTTGGTTTGGCGGACCATGATTGCGAAGCTCAGCCAGGCGCTGTTCGGTCATGGTCCAGGGCAGGTACGGTGTCAGATCGGCAGGCGGCTGATTACCATTGATTGCACAAGCTTCCAGATAACGGGTCAGCCACAGATAGGGATTGAGCTTCCACAAGTTCAGCGTCATGAGGATAGAGAACATCCAGGCGGCCAGTTGACCGGACCAGGTGCTCCCTGAGCCATAGCAGTTCTTGCGCCCGACCACGGGTTCGCGCAAGGCGCTCTCCGCCTCATTATTGGCCATGGGCACTTGAGGGTGGTCGGCGAATACACTGGAGTTGACCCGGTTTCGTGGACACCTTAACACTGTGCATAGGAGGAGTTCACGATGCCGAAATCACCCCTACCCTACCCACCGGCGTTTCGCCGACAGATGGTCGAACTGGTGCATGCTGGGCGCACGCCTGGGGAGCTGGCGCGCGAGTTCGAGCCCTCGGCCCAGGCAATTCGTGATTGGGTCCAGCAGGCCGATCGAGACGCGGGGCGTCGCCAGGACGGGCTAACCAGCGACGAGCGTGAGGAGCTACGCCGGCTGCGCCAAGAGGTTAAGCAGCTGCGCCAGGAGCGGGAGATTTTGGCAACAGCCGCGGCCTGGTTTGCTCGGGAGACCGGCTCGATCCCCCGCGGTCTTCGCGTTCATGAGTGCAAACCAGGCCCTCTATCCAATTGCCACGCTGTGCCGCGTCTTGGGTGTCTCCTCCAGCGGGTACTCTGCGTGGCAGGGGCATAGACCCTCGGCCAGAGTCTGTGCCGATGAGGCGCTCTTGGAGCGGATTCGAGCCAGCCACGAGCGTTCTCGCGGGACCTATGGGGCCCTAAGGATACATGCCGAACTGGCAGCAGAAGGCGTCGCTGTGGGCCGCAAGCGGGTCGCTCGGCTGATGCGGGCGGCAGGGCTGGCGGGAGTTAGCCGGCGCAAAGTCCCGTGTCCAACGAGGCGAAACCCCAATGCTCGCCCCGCGCCGGATCGGGTCGATCGGGACTTTAGCGCCGCTGGGCCTGACTGTTTGTGGGTGGCTGATATCACCTACATCCCGAGCCTCTCTGGGTTTCTGTACCTAGCGGTGGTCGTCGATGCTGTTAGCCGCCGAGTGGTCGGTTGGGCGATGACCACCCACCTGCGTACCAAGCTCGTGTTGGAGGCGCTGAACAGGGCGCTTACTCAGCGCCGGCCGCGCGATGTCATTCATCACGCTGATCAGGGCTCACCGTAAACTTCGGTGGCGTTCGGCAAGCGCTGCCGCGAAGCTGGGGTGCGTCCTTCTATGGGCTCCGTGGGCGACTGCTACGATAACGCTCTGTGCGAAAGTTTCTTCACCACCTTGGAGTGCGAACTGCTCGATCGGTGCTCCTTCCGCACCCCGACCGAGGCCCGGCTGGCGATCTTCGAGTTCATCGAGGGCTGGTATAATCCCCGTCGCCGTCACTCTGCCCTTGACTACCTTTCCCCCATCGACTACGAGAGGAGGTATACCACCATGGCTTGAGGGCGCAAGCCCTAAACTCTCCACAAAAGCGGGGCAACTCCAGCACAGAGCCCTTCCCAGTGCTTGCGCAGACTGAGCAGGACCTTTTTCGCCCCGAGCGGTCAGTGCGGCTGGTTTAACTCGTGATCGCCCCGGGCTCGCCTACCGGTCAGTAAGCTTTGCAACCGTCGATCCTGCCTGGCGAACAGCTGCGGCTGCGCCAGGACGGCCAGGCGGTGTGTAGTCAAGCGGTATAATCGGCCGATGCGTCGCACCCAGGCCAGGCTCCAGCGCTCCAGGGCCGGGTGCTTTCGGGCCACTTTGAGAAAATCGCGACGGACAGGCGACCAGCAACAGGCCAATAGGAGGCCCGGGCATTCCCGTTACGGTAGCGGTCACTGATAACCATCCCTGCGGCTTCGCCCAACACCCCTTTGGGGACCTGCGCCGAGCGACGGGGATCGACACCGTACCAGGCCGCCGTTGGCGAGACCAAGACCCACAGGTACCAGCGCCGATGCGTCTCGGCGCTCTCTCCACTCCATACCATCCACCGGGTCTCATCGACATGCCAGCGCTCATCGCCAACCAGATGTTGCCGCCGGGCCTCCACGACCGGCGCCAAGTGCGGCGCGATCACTTGGAGCCCGCCGGTGATCGTCCCCGGCGCTAAGCGTAGGCCCCGGTCGCGCAAGGCCTGCAGTAAGCGAGGGGTGGGTCGCCCACCCCCTGTGTCAAAATAGATGTCATCTCACGGAACGAGTAAATTGATTGCACAGCGGGCGAAGGTGAGCGGCTATGAGAACCTCTTCTGCCGAATTCAAGACGAGCATTATCGAGAAGCTGCTGCCGCCGCCTAATGCGGACGTGGTGCAGCTGGCCCGGGAGACGGGCATTCCGAAAGACACGCTGTATAGCTGGCGGTGCCAGGCGCGCCAGGCGCAGGGGCTGAGCACCCCCTCCCAGGAGAACAAGACCGCCGAGCGCTGGAGCCGTGAAGCGAAGTTTGCCGTGGTGATTGAGACCGCGGCGCTAAACGAGGCGGATCTGGGCGAGTACGGCCGCAAGCGGGGTTTGTATCCGGAACAGCTTCAGGCCTGGCGCCGAATCGGCGAGCAAGCCCATCAGGGCGTCGGGTGGCCCCGGCTGTCCGAGGCGGTCCAGGCCGATCGGCGGCGGATTCGGGAACTGGAGCGCGAGCTACGACGCCAAGAGCAGGCACTGGCCGAAGCGGCCGCCTTGCTGGTACTGCGAAAAAAAGCCGCTGCGATCTGGGGCAGGGACGAGGACGGATGATCAGCACCCCGGATCGCCACCAGGCCGTTGAGCTGATCGAGGAGACCCATCGTAGCGGGGCACGGCTGAGGCCGGCCTGTGAGCAGCTGGGGCTCAGGGTGCGGACTTACCGGCGCTGGACTCAGGGCGGGGAGATTAAGGCCGATGGACGCCCAGAGGCCGTGCGCCCGGTACCGGCCAACAAGCTCAGCGCCGAGGAGCGCGCCAGGGTGTTGGAGATCGGCCACCAACCGGCCTATGCCAGTCTGCCGCCGGGGCAGATCGTGCCGGCGCTGGCCGATCAGGGCGAGTATATCGCCGCCGAGTCGCGCTGCTACCGTATCCTGCGCCAGGCCGGTGAGCAGCACCACCGCGGACGTAGCCAACCGCCCCGGCCGCCAGCCCCACCGCCGCGCCACTGGGCCTGTGGACCCCGGCAGGTGTGGAGCTGGGATATCTCCTGGCTCGTGGGGCCGGTCAAGGGGTTGTGCTTTTACCGGTAGCTGATCATGGACCTCTACAGCCGTAAGGTTGTCGGCTGGGAGAGCTTCGAAGCCGAATCGGCCGAGTCGGCCGCACGACTGGTGCAGCGGGCGGTGCTGGCCGAGGGCGGTATCGATCAGCCCCTGGTACTGCACTCTGACAATGGCAGTCCTATGAAGGGCGCCACTTTGCTGGA
>Ga0299913_10003458_pt1 | contig 12923 bp, 11 predicted proteins | sample RVTome_9_FD_201360 | JGI IMG/M metagenome (GOLD analysis project Ga0299913, IMG submission 201360) | Soil microbial communities from uranium-contaminated site in the Upper Colorado River Basin, Wyoming, United States - RVT155D38 (version 2) ... | reverse complement strand
CGGCAAGGTGCAGGCGATCGGCCGCCCGGACGACGTCGTCCGCGAGATGCGCATGACGATCCTGAAGCACGACCTCGACTACGTGCACGAGGAAGGGTCGAAGGAGATCGAGATCGCGACCGCCGCGCTGCTGGACGGCGCTGACGCGCTCGACGGTCCTGTCCGTCCCGGCGGTGAGGTGACGATCCAGGTCGACCTGCACGCGAACGAGGCCGTCGACGACCCGGTCGTGTCGTTCGCGCTGCACGACGGGACGAACCGGTTCGTGTACGGCGGCGACACCAGCGCCGCCGGTCAGGAGCTCGGGCGCATGGCCGGCTCCACGAAGAGGCGCGTGCGGTTCCGGCTCGGGCCGGTCCCGTTCGTGCAGGGGAAGTACTGGGTGACGCTGGGTGTGCACTCCCGCGACCACGCCCACACGTACCACGTCCAGGACCAGCGGTACGCGTTCGAGGTCCAAGAGGTGGGCGACGCGAGGGGCCAGGTGTTCCTCCCCGTCGCCGTCGAGGTGCACGACCTGTGATCGAGCCCACGGACCTCCACGGCGACGAACCGGCCGCGACGGATCGGAAAGGCGACCGCACGATGTTGATCCTGTTGATCGTGGCGTCGGTGATGCTCGCCGGCGTCGCGCAGATCACGCTGAAGGCCGGTGTGAACCGCGTGACCGAGGCGCAGGGGGGGCAGCTCCGCTTCGACGCCGAGGCGCTCGGCGCCATCGTCACGTCATGGGTCGTCCTCGGGGGCCTCGCGCTGTTCGGGCTCTCGGCGGTGCTGTGGATCTTCGCGCTCTCGAAGGCGTCGCTCTCGTTCGCCTATCCGTTCGCGGCGCTCGGGTACGTCCTGATCGTCGGCTTCTCCGTCTTCGTGCTCCACGAGACGGTCCCGCCGTTGCGCTGGCTCGGGGTGGCGTTCATCTGCGTGGGGATCGTGCTCGTGGCACAGACACCACACGCATGACCGACGCTTCCGCGGCGGAGCTCGCCGTGGTGATCGTGAACTACAACACGGCGGGATACCTCGAGCGTTGCCTCGCCTCGCTCGAACGGTGCCGCGGGGGCTTGCCGATCGACGTCCTGGTGATCGACAACGCCTCCCACGACGGCTCGCACCACCGGGCGGTCGATGCCCACCCGTGGGCGCGGCTGATCGAGAACCCGACGAACGTGTTCCTCTCGCCGGCGTGGAACCAGGGCGCGCGCGAGACGGAGGCGCCGTGGCTGCTGTTCCTGAACCCCGACACCGAGTGGTTCCACGGCACGCTCGCGGCCTACGTGGATGCGGCGCGGGCGCAGAGGAGGGCCGGCATCGTCGGGCCGATGATCCGGAACCCCGACGGCTCGGTCTACCCGAGCGGACGCACGTTCCCGAACGTGCTCGACGCGGTCGGCCACGCGTTCGTCTCGCCGTTCACGCGGCGGAACCCGTACACCCGGCGCTACGAGATGGACGGCTGGGACCGTTCCACCGAGCGTGCCGTCGACTGGGTCTCGGGCGCTTGCATGTTGATGCCGCGCGAGGCCTTCGAGGACGTGGGCGGGTTCGACGAGCGCTTCCCTCTGTACGCTGAGGAGCTCGACATCGCCACGCGCCTGCGGGCACGCGGCTGGAGGGTCGTGTTCACGCCGCGCGTCGAGGTCCTGCACGAGATCGGCGTGTCCACCGGGCGCTCGCGTGCGTCGGTCCTGATGCATTCGCGGAGCGTCTACCGCTACTACCGGCTCCATCGGGCGAGCGGCGTGCGACGCCTGACGCTGCCGGCGGCGTGGGCCGCGCTGCGCGTCCGCGCCGAGATCGCGTGGCTCCGCGGGAGGATCGCGGACCGATGAGGGCCGTCGTGCTCGTGGGCGGCGAGGGTACGCGACTGCGGCCCCTCACCGAGACGACGCCCAAGCCGCTGATCCCCCTCGTCGATCGACCGGGCCTCGACCACGTCCTCGACCACCTCGCCCGTCACGGTGTGCACGAGGTCGTGCTGTCGTCGCCCTACCTCGAAGCGACGTTCCATCCGTTCATCGAGGCTCGGCACGGCGACCCCGCGATCACGTGGATCACGGAGACCGAGCCGCTGGGCACGGGTGGCGCGGTCGTGAACGCGCTCCCGACGCTCGGCGACGAGCCGTTCTTCGCGTTGAACGGTGACATCCTGACGGACCTGGACCTCACGGCGATGCTCGAGGCCCACCGCCGACGCGGTGCCGACGTCTCGATCGCGCTCCACCACGTCGACGACGCGCGCGCGTTCGGCCTCGTCGAGACCGCCCCCGACGGGCGGGTGACGGCGTTCCGGGAGAAGCCGGCGGAGCCCGTCCCGGGCGACGTGAACGCCGGCACGTACCTGCTCGACCCGGCCGCGCTGACCCCGTGGACGCCGGACCGTGCGGTCTCGATCGAGCGCGAGATCTTCCCGGCGGTGATCGGCGCCGGTCGTCACGTCGCGGGCTTCCGAGCCGACGCCTACTGGATCGACCTCGGAACGCCCGAGCAGTACCTGCAGGCTCATTTCGACCTGCTCGCCGGCCGCGTCGCCGGCGTCGCGTACCCGGCGCCGTGGGTGCATCCGACGGCGGACCTCGACCTGCGCTCGCGGCTCGGTCGGTGGGTGAGCGTGGGTGCGGAAGCGCGCGTGGGCCGTGACGCCGAACTCGACGACACCGTGATCCACCCGGGCGCGACGATCGCCGCGGGCGCGCGGGTGCTCCGGTCGATCGTCGGTCCCGGCGCACGTGTGGGGGAGCGCGCGACCGTGATCGGCTGCGTGCTCGGGGCCGGCGCGCGTGTCGCCGACGGCCTCGCGCTCGAGGATCGGAAGGTCGGCACCGACGAGGAGCTGACGGCCCCGGCGTGAGCGCCTCACCGATCGGCGTCGGGTACACGGCGCGTGTGGCTCAACCTCCGATCCCCGAGCGACGATGTGCTAGGGTGCCCGCTCCGTCGGGGGGACCGTACCCATCGTGACTCGACGCCTCCTTCTCCCACTCCTGCTGGTCGCGACGCTCGCGTTGGCGCTCGTCCCGTCAGCGCCCGCCACGGCGGCGCGGTCCTTCACGTTCTTCGGCTCCGGCTACGGCCACGGCCTCGGGATGTCGCAATGGGGCGCGAACGGGCTCGCGAGGATGGGATGGAGCGCGAACAAGATCGTCGAGCACTTCTACCGTGGTGCGCAGGTCCAGCGCACGGGCGAGCTGCCGCGGAACATCCGCATCGAGATCCTGTCGGGCGCCAGGACCGTCCACCTGCGAGCGCGCGGCGGGCGCGTGCAGCTCTGGCTCGGTGACGCCGGCGGCAGGCGGATCGACTCGATCCCTCGCGACAAGACGTGGACCGTGAGCGCGAAGGGCGACGCGTACGCGATCCGGGACGGCGCAGGCCGGCTCGTGCGTGGCAGGCGCTGGGGCGGACCGAACCGTCCGATCGTCGCGACGTACGCCGACACCGGCGCGCGCGTGTTCGTGCCCGAGGCCGACGCGATCTGGGGGAGAGGGTTCGAATACAACCGCGGACGGCTCGAGTTCGACCTGTACGCGTGCTCCGGCGGATGCGCGATCCGGACCGTGGTGCCGCTCGGCTTCGAGGAATACCTCTACGGGCTCGGCGAGGTTCCGACCTCGTGGCCGGTCGACGCGCTGCGCGCGCAGGCGATCGCGGCACGATCCTACGCCGCCGCGACGATCCGGCGGCAAGGTGGACTCCGGTCCGGCTGCGGATGCCACCTCACCGACGGCGCGGGCGATCAGGTCTACATCGCCTACACGCGCGAAGGTGCCTCCGGTGGTTCCCGCTGGGTGGCGGCGGTGCGACGCACCGAGGCGAAAGCCGCCGTCTACGGCGGCGAGGTGATCCAGGCGTTCTACGCCGCCTCCGACGGGGGCCACTCCGAGAACGTCGAAGACGTCTGGCATGGTGGGAACGACGCGTACGCGATCCCGTGGTTGCGAGGCGTCTGCGACCCGGGTGAGTCGACGTCGGGCAACCCGTACACGAACTGGAAGGTCTCGTTCTCGGCCGATGCGCTGACGTCGCGCTTGGGCCTCGGCATCGGTCGTGTCCGCCGGTTCGGCAGGATCGATCGCGGCCGCTCGGGTCGGATCGTGGACGCCGTCGTGATCGGCGCCGACGGCCGGCGCACGGTCGACGGCGGCGACCTCCGCAGCCGGCTCGGACTGCGCGACACGCGGGTGTGGATCAACAGCAACCGGAACGTCCTTGGCGGGCCGGTCCGCGAGCGCTACGACGCCCTCGGATGCCGACCAGGGCTCCCGACATCGAAGCAGCTCCGGCTCGACGACGGATCCCAGCAGCTGTTCCGCAAGGGTGGGATCTTCCGGAACGACCGTGCCGAGCTGACCATCTGGCTCAAGGGAGCGGTGTTCAACGAGTACGAGGCCGTCGGTACCGGCCGGGGTGTGCTCGGGCTCCCGACCACCAAGGTCGTCGATCTGGCCGAACGCAGCACGGCGCGGGTGGCCTGCTCGTCGTGCGGCCGCGTGAACTTCCAGGGGGGAAGGATCTACGTCCAGCAGGGGACAGGCGCCCATGCGCTGTGGGGTCGCGTGTTGTCGACCTACCTCGACCGCAACGGGCCCGACGGGGTGCTCGGGTTCCCGACGAGCCGGGTGCGCAGGCTGTCGGACGGAGGTCAGCGCGCGACGTTCGAGCACGGCAGGATCGCGTGCCCTCGCGGGGAGAGCTGCAGCGTCACGACGTCGTGACGCTCGCGCTCAGCAGAGCTCGGCCGACGTGCCCGACTCGGGCGCACGCGACGTGCACGCGAACGCCTCGACGAAACCTTCGGCGATCGTGACGGCATCGCCGGCCGGCACGTCGGACGGGCAGGTCATCAGCGTGTTCCATGCCGCGAACGCGAGACCGTCGCCCTCCTCCAGGTTCGCGTGCGGCGAGAGGAAGACGGGGCGCTCGGCTCGCGCGAGGCCCGCGAGCCCGTCGATCGTCTCCTGCGGGACCGATCCGTCGTTGCGGTGGTACAGGAGGATGCCGCCGTGCTCCAGCGTGTGCACGGCGTTCTCCTCCCGGACCGGCTCGTCGAACACCTTCGTGGACGTACCGAGCGTCGACGGGTCGTGCCTGCCAGACGCCGCCGGTCGATCGCCGTAGTTCGCGCTCTCGCCAGGGTTCAGGTGCTGCCCGCCGGGGGCGTCGTCGGCAGGCGTGTCGACCGGTGTGCATCCCCGCTCGTCGGCGAGCGTGCTCACTTGCTCCGTCAACGACCCCGGGCTCGCCGCCCTGTTCAGCAGGTAGAAGGCGCCGAACGCCGTGGCGCCGATCGCGAGGAACACGGTCGCCCGGCGGATCGCGCCCCGGCGCGCGGCGTGCTTCCGCGCGCGCTCGCGCGCCTCGCGTGCCTGCTGCTTGCGTTCGCGGCGCTCCGCGTTGGTGCCGTGTGCCTGCGGCTGCGGACGATCGGGCTGTGTCGCGTCGGCGGGGCGGGGTGGACGCTGGTGCGGGCGCTTCCGCTTCTTGTTGGCCATGGCGTCACATCGCGGCGCCGGCTTCGGGCGCCTCGCCCTCGTAGTCCCGTTCCAACGACGCCGGTGCCGCGAACCGCGACGTGAAGTCCAGCGCGACCTCGAGGCTCGGCTCGCCGCACGTCTGCAGCCGGTGCCAGGCGACCAGCGCCATCTGCGTCCCTGCGGGGAGGCTGCCGGCGCCGCCCTGCGCCTCGTAATCGAAGGGCGCGACGATCACGCGTTCCTGGCCGGCGGGGACGTCCCCGGGATCCTGCTCGTAGAACCGCACGATCCGGTCGATCTCGTCCTGCGGCGCGTTCGGGTCGTACCAGACGACGCTGGCGCCGTGCTCCAGCGAGTGGATCAGCGGGCCGATCGGTGGAGGGGAGTCGTAGACGCCGGCGGGCAACGTCGTCACCTCGTGCGGCCCCGATGTCGGCGGCGACGACGGGTACGTCGACAGGTCGGGCACCTGCGGCATCGACGCGTCGCCGACGTGGGTCTGATCGTCGGCACCGTAGGCCTCGATCGTGCGCACGTCGTCACATGCCGCGGCTTCCGCGGCCTGGTCGGCCTGCGCGACCAGCTGCGTCGGCGCCGCGAGCTCGCCGCCGCCGTCCTCGCCATCGGTGTTGAACGCGAGCACGGCAGCGCCGGCGGCGACGATCGCGACCACGACGAGGACGGTTCCGATCGTGCGGGTGCGCTTGCGGCGCGCCATGCGCTGGCGGATCTCCTCGCGCTCGAGGCGCGCCTGCTCCTTGCGTTCGGCTTTCGTGATCCTGCGGGTGGGGTCGCTCACGTCGACGAGGGCTCCTCGGTCGGTCCGGGGGAGGTGGGGACGTCGGTCTGGCGCGGAAGCTTACCGAAGGCTCGGGCAGCGCTAGCGAGCCGTCGCGAAGGACCACGGATCGATCGGCGGACGCGGCCGGGGTGCGTGGGCCGGGTCCGTGGGCATCGGGCCGCAGGCGACGATGCCGAGCGCGGTCCAGCCATCGTCCACGCCGAGCGCGGCCCTCGTCTCCTCCTGACAGAACAGGGTCGACGAGATCCAGCACGATGCGACGCCCTGCGCGTGCAGCGCCAGGAGCAACGTCTGGATCGCGGCGCCGCCCGACAGAAGGAACATCGTTCGCTCGGCCTCGGCGCGTTCCTCGTCCTCGTACCGGTGGGAACCTGCGAACGACACCCACGGCACGATCAGCACGGGGGCGACGCCGAGCACCGCGTCGCTCTTGGCGATCCGCCGCGAGATGACCTTCTCCGATGTCCCGTCGCGACGGAGATCCGTGCGCCACGCGTCGGCCATCGCGGCGAGGAGCGCTCGCTTCGCCGGTCCGCTCGTCAGCACGCTGAAGCGCCACGGCCGGGTGTGATGCGGGGCCGGCGCCGTGCACGCGGCGGCGATCGCCTCGGCCACGACCTCGGTCGGGACCTCACCGTCGCCGAACGCGCGGATCGTCCGCCGCGCGTGCAGCGCCTGCAGAGGTGATTCGCGGAACAGATCCTCCGAGGCCGCCCGCATGAGGTCGCGCGCCGAGCCCGGGCCTCCGTCCGCCCGCACCCCTCTCGCAACGACGGCCGGTACCCCCGTCGCCTTGCCGGTGACGAGGCCGCTCGCCGCCGCGATCTCATCGGCGACCGCGACCACCGTCGTGTCGAGCGTGCGGCCGCTCGCGTCGGTGGACCCGCGGAGGTCGAGCACCGCGGGCAGTCCCGCGACGCCGATCGCGACGTTCACGAGCCCGACCCGCCACGGTCTGCCGAACGTGTCGGTGATCACCACGCCGAGCCGTTCGACCCCGAGGCCGTCGCTGAGCGCCGCGCGCAGTCGTTCCGCGGACCCGTCCGGGTCTCGCGGTAAGAGGGACAGCATCCCCGTGTCGACGTTCGACGCGTCGACGCCGCCGTTCGCGCAGACGAACCCGTGCGTGGTCTCGACGATCACGAGATCGCCGCGCCGCGCCACGACCCGCGTGGTCTCGGCCGCGATCTGCGCGGCTCGCTCGGTCTCCGGAACGAGCCGGCCCTCGGCCTTCGAGACGACCTTCTGCGTCACCACGACGACATCGCCGTCCTGCACGTCGAGCGTTCGCAGCCGGTCGAGTAGGATCGCCGCGAGATCGTCCCCGGCGCGGATCTCGGGGACACCCTCGACGGGGAGCAGGCTGACCGGCGCGGGACGTTCGTGGGTCACGGTAGGAGCGCGAGCGCGGCGCTCGCCACGGCCGTGGCTCGGTCGTCGTCGGTCATGATCGTGTCGGTCGCGGCGGCGCGGATCCCGAGCGACTCGATCACCGGCACGGCGTTCCGATCGGCGTCGTCGACGAGCCATCCGCCCAGGAGATCCGCGTGGTGGCGGGCGACGCCCGTTGCGCTGACCTCGATCCCGGCGGCCGGCATCAGCTTGTCGGCCATGCCGGCGACGGGTGCGCCGCCGACGATCCCGCTGATGCCCACGACGCGCTCGCGCCGGGCGACGAGCGCCTCGCGGACACCGGGCACGGCGAGGATCGGGCCGATCGACACGACGGGGTTCGAGGGGCAGAGCACGATCGCGTCGGCGGCGGCGATCGCTTCGAGGACGCCCGGCGCCGGCCGCGCCTCGGCGGCACCGTGGTACCGGACCTCCTTGACCGGATCGGCGGCTCGGCGTCGCACCCAGTACTCCTGGAAGTGGAGATCGATCTCGGTTCCGGTCGTCGTGTCGGCGCACACGATCCGCGTCTCGACCGGGTCGTCCGTCACCGGCAGGAGCCGGGCCGTGACGCCGAACCGCGACGCGACCCTGGCCATCACGGCCGACGGCGTCGCACCGCGCCGCAGCAGATCCGTCCGGAAGACGTGCGTCGCGAGATCGAGGTCCCCGAGGTTGAACCACGCCTGCTCGGCGCCGAACGCGCGGAGCTCCTCCGTCGTCCTGAACGTCTCCTCGCGGCGTCCCCACCCTCGTCCACGGTCGAAGACGTCGCCTAGCCAATAGGTGACCGAGTCGGGATCGGGCGAGACGTGGAGCCCGTGGATGTCGACGTCGTCGGCGACGTTCACGATCACGGTGAGATCCGGGCCCGGCACGACCCGGGCGAGACCGCGCAGGAACTTCCCGGCGCCGATGCCGCCGGCGATCGCCGTCACGGTGCGAGCGGGTCCATCGTCGCGATCCATCGGCCGATCCATCGGGATGACAGCGTAGTAGGCTCGCCCGCATGCCCGGGGCGTCCGCGCACGCGATCCGTCGGGCACTCGCGCGGGCCGAACAGGGCAAGGCCCTCAGCCTCGACGAGACCGCGGCGCTCCTGTCGGCTCGCGGCGCCGATCTCGACCGGCTCGCATCCGTTGCCGCGGCCCTCCGCGATCTCGGATGGGGCGACACCGTCACCTATTCGCGCAAGGTGTTCATCCCGCTCACGATGCTGTGCCGCGACCACTGCCACTACTGCACGTTCGCGAAGCCTCCGGCGAAGGTCGCAGAGCCGTTCCTGACCCCCGACGAGGCGGTGGCGATCGCGGAGCGCGGGCGCGCGGCCGGATGCAAGGAGGCGCTGTTCACCCTCGGCGACCGGCCCGAGGAACGGTACCCGCATGCGCGGGCCTGGCTCGCCGCTCGCGGGTTCGGGTCGACCCTCGAGTACGTTCGCGCCGTGGCGATCCAGGTCCTCGAGGCGACGGGGCTCCTGCCGCACCTGAACCCTGGCGTGATGACGTACGAGGAGCTCGCCAGGCTCAAGCACGTGAGCGCCTCGATGGGGATCATGCTCGAGACCTCGAGCGACCGGCTGTCGGCACGCGGCGGACCGCACTTCAACTCCCCAGACAAGCTGCCTGCCGTCCGCATGCGGACGATCGAGGACGCCGGGCGCCTCGCGGTGCCGTTCACGACGGGGATCCTCGTCGGGATCGGCGAGACGGAGCGTGAGCGAGCCGCGTCGTTGTTCGCGATCCGCGAGCTGCACCGGCGGTTCCGCCACGTGCAGGAGGTGATCGTGCAGAACTTCCGCGCCAAGCCGGGGACGGCGATGCGCGATGCCCCGGAACCCGACGCCGAGACGTTCCTCGCGGCCGTCGCCACCGCGCGGGTGACGCTGGGGCCCCGCGTGAGCGTGCAGGCGCCGCCCAACCTGTCCGACGCTGAACAGCGTGCGCGCCTCCTCGACGCCGGGATCAACGACTGGGGCGGTGTGTCGCCGATCACGCCCGACCACGTGAACCCCGAGCGCCCGTGGCCCGCGATCGAGGCGCTCGCTGCGACGACGAGCGCGGGCGGCAAGCATCTCCGCGAGCGTCTCGCGATCTACCCTCGGTACGCCGCGGAGCCCGATCCGTGGATCGCCGGCAAGATGCGGGCCCCGATCGGAGCCCTCCTCGGGCCGGGCGGGCTCGCGGTCGAGGGCCAGCGGCCGCGCCCGATCGCCTGGCAGGATCCCGACGTCGCGTACAAGCCCCGTACGATCGCCCTCACCTTCGCGAAGACCGAAGGCGCCGGTCTGCGGGCCGACGCCGAACCCGTGTACGGCGGCGATCTCGAGGACCCGTCCCAGAACGAGGTCACGCGCGCATGGGCGACGCGCGCCCGGCATCCGGTCCGGATCTCGGCCGAGATCCGGACCGCGCTGCGACGCGCGGCCTCCCACCGACCCCTCGGCGATGCCGAGGCGCTGGCGCTGTTCGACGCCGACGGAGTCGATCTCGATGCCCTGTGCCGTGTCGCCGACGACCTCCGCGCCGAGGCGGTCGGTCCGGTCGTCACGTACGTCCGCAACCGGAACATCAACTTCACGAACGTCTGCTACGTGGGGTGCCGCTTCTGCGCTTTCGCGCAACGTGAGATCGACGCCGAGTCCTACATGCTCACGTTGGCGGAGGTCGCCGAGCGTGCCGCGGAGGCCTGGGCGCTGGGCGCCACCGAGGTGTGCATGCAGGGCGGCATCCATCCGGAGCTCCCCGGCACCTTCTACTTCGATCTGCTCGACGCCGTGAAGAGGCGCGTGCCCGGGATGCACATCCACGCGTTCAGCCCGATGGAGATCTTGAACGGCGCCACGAAGCTCGGCGTCTCGTTCGAGGAGTTCCTCGTCGAAGCGAAGGCGCATGGGCTGGGCACGATCCCCGGAACGGCCGCCGAGATCCTCGACGACGACGTCCGGTGGCTCCTCACGAAGGGCAAGCTGCCGGCCGACACGTGGATCGAGATCGTCGGAACCGCCCATCGCCTCGGGATCCGGTCCTCGAGCACGATGATGTTCGGCCACGTCGACGCACCCCCGCACTGGGTCGCCCACCTGCGTCGGCTCGCTGCGCTGCAACGCGAAACCGGCGGCTTCACCGAGTTCGTGCCCCTGCCGTTCGTGCACCGCAACGCCCCGATCTATCTCGCCGGTCGGGCGCGCCCGGGACCGTCGATGGAGGATTCCCTGCGCGTCCACGCGGTGTCGCGGATCCTGCTCGACGGGCTCGTCGACAACGTGCAGGTGTCGTGGGTCAAGCTCGGCGTCGACGCGTGTCAGCGCATCCTCGACGCGGGTGCGAACGACTTCGGCGGGACGCTGATGGAGGAGACGATCAGTCGCATGGCGGGCGCCGAGTGGGGGATCGAGATGACGGCGGAACGGTTCGACGACGCGATCCGCGCGATCGGTCGGATCCCCGCGGTGCGCACGACGGCGTACGAACGGATCGCGTTCCGAGAGGCGTTCGCGGCCTCGTGACGGCTCGCTGGAACGCGCCCACGACGATCCGAGAGGCCCGATCCGTCAACCCGATTGACCGATCCGGTCAAGGGGATTGACCACCGGAAAATCGCGTGAAACGTCTTGCATGCTGCGCAGATGCGCGACACGATTGCACGTGATGATGTTCGGACGAGGGATGAGGCAGAGGATCCTTCCGGCATACCTATTGCCATCGGGGGGGTTCTTCCCTCAGAATCACACGGATGTGATTTCGGGGGGAGCGGAGCGTGCATCACTACATCCCTTGGCAAGAGCGGGCTCGGTGCCGTGACTACGACCCAGAGATCTTCTTCCCCGAGAAGGGAGGTTCATCGAGGGAGGCCAAGAGGATCTGCAGCGAGTGTCCCGTTCGCATCGAGTGCCTGAACTACGCACTCCGCCGCGACGAGCGCTACGGCGTGTGGGGCGGCATGAGCGAACGGGAACGCCGGCGCCTGAAGCGGATGGCGTCGTGAGGGACGCCTGACACGGAGGCCCGTGGCAGACGCCGGAAGGCCGGAAGCCGGGAGGCCCAAGCCGGAAGGTACGTCCGTCGAACGAGATCTTCCCGCGAGACCCGCGAGGAGAAGGCCGACGGCCCGAGGGCCGACGGCACGCAGGGAAAGGGGGCAGCAATGGCTGCAGCCAGGAAGACGGCCGCTCGCAAGAAGTCGTCGGCCCGCAAGTCGTCGGCGCGGAAGCCGGCAGCGCGGAAGAAGACCTCCGCGAAGAAGTCGTCGGCGCGGAAGCCGGCAGCGCGGAAGAAGACCTCCGCGAAGAAGTCGTCGGCTCGCAAGAGCACCGGCCGCAAGAAGTCCACGGCCAAGAAGAGCGGCGCTCGCAAGAGCACCGGCCGCAAGAAGACGACGGCTCGCAAGAGCACCGGCCGCAAGAAGTCCACGGCCAAGAAGAGCGGCGCTCGCAAGAGCACCGGCCGCAAGAAGACGACGGCTCGCAAGAGCACCGGCCGCAAGAAGTCCACGGCCAAGAAGAGCGGCGCTCGCAAGAGCACCGGCCGCAAGAAGACGGCCGCCCGCAAGTCGCCGGCCCGCCGGAAGTCCTCGGCGAAGAAGTCGACGTCGCGTCGGAAGACCGCCGCCCGTCGCAGCCGCTGAGCGCCGATCGGGCGCACGCAGCACGTCGGAGGGGGCCCTACGGGGCTCCCTCCGTCGTTCCACCCTCACGTCGACCTCCGATGAAAGGGGTTCCGCTCGCCGGCTGGTAGGCTCGGCCGCCGCGCGGCGCGCGACGACGCGCGACCTGTATGACCGCCACGGCTTCCGACACCGCCACCGTCGCTGCACCTCGGCGCCTTCCCACGGTCCTCGCGGTCCTCGTGGTTCGAGACGACGACGCAGCGCTCCGTGAGTGCCTGGCGTCCCTCGCCGGCCAGACCTACCCCCGTCTCGCCGTGCTCGCGATCGACGATGCAGTGAGCGACGCGTCCCACGAGGTGCTGGTGCAGGCACTCGGCGACGGGCGCGTCTTGCGCAACGAAGCTCCTGAGGGGTTCGCCCGCTCGGTCGCGCGGGCGCTCTCGACGCCCGTGGCCGGCCAGGCCGATCACCTCCTGCTCCTGCACGACGACGTGTCGCTCGATCCCGATGCCGTCACCCGTCTCGTCGAGGCGACGATGATCCCTGGGGTCGAGGGGGTCGGCATCGTCGGTGCCAAGATCGTCGACTGGGACCGGCCGCGGATCCTCCGTGACGTCGGGCGAAGCGCGGACCGCTTCGGTCATGCGTTC
>Ga0299913_10003457_pt1 | contig 12923 bp, 13 predicted proteins | sample RVTome_9_FD_201360 | JGI IMG/M metagenome (GOLD analysis project Ga0299913, IMG submission 201360) | Soil microbial communities from uranium-contaminated site in the Upper Colorado River Basin, Wyoming, United States - RVT155D38 (version 2) ... | reverse complement strand
GCAGGAGCCCGGTCAGAAGCTCATCACGCTCACGACCTGCGCCGAGCTGTTCCACACCGACGACCGGATGATCGCCTTCGGCCACCTCGTCGACACCGAGCGCAAGTGAGCGGCGGGCGAGTCCTAGGCTGGGCGCATGAGTGACCCCACCCTGGCGCGAGACGTCGACGCGTGCTGCCGGCTGACCGGCGAGTTCACGCTCCGCTCCGGCCAGGTCGCCTCGGAGTACTTCGACAAGTACCTCTTCGAGTCCGACCCGGCGCTGCTGGGCCGGGTCGTCGACCGGATGCGGGGGCTGGTCCCGGACGACACCGAGCTGCTGGGTGGGCTCGAGCTCGGCGGGGTGCCGATCGCGACGGTACTCAGCATCCGCACCGGCCTGCCCGCCCTGTTCGTGCGCAAGACGGCCAAAGAGTACGGCACGTGCAAGCTGGCTGAGGGGCCCGAGGTCGCTGGTCGACGGGTCACCCTGGTCGAGGACGTGATCACCACCGGTGGCGCCGTGCGTGACGCGACGCGGGCCCTGCGTGACGCGGGCGCCGTGGTGGAGGTCGTCATCTGTGCCATCGACCGGAGCCCCGCAGGCAGCAACCCTCTGGCCGACGTGGGCCTCGAGGTGCGTCCCGTGCTCACGAAGGCCGAGCTCGACGCGCACGCGTCATCCACAAGGGCGTAGGCGTGACCGGGTTCGCCGACCTCTCCCGGCGTCACCCCGTGCGGCACGTGGTCGACGCAGTCCGGGGCTTCCTGATCGGGATGGCCGAGCTCGTGCCCGGCGTCTCCGGAGGCACGGTCGCGCTCGTCACGGGCGTCTACGACGAGCTGATCGACTCTGCCTCGCACGTGGTCGCAGCCGTGCGACGCCTGCTCACCGGCCCCCACAGGCTCAGCGGTGCGGCGGCCGAGCTCCGTCGTACCGACTGGTGGCTGATCATCCCGATCCTGGTCGGCATGGCCACGGCAGTGCTCACCATGGCCGGGGTGATGGGTGGCTTCGTCGCGGGACACCCCGAGCACGCCCGCGGCCTGTTCTTCGGCCTCGTCGCCACCAGCGTGATCGTCCCGGTCAGCATGCTTCCGCGAGAGTCGGGCCGTTCCGCGGGTGCCCGACTGCGCGACGCAGCGCTCGTGCTCGCCGCCGCGCTGACGGCCTTCTGGCTCACCGGCCTCTCGAGCGACAACGTCTCCGACGACCCGTCGTCCCTCGTGATCTTCGCCGCCGCCGCGGTTGCCATCTGCGCCCTCGTCGTGCCGGGGGTCTCGGGCTCCTTCTTCCTGCTCGCGGTCGGCCTCTACCAGCCCACGATGTCGGCGATCGACGCCCGCGACCTCGGGTACGTCGGGGTGTTCGCGGCCGGTGCGATCGTCGGCCTCTCGCTGTTCGTCAAGGTGCTGCACTACCTGCTCCACCACCGCCGCCGCGGCACGCTGCTCGTCATGGTCGGCCTGATGCTCGGGTCGCTGCGCGCGCTGTGGCCGTGGCAGGGGGAGGGGGCAGTGGTCGACGGCGAGCACAAGGGCGCCGGCAGCCTGCTGTGGCCCACCGAGCCCCTCGTCGGGCCGGTCCTCCTGGCACTCCTCGGAGTCGTGGCCGTGCTCGTCGCCTTCGCGATCGAGCGACGTGTCACCGCAGCCCGGGAGGCGACGGTCGCCACGACGGCCGTCGACCGATGACCGACGCCGAGCGCCGCGCGCCGTACGACCCGATGCCGCACGGCCCCGAGGAGGTAGGGGTCGGGCCGTGGGAGGGCGAGTGGCCGGCGGGGGAGCAGTACGACGAGCAGCTGCTCGCCGAGGGGGACCGCCGCAACGTCGTGGACCGCTACCGGTACTGGAGGATGGAGGCGATCGTCGCCGACCTCGACCGGCGGCGTCACGGCTTCCACGTCGCGATCGAGAACTGGCAGCACGACTTCAACATCGGCACGATCGTGCGCACCGCCAACGCCTTCCTGGCGCGGGAGGTGCACATCGTCGGCAACCGGCGCTGGAACCGTCGCGGTGCGATGGTGACCGACCGCTACCAGCACATCCGGCACCACGCGACCCCCGACGACCTCTCGTCCTACCTGCACGGACAAGGGGTGACCTTGCTCGGCATCGACAACCTGCCCGGCTCCCGGCCGATCGAGACCCTGGAGCTCCCGCAGAGCTGCGCGCTGCTGTTCGGCCAGGAAGGGCCGGGGCTGTCGGAGGCCGCGCGGGACGCCTGTGACGGGACATTCTCGATCGCTCAGTTCGGCTCCACGCGGTCGATCAACGCGTCCGCGGCCGCCGCCATCGCGATGCACACCTGGGTGCGCCAGCACGCCGACCTCGAGAGCTCCTGGCGCGGCTGACCCAGCTCAGCAGTCCACCTCGAAGAGCAGCTCCTCGGCCTCCACGTCCACGCCCACTGCGCGCTGGGTGACGGTGGCCGGGTCGCAGTCGAGAACCACCACCGCGCAGACAGGGGAGTGTCCGGCGTGCGCGACGTACGACGGGTCCCACCCGACGATCTCGTCACCGGCGTCGACCGCGTCGTTCTCGTGAGCCAGGAGCTCGAAACCCGCGCCCTGCATGTGGACGGTGTCGATGCCGAGGTGCACGAGCACGCCGTGCCCGTGCTCGTCGACGATGAGGTAGGCGTGCGGGTGGAGCTTGACCAGCGTCCCGGTGATCGGGGCCACCGACGCCTGCCTGCCGTCGCGAGGTGTGATCGCCACACCCGGTCCGACCAGACCCTTGGCGAACACCGGGTCGGGGATGTCGCTGACGGCCACGCTGTGCCCCGCGACCGGGGACAGGACCCGGAGCATCAGAGGAGGTCCTCGATGTCGCTGGCCAGGGTGTCCGCCTCGGGCCCGACGACGACCTGGACGACCGCGCCCGAACGCATCACTCCGTGCACGCCCGCGTCCTTGAGCAGTCTCTCGTCGATCAGGGAGCTGTCCGCGAGCTCGGTGCGCAGGCGCGTGATGCACGCCTCGATCTCGACGATGTTGGTCGGGCCACCGAGTCCCGCCACGATCTGCTCTGCTTGGTTCATACGGGCATTCAACCACCAGGCCGTCCGGGCGGCCGACGCGCGCGCTCCTCCCGGTCGGAGCTGCTTGACACCCGTGGTTCCGCCAGCAACTGTTCGGGGGAAGCAGACCACGGCAAGGAGGGGAATGAGCGGGGCCGAGCCGAGCGGGAGCAGCTCCCCTGGCCGCGCCACCAGGGCGTCGCGCAACAGCTTCGGTGTCCTCCAGCGGCTCGGTCGGAGCCTCATGCTCCCGATTGCGGCGCTCCCGATCGCCGCCATCCTTCTCCGCCTCGGCCAGCCCGACATGCTCGGCGCCGGTGACAGCGGTCTCGCGCTCGGTGCGCGCTGGCCGTGGCTCGAGCCGGTTGCCGACGTGCTCGCTGCTGCTGGTGGCACGCTCTTCACCAACCTGGGCCTGCTGTTCGCCGTGGGCGTCGGGGTCGGCTTCGCCCGGAAGTCCGACGGGTCGACGGCGCTCGCGGCGGTGGTGGGCTACCTCGTGTTCGACGGGGTGACCGACGCGATGTCGCCCTACGTCCTCGCCGACCACGAGGTCGGCCGCGGTGACCTCGTCGACTACGGCGTCTTCGGCGGCATCCTCGTCGGGATCACGGCCGCGATCCTGTGGCAGCGCTTCTACCGCATCAAGCTCCCGCCCTACCTCGCGTTCTTCGGCGGTCGCAGGTTCGTCCCCATCATCACCGGGCTGGCGACCCTCGTCCTCGGTGTGCTACTGGCCTTCCTCTACCCGGCGTTCGACCGGGGACTCACCGCGTTCGGCGAGTGGCTGGTGCAGAACCACATCCTCGGCGCGGGGATCTACGGATTCGCCAACCGGCTGCTGATCCCGTTCGGCCTCCACCACATCCTCAACTCGGTGCCGTGGTTCGCGGTCGGGAGCTACGAGACCGCCGGCGGCCAGGTCGTGAACGGTGACATCGCTCGCTTCCTCGCCGGCGACCCGACCGCAGGCTCCTTCTTGACCGGGTTCTTCCCGATCATGATGTTCGCCCTGCCCGCCGCGGCGCTCGCGATCTACCACGAGGCAGCTCCTGCCCGGCGCCGGTTCGTCGGAGGCGTGATGCTCTCCGGGGCGCTGACGTCCTTCCTGACCGGGGTCACCGAGCCGCTGGAGTTCGCCTTCATCTTCGTGGCCTGGCCGCTCTACCTGATGCACGCGGCGCTCACCGGGACGTCCCTCGCGCTCGTCAACGCGTTGGGGATCAAGGACGGCTTCGGGTTCTCGGCGGGGTTCATCGACTACGCCCTGAACTTCACGACTGCCACGCACCCGCTCTGGCTCGTCCCCATCGGACTGGGCTACGCCGTCGTCTACTACCTGCTCTTCCGGTTCGCGATCCGCCGCTTCGACCTGGCCACCCCTGGCCGTGAGGGCGACGAGGACGAGGCCGGGGCGGAGGCTGGCACCGGGCGCACGGCCCCGTGAGACCGGATGCCGACACTCCCCTCGCCGCGTGGGTGCGCGGCTCCTAGAGTGGGGTGCGGGCGTGGCTCTCACGCCCGCGCACCCGAGCCCGATCAGCCGTCTGACACAGGAGACCTGCCGATGCCCATCGCGACCCCCGAGGTCTACGCAGAGATGCTTGACAACGCGAAGCGTGAGTCCTTCGCCTACCCCGCCATCAACGTGTCGTCCTCCCAGACCCTCAATGCCGCGCTCGCCGGGTTCGCCGAGGCCGGGAGCGACGGGATCATCCAGATCTCCACCGGCGGTGCCGAGTACCTGTCGGGGCCGAGCATCAAGAACATGGTGAGCGGGTCCGTGGCGTTCGCGGCCTACGCGGCCGAGGTCGCCAAGAGCTACCCGGTCAGCGTCGCCCTGCACACCGACCACTGCCCGCAGGACAAGCTCGACGGGTTCGTCCGCCCGCTGCTCGACCTCTCGATCGAGCGTGTGAAGAACGGGCAGGACCCGCTGTTCCAGTCGCACATGTGGGACGGGTCCGCCGTACCCCTGGACGAGAACCTGACCATCGCGCAGGAGCTGCTCGAGAAGGCGGCAGCGGCGAAGATCGTCCTGGAGATCGAGGTGGGCGTCGTCGGCGGCGAGGAGGACGGTGTCGTCGGCGCGATCGACGACAAGCTGTACACCACACCGGAGGACGCGCTGGCCACGGTCGAGGCGCTCGGCACCGGGGAGAAGGGGCGCTACATGACGGCGCTGACCTTCGGCAACGTGCACGGGGTCTACAAGCCAGGCAACGTCAAGCTCCGCCCCGAGATCCTCAAGCTTGCCCAGGAGGCGGTCGTCGAGAAGCTCGGGCTCGAGGCAGGGTCGCGCCCCTTCGACCTGGTCTTCCACGGCGGGTCCGGCTCCACGGCCGAGGAGATCGCCGCTGCGGTCGACTATGGCGTGGTCAAGATGAACGTCGACACCGACACGCAGTACGCCTTCACCCGCCCGGTGGCGGCCCACATGTTCACCCATTACGACGGCGTCCTCAAGGTCGACGGCGAGGTCGGCAACAAGAAGCAGTACGACCCCCGCGCCTGGGGCAAGGCCGGCGAGGCGGGCATGGCCGCGCGCATCGTCGAGGCCTGCGAGAACCTCCGCAGCACCGGCCACTCCGTCTCCGCCTGACGCCACCCCACCTGACGCCACCCCACCTGACAGGGAGCTCCATGACGTTCAACGACCTGATGGCCGGTCCACCGGCGACCCACCTGCCCGAGGACCCGGCCGTCGCCGACCTCGACGCGGGTACGTCGGCCGCGGAGGTCGTCCGCACGCACCCCGAGTCGCCCGCGGCATGGGCGACCCTGGCCGAGGCGGCGCTCGACGACGGGTCGGTGGACGACGTCACGGCCTACGCCTATGCCCGCGTCGGCTACCACCGTAGCCTGGACCTGCTCCGCCGCAACGGGTGGAAGGGCCATGGCCCGGTGCCGTGGGAGCACGAGCCGAACCGTGGGTTCCTCCGCGCGCTCGCGGCACTCGCCCGGGCGGCCGAACGGATCGGGGAGGCGCCCGAGGCCCGGCGCTGCTCGGAGTTCCTGCGTGACTCCAGCCCCACGGCGTACGACGAGCTGCTCCAGGCCTGACCGCGGCGGCGACCGCTGCGCCTCGATACATGGGGCGGAGCGCCGGAATCGTCCCCTGCTGCGATTCCGGCGCTCCGACGTGGGCAGCCGCTGCGGGTCTCGCGTCCCCCCGTGCGACCCGCGGCGTGCTGCCGAGAAAAATTCTCACACCTGGCCACGGCATCGACCTGGCATCTTGATGCCGATGGCACTAACCTGACAGTGTGGGTCCTCCGGCGCGGCGTGGCGAGTCCGAACTGGCACCGCTGGGGGTCTCGGCGGCGGACGAGAAGGTCTACCGCGAGATCCTGCGGCTCTCCCCCACCGCACCCTCGCTGCTCGCGGAGGCGCACGATGTCCCCGTGTCGGCCGTCGAGGCAGCAGTCGGACGGCTCGCGGAGGCCGGGTTGGTACGACGGGGCAGCGACGCCGTCGTCGCACTCCCTCCGGAGCGGCTGCTCGCCTCACTCGTCGACGACGCCGCCCGCGGGGTCCAGGAGACGTTCGCGCGCCTGGGTGCGCTGGGGAGCCTGCTCCCCTCGCTCATCGCGGAGCGGCAGGCGCGTTCGGAGGGCGGCGGGGCCGTCGAGGTCGAGACCGTGTCGTCCGACGAGGTGCTGCCCCTGGTCCGCGACCTGACGGCGACCTCCACGGGCGACCTGCTGTGGCTGCGTCCGGACGCCTGGAGGGTGGAGGTCGGTCGGGAGGTCGACGCCCGGGTCAAGGAGGTGCTCGCCGCGGGGCGCACGTCCCGGGTGATCTACCCCGCGCGGGTGCTGGAGGAGTCACCCGGCACCGTGCGGGGCCGCGCGGACATGGGCGAGCACGTCCGGGTGCTGGCCGCGGTACCGGCACGGATGGGGGTCTTCGGCACGTCCGCCGCCGTGGTCCACGAGCACTGGCGGGCCGGCTCCGGCCGCCTGCTGGTGATGCGTCACCGAGCGATGGTCGATGTGGCCACGATGCTGTTCGAGCTGCTGTGGGAGCGGGCCGTCACCGTGCCCGGCCTGGAGGGGGCCACGGTTCCCGCGGAGCGGGGGGCGTCGCGGAGGCTGCTGCTCGAGGAGATGGCGCGCGGGGCCAAGGACGAGCAGATCGCCCGTGCCCTCGGGCTCAGCCTGCGGACGGTCCGACGACGGGTGGCCGAGCTCATGGACGAGCTCGGTGTCGGGTCACGGTTCCAGGCAGGCGTCGAGGCGGTACGGCGGGGGTGGATCTGACCGCGGTCCTCAGCGGGGCAGCGACATGCGTAAGGCGCCGGGCTCCACGCGCCAGGTGCGGCTGCGTTCGGGGCCGTACACCTCGCCGTCGGCGCTGCAGTAGAAGTCCTGGCCGGTCACCGAGACCGACCGGCCGCGGACGTAGGTCACGTCGGTGCGGTGGTGGTGCTCCCCCTTGCGGAACCCCAGTGCGTAGCCGAAGCGGGCGACCGGGCCGATCGCGAAGGACACCATCACGTCCATCCCGCCGTTCTCCGGGTCCGCCTCCGGCGTGATCTCCGCTCCGCCCCCGACGGTGGGGCCGTTGCCGATCGCCACCATGAGCACGGGATGGGCGAAGTCCGCGACGGTCTCACCGTCCACCTCGACCTGCAACCGCACGAACGGCGGGTTGACCGCGGCGAGCAGCGCACCGACCGGGTACCCGACCCGGCCGAGCCGGCCCTTCCACTTGTGAGCCTTGCGGCTCGCCTGGGCGCCGACGCCCACGTGCACGTTGTTGACCACGACGTTGCCGACGCAGTCGACGATCAGGTCGACCGGACGCACCTCCCCGTCCACGACGACCCGGGCCGCGTCCTCGGGCTCGAGGGGGATGCCTGCGCCGCGGGCGAAGTCGTTGCCGGTGCCGAGGGGGATCAGGCCGAGCACGGTCTGGCCCAGCTCGTGGCGCCGGTGCAGGGCGGCGACGACCGCGTGCAGGCTCCCGTCGCCGCCCGCGACGATCACCCGGCGGCCGCCGCGGCGGTGCAGGACCCCGTCGAGCTCGCCCGGGTTGGACGTCGTGGCCACCTCGACATCGGTGGCGGCACGCAGCACCTCGAGCGCCTTCTTGACGTTCTCGGAGTCCGTCGTACCGGCGTCGGAGTTGGTGATGAGCAGGAGTGGGTCCACGGGCGGAGACTACCGGTGCCCCCCGGAGCCGGTGCTATCGTGTCGTCGCAAGAGCCCCGTGACGATCCCGTGACGACCACAGTGCTGTTGCACCGTGTCACCCGACCCGGGGCTTCTTCGTTGCCCGGCCACCGAGAGGGGTGCTTGATGCCCGCGATTGTCCTTGTCGGCGCCCAGTGGGGTGACGAGGGGAAGGGCAAGGCGACCGACCAGCTCGGCTCCACCCTGGATTATTGCGTCCGGTACCAGGGCGGAAACAATGCCGGTCACACCATCGTCGTCAACGGTGAGAAGTTCGCCCTGCACCTGCTCCCCTCCGGCATCCTGACCCCGCAGGTCACCCCGGTCATCGCCAACGGGGTGGTCGTCGACGCGGCGGTGCTCCTCAAGGAGATCGAGGGCCTCAACGCCCGGGGCGTGGACACCGACCGGCTGCTCATCTCGAGCAACGCGCACCTGATCACCTCCTACCACACCACGATCGACAAGGTCACCGAGCGCTTCCTCGGCAAGAACCAGATCGGTACGACCGGTCGGGGGATCGGTCCGACGTACGCCGACAAGATCAACCGGATGGGGATCCGGGTCGCCGACATCTTCGACGAGAAGATCCTCACCCAGAAGATCGAGGCCGCGCTCGACCAGAAGAACCACCTGCTGGTGAAGGTCTACAATCGCCGCGCGATCGAGGTCGAGCAGGTCCTCGAGGAGATCGCGGCCTACGCCGAGAGGGTCAAGCCGTACGTCGTCGACACCTCCAGGGTGCTCAACACCGCCCTCGACGAGGGCAAGACCGTGCTGTTCGAGGGTGCCCAGGCGACCATGCTCGACGTGGACCACGGCACCTACCCGTTCGTGACGTCGAGCAACCCGACCGCCGGAGGTGTCTGTGCCGGCGCCGGCATCGGCCCCACCCGGGTCGACCGGGTGATCGGCGTGATCAAGGCCTACACGACCCGCGTCGGGTCCGGGCCGTTCCCCACCGAGCTGTTCGACGAGGACGGTGAGCGGCTGCGTCAGGTCGGGGCGGAGTTCGGCACCACCACGGGGCGGGAGCGCCGCTGCGGCTGGTACGACGCCGTGATCGCGCGCTACGCCGCCCGGATCAACGGGCTCACCGAGTTCTGCCTCACCAAGCTCGACATCCTCGACCAGTGGGAGCGGATCCCGGTCTGCGTGGCCTACGAGATCGACGGCGTGCGGCACGACGAGATGCCGATGACCCAGTCGGAGTTCCACCACGCCCAGCCGGTCTATGAGTTCTTCGACGGCTGGAACCAGGACATCTCGGGCTGCCGCAGCTTCGAGGAGCTTCCGAGGAACGCCCAGATCTACATCCGGGCGCTCGAGGAGATGTCGGGTGCGCCGTTCTGGGCGGTCGGCGTCGGCCCCGGTCGCGAGCAGACCGTGATCCTCCGCGGAGCCGGCGCGTGAAGGTCCTGGTCATCGGCACAGGCGGCCGCGAGCACGCCCTCGCCCTCGCCCTGTCCCGCGACGCCGACGTCACCGAGGTGCACGCAGCCCCGGGCAACCCGGGCATCGCAGGGGTCGCCACGCTTCACGACGTCACGGCCGACGACGGTACGGCGGTCGCGGACCTCGCCGAGCGTCTCGGGGTCGACCTCGTCGTGGTCGGGCCGGAGGCGCCGCTTGTCGCGGGGGTCGCCGACGCCGTGCGGGCCCGCGGAATCGACTGCTTCGGACCGTCGCGCGAGGCCGCCCGCCTCGAGGGCTCCAAGGCGTTCGCCAAGGAGGTGATGGCGGCCGCGGAGGTCCCGACGGGCATGGCCCACGTGTGCGAGACGCCCGCCGAGGTGGCCGCCGCGCTCGACGCGTTCGGTCCGCCCTACGTCGTGAAGGACGACGGGCTCGCCGCAGGCAAGGGCGTGGTCGTCACCGAGTCGCGCGACGAGGGGCTCGCGCACGCCGCCGCGTGTGGGCGCGTGGTCGTCGAGGAGTACCTCGACGGGCCCGAGGTGTCCCTCTTCGCGGTCACCGACGGCACGACCGTCGTACCCCTCCAGCCGGCCCAGGACTTCAAGCGCGCCCGCGACGGGGACGCCGGACCGAACACCGGCGGGATGGGCGCCTACACGCCGCTGCCGTGGGCGCCGGCCGGTCTGGTCGCCGAGGTCACCGAGCGCGTCCTCCAGCCGACCGTCGACGAGATGGCGCGCCGGGGCACTCCGTTCTCCGGTCTCCTCTACGCGGGGCTCGCGCTCACCAAGCGAGGTGTGCGGGTCATCGAGTTCAACGCCCGCTTCGGCGACCCGGAGACGCAGCCGCTGATGGCGCTCCTCGACTCACCGCTCGGCGTGCTCCTCCGCGCCGCCGCCCAGGGACGCCTCGACGAGGTCGCCCCGCCCCGGTGGAAGGACGGTGCCGCGGTCGCGGTGGTCGTCGCCTCGAAGGACTACCCGGCCGGCCCGCGCACCGGGGACACCATCCACGGCCTCATGGACGCCGAGCGCGTCGACGGGGTGGACGTGATCCATGCCGGCACAGCCCGCGGTGAGGACGGTGCACTCGTCACCTCCGGCGGCCGGGTGCTCGCGGTGACCGCGGTCGGTTCGGACGTGGCCGACGCCCGCTCCCGCGCCTACGACGCGGTCGCGCGGATCCGCATCGACGGCAGCCACCACCGCACCGACATCGCCGCCGGCATCTGAGCCAAGGAGCGAACGACATGAGCGTCTACCCGGTGGTTGAGGAGCGAACGAAGTGAGCGTCTACCCGGTGGTTGAGGAGCGAACGAAGTGAGCGTCTCGAAACCCCCGAACGTCCTCGCCAACCGGTACGCCGGCGCCGACCTCGCGCAGCTGTGGTCCCCCGAGCACAAGATCGTGCTCGAGCGACAGCTGTGGATCGCGGTCCTCAGGGCGCAGAAGGACCTCGGCATCGACGTGCCCGACGGTGTCGTCGAGGCCTACGAGGCGGTCGTCGACCGGGTCGACCTCGACTCGATCGCCGCACGTGAGCGGGAGACCCGGCACGACGTGAAGGCGCGGATCGAGGAGTTCTGCGCGCTCGCGGGCCACGAGCACATCCACAAGGGGATGACCTCGCGCGACCTGACCGAGAACGTCGAGCAGCTCCAGATCAAGGCTTCGCTCGAGCTGGTCCGCGACCGCGTCGTCGCGGCCCTGGCCCGGCTGGCCCGGCTCGCGAGCGAGCACGAGGCCCTCGTGATGGCCGGCCGCTCCCACAACGTCGCCGCCCAGGCCACCACCCTCGGCAAGCGCTTCGCGACGATCGCGGACGAGATGCTCGTCGCGCTCGAGCGGCTCGAGGAGCTGATCGCGCGCTACCCGCTGCGCGGCATCAAGGGCCCGGTCGGCACTGCCCAGGACATGCTCGACCTGCTCGACGGCGACGAGACACGCCTGGCGGACCTCGAGCAGCGGGTCGCCGCGCACCTCGGCTTCGACCGCGTGCTCACCAGCGTCGGCCAGGTGTACCCGCGCTCGCTCGACTTCGACGTCGTCTCCGCCCTCGTCCAGCTCGTGGCCGGCCCGTCGAACCTCGCCACCACGATCCGGCTGATGGCCGGCATCGAGCTCGTCACCGAGGGCTTCAAGGAGGGTCAGGTCGGCTCGTCGGCGATGCCGCACAAGATGAACACCCGCTCGTGCGAGAGGGTGAACGGGCTCGCGGTCGTCCTGCGCGGCTACCTCTCCATGGTCGGCGAGCTGTCCGGCGACCAGTGGAACGAGGGTGACGTCTCCTGCTCCGTCGTACGCCGGGTCGCGCTGCCCGACGCGTTCTTCGCCGCCGACGGGCTGTTCCAGACCTTCCTGACCGTGCTCGACGAGTTCGGTGCCTTCCCCGCGGTGATCCAGCGTGAGCTCGACCGGTACCTCCCGTTCCTGGCCACCACGAAGGTGCTGATGGCTGCGGTGCGCAACGACATCGGCCGGGAGATCGCGCACGAGGCGATCAAGGAGGCCGCGGTGGGTGTCGCCCTGGAGATGCGCCAGGGGGCGGCGACGAACGACGTGTTCGCCCGGCTCGCCGCGGACCCCCGCCTCGGCCTCACCGAGGAACAGCTCGCGTCGCTCGTCGCGGAGCCGATCGCGTTCACCGGTGCCGCGGTCGCGCAGGTGCAGTCCGTCGTGCGACGGGTTGCCGAGGTCACCGAGCGGCACCCGGCCGCCGCGTCGTACACCCCTGGCGCGATCCTCTGAGCGCCCGGGGTGACATCCTCTGGGTGTTTCCCGTTTCCGGACCCCGCCACGTCGTAGCGTGGAGGTAGTTCGGGAGCCCGGATCCGGAGGATGAGTGGCGTGGACTGGTTGTGGCCCGGCCGCTTTCTCGCGGCGACGTGGTTCGTCGTGGTCGTGGTCGCCGACCTGGCCACCGGGGACCGGGTGTCCCTCGCCCCCCTCTACGCGCTGTCGCCGCTGATCGCGTGCGCCGTGCTCTCCGCACCCGCGACCGCGGGTTTCGCGTTGGCCGCCATCGGCGCGGCGCTGCTGTCCGGGCTCTGGTCCGGCTCCTGGGGCACCCCACAGCACGCCGTCCGGATCGTCGACGTCGTGGTCGTCAGCCTCGCCGCCGTGCTCATCGCCACGGTCACGGCACGGCGCGAGCGTCAGCATGCGCGCGTCCTGGCGATAGCAGAAGTGGCGCAGCGGGCCATCCTTCCCCGGCTCCCCGCCCGGGCCGGCCAGGTCTCGGTCGCCGCGCGCTACCTCTCGGCTGCGACCGACGCGGTGGTGGGCGGTGACCTCTACGACTGCTACTACTCCCGCGCACACGTC
>Ga0299913_10003456_pt1 | contig 12928 bp, 3 predicted proteins | sample RVTome_9_FD_201360 | JGI IMG/M metagenome (GOLD analysis project Ga0299913, IMG submission 201360) | Soil microbial communities from uranium-contaminated site in the Upper Colorado River Basin, Wyoming, United States - RVT155D38 (version 2) ... | reverse complement strand
TCGCCTTCGGCCTCGCCCGCCTGTTCGCCCACCCGATCGAGGAGATCTTCGACCCCGACGGCGCGGGCCCGCGGGCGGAAGATCCCGCGGGCTGAACGGGTTGCGGTGGGTTGCGACCCTCGCGCTCGATCTGCTACCCTACGCCCTCCCGCCGGGGCGGCCCCGCCCCGGCGAACCCGTGGCGCGTTCGTCTAGGGGTCCAGGACGCCGGCCTCTCACGCCGGTAACACGGGTTCGAATCCCGTACGCGCTACCAAACGGGATTTTCCGCCTTCCTCCAGCTCTAAGGGTCTGAAAACAAAGGGCGTTGACACGGTTCGAAACACCTCGGCCGGATCGTAGACCACGCCGTCCGGATAGAGCGCCTGTTCGAACCGGCGCTTGGTGTCCGGCCCCGCCTTCACCCAGATTTGCGCCGCATTCGCGAGCACCTCGTCGGCGAAGTCGAGGACGCCCTCGACGTCAAGCTCTTCGACCTCCACGTCCTGGGACTCTGCCTCGGCCGCCCGAAGCTGCCGCCCGATGCGGTCCATCTGCTGCCGGTACGTCTGCGGATCGATCGTCTCGTCGAGATAACCCTCGACCAGGCGTGCCTCCGCGCCTTGAGCTTGGCGATCGTGCCATGCAGCTGCGCCGCGTGCTCCGCAGCCGCGTGGTGTCGAGCCTGCCAAGACGCGAGCGCCGTCTCCCGAATGATCCGCAGATACGCCCGCTTCGGCTGCGAGCGCTCGAGCAGCTCGACGAAGCAACCGTCGAGCACCTGCGTCCGCATCTTCACCTTCCGACACCCGCGCCGCCGGCAGTGGTAGTAGGCGTACCGCCCGCCGTTGCCCCGTGACCAGGTGCCCGTCAACGGCGTGCCGCAGCCACCGCAGCGGACGAACCGCCGGAGCGGGAAGTCCGGGTGATCGAGCGACCTGCCGGCGACGATGGGCAGCTCGGGCGACTTGCCGTTGAGTACCCGCCGCACCTTCGCCCATGTCCTCTCCGGCACCAGAGCAGGGAAGGCGCCCTTGGCCTCGATCCCCCACGCGTGCTCGATGCGGGCGACATAGAGCGGGCTGCGCAGCATCCGATTGAACGTCTGCGCCGGCACCGGATGCCCCGCCTTCGTCCGCAGCCCCCGCTCGTTCACCTGCCGGCGCACCCCCTGCGTCGTGCGCCCGGAAGCCACCCGCTCGAACGCCCACCGCACCAACTCCGCCCGCCTCCACGGCGGGCAGGGATAGCGAGCACTCACCGGTCCACGGGGTCCACCGCTCGCACCACCGGTGTGAGCCGCTCCTCTCCTCTGAGGTGGGACGCGCCGTCACGTGGCTTGTGATCAGCGGCCTTTGTCAGCAGACTGTCAAGCGGACTTGCGCGCCCGCCTCTGCTCTGATAGTGTTACCGTGCTTTCTTTCCTCAGGGTGAGGTCAAGAATGGGGCTCCAAGCGTCCGACTTGGTGATGCGTGCGCTCGGTATCCGTGGGGATGCGCCGACCGTCGCCGAGCAACCGCCGCTGGTCGACGGCGTGCACCTGCGCTGGGCCATGCGGCGCGAGCGCGGTTTCCCTTGGCACGGCTTTTATCTGTTCCGGCGGCCCTCGAACCGCGACGACAAGCGAACCTGTCTTGGGTCGTCACTGCGCGGAATAGAGCCGGGCCAGGGACCGGTCCAATGGCCTGCGGCGGGCGGCCGGTTGAGCAGCCCGGCGCCGCTGGTCTTCACCGACGACTTTCCCATCACCAGCCTGGTCGAGATCGACCTGCGCGGGCGGGCGTTTGTCAGGTTCGACCGCCCGGCTCAGAGTCCGATGAAGCACGTGTGGGTGCGGATCGGGCTGCGCGAGAGCTTCCTCCGCTGGCGGTGCGTTCGCTTCGACGGGCTGGCCGACCTGCTGCGCATGCCTTTCGAGCACGACGGGTTGCGCCTCGCGGCGGCGCGCAAGGGGCGAGCGGCCGCGCACGCGGCGGTGTCGCGCGCCGAGCGCGGCGACAGGATCCTGACCATCGATGAGCCAATCGAGGTGGTCCTGCCGGAGCAGGTCGACCGGGTGGAACTCGAGCTCCTGGGCACCAGCGAGCCGGCCGTGCTGGAGGGCCTCAACCGCGAGGGCAAGGTGCTGGGCCGCGAGGCCGCCGCAGGCAAGGACGGCGCCGATTGGAAGCTGGCCCTCAGCCTCGAGGGCCTGAACAGCGTCCGGATTACGCCGCGCGGGAAGTACGTGAAGCTCAAGCGCCTGTGCTTCGGGAGCAAGGACAATGGCAACCGCAGCATCCGGGTCGAAGCCCTGGACAGTCCGCCTGGAGGCGCCCCGGACGACGCCGTCGTGGCAGCTGCTGCGAATGCGACGGGCGCGCCGGGAGATGTGGTCGATGTTGAGCTGCATTGTGACCGGATCACTGCGGTGCGGGTCTCGGGAGGCGACGGGGCGCTGATCGACATCTGCTGGGCCGAACCCGACCGGGAGCTGACCGGCCGCTGGGAGCCGGTCCCCAGGTGCCCGCAGCCCATCACCCTGCCGCTGAGCCATCCCGACTATTCGGCCCGGGCCGGCGCCATCGATGTGGCGAACGCGGAGAACCGAGCGCTCGGGCAGGTCCGCTACGGCCCGCCCGGCGACTGGGCGGGACAGAACTTCAAGGAGATCCACGAAGCCTGCATCGCTCTGGTCGAGGGCGGCCCCGCGACACCGATGGATGCAGACGCGCGGTCGGCGGCGCCGCTGGCTGCAGCGGCTGGCCCGGGCGAACCCAAGCCGCCGGCGATGCCGAGGCTTCACCCGCTCGACATGCTGATGGCAGGTTCCCTGCACCGGCCGATCGCCGAGATCGTGGGCCTGTCGTGGACCGACGAGACCGCCCCGCCCGGCGAGCCCTTCGACTACATGATCGTGGCGGACCATGCCGGCGTGTCGGGCGGCAGGGCGGACAGGGTCCTCGCCCATCTGGTGGCCAACGGCTTTGACGCCGGGACCGATGCCTGGATCACCTATGACAACGAGGTCGCGCCGCGGCCGCCGTTCCAGACCCCGCACGGAGTGGTGGTCTACGCCCTACCTGGGGGCGTCATGCGCGACGCTGGAGGGGCGGTGCGCATCATCGCCGGCAGCGCCGGGGTCGAATGGCCGATCAGCCTGGCTCCCGGAGGCTGGCTCGCCGCCGACGCACCGGTCGCCCACCACCTCTATCGCGGTGGCGCCGGCCAGGCCGCGACGCCGGCCGTTCCGGCCGAGGCGGGGGACTGGCTGACCAAGAATCGGCCGGTGCTCTACGCGCGCCCCGCCGTGGCGCCCGGGTCGCCGCCCCAGACGCCGCCGACCTGGCCGCCGCGGGAGCCGGCCTATGTCGATCTTCGGCTGGACGAGGGCTGGTATGTCTACCAACTCGTCGCGATGGACATCTTCGGGCGTTTCAGCCCCAAGAGTCCCTTCGCGGCCTGGCGGCAGTGGGCCCCGCAGCCCGTGCCCCGGCCTTGGTACTACGTCGGCGCCTCGAGCGACGCGGTCGTGCATCCGCAGGCGGTGCGTATCCTCGACAAGACGCGGCCGCCGATCCCGCTGGGGCTCGAAGCTTTTGTGCTGGATCCAGACGACCCGATCGTAATCAAGGATGCGGCCTACCAGGCCTGGCGGGCGAGCCTGGGGGCGGCGGGCGCAGGACTGGTGGGCCTACGGGTCCGCTGGCGGTGGGGCCCGGCGCAGCAGGAGCGCGCCCCCGACGTGACGGAGTTCCGGCTCTACTGGTCGGGCGGCTCCCCGCCCCCGGCCGGCTGGGCCGAGCCGGAGGCGTGGCCGGACCGCTTCTTCGTCTGCCCCTTCGGGGCCAATGTCGCCGTCGAAACGGACGGAACGCGCAGGTACGAGGTCCTGCTGCCGACCGCGGCGGGCGGACCGCTGGCCGGAGGCGCGCCGCTAGCGCCGACCCTGGCCGACCCGATCGCTTACGCCAACGTCAGCGTGACCTCGTCTGACGCCGCGGGCCACACGCCGGACCGCTGGCCGGGGATGGGGCCGTTCGCCGGCCGTCCCGGCAACGAGAGCCAGTGCGCGCCGCCCCAGAAGGTGTTCCGTGTGCGGCGAATCCCGCCACTGCCGCCCGAGGCGGTGGTCGACAGCGGGCGAGTCTATGCCACCCCAGCCGACTGGCACGGCCGCTCGTTCCACACCTTTCGCTGGGTCCCGCAGGCGGACCTTTCCGCCCACGTCTGGCGGGCGTTGGACGAGGCGGTGTTCGCCACCGACTGGGCTCTGCAGCCACGACCGGCGCTGGCCACGGATGACCTGGCGTTTCCCGATGCCGCGGCCGAGCCGATCTGGAACGCGGCGAAGAAGGCGGCCGTGGCCGAGCAGATCAACGCCGTCGCCGCCCTGCTCCCCGCAGCCCCTTCGGCCGCGGCTAAGACCGCAAAGAAGGACGCGGCCCTGGCCCTCTACCGCGGGCTTTCGGACGACGCTCTGCGCGTGCTGGCCAATCGGGCAGGAAACGACAAGGCCTTCGTCCAGGTCACGATCTCGCCGCTCACGGCGTCGGCGGCGGCGGACCGGCGTGGCCCCGACGACGCGGCGGGATACGTCCCCCAGGCCGGGCGCTGCGCCTATGTCGACCAGGTCGACGGACGGGCGACCAACCGGCTGCTCTACCGCGCCCTGTTCGTCGACGCGGCACAGAACCGGAGCAGCCTGGGGCCCTGCCCGACGCCGGTGCGCCTGCCCGACGTCACTGCGCCGCGCACGCCGGCGATCACTCAGGCTCTGGGCGGCGACCGTTCGGTCACCCTAGCTTGGGCGTCCAACCGCGAGGCGGACCTGGCCGAGTACAGGGTTTACCGGGCCCTGAGCGAGGTTGATGCGCGCGACTTGCGCACCATGACCCTCCTCGATGCGGTAGCCGCCGACCCCGATCCGGCCGCCCGGCCGGCGAGCGTGACCTATACCGACGACGACGCACCGGGGCTTCGCGACCTTTGGTACCGCGTCGTCGCCGTAGACCGGACTGATCCGGACCCACGCGGTGCGGGCGGCAACGTCTCCCTGCCGTCGCCGGCAATTCGCACGCGAGCCTTCGACGCCACCCCGCCCGAGCCGCCCGCGATCGAGGCCGCCGAGTGGATTCGGGTCGACGAGACCGGCGCCTCGTTCGCCTTCGGTGACCCGATCCCCGACGGCGCCACACGCTTGCCCGCCATCCGGCTGGAATGGGCCGACCCCGGCACCGACACCAAGGTACTAATCCAGGCCATGTCCGCATCGGACGACGCCTTCGCCAACCTCTCGGGTTGGCTCGCACCCGGCGCGACCCAGGCAGTGGTGCGCGCGGACCGGACCTTCGAGGAAGTGGAATTGCGTCTGAAGGTCGTCAATGCGGCCGGCAATGCGAATGTGGACTTCGCGCCCACATCGCTGCCGTCGCCGGAATGAGTGGACGATCAGCATGCCCTCCCTCTCCGACCTGAAGAACAAGTGGTTCCTGCCGCTCATCGGCGACGTGCTCGGGGTTCCCCAGCGCCGGCGCCAGGGCCCGCCGGGCGGCGAGCTCCAGGTCTCGACCGACGGCAATCTCGTGGAGCCTCTGATCGACGGCGAGGTCTACATGCGGCGGTGGCACCTTGCGCTGGTGGCGATGGGGGCTTACACCGGCCCGGAGGCCTATCACGCGGGCTGGCGGCTCGAGCAGGTCTATCCGCTGGGCCATGGGATCGGGACCACGGCGCTCGAGGATCTGAACAACGCCGACACCGCCGGGGCCACTGTCTACACCTTGCTCTCGGAACACCTCGGAAGCATCGCCACCAACCGGCCCAGCGTCGCCTGGCTTCGCCTCCACGGGGTGTGGACCTCCTGCCGCGACAACCGCTATCCGAACGCCGGCACCAACCACCAGAAGATGGCCGTGTTCAAAACGGCCGGCGGCCACCTGTGCACGCTGGGCTCCCTCGACCTGGCCAAGGCGCGCTGGGACCGCACCGTGCATGCGCCCAGCGATCCCAGCCGCGATCCGGCCTCCGGGCCCACCCATGACACCGGGGTGGCGATCATCGGCCCGGCGGTGGGCGACCTCGATCTCTGCTACCGCGAGCGGTGGAACGACAGCAGCCGCACCTTAGGCATGACGCCACTGCTGCCGCCGCAGCCGCTGATCGCCACTCCGCTGGCGGGCGGACCCCCAAGCGGCAGCCATTCGGTGCAGGTGCTGAGGACCTTCGGGATCACCAGCACGAAGTCCGGCTATAGCTGGTCGCCGAGCGGGGAGTTCACCGTCTGGGCGTCCTACCTCAACGCCATCCGGCGCGCGACGACCTACCTCTACCTCGAGGACCAGTACTTCCTGCCCTGGGACTACCCGCCGAGGTTCTCCCGGCCCGCAGGCCCGGGCCGCGACGTCGACATCATCTACCAGCTCGGCGAGGCGATGAAGCGGGGTGTCAAGGTGGCGATCCTGACGCCAGCCAAGGGTGAGGACTTGGGGGTCCTCGGTTACTACCAGAAGTTCCAGCGCGACATCGGGGTGAACTACCTCAAATCGATCAAGGCCGCCGGCGCGCCTGGCGATCTGGTCATCGCCTCCCTGGAGAACGCCGCCGGCTGGGTCCACGTCCATTCCAAGCTGCTGCTCGCCGACGACGAGTTCGTGCTGATCGGCTCGGCCAACATCGGCCAGCGCAGCATGACCCACGATGGCGAGGTCCATGTCGGCGTGGTGGACTCCGCCGAAGCCTTCGCGCGCGAGTTTCGCAAGACTCTGTGGGCCGAGCACACCGGCCAGACGCCGGTGGCCCTGGACGACCCCGTCGTGGCCTATGGCCTGTTCAAAGCCGCCACAGCCGCCAGCACGGGGCATCTGAAGCCCTATCCGTTTGACCCGACCGCAACCCACCCGAAGGGACAGGCCACTTCGGTTCCCCCCAAACACGGCCAGGCCATCCGCAACGGGATCGACCCGTACGCCGGGCCGCCGGCGCTGGCGTGAGGAGGGCGAAGCCATGACCGCGGACGGCGGCATCCCTCTTCCCAAGACCTTCAAGACAGAGCTGTTCCCCCTCGACCGGCTGGACCCCGGTGGCGACATCTTCGAGATCCTCTCCAAAATCCTGGTCACCTCCTTCGACGAGACGCTGTTCGATCCGGGACCGGGGGGTAGCTTCTCCGTCGGCCTGACGGTGACCGAGGAGCTGGTCTTCGACATGATCGGGCTTAGCGGCTTCGCCCTGGTGCTCGGTGGAGCTTCGGCCACCACCCTGACCCTCGGCGCGGAGATGCGCCCGGACAGCCTATTGGTAAAGCTGAGCGCCGGCGCGCGTCTGCGCTTCCCGCGCAACGTCCTCAAGCCGGTGGTGCTCGACGGTTCGGAATGGGTGGACGACGCTTCACGCCCCTTCGCCGAAATCGAGATCGCCGCCGGGGTGGTCATCGATCAGGACTGGAACGTCACTTTCGACGGGGCCAACGCTTTCACCCTGAAGCCGGCGATGGTGGCGGACTCCGGCTTCATCATCGAGGGCAATGTCGCGCTTGATCTGTCAGACACAACGGGCCTGCCGGAATCCGCCGCCATCGGCCTGCCGCCGAGCTGGCGCGGCGTGGTCTTCCGCAGTCTGACGGTCCACCTGCCGCCGGCGATCACCGAGGCGGTCCCCATCGCCTCGATCGCATTCGAAAATTTCCACATCGGCTCGGGCGGCGTCTCGGGACGCATCCGCCTGAACGGGGCCGCGGGGGCGGGCGCGCTGGCCGGGTTCCCCTTCACGCCGACGGCGTTCGAGATCGAGCTCCGTCAGAACGCCCTGATCGGCATCGACCTGACGGGAGCGCTCACCCTGCCGTTCTTCGACGCGCCGATCTCGGTGACGGCGGGGTTTGACCTTCAGGGCAACCTGACGGTGGGGCTGCAGAGCGCCGACGGCTCGGGCCTGCTCACCCTGAACAAGCCCGGCCTGCTGTCCATGACCCTGGAGAGCCTGACCTTCGCGAGGCAGGCCGGGGTCTTCTCGGTGGCGCTGGGCGGCAAGATCAAGCTCGACGTCGGCGGGCTCGACTGGCCGACGGTGGGGGTTGAGGCTCTGATCATCGACAGTACCGGAGCGGTGCGGATCGAGGGGGGCTGGATCGACCTGCGAGAACAGTACGTGCTCGACCTGCATGGCTTCCAGTTTTCGCTCAGCCGGATCGGGTTCGGGACGGAAACCGACGGCGACCGCTGGATCGGGTTCAACGGCGGGCTGAAGTTGGTCGATGGGCTGACCGCAGGGGCCTCCGTCGAGGGGATGCGGGTCCGCTGGTCCCCGTCGGGGCCGCTCGCTCCGCGGCTGTCGCTGGAGGGTGTCGGCGTCGAGTTCGTGATCCCCGGCACTCTGTCGTTCCGCGGCTTCGTGGCCATGCGCGAGCTCGACGGGGGCTTCCGTTTCGACGGCGAGATCACGTTGAAGCTGACCACGCTGGACCTGAGCATCGACGGCCAGCTGGTCGTCGGCTACAACGGCGACGAGGGCTTCACCTATTTCGCCATCTACCTGGGCGTGGAGCTGCCGGTCGGCTTCCCGCTGTGGACCACAGGGCTTGGGCTCTTCGGTCTGGCAGGCCTGTTCGCGCTGAACATGGAGCCCGGGCGGGCGCCGGGCGAGGCCTGGTACGAGATTCCCCCGGCCCCGGACTGGTACCACAAGAACCCGCCGGGGGTCGGCGTGGCCGAACTGCGCAAGTGGGACGACGCGGACGGCAGCCTGGCGCTGGGCGCCGGAGTCACCATCGGCACCGTGGCGGACAACGGTTTCACTTTCGCGGGGAAACTCCTGCTGGTTATCGTCTTCCCCGGCCCGATCATCCTGCTCGAGGGCCGGGCCAACGTGCTCAAGCAGCGCTCGAGCCTGGACGACGAGCCGATCTTCCGCGCCTTACTGGTCATCGATGGGCGCGAAGGCACGATCACCGCGGGCCTCGACGCCCGTTACGCGATCGCCGACGACGGCGAGCTGATCGATCTGCACGGCTCGCTGGAGGTCTTCTTCGACTTCGACGATCTGCAGGCCTGGCATCTCTACTTGGGGATCGACGAGCCGCGCGAGCGGCGCATTGGCGCGGACATCTTCTTCCGCATCTTCCACACCGACTCCTATTTTATGGTCGATGCGCACCGGGTGCGGACCGGGGCGTGGACCGGAATCGAGAAGCACTGGTCGTTCGGGCCGCTGAGCGTGAACCTCGAGGCGTGGCTGGACGGCCGCGCCGACCTCTCCTTCAAGCCGGCATATTTCCAGGGCGCGCTGGCCGTGCACGGTGGCTTCGGGGTCACCGTCTTCGGCTTCGGCTTCCACTTCGGCGTCACCGCCGCCCTGGCCGCTGGAGTGTTCGACCCGTTCTACATCAGAGCCGACTTCAACGTGTCGGTGGGCCTGCCATGGCCGCTGCCCGACTTCGACGTGGATTTCTCGCTGGAGTGGGGACCCGAGGCCGATCCGCCGCTGCTGCCCGTGCCGGTCAAGGAAGTCGGCCTGGGCCACGACTTGGTCACGGCCACCTGGGGGCTGACCGCCGGAACCCTTCTGCTGCCCGTCCTCGACGCGGGTTCGCCTCAGCCGGAGTTCTTCAACGACCAACCGCCGGCGCTGGGTAACCCGGACATGTCGCCGCCGGCAGCCAACCTGATCCCTGTCGTGCCGCTTGACGCGCGCCCGGAGATCACCTTTGGCCGGTCGGTACACGACGACGCCCTGGTGGGTGTCAACGCCCAGCCGCAATACCTGGCCGCCAGCCCGTCCGGCTGGGCGCGCATCGGCGATCCGGCGAAGAACGAAGGTCCGGTGCTGATCCGCCCGTCGCTGTCCGAGGTGCGGCTGGACCGCTGGACGGGAGCCGGCTGGGCCGGTATCGCGCGCGCCGGTCAGACGGCCGACCCCAGCGTGCCGATCAGGCTGTACGGCACCTGGATGCCGGTCCCGGCCGAGGCCGGGACGACCGGGCCGGGTCAGACCAAGCTGAGGGTTTGGGCCAAGACGCCGTTCAGCTACACCCGCCGCTCGAGCGCCAACTGGACCGACGCCTTCCTTGGTGCTTATCCGAACTATCCCTGCATCGAAATCCCCAAGGACCGGCAGATCTGCTGCGACTTCGCCGGATACAAGGAGGGCACGCGCCTGACGCCGCCTTGGTCCTGCCCGAAGAACGACCTGTTCGTGATCACCTGGATCGCGCCGCCCGCGCCAACCGTGACCTTTCATCCGGTGGCTAGCGGACAGGGCCACGACGAGAACGTCAAGCTCTGCTTCCCTCCGGGCGGCGAGGCGATCGTCATCCCGTCGCGTGAGCTGAAGCGGCTCTACGTCGAAGCCCAGGCCTCGCCCGGCGAGCGCACGGACCAGGCCGGCTGCGCCGACTTCACCGGCCGCCGGAAACGGAGAGGCCCCAACCCCAGAACCGATCAGGGTCACCGGTTCATGGTCTTCGCCGCCGGCGGCTCGCCCGCGGCGGCGAGCGAGATCGCCTCCGCCGTCATGCCGGACGGGACCGAGGTCACGGGACTCGCGTGCGGGGTGCAGCTCATTTGCGACCTGGCCGCGCCGGCGTTCGCGGTGCGGCTGACGATCTCCTCGCGCATGCCCCAGGCCACGGTCGGGGCGGTCGACGAGGCGGGAAACCTCGTGGGCCAGGAGTCGGTGGCCGGCCGAACGGGCCTGATCGAGATGCGGTTCGCCGCCACGAACCGGCCCATCGTGCGCATCGTCGTCATCGCCTTCGAACCCTCGACCACCCTGGTTCACCAGCTGTGTCCGGAGCGCGCGGGCGAGTGCGAGGTCACGGTCGACGCCTATGACGGCGCGGGCCGGCGGCTGTCGCGCACACCGCTGCTGGACGGTCGCGCCGAAGTCGACGGTCGGGGTGCGAGCCGGTTCGTGGTCAGCGCCGGGCGCTGCGGCTTCTGCCTGACCCGTGTTTGCGCCCTGGTCGGGCTGTCCGCTTCCGACCAGGCGGCGCTCGGGCTGATCGCCGCGCACACGGTGGAGGAGCTGGCTCGCTGGCAGGCCGACGGCGACGTGCTGCCGCCGCACGCCACCTTCCGGTTGAGGATCCAGACCGTCGTCGACGTCCGGATTCCTCCGGGATCGAAGGCGCCCGGCGGCTTCGCGGGCGCACGCCAGATCATCCAGGTCGCCTATTTCCGTACCGAGGGACCGCCGGGCCTGGCCGCCCTGACGCGGTCGGGCGATGCGCTGGTCCCGGGCGCCGGCGCGGGCGCGGCGGGCGATCCGCCGGCGATCGAGACCGGCCTGGAGGACCTGCAGCGCTACGTGGCCCAGACCGTGCCCGCGACGGTGACGCCGGAAGGCGAGCCGCCGCGCCTGACCCGGCCCGTGTATCGGGGCTATGACGTGGGAGCGCAGTTCGGGACCAACTACGTCGACCTGATGTACGCCCTGGCCGGACGCGACCTGTCGCTCGTGCTCTACGACATGAACGACCAGCCGGTGCGCGACACCCAGGGGCGGCTGCTGATCCGGCCCAACCGCTGGGGCCGCACCGACACTCTGACCCTGACCGAATCCGAGCAGCGGTGGCTGGAGATGGTCGACAGGGCGCACTGCACCTCGGGCCTGCTCGATCTGGGGACGGTGGCGCGCAACAAGGTGGCCAGCGCCAGAGGCTTCGTGCTCGATCCCGACACGATCTACGAGGCGCGGCTGGTTCCGCTGCTGGCGGCGGAGGGCTTCGACAGCCACACCCTGGGGGCCATGGCCTCCGGCACGGGTGCCACGCTCTCGGGGACCGGCGCCTTCTCCTGGCGGGTGCTGGACGTCGGCGCCTCGGGCGCGCCGTCCCTCTGGCGGATCGCCGAGAGCGGCGTCCCGGCCGACCGCTACGTCGAGCAGACGTCGTCCATCTTCCTCGGCCCGGTGACACGCAACGCGGCCTTCCCCGGCGGAACCCTGCTGCAGCTCGCCGACACGGCGCAGTTGGCAGCCGGCAATCCCGACCAGCCCTCGCGGTGGACCGACTACCGCGTCTCGGCCGTCGTCAGGTCATCGGACGACGGGGTCATCGGCGTGGGAGTGCGCATGTCGGGACGTCGCGGTTACCTTCTGACCCTCGACCGCTACGCCAACCGCCGCCGATTGGTCCGGGTGACCGCTGCCGCGGCCACGGTTCTGGCCCAGGCGAGCCGGGGCTTCGATCTGAACGCCGACGTGACACTGACCTTCGAGGCCGTAGGGCCGCGCCTACGGGTGTACATCGACGGCGAGCCAGTTTTCGACGCCCGAAATTCGGCGCGTTCCATGGGGACCGTCGGGCTCTTCACCGCCGACAACTCCGGCGCACGCTTCACCGAGTTGCGCGTCGATGATCTGCGCGCGACGGCTCCGGTCGTCTACCGCTTCAAGTTCACCACGTCCGCCTTCGCCGATTTCCGCCACCACCTGCAAAGCAGCGACGAGCGCGCCATGAGCTTGCCATTGGCGGACCCGGGCCCGGTGGTTGCGGCGGCAGGAGCCGCGGTCGATCCGGCCGGATCGGGCGCCGGCGTCGGCGCCCTGGAGGCCGAGGCGCGCGCCCACGACGCCATCGCCGCCGAGGCGCTGGGCGCGGCGGCGCGCCAACGCGTCGCCCGGTTGGAGGCCGCGCGGCTGACCCACGGCGGTGAGACGGCGGCGCTGCTGGTGCGCACCGCCGAGCCCATCGACTGGACCCGGACGCGGCTCACCGTTTCCGCGGCGGCCGACACCATCCCGCCGCCGGTCCCTGCTTCCGCAGCCAAGCTGGCCAGCCTCGGCTTCGCCTCCGGCGCCGTGCCGAACCCGCTGGACGAGACCGCCACGGTGCTACTGCTAGAAGACCGGAACCTGACCGACCACTCCATCGAGCGGCGGACCCTGCCGAGCCCCGGCGCGCCCGAAATGACGGACGGGACGCCGCTATGGACCGGCGACCTCATCGTCTCGCACGAGATCGGCGAAGGC
>Ga0299913_10003455_pt1 | contig 12929 bp, 13 predicted proteins | sample RVTome_9_FD_201360 | JGI IMG/M metagenome (GOLD analysis project Ga0299913, IMG submission 201360) | Soil microbial communities from uranium-contaminated site in the Upper Colorado River Basin, Wyoming, United States - RVT155D38 (version 2) ... | reverse complement strand
CGCCGCATAGGCACGCGCCGTGGTGCGGACCCGCTCGTGCAGCTCGGCGAACGTCACCGTCTCCGCGCTGTCGACGATCGCCGGGTGGTCGGCGTACGTCGTCGCGGCGGCCCGCACGGCCGCGGGAAGGGTGCCTGGCGTGCTCATGCTGCTCCGTCCTGAGTGCCCAACCAAATAGTTGCTTGGTAGGCTACTGTAGCCGGACACCGACAGAGGGGCACCCCCGTGGACCTGCGCCACTCCGCCGCCGACGAGGCGTTCCGCGCCGAGGTGCGCGCCTGGCTGGCGGAGCAGCTCGCGGGGGAGTGGGGCGCGCTGCGGGGCCTCGGTGGCCCGGGCCGGGAGGACGAGGCGCACGAGGAGCGGCTCGCCTGGCACCGCCACCTCGCCGCCCACGGCTGGACCGCACTCGGTTGGCCCGAGGAGTACGGCGGCCGCGGGTTGACCCTCTTCCAGCAGGTGATCTTCCACGAGGAGTACGCCCGCGCGAACGCACCACACGGCGTCAACCACCTCGGCGAGCAACTGCTCGGGCCGACCCTGATCGCCTTCGGCACCGAGGTCCAGAAGGGGCGGTTCCTGCCGAGGATCCGTGACGTCGAGGAGCTGTGGTGCCAGGGCTACTCCGAGCCGGGTGCCGGCTCCGACCTGGCCAACGTGTCCACGAAGGCGCGCCTGGAGGGTGACGAGTGGGTGGTCGACGGGCAGAAGGTGTGGACCTCGCTGGCCGTCGAGGCCGACTGGTGCTTCGTGCTCGCGCGGACCGAGCCCGGCTCGCAGCGTCACCACGGGTTGTCGTTCCTGCTCGTCCCGCTGGACCAACCGGGCGTGGAGGTCCGCCCCATCGAGCAGATCACCGGCGGCTCGGAGTTCAACGAGGTCTTCTTCACCGGCGCCCGCACCGCCGCCGACCTCGTCGTCGGCGAGCCGGGCGACGGCTGGCGGGTCGCGATGGGGCTGCTCGGCTTCGAGCGGGGCGTCTCCACGATCGGGCAGCAGGTGGGATTCGCGCGGGAGCTCGAGGGCGTGGTCGCGCTCGCCCGCGAGACCGGAGCGATCGACGACCCGGTGCTGCGCGACCGGCTGGCCCGGGCGCGGGCAGAGCTCGAGGTGATGCGGCTCAACGCCCTGCGTGGCCTGTCGGCGGTGGAGGGCGGCGCCGACTCGGCCGCCGGCGGAGGTGCTGCGTCGATCGCCAAGCTGGCCTGGGCGAGCTGGCACCGCTCCCTCGGCGAGCTCGCGATGGACGTCGCCGGTCCGGCCGCGCTGACGGCGCGCGCGGCGCCGTACCAGCTCGACGCGTGGCAGCGTCTGTTCCTCTTCAGCCGGGCCGACACGATCTACGGCGGCTCCGACGAGGTGCAGCGCACCATCCTGGCCGAGCGGGTGCTCGGCCTGCCCCGCGAGCCGAAGGCGAGCGGTGCGGCGCCGGAGCCGAAGGCGAGCAATGCGGCACCGGAGCCGAAGGCGAACAATCCGACACCGGAGCCGAAGGCGAACAATCCGACACCGGAGCCGAAGGCGAACAATCCGACACAGGAGGCACGAATTTGAGCGCGATGCGACTCGACCAGCCGGCGCCGCCGTACGTGGCGGGGCACGACCTGCTTGCCGGCAAGGTGGTCGTGGTCACCGCGGCTGCGGGCGCGGGCATCGGCGCCGCCGTGGTGCGCCGCGTGCTGGAGGAGGGCGCGAAGGCGGTCGTCCTCGGCGACACCCACGAGCGCCGGCTGGCCGAGGCCGAGGCCGAGCTCGGCGAGGAGTTCGGCCCCGAGCGGGTCCGCGCGCTGGTCTGCGACGTCACCTCCGAGGAGCAGGTGGCGGCCCTGCTGGACGCGGCGGACGAGTTCGGCGGCGTCGACGTGATGGTCAACAACGCGGGTCTCGGCGGCACCGCCAGCGTGCTGGAGATGACCGACGAGCAGTGGGCGCGCGTGCTCGACATCACGCTGACCGGCACGTTCCGCTGCGTCCGTGCCGCGGCGGCCCGGATGCGCGACGCCGGACGGAACGGCGTGATCGTCAACAACGCCTCGGTGATCGGCTGGCGCGCGCAGGAGGGCCAGGCCCACTACGCCGCGGCCAAGGCCGGCGTGATGGCGCTGACCCGATGTGCGGCGCTCGACGTGGCGCCGTACGGCATCCGGGTCAATGCGGTCTCCCCGTCCCTTGCCATGCACCCGTTCCTGGCGAAGGTCACCAGCGACGACCTGCTGGCCGAGCTCAAGCAGCGCGAGGCGTTCGGCCGTGCCGCCGAGCCGTGGGAGGTCGCGAACGTGATGGTGTTCCTGGCCAGCGACTACGCGTCGTACATGACCGGCGAGGTGGTTGCCGTGAGCAGCCAGCAGGCCTAGGAGGAAGCATGGTCTCGAAAAGCTCGACCACCCGGAGTGGCTCGATCACCGAGAACGTCGCCGTGAGCCGTCGCGCGGAGCTGCTGCGGATCGCCGCGCGCCTCTTCGCGGAGAAGGGCTTCAAGAACACAACCGTCCGCGACATCGCCGACGCGGCGGGCATCCTGTCCGGCTCGCTCTACCACCACTTCGACTCCAAGGAGTCGATCGTCGACGAGATCCTCTCGACGTTCCAGGCCGAGCTGTTCGCGGCCTACGACGAGGTGCTGGCCTCGGACATGGGCGCGAGGGAGAAGATCGAGCGCGCGGTGCGGCTGTCGTTCGAGGCGATCGACCGGCACCACGCCGAGGTGGCGATCTTCCAGAACGAGGCCGACTTCCTCGGGACGTTCGAGCGGTTCGGCTACCTCGCCGAGCGCAACGCCCAGTCCCGGCAGGTGTGGATGACGCTGCTCAGCGAGGGGGTCGAGTCCGGGGCGCTGCGCCCGGACCTGGACGTCGAGCTGGTCTACCGGTTCATCCGCGACACCGTATGGGTCGCCGTCCGGTGGTATCGCCCCGGCGGTCCGCTCGGCCACGAGGCCGTCGCCGACCAGTACCTCTCGATTCTCCTGGACGGGATCTCGCATGCCTGAGGCCTACCTCGTCGACGCGGTCCGCACGCCCGTGGGCAAGCGCGGCGGGTCGCTCGCCGCGATGCACTCCGCCGACCTCGGTGCCCACGTGCTGTCCGCCCTCATGCGCCGGACCGGCGTCGACCCGGGCGCGGTCGAAGACGTGGTGATGGGCTGCTGCGACACGATCGGCTCCCAGGCCGGCGACGTCGCCCGCACCGCCTGGCTGGTCGCCGGGCTGCCCGACCACGTCCCGGGGGTGACCATCGACCGGCAGTGCGGCTCGTCGCAGCAGGCCGTGCACTTCGCCGCGCAGGGAGTCATGTCCGGCACGCAGGACCTCGTGGTGGCCGGCGGCCTGCAGAACATGTCCGCGATCCCGATCTCAGCGGCGATGCTGGTCGGGAGGGAGTTCGGCTTCTCCACTCCGTTCGCCGAGTCGCCCGGCTGGCAGCGGCGGTACGGCGACCAGGAGGTCTCGCAGTTCCGGTCGGCGGAGATGATCGCGGAGAAGTGGGACCTTCCCCGACAGCAGATGGAGGAGTTCGCGCTCGCCTCCCACCAGCGGGCCCGGACGGCGATCGACGAGGGGCGCTTCTCCCGTGAGATCGAGCCGGTTTCCCTCGACGGGGGAGAGTTCGCCGTCGACGAGTGCGTGCGCGACACCTCGCTGGAGAAGATGGCCGCCCTCGACCCGCTCGCGCCGGGCGGCCGGATCACCGCGGCCGTGGCCTCCCAGATCTGCGACGCGGCCAGCGCCGTGCTGATCGCCTCCGAGGACGCGGTGCGCGAGCACGGCCTCACCCCCCGCGCGCGGATCCACCACCTCTCGGTGCGTGGCGACGACCCCGTCTGGATGCTCACCGGTCCGATCCGCGCGACCCGCCACGCGCTGGAGAAGACCGGCATGTCCGTCGACGACATCGACCTGTTCGAGTGCAACGAGGCGTTCGCCTCCGTCGTGCTCGCCTGGATGGCGGAGCTCGGCGTCCCGCACGACAAGGTCAACGTCAACGGCGGTGGCATCGCGCTCGGCCACCCGATCGGCGCCACCGGCACGCGGCTGATGACCACCTTGCTCCACGAGCTCGAGCGCACCGGCGGCCGCTACGGGCTGCAGACGATGTGCGAGGGCGGCGGGCAGGCGAACGTCACGATCATCGAGCGGCTCTGAGGCGGTAAACCAGTGGCGGTGGAGCCGCCGACGGAGGATCGTCGTACCTCGTGGAGATCGAACCGTTCACTGCCGACGACGCGGACGCCATTGCGCGTTACGTCGACCTGACCAACGCGTGTCGGGCCGTGGACGCCCCGTGGAACTACGAGACGACCGCGCGGGAGGCCGTGGCGGCGTTCCGCTACGGCTGGGACCTCGAGCCCCCGGCCGGCTTCCTGGTGACCGACGGCGGCGAGAGCGTCGGCCTCGCCGAGCTCACGCTGCCCGAGCGGGACAACCTGCACCTGGCCTGGGCATGGATCGGGATCCGCCCGGCCCACCGCCGACGGGGTCTCGGCTCCGCCCTGGTCGAGGAGCTCACGGCTCGGGCCCGGGAGGCCGGCCGCCGCACGCTGGTGGTCGAGGGCTGGGAGGGCGAGGCCGCGCGGGGGTTCGCGCACCACCACGGGTTCGAGCTCGGCTCCCAGTGGGTCCTCCGCCGCCAGCTGATGGCCGAGGTGGACCACGAGCTGGTGGACAAGCTCCACCAGGACGCGGCGCGCCACGCCGCGGCGTACGAGCTGACCCGGCAGACCGGGCGCACGCCGGACGACCAGCTGGCGGCGCTGGCCGAGCTGAGCGCCTCGATCAACGACGCCCCCACCGACGATCTGGACTTCGACGACGAGGTCTTCGACACCAAACGCGTGCGGTCCTACGAGCACGCGCAGCTGGCGCCTGGCCACACGCTCCTGCGGGTGATCGCGCGCCACCGCGAGACGGGAGCCCTGGCCGGCCACACGGTGGTGGTCGTCGACGCGGACCGGCCATGGATCGGCGGGCAGCACGACACGGCGGCGGCCCGCGACCACCGCGGACACCGGCTGGGCCTCCTGCTGAAGACCGAGATGTTGCGCTGGCTGCGGGAGAGCCAGCCGCAGCTGGTGTTGCTCGACACGGGGAACGCCGAGACGAACGCACACATGATCGCGGTGAACGAGCAGCTCGGCTACCGGGTGATGGCCCGCGGCCTGGAGTACCAGCGCTCAGTCTGAGTGGGGCGTCGTCTCCTCCGCCGGCTGCTCCAGGCTCCGCAGGTAGCGCGCGGTGTTGGCGCGCATCCGCAGACCCGCGAAGCGGGCGTGCAGGAAAGCGAACGCCGCGGGGTACGACGTGACCGCGGCCGCGGCGTGCGTCGGGGCGTACGTCGTCTGCAGCCGCACCCGGGCGCCCTGGCCCACCCATCGTTCGGCGAGGGCGCGGCCGGCCTCGTAGGGCACCACGTCGTCCAGCCGGCTGTGCGTCAGCATCACCTCGACCTCGGGGCGGCGGCCGTCCCCCAGCCGCTGCCCGCGGATGAGCGTCGCGAGCGGCTGCTCCGCGAGGTGCTGGGAGATCGGGCGACCGTCGGCGGTCAGCGAGCGGGAGCGGGTGAACGCGAACGACCGCAGCGACTCGAACAGGCACTGCTCGCCCACTCGCCCGGCCAGCTCCCGGCCACGTTCGTTCAGCAGTGCGTCGAGGTCGACGCCGTGGTCGACGGCCAGCCCGACGAGTGCGTAGGCGAGGAACGCGAAGTACGGCGACCCGTCGAGGAAGCGGGCGACCAGGGTGAGGTCGCCGGGAACGGCGCCGGCGACCACCCCCCGCAGCTCGAGCTCGGGAGCGTACGTCGGCGCGAGCTCTGCCGCCGACGCCGCCGCACCGCCCCCCTGCGAGTAGCCGGTGATCGCGACCGGTCCGACCGCCGGGATGTCGGGGTCCTCAACGGCCTGCGCCGCCCGGAGCGAGTCGAGCACGACGCGGCCCTGCACCTCGCGGCTCATGTAGGTGTGCACGCCCTCGAGCCCGAGTCCCTGGTAGTCCGGCACCACCACGTTGTAGCCGCGGGCCAGCAGCCCGCTGATGAACAGGCTCTCGTACTCGCGGCCCATCGCCATCTGGCGCGAGGGCGCGCACTGGCTGCCCATGCCCTGGGTGCCGACTGCGAACGCCACCACCGGACGATCCGGCCGCCTGGTGCGCGGCCGGGTGGGCGTGAGCACCGTCCCGGTGACCGCGATCGGTACGTAGTCCCGGTCGGTGCTGGCGAACATCACCCGCTGCACCCGGGCCGGTGCGGGGAGGAGCCGCAACGGGTCGAGGTAGAACGAGGCGGGCTCGGTCCGCAGCAGCGCGCCCCGCTCGGCCGGCACCTCGGTCGGCGGCGTGAAGAACTCCTCCGGCGGCCGGGGCCGCAGCGACAGCGCCCCGATCGCGCTCAGGGCGGCATTGATCGCGTCCACGCCGCGGCGCGGGAGGGAGGGCCCGTCCTTCACGTCCGTCACGGCCACGAGTCTCCCACCAGATCGCCGCTCCCGGCCGCAGCTCCCTGGAACGGTCCGCCCGGACCTGTCAGACCAGCATGGACCCGGCGCTGCGGAGTCGCTCGGCCGCCTCGGTGACCACCCGGTCGAGCAGCGCCTCGCAGGTCGGCAGGTCGTCGAGCACTCCCACGACCTGTCCGGAGGCGAGCACGCCGGCCGACGTGTCGCCCTCGACCAGGCCCGCCTTGAGCATCATCGGCGTGTTGGCGGCCAGCGCCATCTGCCCCATCGTCCGGCCCGAGGACCTGCGCATCTCGCGGCCGTCGATCGCGAGCTCCTTCCACGACATCCCGCTCATCCGCTTGAACGCCAGCGTGCGTCGGGCGGTCGGGAGCAGGCGGCGTACCCGCCCGGTCTGCTCGACGTCCTCCACCAGTGCGGTCCGCAGCATCCGGTGCGGCATGCCGTCGACCTTCGCGGTCACGACGGTGCCGTCGACGCCGTAGGACAGGTAGAGCTCCTTCACCGCCCGCGGGACCGTGCTGTCCGCGGTGAGCAGGAAGCGGGTGCCCATGCCGACCCCGGCGGCGCCGTACGACAGCGCGGCGGCCAGCCCGCGGCCGTCGAAGAAGCCACCGGCGGCGATCACCGGGATGTCGACCGCGTCGAGCACGGAGGGGAGCAGCACCGTCGTCGCCACCGGCCCCGTGTGGCCGCCGCCCTCTCCGCCCTGCACCATCACCGCGTCGGCGCCCCAGGAAGCGACCTTCCTCGCGTGCTTCGGTGCGCCGATGCTCGGGATCACCACGACGTCGTGCTCCTTGAGCTGCGCGATGAGCTCCGGCCTCGGGGCGAGGGCGAAGGAGGCGACCTTGACGCCGTACTCCACCAGCAGGCGGCAGCGGTCGGCGGCGTCCGCGGCATCGGCGCGCAGGTTCACGCCGAAGGGGGCGTCGGTGCGGCCCCGGACCTCGACGATCGCCTGCTCGAGCTCCTCGAGGGTCATCGTCGCCCCGGCCAGGATGCCCAGGCCCCCGGCGTTCGCGGTGGCGGAGACCAGGCGCGGTCCGGCCACCCAGCCCATGCCGGTCTGCACGACCGGGTGGGGTACGCCGACCAGGTCGGTGAGCGGCGTGCGGAGACGTTGCTCGATCATGGCTCGGGCACCTCGCGGTGGCGCAGTCCCTTGGGGTCGAGCACCTCCCGGATCAGCATCAGCTCGCCGGGGGAGGGCAGGCGGGTCTCGGGGACGTCGCCCGCCACGTGGATGTCGAAGCCGGAGGCCTCCCCCACGTCATCGACGGTCACGCCCGGGTGGACGCTGAGCAGCCGCACGGTGTCGTCGGGGCCCTTGACGTCGAGGACGCAGAGGTTCGTGACGATCCGGTGGATGTCGTGGAACTTCGTCGCGGCCGGACCTGCCTGCTTCGCGCGCTTCGGGCCCACGCCCGTCACCACGTCGACCTGCTCGATGAAGACCCGCGGCGAGTGTCGGGGCACCCAGTACGACGTCCGGTTGTTCACCGTGTTTCCGGGAGCGCCGCGCGACCCGAGCAGCTGGCGGGCGGGACGGTCGAAGTCGCCGATCGCGGAGATGTTCTGGTTGCCGTGCCGGTCGATCTGGGTGGCGCCCATCATCACGTGCCGCTTGCCGTAGGCGACCACGTCGAAGACCCGGCGGAACGGGATCCAGCCTTCCACCACGTCGGCGTTCGCGAAGAGCGGAGGCACGCCGCCCAGGAAGAGCGCCTCTCCGTCTGAGAGCACCAGGTCGGGGTTGGAGGTCAGCCGGCACAGCCGGACACCGAGCATCGGCATGATGCCCATCGGCGAGCCGAAGATCTCGCCGTCGTCGGCGAACGCGTCGGCGACGGCGGCCGCGCAGACCTCCGCGCGGGTGGGGTCGCTCACTTCTCCTCCTCGTCGTGGAAGGCGCGCACCGCGGCCTGGTAGGACTCCTCGTCGCCGGAGAGGAACCGCTCCCGGAACGCCGCCCACGCGTCGTCGTCGCCGGCGGCCTGCGCGTAGTGCCTCTGGAACCGCTCGTCCCGCTCGTAGTCCGGGGTGCATGTCGTGAAGTGCGCCCCGTTCGGTGTCTCCACGACCCCGGCGACCATCATCCGGTTGAGCAGCACCCGCTGCACCGGCGTCTCCACGGTGAGGCCCGCGGTGTCGATGATCTGCTCGCATGACACGTAGGCCCGGTCGGCGGCCATGCAGAACAGGTCGTCGAAGTAGGGGTCCGGGCCGAGATAGGTCGCGTTGCCGTGCACGTCCGCGCGGTTCAGGTGCACCAGGGCGACATCGAGCCTGAGCGCGGGCACCGCCACCAGCTGCTCGTGGTCGCCGCGCGCGTCGGCGTACGGGCTGGTGACCAGCGCGAGGTCCTCGTTGTGGACGAGTACGTCGGAGCCCAGCCCGGCGCGCATCGGGAGGAACGGCAGTCGCTGGGCAGCGGCCCTCAGGCCGGTGGCGAACATCCCCTCGTCCCACTCGCAGACCTCGGGGATCGTGCCGGCCTGGCGGGCCTTGGCGAAGAGCGGCTCGAGCGGGATCGAGTCGAGCGACACGAAGGCGTAGACCAGTCGGCGGATCTTTCCGGCCTCGGCGAGCAGTCCGACGTCGGCCCCGCCCCAGCTGACGATCGTGAGGTCCTTCAGGTCGCTGCGCAGGATCGCGCGGACCAGCGCCATCGGCTTGCGCCGCGGGCCCCAGCCACCGATGCCGATGGTCATGCCGTCCCGCAGCTCGGCGACCACCTGGTCGATCGTCATCTGCTTGTCGCGGGGCCGGCTCACTGCGACCCCTTCTGCGTCCCCGCGAACCGGTCGCGCAGCTCGTCGCTCACCCCGGCCAGGTTGAGCTCCATCGTGAAACCCTGCTCGAAGCGGTAGCTCAGGTTCGGGTCGATCGGGTCGATCCCGTTCAGCGCCTCCTTGGCGGCCCGGATCACCCGGGTGTCCTTCGCGGCGATCTCGGCGGCGAGGGCCAGCGCCGTGGCGTCGAGCTCATCTCGGGGTACGACGTCGTACACGGAGCCGTGCTGGACCAGGTCGGCGGCCTTGATCGTGCGCGCAGTGAAGTAGAGCGTGCGCATCAGGTGCTGGGGGACCAGCCGCGCCATGTGCGTCGCGGCGCCGAGCGCGCCCTGGTTCACCTCGGGGACGCCGAAGTAGGCGTCGTCGCTGGCGACCACGACGTCGGCGTTGCCGACCAGGCCGACGCCACCGCCCACACAGAAGCCGTTCACCGCGGCGACCACGGGAACGCTGCACTCGTAGACGGCCTTGAACGCCGCGTGGCAGCCCTTGTTGGCACCGATGAGCGCATCGAAGCCCTCGGTGTGCTGCATCTCCTTGATGTCCACGCCGGCGTTGAAGCCCTTGCCCTCCGCGCGCAGCACCACCACGCGCGTCGCCTGGTCGCGGCCCGCCTCGTCGAGCGCGGCGGCGAGGTCGAACCAGCCCTGCACGGGGAGTGCGTTGACCGGCGGGTAGTCCACCGTGACGACGCGGATCCCGTCGTCGCGGAGTGTGGAGGAGATGCCCATGGGAGCCTTCCGGTTACCGAACCTAGCGTTTGCTTGGTAGCCTAACATCTGCTTGGTTCGCAGCCCACGGAGAGGAGCCGTCATGGCCGTGCAGATCGACTTGACCGGTCGCGTCGTGCTCGTCACGGGTGGCAGCCGCGGCATCGGTCTCGGCATCACGCGGGCGTTCCTCGAGGCGGGAGCCACCGTGGTCACGTGCGCCCGGTCCGAGGCGAACCGTCTTCCGGACGGCGTGAGCCACCGGGTCTGCGACGTGCGGGACCCGGAGGCCGTGAGTGCGCTCGTCGAGGGGAGCGTGGCCGACCACGGCCGCCTCGACGTGCTGGTCAACAACGCCGGGGGAGCGCCGTACGCGCTGGCGGCCGACGCCTCTCCGCGGTTCCACGACAAGATCCTCGGCCTGAACCTGACCGCGCCGCTGCTGGTGGCGCAGGCCGCCAACGCGGTGATGCAGGCCCAGCCCGACGGCGGCGCGATCGTCAACGTCTCGTCGGTCAGCGCGCTGCGGCCCTCGCCGGGCACCGCGGCGTACGGCGCAGCGAAGGCCGGGCTGGACTCGCTGACCCGGACTCTCGCGGTCGAGTGGGCGCCGAAGGTGCGGATCAACGCGATCAACGTCGGCCTGTGCCGCACCGAGCAGACCGCGGACCACTACGGAGGCGACGACACCGTGGCCGAGATCGAGCAGACGATCCCGCTCGGCCGGATGGCAGAGCCGGCGGAGATCGGCAACGTCGCCGTGTTCCTCGCCTCCGGCCTCGCGTCGTACGTCTCCGGCGCCACCGTGGCGTGCCACGGCGGCGGCGAGCCCCCGATCTTCCTCTCGGCCGTCCGGGCCGGGACCTGACCCCAGGAGCAGCATGGGAATCCTCGACGGACGCATCGCGATCGTGACCGGCGCCGGCCGCGGCATCGGCCGGGAGCACGCGCTGGAGCTGGCCCGCCAGGGTGCGAAGGTGGTGGTGAACGACCTCGGCGCCACGTTGTCCGGCGAGGGCAGCGACGACAGCCCCGCCCACGAGGTGGTCGCCGAGATCCGCGCCACGGGCGGCGAGGCGGTGGCCAACGGTGCCGACGTCGCCGACTTCGCCCAGGCCGAGGCGATGGTGCGGCAGGCGGTCGAGCTGTTCGGCGGTCTCGACATCCTGGTCAACAACGCGGGCTTCGTCCGCGACCGGATGCTGGTGAACACCTCCGAGGACGAGTGGGACGCTGTGATCCGCGTGCACCTCAAGGGCCACTTCGCTCCGCTGCGGCACGCGGGCGCCTACTGGCGCGCCGAGGCCAAGGAGGGTCGCCAGCGGGCGGCCAGGGTGATCAACACCAGCTCCGGCGCCGGGCTGCAGGGCTCGGTCGGGCAGACGACGTACTCCGCCGCGAAGGCCGGCATCGCCGGGATGACGCTGGTCGCGGCCGCCGAGCTGGGCCGGTACGGCGTGACGGTCAACGCGATCGCGCCGGTGGCCCGGACCCGGATGACCGAAGGGGCGTTCGAGACCGCGGCGTCCCTGCCCGAGCCTGCGGACAACTCGCCGGTCGTGGCCTGGCTGGCCAGTGTCGACGCGGGAGACGTCACCGGTCGCGTGATCGAGATCGAGGGTGGCCAGGTCTGCCTCGAGCAGGGCTGGACCCACGGACCTCGGCTCGACCTGGGCCGCCGCTGGGAGTCCGCCGAGGTCGGCTCGGCGTTGCGGAAGCTGATCGCCGACGCGCCGCCGCCGGAGCCGGTGTACGGCGCGTCGGGCTCGTGAAGTCACGAGTTAACTCGTGACTTTGGCGCTTCCCACGCGATGTATCGCGTGGGAAGCGCCAAAGTTGCGTGGGGAGCTCAGCCCGCGTGTCGGCGGGTCAGGTCGAGACCGCGGGTCAGCTGGCTGCGAATCCGCGCACCGGTGAGCATGGGGCGCGCCAGATCAGCCCAGATGAGCCTGATCATGAGGAAGCCCGTCACCTCACGGAGGAGGTCCTCCCGCTGCTTCTCGGCGAAGAGCACGTCTTCGACACGCTGTCCAGGCTTCAGGAGGCGGCCGTACTTGATCTTGCCGTCGAACTCGCCGAGCACACCGTAGTCGGGCCAGGCGAAGTCCGTCGTTCCGATGAGCCGGCCTTGGGAGTCGAAGACCTCGAACTGGAGCTCGGGCGGCGGAAGGTGCTGCGACCAGCACAGGAAGCGGCTCCGCGACTCGCCCACCGACTGGGCGCCGCGTCGAGTGAGCCGAACAGTGATGCGGAGATGCTGGGTCCGGGGAGAACCCTCCATGGCCTCGTACGTCCGTCGGATGTCGTCTTCGTCGCCCAGGTCCAGGTCCAGCAGGGAGTCGAGGATCACCATGCCGTTCTCGACGTTCGTCAGGCTCGCAGCCTCGAGGCCGGACCGCACCGGGCGCATGAGCAGGAGGTCGCCCTTCTGCACAATGTCGTCGGGGGTCCACGCACCCGAGTGGTACACCACATCGCCGATGACCCGACTCGGGCCGCCGTCCAGGCGGGTCACGTGCACCCGGTCCAGGTTGGGTCGGTGCAACCGGAGCTCGTTCTCGACTGCACCGGACGTGTGGCTGAAGGCAACGCGGTGGCCATGGGTCAGTCCCACGGCCGCACACGACAGGTGATGCCTCTGGGTCGGGTCGGCGTCGCGCCAGACGTGGTAGGGCGTGTACGCGCCGAAGCGGATCCGATGCAGGACTCGGCCGCGTACGGCGGCACGGAGGGCGCGGTCGTCGTACCCCATCTGGATGGCTTCGCGCCGGAGGAAGATGGGGTCGCTGTGCAAAGTCGTGAGTTCGTCCATGCCGACAGGAAGCCACGAACGACCGGGTCGACGCCGGGGCCCGAGCGTGACCTGTGGAGAACCCGTCCGCAGTCCGCACCTGGGGACGAAAACAGGGTCGTCCGCCTCGCCGCCTACGGGCACTTCCCACACGACTTGGTTGCTTCCCACGCGATACT
>Ga0299913_10003454_pt1 | contig 12932 bp, 13 predicted proteins | sample RVTome_9_FD_201360 | JGI IMG/M metagenome (GOLD analysis project Ga0299913, IMG submission 201360) | Soil microbial communities from uranium-contaminated site in the Upper Colorado River Basin, Wyoming, United States - RVT155D38 (version 2) ... | reverse complement strand
CGGCCGGCATCGACACCGGCACGGCGCCCAGATCCGAACCGCGCGCAATGCGCACCATCGTCTTCCAGTCCCCGCCCACCGGGACGGGGAGATCCGTGCGGTAGCGCCCGTCCTCGCCGCGGCGCAGCGGCGCCACGACCAGGTCCCCGCCCTGCCAGGCCATCGCCTGGAAACGCTCGGCGCCCTGGGCGGCCCCTGCGGGCTGGATGCCCACGTCGAGGCGGATGAAGCCCTCGCCCATCGCGCTCGTGCGGATGTCGGCCGTCAACTCCGGCGTCGTGCGCGGCAGCAGGCTGCCCGCCGCGACCACGATGGCGCCGAACGACAACGCCACCTGCCAGGCGCGCAGCCCGCCGGGACGCCGGGCGGTCACGTTGCCGAAGGCGGTGCCCAGCACGGAGGCCGCGATCGCGGTCGCCAGCACCGGCACAGCGGCGCGCCAGAGCCCGGGCGTCCAGGGGTTCCACGACCACCACTGCGTCAGCGCGGCCGCCCCGGCCAGCCCCAGGGTCGCCACGCCGATGCCGGCGAGCACGCCCGTGCGGGCCGTGGACCGGCCGCGGGACAGCAGGAAGGCCGCCTCGACCGCGACGGCCGCGGCGACGTAGGGCACGAACCTGGGGATGGGCAGGTGCCACACGAGCGTGACCAGCGCCAACAGTGCGGTGCGGATGACCACGAAGCGCACCACCGCCAGCAACGCGCCGCCCCGGCCCAGTGCGGCGCGCGCGGCACTGAGCGCGAAACCGGCGGCGAGCGCCACGAGCAGCGGGTGGAACGCCTGGCGCCATTGCGGCACACCGAGGTCGAACTCGAGCTGCCAGGCGGACAGCGCGACGAGGGTCGCGCCGGTCGCGAAGCCGCTGAGGGCATAGCGCCACGCGCGCGGCACCGATCCCATGCCGGCCTCGGCCATGATCAGCCACGCCGCCATGGGGCTGAACGCCGCGGCCGAGATCATCGACAGATGCGGCGGGCTCCACATCGTCACATCGATGCCGTACGCGGCGTGCCACAGCTCGTCGACCCCGAACCCGACCAGTGCGACGCCGCCAGCCACGGTGAGCACCGCCGCGCCGAACGGCACCCGCAGCCCGCGGACGCGCCAGCCGACTTCCGCACCGGTCACGGTCGCTCGCGCGATGCCCACCAAGCCGGCGACGCCGAGCAAGCCGATGCCGAGCAGGAGGCACACGTGCGGCGGGCTGAACAGGAACTCGTCACGGCCCAGCGCGATGTGCCAGGCCACGTCCCACAGAAAGCCCTCGACCGCGAACACGCAGCCACCCAGCAACACGACGAACGAGGCGGCGGCCCAGTCGTCGAGGCCGATCAGCCGCGCGGCCCCCGCCGCGAAGTCGCGCAGCGGCCCGGGGCCGGTGCCGCGCTCGTGTCCGTAGACCCCGAGCGCCACGGCGATCGCCGCCATCACCGCCAGCGGGCCGAGCACGTAGGACCAGTCGGCGCCGAACGCGGCCAGTCCGGTGAACAGTCCGGCGCCCTCGGGGGGGCTGGCGTGCGCGAGGAGCATGATGAGGCCATCCATTCGGGCATTGTGCATCATCTGATGTCACATTGCAACATGACCGATTCTGGGATCTAGCATCCACCGTGTGGAACTGCGGATCGACGAGCTGGCGCTGCGCACGGGGATCACGTCGCGCAACATCCGCGCCTATCAGCAGCGGGGGCTGTTGCCCGCGCCGCGCCTGCGCGGGCGCACCGGCTTCTACGGCGAGGACCACCTGCGGCGCCTGGAGCTAATCCGCGACCTGCAGCAGCGGGGCTTCTCGCTCGAGGCGATCCGCCAGACCCTCGCCGCCTGGACGCGCGGCGGCGACATCAGCGACCTGATCGGCTTCCACCGCATCTTCACCGAGCCGTGGACGCAGGAGCCGTCGGTAGATCTCGACCTGGCGCGCCTGGCCGAACTGTTCCCGGAAGCCATCGGGCAGCCAGAGCTGATCGCCGAGGCGGTGCGCCGCGGCGTGCTGGCCGAGACCGCCCCGGGACGCTTCGAGGCGCCGGCCGTGCTGATCGAGGCGGGCGCGCAGCTCGCGCAGGCCGGCATCCCGATGGCGGAGATCTTCGACCTCGTCGAGCGCGTGCGCGCCGCCGCGGCCGAGATCGCGCGGACGTTCGTGGACCTCGTGACGCGGCGGCTGATCGACCCGATCGCGGAGGGCGCGGCGGATCCCGAGGACGTGCACCACATCGCCGAGACCATCCAGCGGCTGCGCACCGTGGCGGTCGAAGTGGTCCGGCCCTTCCTCGGCCAGGAACTGCGCCTGGCGACCGAGCGCGCCCTGGAAGCCTTCCGCCAGCGCACCGAAGCCGGCCTCGAAAGCGGATCCGCGGGGCCCGGCGGCTGAGCGGGCCCGGCCGCCTCAGGTGACTCTTCTATCGTGTTAATGTGATCGCGCGCCCGTTCGATGGGCGCCACATCGGACCGAACGCGGCGCGGCGTCGGGCATCTGGGGAGGAGAACCTGTGGCCGCGGGGGCCGTCGGGTCAGCGGGCAGGCAGGCGGGGCGGCTGATGCCGCGCATCGGACTGCTGGTCGTCGCCGTGGTGATGCTCGGCGGACTGAGCATGTCGCTGTCGCAGGAGCAGCGCGCCGGCTACGACGAACTCGTCCAGCGCTTCGACGTGCGCGCCGAGGTCACCGCGCGCTTCCTGGGCTCCTACGTGCAGGAGATCGTCGCCCGCGAACGGGCGGTCGCCGAGTCCTCGCTGGCGGGCGAGACCGTCTCGCCCCAGGCGTTCAGCTACGCCGCGGTCATCTTCGGCTTTCCGGCGGCCGTCCTGCTCGACGAGCACGGCGTCGCGCTGGCGACGGTTCCGCCCGGCGGGCCGCTGATCGGGCAGAACCTCAGCACGCGCTACGACCACCTGCGCCGTGCGGTGGCCGGCCAAGTCGCCGTGTCCGGGATCGTGCCGTCGGCCGTCAGGTCCGAACCGGTCGTGGCCTTCGCCGTGCCCTACCAGGCCGCCAGCGGGCGTCGAGTGTTCAGTGGCGCGCTGGCGATCGCGAACACGTCGCTGGGCAAGGCCTATCTCAGCGAGATCGCGCCGCTGCCCGGCGCGCGCGCCTACCTGGTGGATGCCGGCGCCGGGACGATCGCCACCAGCGTGCGCGGCCGCAGCGGACCGGACGTGCTGCGCGACCACGACGCGGCCCTGCACCGCGCCATCCAATCACGCACGCGCGGGTCGATCACCGTGCGCGGCGCCGCCCACCGCTTCACCACGGCGGCGATCGAGGGCACGCCGTGGCGCCTGGTGATCGCCGTGCCCGAGGCGACCTTGTTCGCGCCGCTGAACGGCCTGCAGCGCTGGCTTCCCTGGGCCCTGCTCACGGCCATGCTCGTCGCCATCGGCCTCGTGGTGGCGCTGCTGATCGCGCTCGCCCGCAGCCAGCGCCGCCAGCTCGGCGACCTCGGCCAGATGTCGCTGACCGATCCGCTGACGGGGCTGTACAACCCGCGCGGCTTCGACCTGCTCTCCCGGCAGGCGCTGCGGCTGGCCGCCCGCGAGCGCACGCCGCTGATGGTGGTGTTCCTGGACGTGGACGGCCTCAAGGCGATCAACGACACGCGCGGCCACGCGGCGGGCAACGACGCGATCGTCGTCACAGCAACGGTGCTGCGCGAGGTGCTGCGCGACTCGGATGTGATCGCCCGCGTGGGCGGTGACGAGTTCTGCGTGGTGGGGCGCGCGGGCGCACCGGGTGACGCCGAACGCCTGCTCGAACGCGTGGGGGCCCGGCTGGCCCAGGAGGCGGGGCGGCAGGGATTCGCGTTGAGCATCAGCGCGGGAGTGAGCTGGTACGACCCGTCCGCGCCGCGCTCGCTGGACGAGCTGGTGCGCGAGGCCGACGCGCGCATGTACGAACACAAACACGCGTCCAGGCGCGAGCGCTGAAGAGCCCGCGGGGATTGGGAGCCGGGTCGGGGAATCGAACCCCGGACCTATTCATTACGAGTGAGCGCCGGGGCTTTTGGCGGTGAGAGCGGGTTTCGGGCTGATGGCGCAGAAAAAGGCCTCTGACCAGCGGAAATGCCGATGATGTTGGGTTCTCGCTGTTGACCGCTGATGGCCGCTTTTTGCCTGTGGATTCCGTGAGCTGTGTCACCAGTGTGTCACGGAGCCGGTGATGGCTGACTTGTTCACACACTGCTCACACCGCCCTGCAGGGCAGCCTGGACGCGCGCGCGGGCCACGACCTCGTCGCCCTTCATCACCCCGAGATAGGTGTCGAGCAGCACCGCCAAGGTCTTGTGCCCGCTCCACGATTGCGCGGTCTTCAACGGCACCCCGGCGTTGAGCCACAGGGTGATCGCCGAATGCCGCAGATCCTGTCGACGGACTTGGGACAGAGGGCTGGCCTCAGTGAAAACCGTCTCGCGCGCCTTCTTCCACACGTCGCGGAAGAAGTTGGAGGAGTTCAGGCGCGCACCGGTTGGCGTGGTGAACACGTAGGCGTCTGGCCCGCGCTTGACGTGAGCTTTGAGGTGGGCTTTGAGGACGGGGACGAGTTCGGCGGGCACAGGCACGCTGCGGCGTGCCTTCGCGCCTCGGCCCTTGAGCGGACGGCGGCGCTGCTCGCCCTCGGAGAAATACCTGGCCTGCACTTCGGAGCGCGACCCGCCGACGGTCACGGTCGGCTGTGGCCCCGTGAGGTCGAAATCGCGGCGGCGCAGGTCAGTGGCCTCGCCGGGGCGCAAGCCGCAGAAGCCCTGCACGAGCACGTAGGCGCGATAGCGCGGATCGGACTTGGCGCAGGCCTTCGCGAGCTTGCGGATCTCCTGGGGGTCCATCACCAGGTCGGGATCGACCTTGTCCTCGTCGCGCAGATTCTCTCCGGGCACCGCTTCGAAAGGATCCCACGAGATCAGCCGGCGCTTGCGCGCGCTGGTGAAGGCGGCGCGTACCACCGCGCGGGTGCGTTGGACGGAGGTCGGCTTGAGCTGGCGGCGCGTGCCGTCGAGCGCCTCGGATCGGTAGCGGTCGAGGAAGCCGCACAGGTCGATGTCGGTGATCTCATCCAGCGGCGGTGACCACTTGTCGAACCACGCGCTCCACTCGACCTCGGCGGGTGACAACTCGTCCGGCGGGGGCACCATCAACACCGCGCGCCGCAGGTAGGCGTCCGCGAGCGCCCGCTCCTTGCCGTCCAGGGGTGGGGCCTCCGCGCGCAGCACATACAGGCACGCCAGCGCGAGCGCGCCCTGCGCGTTGCGCCGCGTCGCTGGATCCCATCGGTGCCACTGACCGGCGAAGTAGTCGCGGCAGTGCTCGACGAGCGTCGGCGTCGAGACCGTCGGTTCCTGCGCGGGGACAATGGCAACGAAGCGTCGCGCATCCAGATCGAAGTGCAGACCCTTCGCGAAATCGTGTTGGAGCTGCAGCGCGAAATCCTCGGCCCAGCCCTTGCGGTCAAAGCCGTACCGGAAGGCGTGCCCATCGACGCGGAAGCGCACGTCGTAACACTTCGCCGATTGGCGGCGGCGCGCACCGGTCTTGGCGTCGGTGACCCACACCTGCCGGTCGCGCGTGTAGATCCCCGACACGCGCAGCTTGGCCGGAAGCCACGGGTGCTCCGGCCGATCAGAAGTCCTTCGCGGGGTCGAGGGCGTCGAGCCACTCATCGAACCAGTCCCTTCGGATGCGGATGCTCCCGTTGGGAAGCCGCCGGTACATCGGGAACTTGCCGGACCTCGGACCTGCGGCCGACCACTTGTAGGCGGTGGACGCCGCGACGCCGAGTTCACGGCAGAAATCATCGATGGTCAGCCACCGTCCCGCCACGCCCGGGGCCCGATTGCTGTGGATACCCGCCGCGTGCGCCATCGTCCCCCTCCTGATCGACTCGTCGATCAGAGTGTTCGGCGAGCCAACGCACAGCGGCAACGTCGACCGACGGGGATGTGGATAAGTCGCGACCGGACATAGTCGGAGCGAAGCGAAGCGGCGCTGTGGCCGATTGCAGCGGCGGAGCCCGAAGAGGGAATCGAACCCTCGACCTCCGCTTTACGAGAGCGGCGCTCTTCCGTCTGAGCTATCCGGGCGGGCAGGGACAGGGTAACGCGACCTCTAGCGCGGTGCGAAATGCGATGCCTCTTGGACCGGCGTGTCGCCCGAGGTTCGGGCGTTCGCGTGGCGGCGGCGTGTGCCACGCGCGAAGGTATCCACCGATCGACACCGGATCGACCGCTGCCCGTCGCGGCCCCGTACTAGCATCAGCCTGCGATGGACGACTCCCGCGATACCGACGACGCTGGCGTGCCTCCCGGCCTCACCGCCGACGGCATGCCCGCGTTGCTGCGCGAGGTCTTTCAGCAGTGCGTGGACGACGCGCGAACGCGCCACGATCCCGCACGAGACTTCGAGACGTTCATCGACGAGTTGTGGCGGCAAGCGTCAGTAGCGTTCGGTCTCCTGGATGACCCTGGGGCGAGCTGACGCCACGAACGGTGCGGGGCGCAGATGCCGACCGTCAGGACAACGAACGCCAGACACCATTCCTGGGGCAAGCCGCCCCGAAGGGGTGGCGCGGCAGTGGTGGGCGTGCTCGGCGCGGGACGGGTGAGGGTCACGCGAAGCTCGGGTGCGCGGTGGGTTGTCAGGCGGCGGGGGTGACGGTGGTGGGGGGTGCGGTGCGGCACTGCGCGAACAGGGTGCGCAGGGCGGCGATTTCGTCGGGGTCGGCGGTGAGGCCCCAGCGGATCTTCACGGTGGTCCATGCGGTCGCGTAGCGGCACCATGCGGCTTTGCGTGAGGGGATCCAGTCGGTGGGGTCCTTGTCGCCCTTTTGGCGGTTGGTCGTGGCGGTGACGGCGATGAGGGAGTTGCGGTAGCCGAGGTCGTTGGCGTAGCGCTGGCGGCGGTCGCCGTCGTCGTCGTTCCATTGGTCAGCGCCGGAATCCCACGCTTCGCCGAGGGCGACGACGTGGTCGATGTCGAGGTCACCGGGGTCGGTGACGGTGATGCCGTCGTAGGTGGAGAACCATGAGCCGTCGATGACGCGGCAGTCTTCAGTGCGACCGTCGCGCTTCTCGGCGATGAGGACTTCCTCGCGGGTGTTGCAGCCGTCTTGGTCGAGGTCGGACCAGTGGCGGAACTTGGCGCGGCTGTAGACGGCTTGGGACTCGGGGGCGACCTCGAGTTGGCCGAGCAGTTCGTCGACGGCTGCGGTCACCGCGGAGGGTTGGACGTCGCGGGACCGCGTGATGTGGTCCGCGCTGTCGAGTTGCGCGAGCCCGCCGCCGGCCAGGGCGATCGCCAGGCCGACGAGCGGGCCGGCGGTGTTGGCGCGCCGCCGCCGCGGCGGCGGTGGTGGTGGGACCGCCGTCGCGGCGGGTGGCTTGCGGGCACCGCGACCGGAGGATCCGGCGGGGCGGCGGGTAGCAGCGGGACTCATTGGCCGGGGTCGTCTTCGACGTCAGGGGCAGAGTTGGCGAGAGACTTCTTCGCGGTGTAGGCGCCGGTGGACACCCCGGACAAGGCGACGAGAGTGGGCGGCAAGTTCGGCAGGCCCGCGCCGGGGTGGGCGAGGAACTCGGTGAGGAAGAACGCCAACGCGAGCAGGGTGAACGCGAAGTACTGGAAGTCGATGAGGTCGGTCTCCCCGGCGTCGTTGCTGATGATCTCGGACAGGCCGTCGCGGATACCGCCCTGCTCAGGGTCGATGTCGTCCTTGTCGAGCGTGCCATCGGCTTGCTTGTTGGCGGTGATGGACTTCGCGGCGATGGCGGCGGCGACGGGCAGGCCGAGCAGCGCGTAGTACTCGTGTTGCAGCGCCCCGTTGGTCACGGCCAGAAACGCATCGCGGCCCACCATCGCTTGTTCGCACTCGGGGGTGTCGTCGAGATCAGTGCTCGCGCAGCCGACCGAGCGGCCCCACAGCAGCAGGAACACCAGCGCATAGAAGATCGCGAACGTCCACAGCACCACTTGGGTCTTGGACGTGGACGCGCGTCCGTCCGAGCCGATGATCAGTGCCTTGACGCCGCGCCGCCGTCGGGCGCGCTGGGCATTGGCTGCCGTAAGCGCATCGAGTTGGTCCTCGGTGGGCGCGGCGGTGCTGGACGCGACCGTCACATGCGCGAGCGCGGCGAGCCCGGCCAGGATCACCGCGGCGAGCACCCCCGCCCACACGCGCGTCACCACGAACGGCTGCGTCGCCGCCCACACCACAAGTCCTCCGCCCATCCCCGACCCCTCCCCGTCTGCTCCCCAACGGCCGTACGGCCGTTGCCCGCCGGCCGTCCCGCCCGCACCCGTCGCAAGGACCACACGGCCGTCGCACAGTCTCAAACGACGGCCGACGCAGAGCAACGGGGCGCACCGGATACGTCACGCGCGCAGCGGTGAACCTTTCCGGTGATGCCCGCTACTCCTTCTCTATGCACGCTTCATGGCTCGCGGTCAGGCCCGGTCTCGTCGAGGCCGCCGCGACGCGTGAGGATGCTGGCACGGCCCGGTCCTACGCAGACACAATGTGGCTGGCCAGGGCGGCCGTTGATCGAGGCGACGGGGGCGGCGCACTGCCACAGCATCCGTACGAGCACGCGGCCTCGGACGAGGCGTTGCTGGCATTGGTGGGTGTGGGTGACCGTGAAGCGCTGGCGGCGTTGTATGCGCGGCATCGCGGCCCGTTGTATGGCTACCTCGCCCGACTCGCGCCCGACCGCTCGACCGCCGAGGAGATCCTGCAAGACGTGCTGCTCGCCGTGTGGCGCGGTGCCGGATCGTTCGAAGGGCGGGCGTCAGTGCGCGGGTGGCTGTTCGGGATCGCCCGCCGCCAGGCCCACGACCGGCTGCGCCGCCGCGCCTGGGACCTCGTGCCGCTCGACGCGATCGCGCCCGTCGCCGACGGCGACCCGACCCCGGAGGACGCGGCGCTGCGTCGCGCGGCCCAACGCGACGTGCAGGCGGCGTTAGCGCGGCTGGCGCCCGCGCACCGCGACGCGCTGGTGCTGTTCTTCGTCGATGACTTCTCCCACGCCGAGATGGCCGACATCCTCGGCGTGCCGGTCGGGACCGTGAAGAGCCGATTGAGCAACGCCAAACGCGCACTGGCCGCCCTGCTCGCCGACAGCGGGGAGGACCACGATGGCTGACCACGACCACCTCGACGGCCTGCTCGCCGCCGTCGCCAACGGCAGCGCCGATGCCGCCGACCGCGCCCGCGTCGATGCCCACTTGTCGGCATGTACCGCGTGCCGTGACGAGCTGGCCGCTTGGCAGGTGATCCGCGACGCAGCCCATGCCGGCGCGCCTGTCGCGCCGGCCGACGATGTCGTGCTCGCGGGCGTGTGGGCGGCACTCGACCATGAGAACGTCGCGGGCGGCGACGTGGTGGTCCCGCTGCGGCGGCCGAGCAGATTGCGCGGGATCGTCCGCCCGACCTGGTCGGCCGCCGCCGCGCTGCTCCTGGTCGCCCTGGTCGTGCTCTCGCCGCAGTGGCGGGCGCCACGGCTGGAGGACGTGTTGCTGGCCGCCGCGGTCAAGACCACCGAAGCCGGTTCAGCGACGCTGCGGATCACAGGCAACGCGACCGTGCTGCTCGATCAGCCGCCTGCAGGAACTTCGGTGACCCGTCTGGACCTGCGTCTGTCCGGCGACGGTGCGGTGCGCTTCGGCGAAGCGGTACAGACGCGGCTCGTCCTGGACCTCGACACGGCCCTGCCCGGCGTCGGCGAACAGCGGCAGGTGACCGAGCGGCTGGTTACGGGCGGACGTTCGTATGGACGCTGGCCCGACGGCGCGTGGGTTGCCCGCACCGACCCGCCCGGCCCGCTCGGTACTGCGCTACTCGACCCCGCGGTGCCGCAGCGCGTCCTGGGATCCGCCGAGGGGCCGATCGAAGACCTCGGCGTCGCAACCGTCGACGGCGTGGAAATGCGCCACCTGCGCTTCGCCCTCGCCCCCGGCACGGTCGCTGACTCCGGCGGGGAACTGGCGCAGCGCGCCGACGTGTGGATCGGCATCGACGACGGACTGCTGCACCGCTACCGCATCCGCGCCGCCGGCCACGCCACCCAACCCCTCGCCGGACAATGGACCGTCACCCTCGACGTGACCTTGACCGACCTCGGCGCACCAGTGCGCATCGACACCCCCGGCGGCGGAGCTGCGCGATGAACTCCCGCCAGCCGGAGCCGCGCCGGGAACTCACCGAACAAGAACTCGCGATCTTCGCCCGCTGGCTCGCCCGCACCTACCTCGAGATCGAACGCGGCCACCGCGACGTCCGCGCCTTGCAACACGTCGCGTCCGCGCTGCTCGTGCGCCGCCTCGCCCACGACCTGCACACCACACCAGGCCTGCCCGCCGTCGCCTACACCGACCTCGGCGGCACCGCCCTCACCCGCTCCTCCCCCACCCACGTCTACATCACCGTCGCCGTCCGCGCCCTCGACGACACCTGGGACGCGCTGCTCGTCGAACTCCGCCAGCACAACGGTGGCGGCTGGCACGTCATAGAGCTCGGCCGCCTCAAAGACCGCTGCCCCAGTGCCCGGGCGATCTCCGATCCAAGGTCGGCCGCGTCGCCCTCAACCGCGTCGTCCGTCACGGCCTCGGGAGCGGGGGCGGGGGCGGGGGCGGGGGCGGGGGCGACACGATGAGCGTGGGCCACATGGGACCCGGTGAGGATGTCGCGCCTGCCGGCGGCGGGGTCACACGCTGGCGATTCAGTGAAGTACTGCGCGTCGGTGTCCTCTACATCGCGCTGCACCTTGCACTGTCCGCCGTAGTCGCACTCTTGGCGGCGGTCACCGGGCACGACCGGCCACCCTCCGACTACTACCTGCCGACCACGCCCGGACAAGTCGCGCTGTCGCTCGCGCGCAGCGCCGCCACCCTGGCCGCCATCGCCGCCGTTGCACGAAGCAAAGGCGGTGTGCGCCAGGCCCTCGGACTGCGGCTGCCGTCCCGCCGTTGGCGCATCGTCACCCTCGCGATCGCGGCGGTGTTCTTGGGCGCCAAGCTCGCCTTCGCACTGGCCATCCGCGCCACCGTCGGCGGAGGCGATGGCCTATCGGTCGGCGCGCTCGCCGGTCTGATCTTGACCGTCGGCGTCGTCACACCGATCGTGGAGGAAGCGCTCTATCGCGGCGTCCTCTACGGATGGCTCCAAGGCCTACTCGGCCGACACCTCGGCATCCTCGCCAGCGCCGCGATCTTCGCTATCGAGCACCACGGGCTCGCACTCGGCAGCGTGCCCGTCTCGTTCGTCCTGGGAGCCCTGTTCGCCTGGCTCTACCACCGCAGCCACTCCCTCTGGCCGAGCGTCATTGTCCACGGCGCGTCCAACATCGGCAGTTTGCTGTCGCTTGCAAGGGATGCGCTCTAGGGACGTCAGCCCCAAACACTGCCCATTGCGGGCCCGCACACTTGGCTATGCTGCCGGATGGGACTGGGGACTGCCCTCGCCGGTGGGATGTTCGGCAGGTCGGTGAGCCACAGCGTGTCCGGCTCCGCGGCGGCGAACTGGCGGCGGACTAGATCGTCGTGGACCGGTGGGCCTGGCTTGCGGCGCGCACCGCGTTTGCGCGCGTGCGCCGAGAAGATCCGCTGGGACATGCACAGCCGGTTGACCCGATTGCGGCTGGCGGCGATACCACGGGCAGCCAGCTCGTCGGCGATGAACCGGTAGCCGAACTCCGGGTCGTCGTGGTGAATGTCGATCGCCGCGTTGATCAGGCGCGCGTCGCCCGCCGCCTGACCAACACGCCCACAGCCAGCCGGACCGACGCCCGGCAACCTCACACGCCCGAAACCAGCGCTCAAGGCCATCTTTTCCCCAGGCTCCTGTAGTCGAATTCCCTGCGTTTTCTAGTCGAATGTTCCCCTCGGCGACGCATCGGGCTGGCCGTATGCTCCGCGTATTCAATTTCCTGGATGCGCGCACCAGTGCGCAGCGAGATGGCATTCGCTGCGCTTGTGGTGAGTCATGCAGGTTCGACGAAGGAGGACGATTTGAAGCGGACAACGCTCTCACTCATGCTTGTATCCGCCCTGGCTTTCGGAACGTTGCCCACACCGCCGGTCGCCGCCCATGATCTCACTTCATTAGGACAGGCAGAGGGTAATGTTCAGTACGGCAGCAGCTCGACCGGTTGCGATGACGACGGATACAGCCAGGTGTCAACATCAGGACAGGAATACGCAGACCATCCCAACTCATGGTCACATATGGCTATCACCACGGCATCGGCCACCGACATCTTTGGCGCATCCGGCTCCTTCATGTTCTGCGCTGAGCTTGGCCACCGGACCGCGCCCGTGACCGACTATGGATGCGTGTTGCGCAACGGCAAGGGCTCGATCGCTTTCGCCGATGGTCGGACACTGTGGTTGCGGAATGTGCACTCCTATGATGTGAGCGCTGGTGCTGTGAGTTGGCGTGTCCTGACGATCAAGGGCGATGTTGTTGAAGCCGCCGACGCGGCCACTGCGGCGACCATGACCCCACACCATTCCTTCTATCTGGAATTCACGCCGTCTGTGGGCGATACCTGTTACGGGTATGCCTACAATACGTGGCGATCCGACTACCGCATCCTCGAGAAGACCGCGGTGGAGGAGTTGCTCGAGCCGTGAGAGAATGCGTGCACCCACGGAGGGCCTGCATGGACTTCAGGTCACCTTGACGGGCAACCGCGAGATGCTGCGACGCGCAGCGGGAACTCCTGGATGAGCAAGCCGCCGGGGTTGTGACCGCCAGCGAACGTCGGTGCTGCTGGTTCGGAGGTGAGCCTCCGGTGTAGGTGTGGATCCTGTCCAAGGGATCTCACCGAACCGGAGGCTCGCCTGTTCATGAGGCGCGGCTGGTACCACGCTGCGGTGGCAGGGCTTGGCGAAGCGGCGCGCGGCTGAGCCGAGGGCGTGCGCCCAGGGCAATGCTGCACGACCCGTATCCA
>Ga0299913_10003453_pt1 | contig 12933 bp, 10 predicted proteins | sample RVTome_9_FD_201360 | JGI IMG/M metagenome (GOLD analysis project Ga0299913, IMG submission 201360) | Soil microbial communities from uranium-contaminated site in the Upper Colorado River Basin, Wyoming, United States - RVT155D38 (version 2) ... | reverse complement strand
ACTGCGCTAACGCAACCCGTAGCACTAGGACCACGCGCGATACTGCGCGGGCGATGTCCCAGGAGAACGTGGAGCTGGTCCGGCGCGCCTATGACGCCTTCAACAGGCGTGATCTCCTCGAGGGGCCACACTTCGCCTTCGCCGACCCGTCAAATCTGCGCGAAATCAGCACGAACGAGTTCGGCACGTCGATCCTGCTGGCAAGCCCGTTCGTGCTGGTCGCGCTGTACGCCAACTGGCGCGACGGGCTCGTCAGGGCGTTCGCCGTGAGCGTGCTGCTCATGCTCGGCATGCACCTCCTCTACTACAACAACGGGTGGGTCCAAACGAACGCGCAACGCTTCACGCTCGACTACTGGCCACTTTTGATCGTGGTGTGCGGCCTAGGGCTGCAGGCGCGGGCGGAGCGAGGGGAGGAGCGCCTTTGGAAAGGACTCATCGTGTGGGCTGTCGTCCTGAACGTGCTGACCATCGCGTTCCTGCCCGAGGTCAACGACCTATTCAGCACGTGGGAGGACACCGTTACTCGGTGAGGGGCGTCAGCGGGGCGCCCGGAGCTCCGGCGAGGTCCGGCTAGCGCGCCCCCGGGCGGAGCGAGCGTACGAGCCCAGCTGTCCGCACCAAGGCACGTCGCACAAGCCGCCCGCCCCAGGCGATCACGCGGCCGATCCGGCTCCGCACCGCGAACGCGAGGTTGCCGCGCGCGTGCGCCGCGATCAAGCTGACGCGGGTACGGCTGTCGAGCCCGCCGCCGGAGCGTCCCGCGATGAGCGCCCAAGCGAAGGCCGCGGTATGCACGAGCCACCAGGGCAACCGCGCATAGGCCGGGGCCGGGCCGCCGAAGAGGCTGGCCCGCTGGCGCGCGAGCGTGGCTCGCCCAGTCACGCGCCGGTAGCGGAGCGCGCGCGGCACGTAGACGAACTCGCCCTGCACACTGAGCTCGGCAAGCAGGAGCCGATCAGGCAGCAGCAGGCTGCGGATGATTCCCGCGCGTTGCATCGGCTCGCGACGGTAGACGCCGTAGACCATGTCGCCTGCGCGGATGTGGCGCAGCGTCCCGGCCAGACGCTCCCGCGGGTCGGAGACGCCGGCGGTGTCGAACCGGTCCACCTCGCGTACGACGTGGCGGTCGGAGTCGAACTGATACGTGCGGCCATACGCCACCACCGCAGCAGGCGCCAGCTCAAGGGCATCCACGAGGCGCTCCGCCCATCGCGGATGGCAGGCGTCGTGATCGCTGGCCCAGGCGAAATAGCGCGCCTCCGGGTGAAGCTCCCCGGCCACCTCGAAAGTGCGCTGCCAGTTCTCGACGAGCCCGAGCCGGCGCTCGTTGGGGCGATATGTGACGCGCGGGTCGCCGCCCGCGACGGACTCGACCACCCCGCGCGCGCCGTCGCCGGGACCGTCGTCGCACAGCACCAGCGCCAGCGCCGGTTGGGTCTGCGCGAGCAGCGACTCGAGTGCCTCGCGAAGGTGCTCGCCGTGCCCGTACAGCGGCACGCCGAGCACGACCGACACCGCGCTCACGTCGAGGCGCGGCGCCATCCGACCACGTGCCGGTAGTCGAACGACGAGTCGCGGCCGAGCAGCGAGAGCCCCCACCGGGCCGCGCGCTCCGGAAGCGAAGACGCCTGCAGCTCGGGGAGGTGCGTGTACTGCAGATCGAGCAGCGGCACCTCGTGCAGCCAGTAGTAGCGGCCCAGTACCTCGCGCACGCTGTCGATCTCCGGGTTCCACGGAGACCGGTCTCGGTTGAGGCTGTAGATGAGCGGGCACCCGAGCTCCCACGCAAGCTCGGCGTAGCGGTCGACCTGCTCCGTCGTCATCTCCTGGAACGAGACCATGTTGAGCGCGAGGGCCGGGTGGAGGCCGCGCAGCGCGTCGCTCGCGTGCGCGGGCACGAACACGAAGTCGATGTCCTCCCAGTCCGTCAGCGCGTCACCATCCGCGTGGAAGTGAACCTTCGCCTCCGGGAAATGGGTCATCAGATACGTGGCGGAGAACAGGAACAGCTCGGGCAGGTCGACGATCACGTACGTGACGTCGGGGAAGAGCGTCTTGAACTGGTAGGCGAAGCCCCCCCAGCCGGCGCCGATCTCCCAGACAAGCTTGCGACCCGGCGCGCGGATCTCGTCGAGCGCTCCGCCGCGCTCGAGCGCGATCAGCGCCTCGAAGAACTTCAGCGTGTCGAGGTTGTAGAGACCTCCCTCGATCTGGTGGCCGAAGCCGCCCAGCTCCGGCGACTCCGGTACCAGCAGCTCGTCGCCCTCCAGCTCGAGGAGCATCCGCAGTTTCGCCTCGAAACGCCGGCGCCCCTCGTCCTCTGGGTGAGGCCGGTATTCGTAGCTGCGAATGCCGGTCACGTGGAACGTGTGATGGCGCAGGCTCTCGATGATCAGCGGCGAGGCGTCGAGCATGTACTCGAAGTTGCCGAGCTCGTGCGTCCAATACGCGCTCGGCGCGCCCTCCACCGCGTCCGAGGAGATGTCGAGCATCTGCAGGACCTCGTCGCGAACGCGTACATAGTTCGAGTACCCGCGCGACTCGCGGAGCGCTGCGACGCGCGAGGAGAGCTCGTCCCGCGCACCCATGGCTATCGCGCCTGCGCGGGCTCGGCCGACGTCGCCGAGCGTGCCCTCGGCGTGCCGGCAGCGGCCAGCCGCTCGATTGCTTCGACCAGGCGTGGTGTAGCGGGGGTGTCGAGCCCGTAGGGGCGGACGAACTCCTCGAGGAAGGCCCGGTTACGCTCGCCGCCCGCATCCGTGCCGAGCCCACGCCGAAGCTGCTCGGCATGCTCGTCGAGCGAGTGGGCCACCTCGAGCAGCCCTCCGCCCGCCTGCACGAGGTGGCGGAAGTGGAGCGTCCCTTCCTGTGCGTCGCGGACCTCCGGGAGCGCAAGCGTGTAGACGGTGCGGCCGACGATCGCGCTCTCGATCAGGGCGCTGGTGTTGATCCCAACGACGCCGGTGGAGTGATGAATCGAGTCGTAGTAGAGCGACTTGGCCGTGTTGGTCACCGGGTCATCGCCGCTCCGAGGGTGGACGGCGACGGCGCCGAGCGACGACACGTTGACGTCGTTCCACTGTGCTGCGTTCTGCGGGTGCGGCCGGATCAGCACCCCGAGTTGTCGAATGGTGGGGTCGGCGTGCTCACGAAGGAAGCGCAGCCAGCGCATGACGACAGGCACCTCGTCCGGCGCGATGAAGGGCGAGGAGCCGAGGTAGAGCACGAACGGCGTGTCCGCTGGCAGCCCCACCGAGGCGCAGAACTCCCGCCGGGAGCTGGACGGCTCCCAGCCGAACCAGTGGTCATACGGGTTCGCGCCGGTCGCTATGACCCGCTCCGGAGGCACGCCGTGCAGCTCGACCGCCTCGCGGCGCTGCGGCTCGTTCCAGACGGCCACGAGGTCGAGCTCCTCACGAATCAGCCCCTTGTTGGTGAGGTTGTCCCAGCTCGCGACGCACAGGGCGACCGGGATCCGGAGGGCGCGCGCGGCGCGTACCAGTGGGGTCTGTGGCGAGTCGAGCTCGATGAGCGGTGTGACGAGCACCGCGTCGGGTGCCTCCGCGAGCAGGAACCGATCGATCTCCTTCGAGGCCGGGATCGCGCGCTCGAGGCGGCCGAGTGCCTTGTCGAGCCTCGCGCGCCCCGATGGCGACCTAAGACCAGGCAGGTGCACCAGCGCTCGCACGGAGAATGGGGCGCGCCTCCGCGCGCGCGCTCGTAGAGCCCGCGCGTTCGCGTACGCCGGTTCGAGGTAGCGCAGGTAGTCGCGCGCCGTCCGGAGGCGTCGGCCCAGGCGGGCGGAGGCGCCGGTCTGGCGCGGTGCTGATCGAAAGACCACGGTCGGGTATCGCTCAGGAACGGCGGGGGCAGTCTGCGCGCGATCGTCGAGCCAGGGCGTGCGCGCGTCGCCGAACGCCACGACCACGTCGTGGCCCCGCTCCGCGAGGCCCACGAGCAGCGACTCGAAGTTGCGGACGTAGCCGCGGTGGCGCATGAAGAAGACGATCTTCAAGCCGTGTGGGGGGTAGTCGCTGGCACCGCCGCCGGCTCTGCCCGCATGCCTCTCTCGGTCCCGATCCTGGCGACGAGCTCAGCCAGGCGCTCGCGGTACGGGCGCTCGTCGTGGTAGATCCACGGATGGACCTGCGCGCGCATGGACAACCCGTCGGGCAGCGCGGGATCGGCGGCGAGTCGCCGGAAGAGCGGCACGAGGTCGTCCATCTCGCGGCACATGTGGAGGCCCTCGATCCGGTCCATGCCGTTGAAGTGGTCGTAGTTGACGATCACGCCGGGCGAGTCCTTGTGGATGCTGTCGTGGTAGGCGATCACGATCACCTGCCGCTCAAAGATCGCCGATTCCAGCACCATCGTCGAGAGCGGGCAGATCACGAACTCCGCGTGCTCGAGCAGCGCGGGGTAGTAGTCGAGCGCCGGCATCGGCGCCGTCGCCCGCTTGCCTGCATCCGTGGCGAACGAGCGCAGGTACTGGTCGCGGACCGGCGGGTCGATGACCACGTGGGAGAGGCGTGACTCGTCCACTCGGTCCGGCACGCGGCGGCGACGCCGCTGAGGGTGGGGTCGGTAGACGATCTTGAGGTCGAGCCCGTGCTCTTCGATCTCGCGATCGAGGACCTCGAGCGAGGTCCGCTCGTCGAACGGCATGTAGCAGCCGGCGAATAGGACGTAGCGGAACGGGAACGGCGCCTCAGTCGAATCCGGCGCGCGGTGGAAGTACGCGTCTATATACGGGGCACCCAGAAGCGAGACGCGTTCCTTGCGGACCCGGTGGATGCGCTGCGCGTGCTCGACGCTCTGCGGTCCCACGACGCCGAGATAGTCCGGCAGGATCGGATAGGCGCTCTTGCTCGACAGGTTGTCCCAGTTGAAAGGGATCAACAACGTCGTGATCCCGAGCTCACGCGCGCTGCGGAAGGCATCCAAGACGAGCGGGTCCGTTCCGCCCGACGGCGCGATCACGATGTCCGGCCGAAGCTCGGTGAGCAGCTCGTGCATCCGGGGTAGGACGCCGAGCTTCCGCATGTAATGCCTCGCGATCAGGTGCCGCGGCCCTGGGAGCGACTGCAGCTTCAGCAGCGTCCGCTCGACGGGCGGCATGAAGCGGAGCTTGGTGCGTTGCGTCCGCGAGCGGAAGCGATACGAGGCCAGGAGAAGCCTCCGCAGGCGCCGGTGGGCATTGCGACGTTCCGTCGTGCCGTCGATGACGCCGAGGTGGCCCGGCCGACGCTCGAGCTCACTGATGTCGCCGAGTTTGCCCGAGACGTAGTACGTATCCTCGTCCTCTATGTCCGCGAACGCGCCGGCGACAACCATGTTGCGGACGTACTGGTCGAGAGCTATGACGATGAGCTTGCGCACGAGTCAGACGACGGGCGATGGTAGCGGCCGCGCCACCGCCCGATGATCCCGCGAATCCTTCATCAGGTATGGGTCGGCCCGGACCCGCTCCCGGAGGAGTTCGCGCGCTTTCGCGAGTCGTGGCGGCGGCACCATCCCGAGTGGGAGATGCGGCTCTGGACGGAGGACGAGCTGCCTCGCGATCTCGTTCGGCCCGAGGTCTACGAGCGCCTGCGCAAGCCGACCGAGCGCTCCGACATCATCCGGCTCGAGATTCTCTTCCGGTTCGGCGGGGTGTACGTCGACACGGATTTCGAATGCCTGCGTCCGCTCGACCCACTCATCGAGGGGACCGAGTTCTTCACCTGCGACCTAAAGCCCGGCAGGGTGAACAACGCCGTGATCGGATCAGTCCGCGGGCATCCGCTGCTCGAGCGCGCGCTGCGAGAGCTGCGGCCGCGCACCGAGTACGGCTACGACAAGCACGGGACAGGGCCGTTCTTCCTGGAAGCGCTGGTTCGCGACCAAGCCGGCGTCACGATCTACCCGCCGCATTTCTTCTACCCGAAGCCTGGGCAGCGGGAGGAGGCGTTCGCCTCTCACGGCTCGGCTCGCAGCTGGAAGGATCCGGAGGACTGGCGGGACACGGCGCTGAAGACGGAGCGTCGACTCGACGAGGCACGCGCGCGGATCGACGAACTCGAGCGTGCCGCCCGGAAGAACGGCGGCGGCGTCCCTTTGGGGCAGCGCATGCGCCTAGCCGTGTCCGCAAGGCTGCGGAAGAACCGGCAGAGGTAACGGCCTCAACTCGGCGGCCGGCGGACGGCGCGCCGGAGACGGTCCCCGGCGCGTAAGCGAGTCCGCCACGCCCTGATACCGGCGGAGGCTCCGCGCAGGCCGACGAGAGCCTCGAGCTGCTCGTTCGCCTCTCGCGCCGCGGCGAGCTTGCGCTGTTCGTTTTGCACTCTCTGCTTCCACATGTCCTCGGTCTTCCAGAGCGTCGTCAAGTGGTGAACTGCGTACGCCTGCTCACGCTCGGCCTCCGTAACAGGGTGGAACAACTCCGGCGGGCAGATCTTGACCTCCGGGTGCTCGCGTAGTAGCTCGTTCAGGAATTGCGGCCCCGTCCCCCGCTTGTCGATTCCGAACTCGGTCACCGGCCGCAGCTCTCGCAGCGCCCGCTCGAGCACCGGATGTCCTGGCACGGCAGCGATCATCGCGTTGTGAGCCCTTCCTCCCTTCACCCCGCGCGCGCCCGCGACGAAGAAGTCGACGTCCCCTTCGAGGAGGGGGTCGATCGGGCGCAGGCATTCCATGTCGGTGTCGACGTAGACGCCACCGAACCGAAATACGACCTCCAGCCGGATGATGTCCGAGCGCTCGGCCGGGTTTCGCAGGCGCTCGTAGACCTCGGGGCGCACGAGGTCGCGCGGCAGCGATTCCTCGGTCCAAAGCCGCATCTCCCACTCGGGGTGATGACGACGCCATGACTCCCGGTAGCCCAGCAGCTCCTGCGGGAACGGGTTTGGGCCGACCCAGACCTGGTGGAGTATCCGAGGGATCACAGGGCGGCGACCCTAACAATCAGTTACAGGCCTGCCAGAATGCGCGCGCGATGGAGACGACTCCCGCCAGCGATGTCGAGGAGCGACTCGCGGCGGCGGAGGCAGCGCTGGAAGAGGCGCTCAATGAACGCAACCGGCTGTGGGAGCAACTGAAGCAACAGCAGGCGGACCAAGCTGAGCTCGATTATCTCCGCGCCGAGCTACGGGCTGTCCGTACCTCGCGTCTGTGGCAGCTGGCACGCCTCTACCGGCGAGCGCAGGAGCTCGTGCTCGCTGGGTCCAAGGTGCTGCGTCGACGCTAGATGGCCGGCCTCGTCAGCGTCGCGATTCCGGTCCAAAACGCCGTTCGCTACCTGGACGAGGTGCTATCGGCGGTACGCGCACAGGAGGTAGACCGCGAGGTCGAGATCGTGATAGCGGATTCCGGGTCGACCGACGGCTCACGCGAGATCGCCGAGCGCTACGACGCCATCGTCGAGAACGTGGATGTGAGCGACCTCTCCCCGGGCGGGACCCGCAACAAGCTGATGGAGCTCGCGCGTGGTGAACACGTCGCGATGATCACGCAGGACGCCACGCCAGCGTCCAGGCGATGGCTCCAATCGCTGCTCGACGGTTTCGAGACAGCGCCGGACGTAGCCGCTGTCTTCGGGCCGCACGAGCCCGACATGGAGCGCCGCTTCGCCGTCTGGTCGAACGGCCGGGCAATCGACGTGCAGCGACTCGATCGCACACCCGAGGGAGTCGCCGCGTACCGGCGCTTCCCGGGGAAGCTCACCTTCCTCTCGAGTGTGAACTGCTGCCTCGCGCGCTGGGCGTGGGAGCAGGTCCCCTACCGCGACGTGGCCCACGCGGACGAGCTCCTCGGGCGCGAGCTGATCGAGGCGGGCTATGCCAAGGTGTTCCACCCGCAGGCCCGCGTCCTTCGTTCGCAAGACGATTCGCCGGCCGGGCTCTTCAAGCGCTACTTCGACGAGTGCAGGGCTGAGCGCGAGGTGCTCGGGAACGTGCAGCCCTGGGGCTCCGCGAGTCACTGGGCGATCCGCAAGGCGGCGGCCGTGGCCGCGTCACACGCCGACCGCCGCCCAGACGAGGCGCCCCGAAGCCTGCTGCTCGACCGGGACGCGGCCTTCGACCCAGACTGGCCTTGGGAGTTTGTGCGGCGCGCCTACCCTCGGCGTGACGTTCGCGTCGAACCCCGCCCCGCGCGCGCCTCGGGGCCGATGACGCTCTCGTGGGTGGTGCCGCCCTGGAAAGTGGGCTCTGGCGGCCACACGGCGATCTTCCGGCTGGTCCAGCAGCTCGAGCAGCGAGGTCACTCCTGCGCGATATACGTCTTCGACTCGTTCGGCCGAGAGACGCGTCCGGCGCACGAGTTGCGCGAGGAGATCGTCGCGAAGTTCGCCGCTGTGGAGGCGCCGCTGTTCAAGGGATTGCAGGAGTTCACTCCTTCGGACGTCTGTGTCGCGACGAATTGGCGAACGGCCTGGGCCGCGCGTGACCTGCCGGGATGCGGCGAGAAGCTCTACCTGGTGCAGGACGATGAGCCGCAGTTCTACGCGGCCTCGACCGAGGCGCTCTTTGCCGAGGAGACCTATCGAATGGGCTACCGCTGCATCGCCGCCCACACGTCGTGGATGGCCGACGTCCTCCGCAGTCGGTACGGCCTCGAGACCTACCATTTCGACTGCGCGACGGACCTCGACCTCTACAGCTTCGGAGACGAGGAGGGGCGGGAGCCCGGACTGATCACGGTGTACGCGCGGCGCCAGACCCCGCGCCGCGCAGTCGACCTCGTGTTTGCCGGGTTGATGGAGCTCTTCGAGCGCCGGCCCGGTACCCGCGTCGTGCTTTTCGGATCCCGGTCGAGGCCGAGCGTGCCATTCCCGTGTGAGGACCGGGGGGTGCAGCCGCCGCACGAGCTAGCCGCGCTCTACAGGCGCGCCTCAGCCGGAATCGTCTTCTCGCTCACGAACCTCTCGCTCGTGGCGCAGGAGATGATGGCGAGCGGGTTGCCGCTCGTCGAGCTCAACCGCCCTAACGTCACGTCTGAGCTGGGCGAACCCGGCGAGCGCGCGCAGCTCGTCGAGCCGCGGCCCGACGCCATCGCGGACGCTCTCGAGCGAATCCTCGACGACCGCGAAATGGCGAGTGCCATGGCACGCCGCGGGCGGGCCTTCGTCGAGCAGCGGACCTGGACTCGCGCGGGCGACCAGGTCGAGAACGCGCTCTTCGACTTCCTCTCACGTCCGCGCGAAGCGGTTTCGTAGGACGCGCCTGGCGGTCACGCGGCACATCCAGGCCGCGTACCAGAGGACGAGTGTCACGGCTCGTAGGCGGCCGACCTCGGGTCGAGTCGACCCGCGCACCAGGACGAACCAGGTGAGGAAGGCGGCGTGGACCAGGGGAAAAGGAAGCTTCGTGTAGAACGGTGGACGCCCGGGGAACAGGACTTGCATCTGACGCGCGCGGATCGATCCCTTCCGTTCGAAGTAACGCCGGCGCCACAGCACCTCGTCCACCTGGCGGAACTCGCCGATGATCGCGAGCTGCTCGTTGAGGATCCGGTCGGGAATGATCGCCGCGTGGAAGACCCCGCAGCGCTCGAGCAGGTTCACCCGGTGCAGGCCGTACACCACGCAGCCCGACCTCATCCCCACCGTGGCGCTGACGAACCGCCGCCGCGTACCCGGCACCCCGGCGTTGTCGAAGCGCCACGGTCCCCGGAACTGCTCGCCGTCGGCTCTGATCCCGACGTCGAGGGGATACGCCACCGACGCTTCGGGGTGCTCCTCGAGCTCGGCGACGAGGAGCTCGAGCCAGCGAGGATCCCAGACGTCGTGGTCGCCCGCCCACGCGAAGTAGCGCATCCCGGGACTGAGCTCGCGCGCAAAGCGGTACGCCGCGATCCAGTTCTCGACCATGCCGCGCCGCGCCGGGCTGCGGCGGACATGGATCCGTGGGTCTTCGGCGGCATGGCGTTCGAGTACTTCGGGCGTCCCGTCGGTTGAAGCGTCGTCGGTGCACGCGATGACGAAGTCGCCATAGGTCTGCGCCCGCAGGGACGCGATCGCCTCCTCGACGTAGGCCCCCCCGTTGTAGGAGGGGACCCCGATGCCGACGGTCACGCCGGTCTAGGCCGCTTGTCTGGAGCTGTCCGGCACGGCAAAGCGCGCGACGTCGCTGAGCCGCCCGTTTTCGGCGGCGGCGTCGACGACGATCTGGGGCTTCGTCCTCTCGGCAGCGACTGAGGCGGGGGAGACGTAGGTGTGAATCGAGAGCGTCCTCGGCTTCGACTTGGCGAACCCGCCGCGATGCCATCCGCTCGTGTCACAGAAGATGATCGTCCCGGCGCGGCCCTCGGCCGACACCAGGTCGGAGGGAGCCACGATCTTCTCGAGCTCGCCGACGGGCGGGTACGTGCCTCCTCTGACGCGCCACGGCCAGGCATCGCCGTAGCGGCTTCCCCTGACGCTCCCCTGGACGTACTCGAACGGGCCTGCCTGGTCGTCCACGTCCGAGAAGTAGAGAAAGACCTTCACCACGTTGAGGTCCTCGGGATCCCTGTGCCAGTTCTGGGACCCGACCCGCTCCTCGCTGCCCGGAAAGGGAACGGTGTAGACGTTGTCCACGGAGAGCAACTTCGTCCATAGCCCGCGGTAGGCGTTCACGACGTCGAGCATCCGGTTGGACAGGCTGAGCTTGACCCATGGATCGTCGGGCGACACCCGTCGCTCCAGGGAACCTCGATGACGCGCGGCCCAGCGCGAGATGTAGAAGTCCCGCTTTCCGGTCGGCCGCCTGAGCTCGTCGCTCACGTCGGCTGCCGCCTGATCGGCGAACTCCCCGATGTCGCCCTCGAGCGCGGTCCACAGCTCGTCGTCGCCGATGAGCTCCGAGAAGGAGGTGATGGCAATGCCGTTCTGGCGCAGGTCTGAGACGAGCCGGCGCTGAACGTCGTCGAGAGCGGGCGCCGAACGCCGAAAGCGACGCCGGCTCGCCGGGTTGCTCAGGGCGCGCCGATGGACCTCGTACCTCGTCGCGATCCGGGTCCACTTCGTCTTCGCAAGCAGGCTCCGCCAAATCTTTCGCATCGGGAGCAATCTAGCCAATCGACCTGGAGCTACCCCCGCGGGCGGGGCGGGACCCCTGGCTACGATGCTCGGCAGATGCCGACGCGCCACAGCATGAGACGGCTCTTCGTTTCCGAGCGAGATGGCGAAGCGATCGTGAGCGCCGCACCCCTGCTGCCGCTGCCCAGGGTCTGGCGATGGGTCTGGCCTTACCTGAGGCCGTTCAAGCGCCTGCTTATCGCGACCGTGCTGCTGACCTTGGCAGTTCCACTGCTCGAGGCCGCACGGCTGTACCTGCTCAAGGTGCTGGTCGACGAGGTGCTCGTGCCGAAAGACCTCGACCCTTTCATCTGGGTCGCCGCGGCGATCCTGGGATTCACCGTCCTCTATGGCGTGGCCAGCTATTTCGCCTCGTATGTCGCAGCGTTGGTCGGGGCGCGATTCATCCTCTCGGTGACGACCGATTTCTTCCGCCACCTTCAGGGTCTGTCGCTCGACTTCTTCGAGCGTCACCGGCTTGGAGACATCCTCGCCCGGGTCACTTCTGACGTGCGGGCGATCGAGATCGTCGTCCTATCGGGCATCAACAACATGCTCCTGGCGGTCTTCAAGATCGCGATCTTCGGGGGGATGCTGTTCTACATCGACTGGCGGCTTGCGCTGGTGGTGGTCGTCGTCGCTCCGCTGTTCTGGTTCGCCATGCGGCTGCTGACGCGGCTCGTCAAGCGCGCCACGCGCGAGCGGCAGCGCCGGATCGGCAGCCTGGCGGCACTCGGCGAGGAGAGCTTCTCGAACATCGCCCTGGTGCAGGCGTACAACCGTCAGGCACTCGAGGTCGAGCGCTTCCATCGCGAAAACGACGGAGCACTGGAAGCATCGCTCGTCGCGTCGCGCTTGAAGGCTTTCGTCTCGCCGTCGATCGACGCCGTGCAGGTGGTGTCGGCACTGGCGGTGGTCGCCCTGGGGACGCTCGCGCTCAACGACGGCGACCTCACCGTGGGCGAGCTGCTCGTCTTCATCGCATACCTGACCCAGCTCTACACCCCGGTGCGGCAGCTTGCCGCGCAGTACAACATCATCGCCGGGGCTACGGCCGGAGCGGAGCGCGTGATCGAGTTCTTCAATCATCGTCCCACGGTTGTCGATGCTCCGGGCGCCGTAGCGCTGCCGCCGTCGAAGGGCTTCATCGAGTTCGATTCGGTGACGTTCCGATACCCGGGAACCGAGAGGACCGCGGTGAACGCCGTGTCGCTTCGTGTCGAGCCTGGCGAGACGGTGGCGTTGGTCGGCGACAGTGGGGCAGGCAAGACGACCCTGACCAAGCTCCTGCTGCGCTTCTACGACGTCGATGGCGGCGCGGTCCGCGTCGATGGCATGGACGTGCGCGATGTCCAGGTCGAGTCACTCCGCGACAACATCGCCGTCCTGATGCAGGAGTCGCTCATCTTCGAGGGGACCATCGCCGAGAACATCCGCTACGGGCGGCCGGATGCCTCACACGAGGAAGTCGTGCGCGCCGCGGAGGCGGCCGATGCCGACGGCTTCATCTCGACCCTGCCGGATGGCTACGACACGCTCGTGGGCCAGAAGGGGAGACGCCTCTCCGGCGGGCAGAGGCAGCGCGTCGCGATCGCTCGCGCCATGATTCGCGACGCTCCGATCCTTGTCCTCGACGAACCCACGACAGGGCTGGACGCGGGTTCCGGTGAGCGAATCATGCAACCGCTCGAGAACCTCATGAGCGGACGGACCACGATCATCATCTCCCACAACCTGGTCACCGCCGCTCGCGCCGATCGCATCGTCGTGCTCGAGCACGGCGCGATCATCGAGGTGGGAAGTCCCGCGGAGCTCACGACTCAGGATGGGCCATTCGCGCGTCTCCGCCGCTTGCATGAGGCCGGCATGGCGGGCGTCTCCGAACGCGCTGGCTA
>Ga0299913_10003452_pt1 | contig 12933 bp, 13 predicted proteins | sample RVTome_9_FD_201360 | JGI IMG/M metagenome (GOLD analysis project Ga0299913, IMG submission 201360) | Soil microbial communities from uranium-contaminated site in the Upper Colorado River Basin, Wyoming, United States - RVT155D38 (version 2) ... | reverse complement strand
ATTTGGCTGAGGTGCTATAAGCGGGCCATCACATACACTCGGTAGGCGCGCAGGGTCCAAGCCCCAAGTCCGAACAGCAGGGCGAGGAACGGAATAAGGCCCCCAATCAGGGGGAGAAATTGCAGGAGCCAGAGGGCGACCAAGGCGATCGCCAGTGCACCGATCTTCCATCCAGTAGAGGGCTCAGTACCTGGGCACAGGCGCCGGACTCCCAGGTCCCCGAGGAACAGGATTCCGGTGAGAAAACCGGCCAGTAAGGTCACGAAGTAGAGGGCCAGGGTGACAAGCCCTAAGGGAATGCCGATAACCGTGGCTAGCAAAAGACCCGCTGCGATCGGCGTGGTGACGAGCAGCGCCAGGCCCAGCCCCAGGCTCCTCCAGGGGTCGCTGCCCACGATCCTGGCCGCCGCGACACTAAAGCTTGGGAACAGGGCTATCAGAACTATCCCCGCGAGCAGCAGACTGAGGAGGAATATTCCCCTGAAAATAGGTTCAGCGAGCCGGATGAGGCCTGCTTCGGCCTCTACGGGCACATGGGTTATGGTGCCACTGATCTGCGCCTGAGGAGCGATGTTAGCGGGCTCGGGGCTGCGGTAGGTGAGGTTACCCTCGATCCTGACGGTAGGCAGAATGGTGATCTGCCGGGCGGCGAGTTCCACATCCCCCTCCACCGTGCCTGAGATGTTGACATTGCCCGCCCCAACCCGGAGCTCCTGGCCAACGCGCCCGGCTACCTCTACATCCCCGCCGGCCAGCCAGGCCCGCTCACCCACTATCGCTTCAGCGGTGAGCCTTATCCGCCCGCCTGCCAGGATGGCATCACCGCCCACCGATCCCGCAACGGTGACTTCACCGCCGGCGGCCCGGATATCGTCCAGCACATCGCTACGGACTTCTACCGAACCGCCCGCCAGCAGAGCATCGCCAGTCACCTGCTGTTCTACCCGTACCTGCCCACCGGCCGCGACTACGTCGCCTTCCACCTCGGCGAGCACCTGCACCTGACCGCCGGCCAGATAGAGATCTTCGCTGAAGCTGCCAGTCTTGACTACATCATCGCCTGCTTCTTGGGCCAGGAGAAATGGACACAAGAGGATACCCAACAGCTCTACCAGGAGCAGCTGTCGCATAAATCTTATGTTGGCCAAAAGGTGCACAACATCAGCAAATGCAATAGGGTCTCTTTGACCATCGTCATCACTCGCCGACGCGATACGGCCGCATCATTTCATTATCCTCATGCTCGACGATGTGGCAGTGCCAGACGAACAGGCCCGGGATGTCGAACCTGGCCTTGATGCGGGTGATCTCGCCCGGATAGGCGATGACGGTGTCCTTGAAGCCGGTCTCCCAGGGTAGCGGATCATTACTGCCGGCGACACTGGGACCTCCACCGATCGCCTCGCGGCCGATCACCTCGAACTGCACCTGGTGGATATGGATGGGGTGGGCATCTGCGGTGAAGTTACGCATCTCCCAGAACTCCGTGGCACCCACCGCCGGGTTCTCGGTGATGCGATCGCTCCAGAGCAGAGGAGTCAGCCGGCCTGTTTCCGGATCAAACCTACCTAGCAGCGCTGCAGTGGGGAAACCCTCCTCCGTTACTTCGTATTCTTCCTCGTTGAGGCTCACATACTGCGTATTGGTCGCATCGCCAAGTGGTGTGATCGCGGGCAACTGCAGAAATTCAGGCCGCGTAGTCGGGTCGTCGTCGTACCCAGAAACCATCCCTACTCGGAACTTCATAACCTGTCCGGTCGATTCCGAATCCGCCGGGGCGAAATCGACGCCGACCTTGCCACCGCCGAAGGGCTCGTCCGGTCCCAGGTTAAGCAGCCGGAACGAAGTGCCCGCCGCGGTGCTGAAATCTACGATAATGTCTGCCCGTTCAGCCGGACCTATGAGCACCGTCGCTCCGCCACCGGTACTGCCGGGATATGGAGAATCGTTCAGCTGCACTGGCGCAGGCAGGAAGCCGCCCTCGGCGCCGATCTGCCACACCGCTACCCCCGGATGTTCGAACTGAAGGATCAAGAAGCGCGAGTTGCAGCCGTTGAGCAGGCGGAAGCGGTAGCGGCGCGGTTCCACCTCCAGGTAGGGCCAGGTACGGCCGTTGACCACCATCATGTTGCCGAAGAACTCGGGATTCCAGATGGGCGATACAGGGCTGTCGGGGATAAAGGGTTCTTCAAACCCATCGAAAAATGCCCGGTTGTCCGGGTAAAACAGCGAGCCGTCCTTGTTAAAGGAGCGATCCTGAATGGCGATAGGGATTTCGTAGTAGGTGCCGAGCGGATTATCACCAACGCCGGGTGCAGGTCCGGGTAGGATGGCCATACTACCGTCTCGGCTGTCGAGCACCACGTCATCGGGACCGCCGCGAATCAGATAAAAACCGGCCGGCCCAGCATAGACGTTAAGGCGAGTTATGCCCAAGGTATGGTCGTGGTACCACAAGGTGGTGGCCCGCTGGTCGTTTGGATACTTGAATGAAACCGTGCCCGGATCCCAATTATGCTCGTATTTAGCGTTGAAGTAATCAAAGAATGTACCCGTCCTGGCAAAACCTGAGGGGATGTTGTTAGCATCCGGCAGGTACCACGCCTCGGGGTAGCCGTCGAAATCCTCGTACGTATGCGCGCCGTGAACGTGGGTGACGATAGGAACCGGCCCCATATAAGGTCCAGGAGTAGTCGTAAAATCCGGGCGCTTGTCACGGCCCTCCAACCCGCCAGGTGGATTCGCCCAGTGCAGGGTTGGATCGACCGGTAGCAGGTGGGGTAGGAAATTGCCGTTGGCGTCGACCAGCTGATTGCGCCACAGGACCTGAGTCGTCTTGTTCCACTTGGCTTCGATGGTGAAGGCCGGGTAGTTGAAAGTACCGCCCTCGAGCACAGTGCCAGGATGGTCGACAGAGCCATAGCTCCACACCGTCGTCTCAGAATGTGGTGGGGACAGAATTCGCTGTGGGAACTGCCGCACAGCGATCTTGTACTTGTCCTTGTTCTTATTACTGCCATTGCTTAGGGGCATCGCCGGCGGCTTGACCAGCGGCAGCACGAACTTGTCCACTTCGCCTGGGGGGAGGGTTCCGCCAGGAATCTGCGCATAAGCCCGGCCGCCAATCATCAGCTTCGGTCCGAGCCAATAGGCAACGCCGAGCGCGCCGGTTGCCTTCAGAAATCCCCTGCGAGTTAATAATAATCCCTTACCAGAAGAACGCTTTCTCTTGCTCATAGGTATTGCCTCTCTCTTTGGTGGCATAGTGCTTTATGAACGCGCCAAAGGCCCTGCGCCAGTTTTCCCTTCAGTATTAATACCAAATCAATAAAAATCTGCGAATTTGAGGGCGTCGATGATGAAGTCGAATCCGGTGAGAGACGCCACGACTGTTGGAGTGAGTTCCCGTAGCCGTTGATCTAAGATGACACGCAACTCATCGAGGGAGTCAAACCCCGCCCAGCTAAGATCAACTACCAGTTTAGTTGTATTGATATGCAAGTATGTAATTTTTGTGAAATTTTTAAATTTAAGGGTTCCTATGCATGTCGTTTCACTCCCCTACCTTGGCAGCTTGTTTATCGTTTTTGTAGGATTAGTGGTGCTGAGGAATGGCGACAGCTGACAAGCCCATGCACCCTCTGGTGCATGGGCGGCATTAGGCCGCTGAGAGGCAACTCAAATGACACTGTGGATGGAACTGACCTTAGGGGGTCTCGGCCTAATTGCCGTGGGACTCGGGTTGGCGATTCGGTTCGGCTCGGCCCGTTGGTCCAAGATGACCTTCCAGTATATAGTGAGTCTTCTCTCGTTCATGCCCCTCGCAGACGAACAGGGCAAGGCAGAACTTACTGCAGGCGCGCTACAGCGATACTTGGCTGAGGCAGTTTGGTTCCCTACCGCGCTTCTTCCCGGCGCGGGCGTCAGATGGAGTTCGATAGACAACCACAGAGCCTTAGCTACGTTGACGGACTCCGGCACAACCGTGTCTCTGGAGTTCCACTTTAACGACATTGGTGAAATCACGGGTGTCTTTACACCTGGTCGTTATCGACATGTTAACGGAAAGTACGAACTGACACCCTGGAAGGGTCACCACCGGAATTACCAAGAAAGAGGTGGCATGAGAATTCCCACCGAGGGGGAGGTAGAGTGGCACTTGCCGACCGGAAGATTTTCCGTCTGGAGGGGCAAGATCGTTGAGGTCAAATATGATTTCGCACGATGAAGGCTATCATTCAGATCAACACCTCTGCCAACGGTTGCCTTGGGGTATGCTCCTTCTCAGGCTCGGCATAGCCTAATCGGAAGGTGAGTTGAGGCAAGCCAGGCAAGGGGACGAGCTTAATCACTTCCTCCTTGAGTTCTGGGATTTGCAGAATCTGATTCATGGGCTGTAGCTGAATGCCCAATGCGTGGGATCATAGAGTGTCATAGCTACTCGCCTTATTTAAGAGGTCTGCTTGGACGTGGTCTTACTGTATCTGCACCCGAGTTCCCTCTTCAACCGTATCACTGGGATGAGTGATCACTACCTCTGTCTCGGAAAGCCCGGCCACAATCTGCGCCGTTAACCCGCTGCGCTGACCGATCTCCACTGTCCGTCGTCGGGCTCTGCCATCCTCTACCACAAAGACCGCCCAGCCGTCTCCATGGCGAAACAACGCACTGGTGGGGACCTGTAAGACCGCCTCCGCCTCCCAGAGGATAAAGCTGGCCTCCACCCGATAACCATCGCCCAGTTGTGCCCAGCGCTCTCGCGGCGAGACGATATCGACGATGACCCATACCCGCTGCTCTTCTACCCCTAAGGCCGAGATCTTGGTAAAACCCGTGGGCTCGATGACCCGTACCCGACCTTCCAGGGGCTCATCGCCGCCCCAACGCTCGAACAACACCCGGGTCTCGGGGCGGATACGCACGGCATCGGCCGAAAGCAGATCCACCGCCACCTCCAGGGCATTGGGGTCGCCGATGGTGAGCAGCGGCTGACCCGATGTGACGATGGCTTCGCTCTTTTGGTGGATCTGCAGCACCCGGCCGGCGATGGGGGCGCGAATCGGTATCTCCTCGGGGGCATTGGCCTGCTGATCGGCCGCCGAATAGTAGAGAACGGCCTGGGCGGCGCGCAGCGCCTGGCGGTACATATCCACCCGGTAGCGTGCCGAGTGCAGGGCGGCGGCGGCGCGCTCAGCCTCCGTCTCCACCTGGTCCAGTTCACTGCGGGACACCCTGTCGTCCTGAAACAGGGTCAGAATCCGCCGGTATTCCCGTTGCGCCAGCTTATGGCTGGCCTCCGCGGCTCCAAGTTGAGACTGCTCGGCGTCCAGTGCGGCCTGAGCCTGAGCCAACCGGGCCTCGGCCTCGGCCCGGCTACGGGCATCCAGCACCGGGGGCGGGACCGGGCGCAGGCGCAAGAGCACCTGACCGGCCTCCACGGGATTACCCACCTCCAGCGCCAGCCGCGGCGCATATCCGCTTACTGGCGCAGAGATCTGATAACGATCCCGAACCCGGGTCCTGCCTTCTTCTTCCACGGTGACCTGCAGCGGACCGCGGGTGACCGGCGCGGTGGTGACCACTACCGGTTGCGGCCGGAAGCTCAGGGCTACCAGGGCCACAATCACTAGAATTAGACCAGTCACCAGGAAATGCTTGCGGGTGACCATACGCTGCTATTCCCTCGTCTTGAGCACCGCCACCAGATCGAGCTGGCACAGCTTACGCCAGATGATCAAGGCGGAGATCGTAGTGGATACCAGTACCACCGTGGCAGAAAAACCATAGGTGGCGGACTCGATGATCAGCGGTATCCGGTAGATCTCCGAGGCCAGGCTGTCTACGATAAGGCGGCAGAAGGTCCAACCGATGATAAACCCCAGCGGGATGGCCGTCAGGGTGAGCAGCAGCAACTCTCCCAGCAGGATGTAGGCAATCTCCCCGCGGGTAAAACCCAACACCCGGAGGCTCGCCAGCTCCCGGCTGCGTTCGGAGAAGGCGATCCGGGCACTGTTGTACACCACCCCGAAGGCAATGCTGCCGGCGAGCAGAGTATTGATAAAGGCGAAGATGAGCAGGGTCTCGGCCATGGTCTCATAGAAGCTGCCGATGGCCACCTCACGGAGAGTGATACCCGCCACTCGCGGCCGCTCCAATAGCCGCTCCAGAAGGGTCTGGTGCTCACCCGCATCCACCGCCAGGAAGGCCCCGGAGATCACCGGCCCCTCCCGCATGAGGCGGTTCAGTGTCGCCATATCCATATAGGCGGAAACCCCGATGAACTCGCTCACCAGCCCGGCCACCCGGACCTCCCGCCGTGGTCGGGCGCCCTCCAGCACCTCCACGATGAGCCGATCACCGGGGCCAACCCCCAGCCGCTCGCCCAGGTGATCGGTGAGCAGAATGCCGGCCTCGGGCAGCTGGATGGGCTCTAGCGCCTGATTCAGCACCCGGTGTAATACTCCTCCTTCCTCGAAGCCTTGGATACCAGTGCGATAGCGGCGATGCCCGGCCCGCAGATCCACCGGCACTGAGCGGAAGGGCTCCGCCCGCTGTATACCCGGCAGCCCCTGGAGCTCGAACAGAGCCTTATAGGAGGTGGGTTCGATGAAGGTCACGGTGAGATCCTGGCGCTGGGCCAGGCTGAACTGGACTGCCACGATATAGTCGATGGCATCCCGCTGAAAGCCGCCTACCAGTAGGATCGCCCCAGCCAGGGCGATACCCAGCACCGAGAGCAGGGCCTTGACGGGCTGGCGCTCCAGGTGGCGCAGGATCATCCGGGTGGGCTGGTCGAACAGCCGCTGCAGGCCCAGGCGCTCCACCAGGGTGGCCCGATAACTGGCCGGCGGCTCAGGGCGCATGGCCTGGGCCGGCGGGAGCATCGCGGCACGGCGTACTGAGCGCAGCGCGCCCACCAGGGCGGCCAGGGCCGAGACACCCACGGCGGCGATCACCACGGTGGGCGCCAGGTGGTAATGCAGAGAGGGAAAGCGAAAAAAGTCGCTGTAGAGCCGGCTCATGCCATGGCCCAGCCAGACCCCGGCGACGATGCCGGGCAGCGAGCCCACCGCCACGATCAGCATGATGAGTATCACATAATGCAGCCCCACCGTGCGGTTGTCATAGCCGAAGGCCTTGAGCACGGCGATCTGCTCCCGTTGCTCGCTGACGATCCGGGTGATGACCACATTGAGCAGGAAGGCAGCCACTCCCAGGAAGATCAGCGGCACGATATTGGCCATGGTCTGCAGTTGTTCGATCTCCTGGGAGAGGTATTTATGGGACAGTTGCTCGTCCCGGCCGTAGGCACCGGTGCCGCCATAAGGCCTGAGCAGCTGGTCCAGACGGTCAATGACCTCGGCCACCACCGCCCTGGGAGTCACAGTCAGAACGACGTTGTTGAAGGCGCCTTCCCTATCATAGGCGGTAGCCAAGGGCGCCTCGCGCATCCAGAAGACACCGTAGCGCCGGTAATCGGGAAACAGGGCGCCGGGCTGAATCTGGTAGACGAACTCTGGCGACAGGGCCACCCCTACCACGGTGAGGGTCGTGCGCCGCCCATGGAGTATGGCGGAAAGGGTATCCCCGGGCCGAAGACCGTGGGCCTCGGCGAAGGGCTCGCCGATCACCACCTCGTCCGGGGCGCGGGGTGTGGGCAGGCGGCCTTCCCGCAGGTAGATCTGGTTTAGCCAGGGTTGCCCGTCATCGGGTAACGAGACCAGCTGTCCTGAAATGGGCTCGGGGAAGTCGGCCACCTGCAGGGTGGCCAGGGCCACGATGCGGGTCTCCACCTGCGCCACGCCGGGGATGGCATTGATCCGTTCCTTAAGACGCTTTGGCGCCCGCTTGGCCGCGGCGAATACCTCCGCAAAGCGATAGTCCCGATAAAAGGTCTCCTGGGTGAGCAGCAGGGAATCCAGGGTGCTAAAGGCAATGATGTAGGTGGCTACACCGCCGGCGATCACCATGGCGATGGCCAGCGCCTGGCCTCTGAGGTCCCACAGGTCGCGCAACAGCTTGCGGTTGAGGGCCGACAGCACCCTCACCAGTGCAGCTCCCGGGGCGGGCGCTTGGTCTCATTGCGCTCGATGGCGGTAATCCGGCCGTCGCTCACCTGGATCACCCGGTCGGCCATCTGTGCAATGGCGGCATTGTGGGTAATCACCGCCGTGGTAGTGCCCAGCTCCCGGTTTACCCGTTCCAATGCCTCCAGTACCACTATCCCAGTCTTGGAGTCCAGCGCCCCGGTGGGCTCATCGCAGAGCAGCACCGCGGGATTCTTGGCGATGGCCCGAGCGATGGCTACCCGCTGCTGCTCGCCACCGGAGAGCTGGGCCGGGAAGTGGTCCATCCGATCGGCCAACCCCACCATAGCCAGAGCCTCTTCCGGCTTCATGGGGTTGCGGGCGATCTCGGTAACGATGGCTACGTTCTCCCGGGCGGTCAGGCTGGGGATCAGGTTATAGAACTGGAACACGAAGCCCACATGATAGCGGCGGTATTCAGTCAGCTCCCGCTCCGCGGCATGGGTCAGTTCCCGGTCGCCGTAGAACACCTGTCCCTCGGTAGCCGTATCCAGCCCGCCCAGGATGTTGAGCAGGGTGGACTTGCCGCTGCCGGAGGCCCCCAGCAGCACCACGAACTCGCCCCGATACAGCTCCAGGTCCACCCCCCGCAGGGCCTGGATCTGCACTTCTCCCATATCATAGATCTTGGTTAGGCCCCGGGTCTGAAAGACGATGGTTTTCGGGTTTTGGGGCGCGTTTGCTCCCAACTCGGTCTTGTGGAGTGATAGGGACATCCGGCGTGGTATCTCGTCTGCCTATTTGCCTTTACCGCCACCATTCACTTGGTCTTTTTCCTGTTCACGCTTTATCGTATCACCTACCGTACGCTGGTTGCCCAAGAGAGTCGTACAGGGTTCGCTCCGATGGAGGCTTCCGGGATGATGCCCGCCGCAGTAGTACTTGATTCTCGTGCGCCAGATCAATCTGTACCCAGCGACGAAGCTGACCCCTGGTCCCTGATAAGCTGACGGCTACGGGTACCTAGGAGTGAGCAGCAGAGCGGATGGCAGGTGAATGTGGCTTGGAGTAAACGCATGAGGTCAAATAACGAACCGAGATGGATCACAAACGGCACCGAGAGAAGCGCAACAGCGCACCTGGCCTGGCTCATCGGCGCCGCCGTGGTCGGTTTCCTGGTTCCCTTTTTTCTCGTGGACCTCCTGGCTGTACCCAGGAACCTGTTCGTAGCCGGGCATGCGATGCTCTTCGGCACCTTTCTGTTTGCCTATGCCCGCTGGGCCAAGATCCGCCCGAGGGCATTCTTGCTCCGCCATCCGCTGCCGGGCCTGTTGGCCGCTGTAATCGCGGGCGGCTTCACAGTCAACTTTGTGCTCTCTCAGCCGGGCTCACCGGGTGTGGAGGGCTTGACACTCCTCTCTACTATACTTTGGCTGGGCGTTGTCTATGGGATTGTGGATGGCTTATGGCTGACCGTCATGCCGGTCTACGCGATCTGGTGTATTGGCGCAAGGACTGGCTGGACAGCGTCCTGGCCGGGTCGAATCGGGATAAGTGCATTGGCGCTTTTGGCGAGTCTTGCCGTCACGGCGACTTACCATCTCGGTTTTCCTGAATTCCAGGGCCTAGCAGTGCTTCAGCCAGTCATCGGCAATGCCATATTTACCCTGGCCTATCTACTAAGCGGAAGTCCCCTGGCGCCGCTGCTCGCCCACGTGGCCATGCACATTGCTGCTGCCGTTTATGACTATGGCACCTCAATACCGTTGCCGCCACACTATTGAGCTAATGTTGTTCTGTGTCCATTATGGCTAGGTCTGGTCGTACCCAAAGGTATTAATCGTCATGGCAAAGATGCTTATCCTATACGGAACCACAGAAGGTCAAACCGCCAAGATCGCCAACCATATAGCAGAAGTGGCCAGAGCCAAAGGCCATGTCGTGGAGACGAGATTCGGCAAGCACCTGCCGAGTCAGTTCTCGTGGGAGGACTTTGATGCCGTTATCATCGGCGCCTCGGTCCACTACACGAAGCACCAACGATATATACGCGATCTTGTTAAGGGCAATCTGGAGATCCTCCAGCGCAAACCCTCGGCCTTCTTTTCGGTGAGCGGGGCGGCCTCGGGGCCAAGGGAGCAAGATCGGCTGGCCGCCGAAAAGACTGCCCGTCAGTTCTTGCAGGAGACCGGATGGCAGCCTGATAAGATCGGGATCTTTGCAGGGGCTATCGTGTATACCCAATATGGCTTCTTCAAACGCCTGCTCATGAAGAGGATCGTGAAAGCGGGGGGTGGTCCTACGGACACCTCCCGTGACTACGAATTCACCGACTGGAAGGCCGTTACTCAGTTTGCTGAAGACTTTCTGGCTTCACTCGCCGGGGCGCGTTCAACGGACACTATTCAAACGTGACCGAATCCAACGTTGATCCGCTCGCGCATGACACCTATGTCATGCGTGCGAATCCTTGCCATAAACCCTATGCCTATCGGGAGCCTCGCTCCCGGTTGCCGCCCCACCGATATCGTCTGCTGAGTCTGGTCGGGTTCGGCTGCTGCTCTACTTCGGTATCCACCGAGCGCTGCTCAAGTCCTGGATCATCCTGCCGGAGGCCCCTGCTTGGGCTTCGGGCTCGAGTTTTAGCAGGCGGATCTCGCCGTAGCGACTGAAGCGTGCCGCTAAATCTCTTCTTTAGGCCTAAAACTGAGTGTAACTGACTGGCTTTGGAGCGCCAGCGGAGATGCCAGTCCTAGTTGACGCTGTGTTAGGTGTTGGTTTCAGGTGCATGTAGGTTTCTTAATAACCCGACACCTGTTAGCACTAAGGCAACCAATAGGCTTAAGCCCCCAAAATACAGCAACCAACGAAATTCGGGGAAGAACGCAATGCCAAAAAAGCCGCCCGAGACGGTAACCGCGGCGACAGGTGCGCTTATGCGAGCCAACCACATCATGGGTGTTGACAGTCTGGCGGAGTCGATTAGAACTTGCATCACCAAAGACAGAATCACCCAAACTCCTGCATGAGCATGCCCCGCACGCCATAGCGCCCACTGAGTTTCATCCAGGGCAAGTTCACCAGGAGCGGAGCCAGCGACACCCTGGGTAAGGATACCTAGTAGGGTTAGCCCACCGTACATAATGGTAGGAATGGCCAGCAGGATTATTCCGGAAACAAGTTTGGCCTCACGAGATAGTTTCATGTTTAATCTCAGTTGTAGAATTCGTACGAAAAGACCTAACGGCTCGCCGATAAGCTGGGGGAGCCGAAGGTGATCATCAGCTTCATCGGTGTGCTCAAGTAAGCCACTTCGCGGCAGTGTCTCTCTGAGTTGGAAACCATGATGGTCTACCTGCACCTGACTCACAAGGGTCAGGAGGACCCTTCCACCTTTAAGGCGTGGTTGGCGAGTCAGAAAAGTAGCGGCAAGAAATTTACCGAGAAGCAGCGGCGCTGGCTGGAAATGATCTGCGACCCTATCGCCGCGAACCTGGATATCGAGCCGGACGACTTCGAATATGCCTTTGCCCAGAAGGGCGAACTGGGAAAGGTCTACTAGCTGTTCGGCGACCCACTTCCAGGCTTGTTAGAAACCCTCAACCACACTCTGGTGGCTTGATGTATATTGGATCAGGTGCTTTAATCGGCACCAAATGAAGACCAAATTCAGCGCTGGAAACCCTATGAACACCGTCACCGCCCAAGATATCAAGCGCCGCGGCATCTCCGCCGTGGACGAGGCTCTTGCCCAGGGCCCAGTACACGTTATCAAGAACAACCGTCCTCAATACGTGGTGATGACCGAAGATCGCTACCAGGAACTGCTCGAAGCCCAGCAAGAAGCCGCGCTGGCTCGTATCAAGGCCTCGTTGGAAGACGCACGGGCCGGCCGCGTCACCCGGCACGAGAGCGTCGAGGCCCTGATGAGACACCTGGACGACGAATCCCCGGCATGAGCTGGACTCTGGTCACCACTGCCGCGTTTGACCGTCGGGCCCGCAAGTTTCTCAACAGGCATCCTGATTTTCGGCCCCGTTTTATCGAAACCCTGGAGAAGCTGCGTACCGACCCTTTCGACCCAGGACTGCGCCTGCATCAACTTGGCGGCAAGCTCAAGGATATGCAAGCTGTCAGCCTGACCTATAGCTACCGCATCGTCCTGATCTTGCAAGTCACCGAGCACGAAATCCTGCTGATCGACATCGGAAGTCATGATGAGGTGTACGGGTGACAGAATGAAAGTTACTTCACCGAGGAACAACTTCTATGGCTCGACATGATCCACGACCATATCGCAGCGAACCTGGGCATCGAGCCGGACGATTTCGAGCTGCGGCCGTTCACACAGGAAGACGGCCTCGGCAAGGTTCGCCAAGTATTCGGTGACAAACTGAGTGCAATTATTGACGAATTGAACGAAACGCTGGCGGCATGACTATCCTGTTATTTCGACCGATAGAGTAGACCTTTTGCATAAATAGCGATAACCGATTGATTTTATAACATAAACTCTATTAATTAGTACTTTTGTAAGAGGTTTAGTGTCATTTCGAGCGCAGCGAGAAATCTTATGCCGAAAGAGCACCATTATTTCGTCTACCTCCTCACCAACTGGAACAACAAAGTGATGTACGTCGGCATGACTAACAACCTCGTGCGCCGTGTCTATGAACACAAAACCAAGGCCGTAAAGGGTTTCACGGAAAAATACCACGTGCACAAACTGGTGTACTTTGAGGTAACTTCCGATGTTCATGCCGCGATAGCCCGCGAGAAGGAAGTCAAGAAATGGCGGAGGGAAAAGAAAAACGCACTGGTCATCCAGGCCAATCCGGCGTGGTGTGACCTTGCTGAAGACTTAGGGTTGTCCCCTAGTCAAACTGGCTGTCACTCCGTGGGTCAT
>Ga0299913_10003451_pt1 | contig 12933 bp, 11 predicted proteins | sample RVTome_9_FD_201360 | JGI IMG/M metagenome (GOLD analysis project Ga0299913, IMG submission 201360) | Soil microbial communities from uranium-contaminated site in the Upper Colorado River Basin, Wyoming, United States - RVT155D38 (version 2) ... | reverse complement strand
TACGACGACCTGCGCGACTGGACCTCCGACCTGCAGGTGTTCGCGGACACCCTGGGCCTGGACACCTTCCGGCTGATCGGGCTCTCCGGCGGCGGGCCGTACGCCCTCGCGGCCGGCTACGCGCTGCCCGACCGGGTGCACGGCGTCGCGGTGCTCGGGGGCGTGGTGCCCACCGTCGGCCCGGACGCCGCGGAGGGCGGTCTCATCCAGCTGGCGGTCCGCTGCGCCCCGCTGATCGAGGCGACCCGGGTGCCGCTCGGCTTCGGCCTGACCCGGGCCATCCGGCTGGTGCGGCCGCTGGCCGGGACGGGGCTGGACCTCTACGCCGCCTTCCAGCCGGCCGGGGACCGCAACCTGCTCTCGCGGCCGGAGTTCAAGGCGATGTTCCTCGACGACCTGCTCAACGGCGCCCGGTTCCAGACCTCCGCGCCGCTGGCCGACCTGGTGCTGTTCACCCGGGACTGGGGGTTCCGGCTGGACGAGGTGCGGGTGCCGGTGCGCTGGTGGCACGGCGACGACGACCACATCGTGCCGTTCGCCCACGGGCAGCACGCGGTCGACCGGCTCCCCGACGCCACGCTGAGCGTGATCGACGGCGAGAGCCACCTCGGTGGGCTGGGGATCGCCGAGGAGGTGCTGGGGGCGCTCATGGAGCTCGGACCCCGGCGCACCCGCGCCAGGCGCGGTTGATCCACCCCCCGCCGCCTCGAATCACTGGCATTCGACAGCAACTTGGGTCACAATGGCTCCACAACTACACATGTGTCACTCCATGACCGTCGTACAGCTCGCGTGAGACCGCTGGGGAAGGCGTATCTCCACGCCGGAGCTGAACGAGGAGGTCATGGTGACCACAGTTGCAACCCGCACCACGAGTGGTGGCGCGACGAGGGGACTGCTGTTCGTCCACTCCGCGCCCTCCGCGCTGTGCCCGCACATCGAATGGGCCGTCGGCGGGGTTCTCGGCGTTGCCGTGAGCCTCGACTGGATCCCGCAGCCGGCGCAGGCCGGCACCTACCGTGCCGAGTACTCCTGGGCGGCCGACGCCGGGTCGGCCGCGGCCGTCGCCTCCGCCCTGCGCGGGTGGAACCACCTCCGCTTCGAGATCACCGAGGAGCCCACGCCGGGCACCGAGGGGGCGCGCTACTCCTACACCCCCGCCCTGGGGATCTTCCACGCCGTCACCGGGCTGCACGGGGACATCATGATCCCGGAGGACCGGCTCAAGGCGGCGGTCGTCAAGGCGGCGCTGGGGGACACCGAGCTGCTCACCGAGATCGACAAGCTGCTCGGCAAGGCCTGGGACGACGAGCTGGAGACCTTCCGGCACGCCGGCGACGGCGCGCCGGTGCGCTGGCTGCACCAGGTGGTCTAGCGACACCATCGACTACGTGCGGGTCAGAACACGAGGATCACGAAGTCCTCGAGCGTGTTCGAAGCCGTTGCTCCCGACCTGTGCAGCACGATCTCGAATGCCCCGTGATTCCCTGTGCCGTTGATCTGCCGGTGCACGACCGCGTGGATGTCGCTCGGCGTGAGGGCCCCGACCAGGGCGTTCGTCGCGTTTACGCCGTTGAACCGCACCAGGACCGTGGTGCCGACATCGGTGTTGAAGAATCGCTTGGTTTGGATGGTGCCGCCCGCGCAGTTGTGTCGCCTGGTGAGAAACGTCGTCGACGTGGTGAACGCCGAGGGGAAGTCGGGGTGGTCGGCGTTGACTTGGGCGAATCCCTTGATCAGCTCCGTTTGGCAGGTGCCGTCATTGAAGTTCAGGGTCGACTCCAGCACGTCGGCGCCCGTCAGCGACCCGTTGGCGATGTCTGCTCCGGTCAGCGAACTGTTCCCGATGTCGGCGCCCGTCAGCGACCCGTTGGCGATGTCTGCTCCGGTCAGCGAACTGTTCCCGATGTCGGCGCCCGTCAGCGACCCGTCGGCGATGTCTGCTCCGGTCAGCGAACTGTTCCCGATGTCCGTGCCCGTCAGCGACCCGTCGAGCACCTTGCTGCCGTCGACCGAGTCTTGTCCCAGGTCGGCGAGCCTCAGCGTGCCGTTGCGGACGTCGATGCTCCGCAGAGAGCCGTTCGCGACCTTTCCGCTGTTCACTGCGCCCCGGGCCAGGTCTGGCCGCTTCACCTCACCGTTGATGATGTCGCCGGAGTCCACGGTGTTTCTCCCGGGGAGGGCCTGGGCAGCTCCTGTCGCAGCCAGCGCCAGGGCGGCGGCGAGCGAGACCCCGGCAAGCAGCACTCGCCGCCTTGACGACCGTCGCCATCGACCTGTCGGTTCCGCGGCCGCGCTCGCTTCGAGTTCGCTGATCCGCGCCTCAAGGCTCTGCAGCTCGGTCTCGAGCTGACGGATGTCTCGGTTCGATGTCGTCATGGCGCACCCCACGTGCCCAACAGAAGCCGCGCCCGTCCTTGCCCCCACGCGGTGACCAACTTTCAGTCTCATCCGGGGTCGCGAGGGGGTCAACCGGCACCCGGGGCCTGGTCTAGTCCTCCCCGAACACCGGGGGCAGCTCCGAGGCCCGCCCGGTGAAGGCGGGGTCGCGCTTGTCGAGGAAGGCCGCGACGCCCTCCTTGCCGTCGCCGAGGCTCGCCCAGAACATCGCCAGCGAGTCGACCCGGTGGGCCTCCAGCGGATGCGGCAGCGCGCTGTTGCGCCAGATCATGTGGCGCGCCAGCGCGGTGCCGACGGGGGAGCGGTGGGTGGTGAACCGCCGGGCCAGCGTGTACGCAGCCTCCAGCAGCTCCTCGGGAGGGTGTACGTCGCGCACGAACCCCGCCTCGTGGACGGTCGCGGCGTCCATGACCTCCGCCGCGTAGACCCACTCCAGCGCCCGCGAGATGCCGACGATCCGGGGCAGGAACCAGCTCGAGGCCGCCTCCGGGACGATGCCGATCTTGCCGAACACGAAGCCGATCCGGGCCTTCTGCGAGGCGAGCCGGACGTCCATCGCGCAGAGCATGGTGGCGCCGATGCCCACGGCCGGCCCGTTGACGGCGGCGATCACGGGCTTGGTGCACGCGAAGATCGCCAGCGTGACCCGGCCTCCGGTGTCGCGCACGCCCCGGGCGATCTCCGGGTCGTCGAATCGCTCCCGCATGTCCTGCGGGGTGGGCCGCTGGGTCTCGTCGAGCCCGAACACGTTGCCGTCGACCGAGAGGTCCATGCCGGCACAGAACGCCCGGCCCGAGCCGGTCACCACCACCGCCCGCACCGCGTCGTCACGACTCGCGCGGCCGAACGCGTCCTCCAGTTCGTCGGCCATCGTGACCGTGAACGCGTTCAGGGCGTCGGGTCGGTCCAGCCAGAGGGTGAGGATGCCGTCCTCGGCGACGTCGTAGCGGAGCGTGTCGTACGCAGGCGTGGGTTCGGGGGACATGCGCAGAAGGCTATCGGCTGCCGCCCGGGCCCCCTCACACGCTCCGGAATGCCAGCGCCACGTTGTGGCCGCCGAACCCGAACGAGTTGTTCAGGGCGGCCAGGTCGCCACTCGCGAGCTCGCGTGGCTTCACCGCGATGTCCAGGCCCATGTCCTCGGGGTCGTCGAGGTTGATCGTCGGCGGCACCACCCGGTGGTACAGCGCCAGCACCGTGGCGAGCGACTCCAGCGCGCCCGCGGCTCCGAGCAGGTGGCCGGTCATCGACTTCGTCGAGGTCATCACGACCTGGTCGGTGGCGTCCCCGAGGGCAGCCCGGATGGCGCCGGCCTCCGCGAGGTCGCCCTGGGGGGTGGAGGTGGCGTGGGCGTTGACGTGTACGACGTCGCCGACGGCGAGATCCGCCGCGCGCAGGGCCAGGCCCATGGCCCGGGTCGCGCCGAGACCGGCGGGATCGGGCTGGGCGATGTCGTGGGAGTCGGCGGTGATGCCCGCGCCGGCCGCCTCGGCGTACACCCGGGCTCCACGAGCCCTGGCGTGCTCCTCGGACTCGAGCACGAGCACCGCCGCGCCCTCGCCGAGCACGAAGCCGTCGCGACCCTTGTCCCAGGGTCGGGAAGCCCGCTCGGGCTCGTCGTTGCGCTTCGAGAGCGCCATCATCTGCGCGAACGCAGCGAGCGGCAGCGGGTGGACGGCGGCCTCGGTGCCGCCCACCACCACGACGTCGGCGCGACCCAGCCGGATCAGGTCGATGCCGAGCGCGATCGCCTCGTTGCCGGAGGCGCAGGCGGAGACGGGGGTGTGCACCCCGGCCTTCGCCCCGATCGTGAGCCCGATGCCGGCGGCCGGGCCGTTGGGCATGAGCATCGGGATCGCGAGCGGCGAGACCCGGCGCGGCCCCTTCTCCTTGAGCGCGTCGTAGTTCGAGAGCAGCGTGGTGATCCCGCCGATCCCCGAGGCCATCGCGACGGCGAGGCGCTCGGGGTCGACGGTCGCCCCACCCGTCTCGCCGGCACCTCCGAAGCCCGCATCGGCCCAGGCCTCCTGCGCCGCCACGGCGGCGAACTGCCCCGACCGGTCCATCCGGCGGGCCTTGACCCGGTCGAGCACCTCGGAGGGCTCGACCGCGACCTCGGCCGCGATCCGGGCGGCCAGGTCGGCGGCCCAGGCGTGCCCCAGCAGGGACACCCCGGACCGACCCTCGAGCATGGCGGACCAGGTGCTGGGGACGTCGCCACCGACCGGTGACGTCGCGCCCAGCCCGGTGACGACGACGCGCGTGTGAGACATGGGCTTCCTTCGCGGGGTGGGGGTCGGTCAGCTGGCGGCGCGCTCGATGAACGAGACCGCGTCGCCGACCGTCTTCAGGTTCTTGACCTCGTCGTCGGGGATCGCGACGCCGAACTTCTCCTCGGCGGCGACGACCACCTCGACCATCGACAGCGAGTCTACGTCGAGGTCGTCGACGAACGACTTGTCCAGCTGGACGTCCTCGGCGGGGATTCCGGCGACCTCGTTGACGATCTCGGCGAGGTCCGCGCGGATCTCCTCGGTGGTGGCGGCCATGTGTCTTCTCCTTGGTGTGATGGGTTGGTGCTTGTCAGGGAACGGTAACGACCTGGGCGGCGTACGCCAGGCCGGCACCGAAGGCAATGAGCAGGGCGGTGTCGCCGCTGTGGACCTCGCCCTCCGCGATCATCCGGTCGAGGGCGAGCGGGATCGAGGCGGCCGAGGTGTTGCCCTGGTCGGCGATGTCGCGAGCGACCCGGACGTGGTCGGGCAGCTTCATCGCCCGGGCCATCGCGTCGATGATCCGCATGTTCGCCTGGTGGGGGACGAACACGTCCAGGTCGTCGACGGTGATCCCTGCCCTGTCCAGCGCCTGCTGGGCGGTCTTGGCCATCTCGAACGCCGCCCAGCGGAACACCGCGTTGCCCTGCATGACCAGGTGGGGCATCGTCGGCGCGTCCGAGGCGATGACGTCGCGCCAGTCCTCCTTCTGGCGGATCAGGTCGAACTGCTCGCCGTCGGAGCCCCAGACCACCGGGCCGATGCCGGACTCCGTGGCGGGCCCGACGACGACCGCGCCCGCTCCGTCGGCGAAGATGAAGGCGGTGCCCCGGTCGTAGGCGTCGGTGATGTCTGACAGCCGCTCGACCCCGATCACCAGCACGTGGTGTGCCGAGCCGGCCCGGACCATGTCCGAGGCCAGCGCGACGCCGTGGCAGAAGCCGGCACAGGCGGCGGAGATGTCGAAGGCGGCGGCCTGGTTGGTGCCGAGCTCGTGGGCGATCGCCGTGGCGATGGCGGGGGTCTGCAGCAGGTGGCTGACCGTGGCCACGACCACACAGTCGACCTGCTCCGGGAGCACTCCGGACCGCTCCAGCGCCTGCCGGGCGGCGGAGACCGACATCATCTGGATCGACTCCTCCGGCCCCGCGAAGCGGCGGGTCCGGATGCCCGACCGCTGCTGGATCCACTCGTCGCTGGAGTCGATCGCGTCCACGATCTCGTGGTTGCTCACGAGACGGGACGGCCGATAGATCCCCAGTCCGAGCAGCGCGGCGTGCGGGGACCCGGTCGAGGAGGTGAGGGGGCTCATGCGGCGCCCTGCGGGGTCTCGACGGCGGTGGCCTCACCGTGCCGGTCGCAGAAGGCGCGGGCGTCGTCGAGCTGGTCCGGCGTCTTCAGGGCGAATGTCTCGACCCCCTTCATGGCGCGCTTCGCGATGCCGGTGAGGGTGCCGGCGGGCGGCATCTCGAGGATGCCGGTGACGCCGAGGTCGAGCATCGTCTGCATGCAGAGGTCCCAGCGGACCGGTCGGCTGATCTGGCCGACGATCCGGTGCAGCACCTCGCGCCCGTCGTGCAGCACGCGGCCGTCGGCGTTGGAGATGACGACGGTGCGCGGGTCGTGGGTCGAGACGGCCCTGGCGAGGCCGGCGAGCCGGTCGACCGCGGGGGCCATGTGCTCGGTGTGGAAGGCGCCGGCGACCGACAGCGGCACGAGCCGCGCCCTGGCCGGGGGGTCCGCGGCGAATGCGGCGAGCTGGTCCACGGTGCCGGCCGCGACGACCTGGCCGGGGCCGTTGTCGTTGGCAGGGGTGAGGCCGTGCTGCGTGAGTGCGGCCAACACCTCCTCCCGGTCGCCCCCGAGGACGGCGGTCATGCTGGTCGGGGTCGCGGAGGCCGCGTCGGCCATCGCGGCCCCGCGCTCGCGGACCAGCACCATCGCCTGCTCGGCGGTGATCGCCCGGGCGCCGGCGGCGGCGGTCAGCTCGCCGACGCTGTGGCCGGCGACCGCCCCGATCCGCCCGAAGGCGTCGGCGGGGTGGGGGAACAGCTCCAGGGCCGCCACCAGGCCCGAGGCCACCAGCAGCGGCTGGGCGATCCTCGTGTCGCGGATCGTGTCCGCGTCGGCCTCGGTGCCGTAGTGCGCGAGGTCCAGGCCGGCGACGGCCGAGAGCCACGACAGACGGCTGGCGAAGACCGGGTCCTCGAGCCAGGGCGTGAGGAATCCGGGCGACTGGGCACCTTGGCCGGGAGCGACGATGACGAGCACGAGATCAACTCTGCCGTGTCCGAAGGTGACATGTACAGGCGGCACCCACGAAATTCAGCCCCGAATCCTTGTGGGAAAGTGACAAGAAATGTTACCGCTTGGTGAGCATCTCGAGACGTCCCAGTGTCAGCGCGATGGCGTAGGTGTGGGCATGCCGTGGCTGGGTGGGGGCCAGGCCGGTCAGGTCGGCGGCCTGCCGGAGGCGGTAGCGCACCGTGTTCGGGTGCACGAACAGGTTCCGGGCGGTGGGCTCCACGGACGTCCCGTGGGCGAACCAGGCGTCCAGGGTCTCGATGAGCGTCGCCTTCGCCTCGTGGAGCGGGAGGAACACCTCCTCGACCAGCTGTCGCCGCGCGTCCTCGTCGCCGGCGAGGGCCCGCTCGGGCAACAGGTCGTCGGCCGCCACCGGGCGGGGTGCGGCCGGCCAGGCCGGCGCCGTGCGGTAGCCCGACATCGCAGCGGTCGCGGAGCGGTGCGCCGAGGCCAGGTCCGGCGCCGGGGGACCGGCGACCACCGGACCGTCCGCGAAGAACCGGTCGAGCGCCTTCGCCGCGCGCACCGGGTCCTCGGCGCCTCCCAGCACCACCGCCATCAGCTCCCCCTGGACCGCGCACAGGGCCTCCATGTCGGCGGCCCGGGCTGCGCGGCGTACCTCGTCGAACACGTCGAGGTGGGGCGCGCCGCTCGCCCCGCCCACCACCACCAGGACGCCCGAGGACCCACCCCAGCCGAGCGCGCCGGCGCGGGACAACACGGCCTCGTCGGGGTCCTCCCGGAGTACGGCGTCCACGACCAGCGCCTCGAGCCGGGCGTCCCAGGCGCCGCGGACCTCGGCCGCGCGGGCGTACACCTCGGCGGTGGCGAAGGCCAGCTCGCGGCCGTACCGCAGCAGGGCCTCGTGCACGTCGGCCGCGAGTCCCGTGCCGAGCAGCTCGTCGAGGTTCTCCTCGACGACGTCGATCGTCAGACGCACCAGCTCCACGGTCTGCTGGAGGTTGATCACCCCGGCCAGGGCGCGCGGGGCGGCGCCGAAGATCTCGGCGGCCAGGGCGTTCTCCGCCTCGCTGGTGACCGTCGAGGGCTCCGCGTGCTCGGCGTACCAGTGCACGAAGCTGCGGATGCCGGTCTGCACGATCTGGCCCACCCAGGACCGGTCCTCGGCGGGGAGGTCGCGGAACCAGCCCTTGTCCGCCTCCATCCGGGTCATGGCGGCGGTGCTCAGCTGGCCGACCGCGCGCAGCAGTACGGCGGCCGCACGGGGTCGATCGGCGGGTTCCGGCACGTGTCGAGGCTAGCCGGACGGCGTCATGATCGCCCGCGACGCCGTCCCATTCGGTGGGGGGTGGTGCGCGCTTGCCGCCCCCTCGTCTGGTTGAATGCCGACACCTTGCGGTCGCCCCGGGGCGGCCATCCGCTGAGGAGGCTTCCGTGGCAGCACGACCCTACGAAGTCCAGTACCTCACGATCCACGGGCACCGACGGGCGTTCGTGAAGATGGGGAGCGGGCCCGCCCTCGTGCTGCTGCACGGTCTCGGGTGCGACCACACCATGTGGGACCCGGTCATCGAGAAGCTCGCCCGGCGCTGCACCGTGATCGCGCCCGACCTGCTCGGGCACGGCCAGTCCGACAAGCCGCGCGCCGACTACAGCCTCGGCGGCTACGCCAACGGCGTCCGGGACCTGCTCACGGTGTTCGGGATCGACCGGGCCACGGTCGTGGGGCACAGCTTCGGGGGTGGGGTGGCCATGCAGTTCGGCTACCAGTTCCCCGAGCGCACCGAGCGGATGATCCTCGTCGCGCCGGGCGGCCTCGGGCCGGAGGTCTCGGTCGCGGTCAAGATGATCCAGGGCTTCGGCTGGGACAAGCTGATGCGGGTGCTCACCCAGCCGGGCCTGCGGCACCTCGGTCGCGCCGGCCTCCGGGTGCTCGCCCGGTCCGGGCTCCCGCGGACCCGTGACCTCGCCGAGGTCGCGGAGATCTACGACTCCTGGCGGGACGCCCGCACCCGGTTCGCGATCCGCCATCTCGTGCGCGGCGTCGTCGACTGGCGGGGCCAGATCGTCACGATGAGCGACCGCGCCTACCTCACCGAGGGGATGCCGATCTGCGTCGTGTGGGGCAACGACGACCCGGTGATGCCGGTCCACCATGCCCACAACGTCGCCGCCCTGGCCCCCCAGGCCCGGGTGGAGATCTTCCCGAACGCCGGCCACTTCCCCCACAAGGACCACCCGGAGCGGTTCGTCAAGGTGGTGCGGGACTTCCTGCGCACGACCGAGCCGTCGATCTACGACCGCGAGCGCATCCGCCGGCTGCTCGAGGTGGGCGGCTCGGTGGCAGTTCAGCAGGCCGAGGCCGGCCACGCCCCGCTCGCACCGGTCCGCCAGCTCGGCCGCTCCTGAGCTGCCCTCAGGCGTCGCCGCCCTCCTGGGCGACGTCGGCCACCGCGGTCGGGTCGTCGATCCGGTAGCGCTCGAACGCCTCGGCCACCTTCTCCCGCGGCACCGCGCCGGCGTCGGCCAGTGCCTGCAGCGCCTGCACGACCACGGACTCGGCGTCGATGTGGAAGAAGCGCCGCGCCGCCGGCCGCGTGTCGGCGAAGCCGAACCCGTCGGCCCCGAGCACCCGGTAGTCACCGGGGACCCAGCGCGCGATCTGCAACGGCACCGCGCACATGTAGTCCGACACCGCCACGACCGGGCCGTCGCCGGCCAGCTTCTCGGTGACGTACGGCGTGCGCGCCTCCTCGGACGGGTGCAGCAGGTTCCACTCCTCGATCGCCACGGCGTCCCGGGCCAGCTCGTTCCACGAGGTGACCGACCAGGTGTCGGCGGCCACGCCCCAGTCGTCGGCGAGCATCCGCGCCGCGTCGTGGACCCATGGGAAGCCCACGCCGGACGCGAGCAGGCGCACCCGCGGCCGGTCGCCGCCATCGGACACAGACACCCGGTGCAGGCCGCGCAGGATGCCCTCGGTGTCCACGTCGTCTGGCTGGGCGGGCTGGCTCACCGGCTCGTTGTAGACAGTGATGTAGAAGATCACGTCCTCGCCGCGGTCGCCGTACATCCGCTCCAGTCCGGACCGCATGATGTGCGCGACCTCGTAGGCGAATGCGGGGTCGTAGTGCACCACCGCGGGGTTGGTGGCGGCGAGCAGCGGCGAGTGGCCGTCGGCGTGCTGCAGGCCTTCGCCGGTCAGCGTGGTCCGGCCGGCGGTGGCGCCGATGAGGAAGCCGCGCGCGAGCTGGTCGGCCATCGCCCAGATCGAGTCCCCGGTCCGCTGGAAGCCGAACATCGAGTAGAAGATGTAGAAGGGGATCATGTGCTCGCCGTGGGTGGAGTACGTCGAACCCGCGGCCGTCGCGGACGCCATCGCGCCTGCCTCGGAGATCCCCTCGTGGAGCATCTGGCCCTTCTCGGACTCCTTGTACGCCAGCAGCAGCTTGCGGTCCACCGACTCGTAGCGCTGGCCACCGGGGTTGTAGACCTTCGCGGTGGGGAACATCGAGTCCATGCCGAACGTGCGGTACTCGTCCGGGGCGATCGGCACGATCCGCTCGCCGATCTCGGGGTCCTTCATCCAGTCCTTGAGCAGCCGGACGATGGCCATCGTGGTCGCGACCTTGTTCTTGCCCGAGCCTTCCTTGAGCTCGGCGTAGACCGGGTCGCCCGGCAGCTTCAGCGGCGTCGAGCGATCCACCCGCTTGGGCACCGACCCGCCGAGCGCGTTCCGGCGCTCCAACATGTACTCGATCTCGGGGGCGTCCGCGCCGGGGTGGAAGAACGGCGCGGTGCCGGTCTCCTCGTAGGAGATCTCCAGGTCGCGGTCGCTGATCGGGAGGTAGAGCCGGTCCCGGAACTTCTTCAGGTCGTCCTGGGTCAGCTTCTTCATCTGGTGCGTGGCGTTCTTGGCCTCGAGCGCGTCGATCGTCCAGCCCTTGATGGTCTTCGCCAGGATCACGGTCGGCTGGCCCACCTGCTTCGCGGCGGCGTCGAAGGCGGCGTACACCTTGCGGTAGTCGTGGCCGCCGCGCGGCAGCTTCACGATCTGGTCGTCGGACATGTGCTCGACCATCTTCCGCAGCCGCGGGTCGACGCCGAAGAAGTGGTCGCGGATGTAGTCGCCGTTCTCGCGGCTGTAGGTCTGGAACTGCCCGTCGGGCGTGGAGTTCATGCGGTTGACCAGCACGCCGTCGACGTCCTTGGCCAGCAGCGCGTCCCACTCGCGGCCCCACACGACCTTGATGACGTTCCAGCCGGCACCGCGGAAGACCGACTCCAGCTCCTGGATGATCTTGCCGTTGCCGCGCACCGGGCCGTCGAGCTGCTGGAGGTTGCAGTTCACGACGAACACCAGGTTATCGAGCTCCTCGCGCGCCGCGAGCGAGATCGCGCCCAGCGACTCCGGCTCGCCCATCTCGCCGTCGCCGAGGAACGCCCAGACCCGCTGGTCAGCGGTGTCCTTGATCCCGCGGTTGTGCAGGTAGCGGTTGAACCGGGCCTGGTAGATCGCGTTGAGGGCGGTCAGGCCCATCGACACGGTCGGGAACTCCCAGAAGTCCGGCATCAGCCGCGGGTGGGGGTACGACGACAGGCCGGCGCCCTTGCCGTGCTGCACCTCCTGGCGGAACCGGTAGAGCTGCTCCTCGTCGAGTCGACCCTCGAGGAAGGCCCGGGCGTAGATGCCGGGGGAGGCGTGGCCCTGGATGAAGACCTGGTCGCCGCCGCCGGGGTGGTCCTTGCCGCGGAAGAAGTGGTTGAAGCCGACCTCGTACAGGCTGGCGGAGGACTGGTAGGTCGCGATGTGTCCGCCGACCTCCAGCCCCTTGCGGTTGGCGGCGGAGACCATCACGGCGGCGTTCCAGCGGATGAACGCCCGGATCCGCCGCTCGGTCTCCTCATCGCCGGGGAACCACGGCTCGCGCTCGGGCGCGATGGTGTTGATGTAGTCGGTGCTGCGCAGCGCCGGCACGCCCACCTGCTTCTCGCGGGCCCGTTCGAGCAGCCGCAGCATGACGTAGCGGGCCCGTTCGCGGCCGCGTTCGTCGAGCATGGCGTCGAACGAGTCGAGCCATTCGCTGGTCTCGTCCGGGTCGATGTCGGGCAGCTGGGTCGGCAGCCCCTCGTGGATGACCGGTGCGGCCGGAGGCGTGGAGGAGGATCTTTCGTCGTTCACCCGGCCATCGTTGCACGCTCGCGGGGGTGGGGAAATCTACCGGCGGGTACGCCGACAGGTGGGCACCGAGCGGGTCAGGGTTGCGCGGTCGTGTTGGATCCGCTGGACTATCGGCACGTTTCCACGCAGGGACTGGAGGAGTCAGTTGAGTTCGACCACGGGTGGTCAGGCCGCCCACCATGCCGGGGCGGCGGAGAAGCTGGGAGTCACCCGGGGAATGGTGATCCAGGAACTCGGCTGGGACAGCGACACGGACGACGAGCTCAGGGTGGCCGTCGAGGACGCACTCGACGCCGACATGGTCGACGGTGACTACGGCAACGTCGTCGACGCCGTGGTCCTCTGGTGGCGGGAGGACGACGGCGATCTGGTGGACGCACTCGTGGACGCGCTCACGGACCTGGTCGGCGGGGGTTCGATCTGGCTGCTCACGCCCAAGGTGGGCCGGCCGGGTGCGGTCGACGCGGCCGACATCGCGGAAGCGGCGCCGATTGCCGGACTCTCCCAGACGACCAGCGCCACGGTGAGCAAGGATTGGGCCGCGACGAGGCTCGTCGCGCCCAAGACGGCGTACTGACTCCCGACTACCCCCGAAGGACGCTTCCATGGCCCAGGCAGCCGGCCGGCTCAACTCCGGCCTCGTCTCGCTCAAGGTGCTCGCCGGGTCCGGACTCATCCGTCCGTATTCGCCCCTGAAGCTCGCGCGCCTGGCCCGGGCGGTGAAGGACTGGGGGACCGGTCCGGCCGGCGGATTCGCCTCGCTGGCGGTGCGCTACCCCGACCGGGTGGGCCTGGTGGACGAGCTGGGCGGCC
>Ga0299913_10003450_pt1 | contig 12933 bp, 14 predicted proteins | sample RVTome_9_FD_201360 | JGI IMG/M metagenome (GOLD analysis project Ga0299913, IMG submission 201360) | Soil microbial communities from uranium-contaminated site in the Upper Colorado River Basin, Wyoming, United States - RVT155D38 (version 2) ... | reverse complement strand
AATGGTAGACGCACGTGCGGCTATTACCCATTCCGAAAGCGGCGCGCCTCGCCGCTGGCCGGTTCAGGCCGGGGGCGTGAGCACCGCGCCTGAGGCGAATCGCCACTCCCCTGCCGGGGTCTCCAATGCCCAGGACACCTCACCTGGAGAGGGATAGGAGGGGCACGAGCTGTCGGGGCATGGCTCCATGGTCGCCGACCCGATCAGCAGGCCCTCTTCGTCGAACCACCAGATGTCGAGGGGGATGAGTGTGTCCTCCATCCCGAACGTGGCCAACCGCTCTTCGCCGAACACGAACAGCATCCCGTCGAGACCGGCGGGCAGTGACTCCACCTCGCGCAAGCCCCGCGATCTCTGATCGGAGGTCTCGGCGACGGCCACGGTCAGCGTGGTGTCAGCAATCGTGATCTCGTCGACTTCGAAGCCCTCCAGCGTCGGCTGGGAGGCGCAGGCGCCCACCAGGACGACAGCGGCGAGGGCGAGAGTTCTCAGATGCCCTTGAGCAGTTCGCTTACGACCTCGTCGGGAGCGTGGTAGCTCTCCTCCTCGCCGGGGAACGACCCGGACTCGACGTCGGCCTTGTAGCGCTCGAGCGCTGCCACTGCTTCGTCGGCCAGGCTGGCATATGGCCGGACGAACTTTGGATAGCGCCCGGAGCCGAGCCCGAGCACGTCGTGGAACACCAACACCTGCCCATCGGTGTGGGGGCCGGCGCCGATACCGATGGTGGGCGCGTCGACCTCTTTGGTGATGATCTCCCCGAGGATGTCGGGAACCCCTTCGATGACGATGGCGAAGCAACCCGCGTCGGACAGCGCCTTGGCGTCTTCGATCATCTCCCGGGCGGCATCGACCACCTTGCCCTGGACCTTGAAACCGCCCATCGCGTGGACGGACTGGGGCGTCAGCCCGATGTGGCCCATGACCGGGATCTCCGCGTCGAGGATCGCCTCCACCATCGGGATGCGCTTTCGCCCGCCTTCCAGCTTCACGGCCTCGGCACCACCCTCCCGGACGAGTCTCCCCGCGTTGCGGACCGCGTCTTCGGCACCGAGGTGGAAGGTCAGCCACGGCATGTCGGCGACCACCAGCGCCTGTGGCTTGGCCCTCTGCACGGCCCTCGTGTGAAGGACGATCTCGTCGAGCCCGATCTCCAGAGTGGTTTCCATGCCGTGCACGACATTCGCCACCGAGTCGCCAACCAGGATGATGTCGATGCCGGCACGGTCGGCGATGATGGCGCCGGGGTAGTCGTAGGCAGTCACTGTGGAGATCTTGGGGCCGCCTTTGCGGTCCAGGATCGCCGGTGCGGTTACTTTGGTCATGGCCCTGCCAAGGCTACCCGGGGCATCGGCGAACCGAGCCCGGACAGGCGACGAGGCCCTGGCCACGGCATACTCAGGCCCGGGACAGTCATGAGCCACGATCACGATCACAACGGCGCGGAGCACGCCATCGACCACACCGGTCACGAGGACATGTTCCGTCTCCGTTTCTGGGTTTGTCTGACCCTCACTTTCCCGGTCCTCTTCTGGAGCGACACGATCCAGAGCTGGCTGGGCTACTCCGCTCCCACGTTCACCGGCTCCAACCTGATCGTCCCCCTCCTGTCGACCGCGATCTTCGTCTACGGCGGGCTCCCATTCCTCCAGATGGCCTCGGTCGAGTTGGGAAACCGGCGCCCGGGGATGATGACTCTGATCTCCCTGGCCATCACGGTGGCGTTCATCTTCAGCCTGGCCACGGTCATATGGGACGACCTCGGCGCCGACTTCTTCTGGGAGCTGGTCACGCTCATCGACGTGATGCTCCTCGGCCACTGGATCGAGATGCGCAGCGTCCGGCTCGCCTCCGGGGCATTGCAGGCACTCGCCGAGCTGCTCCCGGAGACCGCAGAGTTGGTAGGGGACGACGGGAGGGTCCGAGACGTCTATCTCGACGAGCTGAACGTGGGCGACGTCGTCGCAGTGAAGCCGGGATCGAGGGTTCCTGCCGACGGCAGCGTGATCGAAGCCAGCACAGAGATGGACGAGTCGATGATCACGGGCGAGTCGCGGCCGGTCCTCAAGGAGCCAGGTGACGACGTGATCGCCGGCACGATCAACGATGGCAGAGCGACGATCCGGGTGAAAGTGACTGCCTTGGGCGAGGACACGGCCCTCGCCGGGATCATGCGGCTCGTCGCCGAGGCCAAGGCCAGCAAGTCAAAGACCCAGCTCCTGGCTGATCGAGCCGCGGCGTTCCTGTTCTACGCGGCCCTCGTCGCTGCCGCCGTCACTGCGGTGGTGTGGACCGTGGTGGATGGAGGTGTCTCCGAGCAGATGGTGGCCCGTGTGGTGACGGTGCTCGTCATCGCCTGCCCACATGCCCTGGGCCTCGCCATTCCCCTCGTCGTGGCCAACACCACGTCCATCGCGGCTGCCAACGGCACCCTCATAAGAAACCGGGACGCGATCGACACCGCCAAGGATCTCGATGTCGTGGTCTTCGACAAGACGGGGACTCTGACCGAAGGGCGGATCGGGGTCACCGGGCTGACCACGGTGGCTGGGGTGAGCAAGCGGGACGCGCTGGTCATCGCTGCTGCCGGCGAGCGGGACTCCGAGCACGTCATCGGCAGGGCGTTGCGCCGGGAAGTGGAAGACGAAGCAGCCGACATGCTGGAGGTCAGCGACTTCGAGGCGATCGCGGGCCGTGGTGTGGCTGCCACGGTGGAGGGTGCCCGCATCCATGTCGGAGGGCCCCGGATGCTGGAGTATCTAGGAGTGGACGTCACTCCCGACCTGCGGTCCTTCGCCGAGACGTTCGGGGCTCGCGGCGAGTCGGTCGTCTACCTGGTCGAGGATGGCGAAGCCATCGCCGCCTTCGCTCTAGCGGATGTGATCCGGGAAGAGAGCAGGCTCGCCGTCGAAAGACTCCATGAGATGGGGCTGAGAGTGGCGATGCTGACCGGCGACAGCCGCGAGGTCGCCCGATCCGTGGCGGCGGAGTTGGACATCGACCGCTTCTTCGCCGAGGTCTTGCCGGGAGACAAGGCGGCGAACATCGAGACGATCCAAGCCGGGGGCGACATGGTGGCAATGGTCGGCGACGGGGTCAACGACGCCCCAGCCCTCGCCCGCGCCGACATCGGGATAGCGGTGGGGAGCGGGACCGACGTGGCCGTGGAGACGGCCGACCTGGTCCTCGTCAAGAACAACCCACTCGACATCGTGAGAATCCTTCGGCTCAGCGCCGCCGCCTACCGGAAACAGCGTCAGAACATCTGGTGGGCCGCCGGGTACAACATCGTGATGATCCCTCTCGCCGCCGGCATCCTCGCCCCGATCGGGTTCGTGATGCCACCGGCGGTCGGTGCCCTGGTCATGTCGATCAGCACCATCGTCGTTGCCATCAACGCCCAGTTGCTCCGCACGGTCGACCTGGAAGACTGAGCCGTCACTCCTCGGCGCGGACCGCGTCGGCGGCGACCTTGACATCGCGCCAATCGGCGACGGCGAGACGAGCCCATCGGATGAGGAGACGAAGGTTGCCCTCGCTGAGGAGCAAGATGTCGTCGATCACCTCTTCGGAGGGAGTGACCTCCCCATAGGCGTCGTGCCAGGCCATCTCCAATAGCTCCAGCAGGTCGAGGGCGCGGTCGGTGCGGTCGGCGAAGAGAACAGCAACCTTCGTCCTCCGTTCCGCTCTCCTCTGCGATCGCCCAACGGCCACTAGAGGAGCGCCCTGACCCATTCGATGTCGGCGCTCTGCTCGACGGAGCCACCCGGGGTCTCCACAACGACCGGAGCACCCGCCTCGACGATCGTGCGTGCCAGGTCTTCACTCGGGATCTTTCCCTGGCCCAGGTTCTGGTGCCGGTCCCGGCGTGAGTCGAACGGGTCCTTCGAGTCGTTGGCGTGCACCAGGTCGATGCGGCCGGTGGCGTCACGGACCCGCTCGACCAGGCCGTCGAAAGGCTCGCCACCGGCCCACGAATGGCAGGTGTCGAGCACGAATCCGACACCGTACGACCCGATCTCCTCCCAGAGTCGCTTGATCCACTCAACCCGGCGAGCCACGGCCTTGTCACCGCCTGCAGTGTTCTCGATGAGCACGGTCATCTCGGTGTCCAAGGCGTCGAGCGCCTTGCGCCACCGCTCGATGCCTTCGTCCTGGGGGCCATCACCAGTCACATGCCCGCCGTGGACGATCACGGCCTCGGCCTCGATGTCGCTGGCGGCATCACACGTCTCCTGGAGGATCTTGCGGCTGGGTATGCGCACCCGGTTGTTGTCGGCACAGACGTTGATCAGGTACGGCGCGTGAACATAGATGGGGATCGGTGACTTCTTGAGCTCCTCGGCATCTTCGCGGGGTGCCGGCTTCTTCCACCCTTGTGGGTTGGAGAGGAATATCTGGACCAGATCGGCCTTGCGAGCCTCGGCTTCCCCCAACGGGTCCTGTGACGGGGTATGGGCGCCGACCAGCATCACGGCTCCTCGACGGAGCTTCGCTCGCGTCTTCCCGGGCGAGCGGCGTCGACCGCATAGTCGGCGATTCGCTCGGCGGCTTGCTGAGGATCTTGGTCCCAGTCTTGCGCCATCACGCCGAGCTCCTTCTCGGCCACCCAGCGAGCGCCCCAGGGATTCTCGGGGAGGCCCTCTCGATCGAAGACGGTCACCACGAGGAGCGGTATCAGGTCCCCGTCGTCGTCGATATCGGCCCCGCCGATGTCCTGGATGCTCTCCCAGGGGATCACCGATGGGGGGCGGTGCGGTCCGTTGAGCCGGACTGCGAGCCCTTCATCCAGGCACTCCACGACCTTGGTCGGCATGAACAACTCCTTCAAGCCCCAGACCACGAGGAGGACGCCGAAGAGGAACATCACCCAGGCGTATATCACGTCTCTCGGCTCGAAGATCTGGACGTCCTCCGGGCGAAACACGATGTCTGTCAGCCAGCGGGTGATGCGGCGAGAGGTGAGCACGTCGATCGAGATCACGAGGAGTGGGATGCCGCCGAGGGCCATGAGCCACATCTTCAGGGAGGAGCGCTGCACCACGACGTTCACGTGTCCACCCCCAGATCATGCGGGGTGACCAGCGCGACGTGGTCGATCCCCAATCCGGCGAAGTTGGCTGCGGCCTTTCCCTCGGAACGATCGACGAGAGCGATTGCCTGGACGATGGAGAAGCCTTCGTCGAGGAGATACCGGGCGGCCTCGACGGCGGCGCTGCCTGTGGTGGTGGTGTCTTCGAGGATCGCCACGGGGAGCGACGGGTCGATTGGCCCGACCAGGCGGCCCCCCGTCCCGTGGTCCTTCGGCCGCTCGCGGATCGAGAAGGCCTTGAGAGGGCGGCCTTTCTCGGCGGCCACCATGGCCACGGCCACGGCGATCGGGTCGGCGCCCATCGTCATGCCACCGACCGCGGCGACGCTGTCGTCGAGGACCTCGAGCACCGCCTCTCCGACGAGACGCGCTCCCTCCCCATCGAACGTCGTCTGTCGGGCATCGACATACCAGTCGGACGATGCCCCGCTGCGAAGTGTGAAAGGGCCGTCGGTCCGCAAGGCATGGGCGGTGAGATGATCGACGAGGGGTTGACGAGCCACGGCCCCATCGTATTGGGGACGAGGTGGGAATCGGCAACGCATAGATTGGAGGCCATGGAGCTCTATCTAGTGAGACACGGACAGCCCGACTGGGCGCCGGGTCGGATCGCCCGCAACGACCCCAACCTCACCGAGTTGGGTCACGAGCAAGCGTCGAGGGTCGGGCACCGTTTCGGCAACGTCCCTGATGTCGCCGAGCTGTGGGTGTCGCCGATGGCTCGATCTCAGGAGACCTCCGTGCCCGTCGCTGCCAGCCTCGGTATCGACACCGAGGTGTACGACTGGCTGAAGGAGATCCAGAACCCGCCGACCTGGGAGGGCGAGCCCGCAGAGGTGATCGAGCGAGCGTTCGAGCAGGCGAACGCGCGGGCCATGGAGGAGATGTGGGACGGCTTGCCCGAGGGCGAGTCGTTCCGCGACTTCCATCAGCGCGTGATCGCCGGCCTGATCGACACTCTCGACTCGCACGGCGTCCATCCCGCCAGCCCCGGGGATCGCCATCTCTGGAACGTGGACGACCCTGAGAAGAGGGTAGTGATCGTGGCCCACGCCGGGACCAACGCCCTCATCCTCGGCCATCTCCTCGGTCTCGACCCGGTGCCCTGGGAATGGGACCGGTTCCGCCAGCCCCACACCGGCGTGTCCCGGCTGACCACGTTCCGGGTGAGCACGGGTTGGGCATTCTCCCTCCGTCAACTGGGCGACGTCACCCACCTCCACCCCGGCATGGTCACCGCCTGACCCATCTGTGGGACGGTAATCCCCCCTGAGGGAGCAAATTCGCACAACAGATCGATACGGGACGCGACGGGCCTGGAGTACCCACCCCAGCTCAGAGTGGGCGGACGCCAACAGGGCGGGGGGTAGGCCCAAAGGGCCGGAGGGGGGTCGCCCCCCCTTATATCACTGCCCGAAGCGGCGGGTGCGTCCCTCGTAGTCACGGAGGGCGCGGAGGAAGTCGACACGGCGGAAGCCGGGCCAGTTGACGTCCACGAAGACGAACTCGGAGTAGGCGGACTGCCAGAGGAGGAACCCGGAGAGGCGGGACTCCCCGGAGGTGCGGATGATTAGATCGGCGTCGGGCAGGTCTGCCGAATACATGTGGCCGGCGAGGGCCTGGGCGTCGATGCGATCTGCGATCTGGGCCGCAGGGACACCTTCGGCGGCGAGCCGGGTCACCAGGTCCTTGGCGGCGTCGACTATCTCTTGGCGTCCCCCGTATCCCATGGCGATGTTGAGCCGCCGCGATCCATCGGGATGCTGTTCCTCGGCTCTCTTGGCGGCCTCGACGAGGTGGGGCGGCAGGAGATCGAGGCTGCCGATGAACTTGAGGGCCATGTCGTATCGGGCGCACTGCTCAGGCAACCGCCCGAAGAGATCGATGAGGACGTCGAAGTAGGGATCCAGTTCCTCGGAGGGGCGGGTCAGGTTCTCCGGAGAGAGCACCCATGCGGTGACGGCCGGGACCTTGAGGTCGTCGGCCCAGCCGAGGAAGTCTTCGAATCGGGACATCCCGGCCCGATAGGAATCGGTGTAGCTGGGCAGCCCCTCGGCGCGGGCATAGCGACGATGTCCGTCGAGGACCACGCCGATGTGCTGGGGGAGACGGTCGCTGTCGAGCCCACTGACGAGGTTGCGCTCGTAGATGCGATAGAGGAGACCGAGAGCCATATCCGGTGCCGCCATGGTACCCCCGACTCGTTCGATGACGGGTGAGCCGGTGGACTCAACTTGGCCGGAACCCGACATATCCTGTTCGTGACATGGAGCGTGTGACGCAACGTAAGACCCTGGGCAGGATGCAGAACCCGATTCGAGGGTTTCTCCACGGAGGTGCCGCCGTCGCCGCCCTGGCGGGCACCATCTTTCTCGTCTCCCGGACCTGGGGAAACACCGTCGCCCTTGTCGGCTCGCTCGTCTTTGGCTTCGCCCTGCTGGTGATGTACATCGTCTCCACGCTCTACCACTCGATCCCATGGAGCGCCGACTGGAAACGCCGGCTGCAACGCGTCGACCACTCCATGATCTACCTCGTGGTCGCCGGCACCTTCACACCCATCGCCCTGGCCGGTCTCGGAGGGTTGTCGCTATGGCTCTGCCTCGGCCTGATATGGGGCATCGCCACCGTCGGCATCGTCCTCAAGCTGGTGCGGTCGAAGGTGTCGACCGGGCTGTCGGTCACCTTGCAGTTGGTGATGGGCTGGACCGTGATCCTGTGGCTGCCCCAGATCTGGACCAATCTGGGCCCGGGGGCCATCGCCTTCATCGCCATCGGGGGCATGTTCTACACCGTTGGCTCGGTGTTCTTCCTGACCAAGCGTCCCAGGCTGTTTCCCAGCACGTTCTCCTATCACGAGCTGTTCCACGTCTTCGTGGTCCTGGCAAGCGTGTTCCATTTCATGGCGGTGGCTCTCTACGCCGTCCCCGCCTTCGCCTGATCACGTCCTGGGGGCACCGCGCGAGCGGTACACTGCCCCGCCCGTCGGGCCGCGCCCGACCGGGCCAAAACCCCTTGGAGGAAACATGAAGCGAATGAGCCTGGTGCTGGTGGTCGCACTGGTGCTGGCAGCGTGTGGCAGCGACGAGCCTGCAGACACTACCGGCGCACCCGACACCACAGCAGCACCCGATACGACAGCTGCTCCCGACACGACGGCCGCGGCCGAGACCACCACGACGGCAGGCGACGCCTGTGGGCCGGACAGCGATGTCTGGACCACCCCGGGGACACTCACAGTGGCCACCGGCGAGCCGGCCTTCCCGCCTTACGTGATCGACGACGACCCCGCCAGCGGACAAGGCTTCGAGGCCGCCGTCGTCTACGCGGTAGCCGGCGAGCTCGGTTTCCCGGAGGACGGCGTCGAGTGGCTGCGCACCACGTTCGACGAGGCGATCGCGCCCGGGGAGAAGCCATACGACTTCAACATCCAGCAGTACTCGATCACCGAAGAGCGGGATGAGATCGTGGACTTCTCCATCCCCTACTACACGTCCCAGAAGACCCTGGTAGCCCTGGCCGACAGCCCGGCCGCCTCGGCGACCAGCTTCTCCGAGCTCCAGGACGTGAGCTTCGGAGCGACGATCGGCACCACGGACCTCGACTACATCGTCGACGTGATCGGGATCTCTGATGCCGACGTGGCCGTGTACAACGACCAGGCGGCGACCTTCGCCGCCCTCGATGCCGGCCAGATCGACGCCACGGTGATCGGTCTGCCCACCGCGCTCTACATCACCGCGGTCGAGATGCCCCAGGCGACGATCGCCGGGGTGCTCCCCCGTCAGGGTGACGAGGGTGACGGGATGGGGATGCTCTTCGAGGATGGCAACCCGGCACGTGACTGTGTCAACGAGGCTCTGCAGACCTTGACCGATGACGGCACTCTCGCCGCCATCGATGCCGAGTGGATGCAATCAGGTGGTGACATCCCGGAGATCGCCGGTTCGTGACCTCCGATTCCACGGCGCCGCCTCCCCCGAGGCGGCGCCGTGCTCGGGCTCGGGACCGTTGGGTCCCGGCCCTCATCAGCGTCTTCAGCACGGTCGTCGTCTTCGGGCTGGTGGCCTGGTGGATCTCCAACTCCGAGTTCTGGCCGGCGGTGCAGCGCCAGTTCTTCTCGTGGGCAGCCATCGAGGAGTCGTTCCCCTCGGTGCTCCGTGGTTTCTGGCTCAACCTCCAGGTATGGATCATCGCCGAGGTGTTCATCCTCGTCCTCGCCCTGGTCCTGGCTGTCATGCGATCGTTGAGCGGGCCTATCGCCGCTCCGTTCCGGATCTTTGCGGTCGCCTACATCGACCTCCTCCGCGGTGTCCCCGCCCTCCTGCTCATCCTGTTGTTCGGATTCGGTATTCCCGCGCTCCAGCTGCCCGGTCTGCCCAGGGGCGCCCTCTTCTGGGGAACGGTGGCGATGATCGCCGGGTACTCGGCGTACACCGCCGAGGTATATCGATCCGGGATGGAGGCCGTGCACGATGGTCAACGCGCCGCCGCCCGGGCACTAGGGCTCTCCCAATGGCAGACCCTCCGCTACGCAATCATTCCTCAGGCGATCCGCAACGTCCTGCCCGCTCTCCTCAACGGGGCGGTGTCGCTGCAGAAAGACGTCGCCCTGCTCTCCGTCATTGGGGTTCGCGACGCGGTTCGCGAGGCACAGATCTACACGGCACGCACTTTCAACTACTCCAGCCTCATCGCGGCCGCCATCCTCTTCCTCATCGCCAGCGTCCCCCTCGCCCGCTTCACCGACTGGTACGCCCGCCGCGACCAGGAGAGACGGCTGCAAAGGACATTGTGAACACCAAACGCATCGCTATCAGCGGCCTCACCAAGTATTACGGGGACAACCTGGTGCTCGACCGCATCGACCTCGACGTCGACGAGCACGAAGTGGTCTGTCTCATCGGAGCCTCCGGGTCGGGCAAATCGACCCTGCTCCGCTGCATCAATCGTCTCGTCGAATACGACGCCGGGACGATCCTCCTCGACGGCGTCGACATCGAGTCCGACGAGATGCCCCGCAACGAGCTGCGCAAGCGGACCGGGATCGTCTTCCAGGCCTACAACCTGTTCCCCCACATGAATGTGATCGACAACATCACCCTTGCCCCGCGCAAAGTGCACGGAATCGACCGGGGAGCGGCCGAGACGAAAGCCCGCGAGCTCCTCGATCTATTCGACATGGGTGACTTTGCCGACTCGTATCCCGACCGGCTCTCCGGTGGCCAACAACAGCGGGTGGCCATCGTCAGGGCCATGGCCACCAACCCCGACGTCCTCCTCCTCGACGAGGTCACCGCTGCCCTCGACCCCGAGCTGATCGGCGGCGTCCTCCAGGTCATCCGAGACCTGAAGACGGGAGGAATGACCATGGTGATCGTCACCCACGAGATGAGCTTCGCCCGCGACGTCGCCGACCGGGTCTGTTTCCTCGACGGGGGCCGCATCATCGAGGAGGCGCCGCCCGAGAAGCTCTTCGCCGACCCGGAGAGCCCGCGCACCCGCCAGTTCCTGCAGCGAATCATCGAAGCCGGGCGGCTGTGAGCACGGCCATGGCGAGATCCCGGATCGCCGACCCCGGGCTGGCACCGGCCGGTCAGCGGGCCATCGAGTGGGCAGCGCGCCACAGCCCGGTCCTCGACGGATTCGTCAGGGAAAGGCTCTCAGACGGCACTCTCTCCGGTCGCAAGGTCGCCGTGGTGGTCCATCTCGAGGCGAAGACGGCCTTCCTGGCCACCGTCCTGGCCGACGCCGGCGCCGAGGTGGTGGTGGCCGGCTCCAACCCGTGGACCACCCGCGACGAGGTGGCGGCCGCATTGGTCGAGCGGGGCATCGAGGTGCACTCCACGAGACTCTCCACCGCCGAGCAATGGGAGAACGATCTCGCCTCGGTGGCACTCGCCGCCCCGGAGTTGGTGATCGATGACGGGGCGGAGCTGACGGTGCGCATGTCGCGCGACCATCCCGAGCCGTACTCCGCGCTTCGAGGTGTGTCCGAGGAAACCACGACAGGAGTTGACCGGCTGCGTCGTCTTCAGGCCCAGGGCCGGCTTCCCCTGCCCGCCATCGCCGCCAACGACGCTGCCTGCAAGCACATGTTCGACAACCGCTACGGGACGGGGCAGTCGACGATCCAGGCGATCCTGCAACTCACCAACCTGCGAATGCCCGGCAAGAGGCTGGTCGTCGTGGGATATGGCTGGGTGGGCCGGGGAATCGCCAACTACGCCCGTGCCATGGGAGCCCGGGTCACCGCAGTGGACCACGACCCGATCAAAGCGCTGGAGGCGCACACCGACGGCCACGATGTCACCGACCTGCGCACCGCCTTGGCAAGTGCAGACCTGGTGATCACCGCCACCGGGGGCCTGGGCGCCATCGCCTCCGACCATTTCGACGCTCTGAAGTCAGGTGTGGTCTTGGCCAACGCCGGCCACCACGACCACGAGATCGACGTGCCCGCCCTCGACGAGTCGGCGACGGGCTCCACCCAAGTCCGACCCGGGGTCACCAGGTACGTTCTCGATGGCCGCCCTATCTACGTCCTGTCGGGTGGGGCCCTCGTGAACATCGCAGGCGGTCTCGGCCACCCGATCGAGATCATGGACCTCTCGTTCTCGGTACAGGCGCTGGCCTGTCACACGCTGGCCACACGGGAGCTCACCCCCGGAGTCCACCGTTTCCCCGACGACCTCGACAGGGAGATCGCCGCGGCGAAGCTCGCCAGCAAGGGCATCACCCTCGACGCCGCGGACGCAGCATCGGCGGACACCCTGGCGGGCCTGTTCGATGAGGAGAGCTCGTGAGCGACGAAGGGCGGGGGATGATCGACTTCGCCCGGGCACACATGCCCGCCCTCGCCTCCGCGGAGGATGTGGTGCGGGCCTCCGGTGCCCTCGATGGTCGCCGCGTGGGCATTGCACTCACGCTGGAGCCGAAAACGGCTTGTCTGGCCGAGGCAGCAGCGTCGGCAGGAGCTGATGTCGCAGTCCTCGGCTCGAGCCACTCGACCAAACCAGCGGTGGCACAGGCGCTGAGCGACGCCGGACTGTCCGTGTTCGCCGAGGCGGGCGCTTCGCCAGAGCGGGTGGCCGAGTTGCGCGAGGCCTTCATCGACACCGGCATCGAGTATCTCTCCGACGACGGGGCAGGCGTGGTCCGCCAGATCCACACCAAACGTCGTGATGCCCTCGAGCACCTGCGTGGTGTCGCCGAGGAGACCACCAGCGGTGTTCGCCCCCTCCGGGTGATGTTTGCCGAAGGAGCGTTGGAAGTGCCCTGCGTCGCCGTCAACGACGCCCGCACCAAGCTGCTGTTCGACAACGTCTACGGGACCGGGCAGTCGGTCGTGATGGCCGCACTCGATGTCACCAACATGCAGATGGCCGGGTCGTCGGTCGTGGTGGCCGGGTACGGCAGAGTCGGGCGCGGCATCGCCCTCATGGCACGCGCCTTGGGCGGAAAGGTGACCGTCAGCGAGATCGATCCGGTCGCAGCGCTGCGCGCCCACCACGATGGTCACGAAGTCGCTCCTCTCGAGCAGGCCGTGGCGACGGCCGACTTCGTCTTCACCGCGAGCGGGATCGGCCACACCCTGACGAGTGCGCACGTGGAGTCGATGTCGGAGGGGACGGTGGTCGCCGTCGGCGGCGCCGGGCGCCCCGAGTTCGACATCAGCGGGCTCACCCGGGGCGAGGAGATCAGGCCCGGTCTCCGCTCGTACACGAGCCCGTCGGGGAAGACCGTGTTCGTGGTCGCCGACGCCTATTGCGCCAACACATCGGCGGGCGAGGGCAACCCCGTCGAGGTGATGGATCTGTCACTCGCCCTGCAGCTCCGTG
>Ga0299913_10003449_pt1 | contig 12934 bp, 12 predicted proteins | sample RVTome_9_FD_201360 | JGI IMG/M metagenome (GOLD analysis project Ga0299913, IMG submission 201360) | Soil microbial communities from uranium-contaminated site in the Upper Colorado River Basin, Wyoming, United States - RVT155D38 (version 2) ... | reverse complement strand
GGAGTTGGTCAACGCCCGGCATGTCAAGCAGGTCCCGGGCCGCAAGACCGATGTGAAGGATGCGGTGTGGCTGGCCGAGCTGCTGGAGTGCGGGTTGCTGGCCGGGTCGTTCGTGCCGCCGCCGGTGATCCGCGAGCTGCGGGATCTGACCCGGTATCGCAAGCGGCTGATCCAGGACCGCACCCGCGAGGCCCAACGCGTCGACAAGGTGCTGCAGGACGCGGCGATCAAGCTCGGGTCGGTCGCCTCCGAGACGTTGGGGGTGTCGTCGCGGGCGATGATCGAGGCGCTGATCGCCGGCGAACGCGACCCGCAGGTCCTCGCCGAGTTGGCCAAGGGCCGGCTGCGGGTCAAGATCCCCGATCTGGTGCGGGCGTTGCACGGCCGCTTCGGCGAGCACCACGCGATGCTACTGCGGCTGCACCTGGACCACATCGACCACCTCGACGCCGCGATCGCGGCGCTGGATGAACGGGTCGAACAGGTGATGGACCCTTTCGCCACGTCGATCCTTGAGCTGCTGGTCACCATCCCCGGCGTCGGCCGTCGCGTGGCGGAGGTGATCATCGCCGAGATCGGCGTCGACATGTCGGTGTTTGCCAGCGACGCGCACCTGGCGTCGTGGGCGGCGGTGTGTCCGGGCAACAACTCCTCGGCCGGCAAGCACTACTCCGGCCACACTCGCAAGGGCAACGTGTGGCTGCTCGACGCGTTGACGCAGGCGGCGTGGGCCGCCGCGCGCGTCAAAGACGACTACCTGTCGGTGCAGTTCTGGCGGCTGGCGCGCCGCATCGGCAAGACCAAGGCCATCGTGGCCGTCGCGCACTCCCTGCTCGTGGCCGCCTACCACGTCATCGCCACCGGCCAGCCCTACCACAACCTGGGTGCGGACTACTTCACCACACGCGTGGACCCCGAACGACGCGCCCGCCAGCTGACCCGCCAACTGCACGACCTCGGCTACGACGTCACCCTCACCAAGGCCGCCTGACCAACCCACCCGCCGCGACCCCGGTCACCCGACCGGCCAACCCGCCACGCCCTCACACCCACGGATCACGGGTCACTCACGGATCAGCTGCCGAGGACTGCCGGATCTCGATGTTCGCCGTGGCGCGGTCCTCCACGCTCGGAACCGGCAGCTACCCGGGGAGGTTCAGTGCGACCTGAGCCCGATCGCTGCCCGGGCAGGATGACTAGGAACCTCGGCTCGCGTAGCACCCAGACGAACTGGCCGGCCAGGAGCCAGTCCGAGCGCGATCCCTACAGACCAAGCGCGCTACAGACCTTGCCAAACTCGACCGCTGGATCGCCAAGCGCGATATCCCATCGACCCCTGAAGTTGAAGTCCTCGCCTGGAGCCGTGACTAGGTCCTCGGTCTTCTGGCCGACATCCAAGACCACGATGCGTCCGTTCGGAGGCTTGATGAACGTATCGATGCCCTGCTTTCGCGTGATGCGCGAGTCGGGATCGCCCAGGGTCTGGAACGTCGAGAGCCACGTCATGTTCAGTCGAGCGATGACGAGGTTCGTGGAGTTCGGATCTGGATCCGGTGTCAGGAACTCGTTCGCGTGGAGGTGCATGAGCCGCTTGTACTCCAGGTACTGGTCGCTGGCGGAGTCGTAGGTGTAGTACCTGGTCTGCGATCGGGTGAAGGTCCCGTTGACGCTGGAGAGGGGTTCGGTACACCAGTCGTCAGGGCCGTCCTCGAGGTCCCAGGAAATCGCGAGGGTGCCGGTGCATTGGACCTCGGGCCCGGTGAACCGGCAGCTCCAGTCGGTTCCCGGATCCGAGGACTCGATCGGATTCGGCACGAGTCGCGGATCGGATGGGTCGATCGTTGGTCTTGCCTGCGCGAACGCGGTGGTGGGCAGGGTCAGCAACCCCGCAGCGACGAGCGTGACGGCCAGAATCTGGAGTGGACGGCGCCGTGATGTGGTTGGACGCACGTGTCGGGTGAGTGTCATGGCTGCTCCTGTGCGGGGGTCGATCGGGCACCGTCAGTGGTGCGTCGCCGATGAAGGTAGGCTGCGCAGGAGGTGCGGCGCATCAGGGCTGTCCCCAATGTTGACACTCGTGGTAGCCACGACGCGGTCAAGTCAACGGGCCGCGATGATCAGCCCGTGAGCATGTCGGTGCTGATCGTCGACGACCACGGCGACTTTCGCCGTTCGTCGCGGGTGTTGCTCGAGGCCGATGGGTTCCGCGTGGTCGGCGAAGCGGTCGACGGCAGGCAGGCGGTCGCGCAGGTCAGGCGCCTGCGTCCTGACGTCGTGCTGCTCGACGTCATGCTCCCCGACCTCGACGGCTTCGCGGCGGCGGAGGAGATCGCAGCGCTCGACGATCCCCCGGTGGTCGTCCTGGTCTCCAGTCGGGAGGCCTCGGTCTACCGCGCGCGACTGTCTGCCACGACGGCGCGTGGGTTTCTCGCCAAGAGCCAGTTGTCCGGTGCGGCGCTGGCACGTCTGGTGGCCTGACGCCGTGCGCGGACGCGTTGTCGGGCTGGCGGTCGGCGCGGGCGTGCTTGGGCTGGCCGCGGAGTGGGTCGCGTTCGCCCCCAGCGACATCAGGCAGTGGTTGCCGGACCTGGTGGTCGGCTGGACGTTCGTCGGGTGTGGGCTGGTGGCGCTGGTGCGACGCCCGGACAGCCGTACCGGTGCCCTGCTGGCCGGGACGGGTGTCGCGTGGTTTCTCGGCAACTTCGCCGCCGCGGATCCCCCGCTCGTTGCGTGGCTCGCCGGCCAGCTGACCTACCTGCACCGTGCCGTCGTGATCCATGCGGTGCTGTCGTATCCGACGGGTCGACTGTCGGCATGGGCCGACCGGGTGTTCGTGGCTGCCGCCTATGCGACGGCGGTTGTCGTCCCGCTCGCCCGCGACGACGTCGTCACGGTGCTGCTCGGTGGCGCGTTGATCGCGGTCGCCGGCTGGGACGTCCGACGCACGGTCGGCTCGGTCCGCCGAGCCCGGGCTGATGCGTTCGGCGTCGCGGTGCTGCTCGGCGCCGCTCTCGTGCTGACCGGGCTGGTGCGCCAGCTGGTCGTGGGCCCGGCCGTGGACCAGGTGGTCCTGGTCGGCTACCAGGCCGCGCTGTGCGCGGTCGCCGTGACACTGCTGATCGGTCTGCTCCGCGAGCCGTCGCGCCGGGCGGCGGTCGCGGATCTCGTGGTCGAGCTGACGGGGTCGCCGACCGGGACGCTGCGCGAGGCGCTGGCGCGGACGCTCGGGGATCCGACGATCGAGGTGGGCTACTGGCTGCCGACCGACGGCGGCTACGTCGACGCGCGAGGCGAACCGCTGGCCCTGCCGCAGGGACGCCATGATCGAGCCGTCAGCCCCATCGACATCGATGGTCGGCGCGTCGGCGTGATCGTCCACGATCCGGCGATCGGCAGCGATGAGGGGCTGATGGACGCGATCGCGGTGGCCGCGGAGCTGGCCAGCGCGAACGCGAGGCTGCAGGCCGAGGTGCGGGCGCAGGTCGCGGACGTCGAGGCGTCGCGTCGGCGACTGGTGGACGCGGGCGACGAGCAGCGCCGCCGCCTGCAGCACCGTCTCCGTGCGGGTGCGCTGCAGCGGCTCGACGCGGTCGCCGACACGCTGGCCGAGGCTCGTGCGCTTGCCGAGCAGCAGGCCTCCGCCCGAACCGCGGTCGATCAGCTGACGGCGGCGCAACAGCAGTTGCGGCGCACGGTGGCGGACGTGGACGAGCTCGCACGTGGGCTGCATCCGCCGGCGCTGGAGGAGTCGGGCCTGGCGGTCGCGTTGTCGGAGCTCGTCGAGCGGTCCGCTGTGCCGGTCGAGTTGCGGGTCGACGATGGCCGCTTACCGCGCGAGCTCGAGGCGGCCGTCTACTTCGTCTGCGCCGAGGCGCTCGCCAATATCGGCAAGCACGCGGCAGCCTCGCATGGAGCGGTTAACGTGACCACCGGCGACCGACATGTCGTCATCACTGTCGAGGACGACGGTGCCGGCGGCGCCGTGTTTGACCAGGGAACCGGCCTGCAAGGCCTCGCCGACCGTGTCCAGGCCCTCGGTGGAACGCTCAAAGTCGACTCCCCAGCACGCGAAGGTACACACCTCACCGCTGAGCTCCCTCTCGACGCCGGGGGCGTGAGTAGCCGTGTCCGAGGGGACGAGCGGCGTTGAGCAGCACGCAATGAACGCCGAACGCTACGCACCGCCGAGCTGCTTCGGCGGCGCGTGGCGACGGGAGGTCAGCCGACCTTCGTCCACGGCTTGGTGCCGAACGTCGCCTCGATGACGGGGCCGGCGAACGCGATGTCGCTCGACACGTCTTCGAAACGAAGTCCTTCTGGCGCCGCCGTCCATCTCGCGGTGAAGAACGGTTCGCCGCCGCAGTTCTCGTTCACGAACGAGACGCTTGTCCCGGATGTGGTGTAGGTGCCCTCACAGTCCGCTAGGCCTTCTTGGTTCCTCGAAGCGAGGTGGAACCGCGTGGCGAGGACGAAACGCCCGTCTGCGATGGTCAAGGTGTAGACGCCGGCCTCATTGGCCGCGTCACCCTCGGGAGCGCCTGCGGCCGACAGCTCCTCCTCGCTGATCTCCATGCGGTACACGCCCTCCGGGAACGTGTCTTGACCAGGTGTGCCCGTCGTCTCGGCGTCCGCTGGCGACCCGTCGCATAGCGGTACGGCGGCCATGTCGGCGTCGGACATGAGCGCCTCGATCTGGTCGATCATGGCGGCGGTGGCCTCGTCTGTCAGCAGCTGGTCGTAGACGGATTGGACAGCCTGTCGCAGCTCGTCGCGATCGGTGCCGGCAGAGACGACCCGACCACCTCTAGCACAGAACTGTTCGGCGAGATCGACGTTGCTTGGCGTGTGCTCGATCGCCCAGTCGACCGTGGCGCGGGCTGCGTCCTGTAGGATGCGCTGCTGGTTGGCGGTGAGGTCGTTGAACACGTCGGTGTTGACGACGAGGCTGTTGACTTTCGGGAAGTACGCCACGTCGCCGATGGCGCTGGACTGGGCTTGCAGGTTCGGGGCGAGCTCGAAGGATGATTCGGCACCGATGACGGATCCGTCGTCGATGCCCTTCTGGAAGGCTACGTCATCGTTGCCGAGGTCGTCTGGTGTGCCACCCAAGGCTTCGAACGTCGCATAGGTCGTGTCCGATGTCGGCGCGCGGACCACCTTGCCGCCGAGGTCTGTCAGGGAGGTCGGCGGGTCGCCGAACACGAACAGGTGACGCAGTCCCTCCGGCAGCAGTGCCAGCCCGGTGACGCCGACGGTGTCGAGCCCGGCGAGCATGTCGTCGGCCAGGTCACCGGTGACGATCTGGGCGACAACGTCGTCGGTGGTGACGAGGAACGGCGCGTGCAGGGCCCGCAGCGTGGTGACGCCCTCGGTGTCCCAGGCACGCGCAGGGATCAGGCCCATGTCGACATCGCCGTCGATGACCATGCGGGCGACCGCCTGGTCCCAGTCGTCGACGATGGAACCGGCGGCCTGCCATACGGGTTCGATCGTCAGTTGGCCGTCGGACCGCTGCGCGACCTGTTGCGCGAACTGGTCGATCTGGTCGGCGCCCGGGCGTCCCGGGGAGTCGTCGGTGCCGATGCGCAGTGTGACCGGTGCGCGGTCGCCGCCGGCCTTGTCGCCATCGGCAGCGTTGCCGGTGGCGGATGCGCCGGTGCAGGCCGTCAGCAGCAGTGAGGTCGCGACGGCCGCGAGTAGTGGTGTGAGGGTTCTCGTCCGGTTCATGGCGCCTCCTGCCGTTCGATCGGACGAGGCTGACCGTAGGAGTGCGCGGTTCCGCGGACATCGCGGCGGACACCAACATCATGTGCTGTCGGACTGTGGCTCGCCACAGGTGGATGGCGTGAGATCCGGCTGGGCGTGCACGACGTGTACCGCCCTCTCGTCTCCAGCGGCGGACGCATGTCCCGAGCTGCCGACGGCCCACCCGGAGCGAGGACTCGTAGCACCACTGCTGCGCCCCGGTGTCGCCTTGACGTTCACCTGCGGAGCCGGCGACATCTGCACCGGGGACTTCACGGCCGACTGGAGCCGAACCGACGAGCTCCGCCTGAGCGACGTGCGGGCTGGCGACCTCGTGGACCGCCTGCTGTGGGGCCTCAAGCCGCTTCAGAGGATCGAGTGATCAGCGGATCGGTGGGCGCGATCCCCACGCCGGGAAGTTGACCGGCCGCTGTCCAGCGATCACGACACGGAGGTGGCGACCGTCGGCGCGCATGGTGCAGAGCCTGTCGATCTGCGCCCGCGTGTCGTAGCAGCCGACCAGGAACCTGCTGCCATCGGGGGACCACGCCGGTTTGAAGAGCTCGAACCGGCCGGTCGACGATCGCACGACCCGGAGGTGCCTGCCGTTGGGTCGGACGGCCATGACCGCGGCTCGCGGGGCTTCGGGAGCGATGTTGAACGTGATCCATCGCCCGTTGGGGGACCAGTCCGGATGCTCCGGGCCAAGCGTCGGCGCGACGATCCGGCGCAGGTCAGTGCCGCGCGGTTGATGACGTAGAGCGCTTCCACGGCGATCTCTGCGTCGGCCGTGATGCGCCCAAACGCGATGCGGCGGCCGTCAGGTGAGAACACCGGCTCGACGTCGAGGCCGCCACGCGTCGGTTGTCTGGCGTGGGTGCCGTCGGAGCGCATGATCCAGACGTCGGTGTGGAAGCCGGGTGCGTCCGGAAACTCAGTGGACGCGTTGAAGGTGATCCACCGTCCACCAGGTGACCACTTGGGTGCGTCCTGGATGCCCTGTCAGAAGGTGAGTTGCCGCACGTGACGGCCGTCGGGGTCCATCGTGGCGATGTGCACGCCGGTGTCGTCGACGAAGTCGAATGCGATCCTCGTCCCATCCGGTGACCAGTCCGAGAAGAAGCTGGGCACGTGGGTGAGCCGCCGCTGGTGCGTGCCATCGGGGTTGGCCGCCCAGATGCTGAAGTCTCCCAGCTGAGGATCGAACCGTCCGAACGTGATCCGACCGTTCCGCGGCTGTTCGTTCGCCGGCACCGGCAGGATGCTGCTCAGGACTGCGAGCAACAGCGTCGAGAGGATCAGCAGTCGTCGTACGTGCATCGCGACCTCCTACGTCAGCGGCGTCCGCGTACGACTTCTGACGACAATGAGTCCAGCCGTTCGCATGCTCGCGGCTCGGTCACGGCCGTGCTGTCTCGCCGCTGCTGAAGATAGGAACGCGGAAGAGGCGATGCATCGGTGCTAGCCCGGTGGTTCCGCCCGTGGTAGCCACAGTGCGGGAGCGCGTGGGTGAGCTGGGGTTCACCAGCTACGCGTGACGCGATGCGATGCATCCGGGCGTCCTCGCGCGCCATGAGAGGAGACCGGGGTGATGCGCCGTCGGTCCAGAGCGCTGTCGATGCTGTCGTTGCCAGGGGGGCGTGGTCGTTCGGTCTTGATGGCTCAAGCTTCTTCTCCAACGCCGTCGGACATTCGCCTGACGACGCTCATCTGCGTGCACAGGTCGTCATGTCGTCGGACACTGCACACGCTAGGAAGCGGGTGCCAGAGGAACCTTTGGGGCAGGCGCGAGGATCCAGGGCTGCCAGACTGCGCGGTACCGGAGAAGCGTCGCGCGTGTCACGATGATGCGCGTGGACGTCACCCGTGCACAGGGCAGCGCGCCGGACCTGGCCGGCGTGCTCGTGCCGGTCGTCGCTGTCGCGGTGGCGACGGCGACACTGTTCCTCGTTCCCAGGTCCGGTCTCGAGGCCACCACCTACGGCAGCGGGTCTGTCAACGTGCAGCTCGTCGATGGCGCCGCTGGACTCGGCCTCGTCGGAGTCAGCCTGCTGCTGTGGCTCGTCCGTCCTCAGCGGCGCGCCGTGCGGGTCGTTGCCGGCCTGGCGGCGTGTGCGTGGTTCGCGTCGACCTGGGTCGGGTGGCTGGGCGCGCCGCCGGTCGCGCGGAGCGTCGGGATGGTCCTCGAGCCAATCGTCGTCGCGGCCGTCGTCCACCTCGTGCTGGCTGCGCCGGATGGACGACTTCGGACCCGCCCGACCCGACTCGTCGTCGTCGGCCTGTGGGCAGCGACCGGGGTGTACACGATCGGTCGCGCGCTGGTGCGCGACCCGTTCCTGGACCTGTACTGCTGGAGCAACTGCGAGGACAACGTGTTCGCGGTCAGCGCGCGGCCAGACTTGGCGCGTCGCCTCGATGACGTGTGGCTCGTGGCGACAGTCGTCGTGGGGCTGGCCCTGGCGGCGTTCGCGCCCGTCCGTCTGGGGTCGTCATCGACGGTCGCCCGACGGACGCTGTGGTCGATCCTTGTGCCGGGAGCGGTCTTCGGGGCGGCACTGACGGCGTACGGCGCCGTGCTCGTCCTTCGACGTCCGGAGGATCCGCAGGACGCGGTGTTCTCCTCGCTGTACCAGGTGCGCGGGTGGGCGGTCGTCGGCGTGGTGTGCGGGCTCGGCTGGACGCTCGTGCGGGCGCAACGAGCGCGCGTTGCGGTGGCGCAGCTCGCCGATGATCTGGGTGCTGCACCGGCGCCGGGGTCGCTGGCGGCGGCGCTTGCGCACGGTACGGGCGACCCGGATCTTGCGGTCGTCTACCCGCTCGAGGGCGGCGAGCGCTACGTCGACGCCGCCGGCGCCACGGTTGAGCTGCGCAGGGTGGCGGACGGCCGCACCGCAACGCCGATCGTCCGCAACGGCGAGGAGATCGCTGTCGTGGTGCACGAAAGCGCGATCGTGGATGCCGAGCAGCTCCGCACGCAGATCGGTGCTGCGGCCAGGCTCGCCATCGAGAACGAGCGGCTGCGCGCCCAGGTGCTGGCGCAGCTTGGGGATCTGCGCGCGTCGCGCGCCCGCGTCGTCGAGGCCGGTGATGACGAACGGCGGCGCCTGGAGCGCAACCTGCACGACGGCGCGCAGCAGCAGCTGCTCGCGCTGTCCTACGAGCTTCGATTGGCGCACGCCGGCGCGCGGGCGGGTGGCGATCGGGAGCTCACCACCCGTCTCGAGACGACCGAGACCTGCGCGACCGAGGCGATCGCGGACCTGCGTGACCTCGCCCACGGCATCTACCCTGCGGTCCTGACGGAGTCGGGTCTGGGCGCCGCGCTGTGGACGTTGGCCGACACTGCCCAGATCCCCGTCGACTTCGACCACGTGCCGGACGAACGGTTCCCACCGCCGGTCGAGCGGACCGTGTTCGTCGTCGCGGCCGACGCCATCCGCGCGGCCGCACTCGCTGGGGGAGACCACGTCGAGCTACGTGTGGCACGCGACGGCGAGCGCGTGACTGTGGACGTCAGGGGAGCGGGTCCGGGTCCGTTCCTGCACCTTGCGGACCGCGTCGGCGCCGTCGGCGGGCGACTGCACGTCGACGAGTACGTGCTGCGAGCGGAGCTGCCATGCGGGTAGTCGTCGCCGAGGATGTGATGCTGACCCGCGTCGGCATCGTGCGGCTGCTCACCGAGGCCGGGTACGACGTCGTCGGGGAGGCCGAGGATCTCGCTGGGCTCATGCGCTGTGTCATGTCGACCCGACCGGACGTGGTCGTGGTGGACATCCGGATGCCGCCCAGCCACACGGACGAGGGGATCGTGGCTGCGCAGCGCGTCCGCGCGGAACACGACGACATCGGCGTGCTGGTGCTGTCGCAGTACGTCGAGCCGGCGTACGCGATGCGGGTGATCGAGGACCACCCCGAACGCGTCGGTTACCTGCTGAAGGACCGCGTGTTCGACGTCGCGATCCTGGTCGACGCGCTGCGCCGGATCGCCGACGGTGAGTGCGTGATCGATCCGATGATCGTAGCCCGCCTGGTCGGCAGGCGGCGCCGCACCGATCCGTTGGCGGTGTTGACCGGCCGCGAGCGCGAGGTGCTCGGTTTGCTGGCGGAGGGCCTGTCGAACGTCGCGATCGCATCACGGCTGTTCGTGACGGAGCGCACCGTGGAGGCGCACAGCAAGCAGATCTTCCAGAAGCTGGGCATCCTTGGCGATCCCGCCTCGAACCGCCGAGTCCTCGCCGTGCTCGCCTACCTCCGCTCATCAACGGCATAACCCTCACGCCTATCGGCGGCGCCGACGGCGTCCTCGCGTGTGCTGGATGGGTGATGCAATGCGATCGGCAGCCCTCGCAGAGCTGCGCGAGCCGACCGAGCGCACGGGACTGCGCTCGGTGCCGACGCCCACCGACTCTCCCACCGACGTCGGCGAGGCTGTCGACGAGGCGCCGACGTTCGCCGATCCCCTGGCAGGCGTAACCTGCGCAGGCACGCGGCGGATCGTCGGTGGATCGCGGCGACGTAGCCAGCAACGTAGCCATTCGCGTTCGCCGATACGTTGCAGAACAGTGAGCGACGGGGACGAACGCATACGGACGCATTGGACGGATGACGTCTTGCCTGCGCGGTTTCTGCCTCGTGGGGCAGTCGGATACCATCGGACGCGGGTGGCCTCCACGGGACGCTGCTGGACGTGTTGGACGGTTCGTCGTGTGCATGGCATGGAAGAGGTCAGGGGTTCGATTCCCCTTAGCTCCACTCCACGAATCCCCTGGTCAGCGGCTTGTGGCGGGCGGCGGGTCGTCGCCGGGGGCGGGCGGTTCGGTCGTCCTGGACCCACTCTTGGACCCAATTGCCGGATCGCTGGACCCACTGGACCCGTTCGCGTCGGCGCTGGACCCGACGGTGCCGTCGACGGCCCGGGAGATGGCGGTGGCGGCGGCCTCGAACATCGGGGCGGTGACGTGGGTGTAGATCTCGCGGGTCATGCGTGCGTCGGCGTGGCCGGCGAGCTGCTGGGCGACGCGCTCGTGCACGCCCTGTTCGGCGAGCATCGTGACGTAGGCGTGGCCCAGGTGGTGGATCCCACGATGCTCCACGCCCGCGCTGCGGAGAATGCGGTTCCATGACCGTCGCGCGTTGGCGTGGTTGACGGGCCGGCCGGTGCGGGTGGCGATGACCAGGTCCCAGTCCTCCCACGCGGGCGCGGTGGCGCGCTCCAGCTCCTGTTCGCGGCGGTGGGCGACCAGGACGTCGATGGTGGACTGGGGGAGTGGCAGCACGCGCAGGCCGGCGGTGGTCTTGGGTTCGCGCAGGATGCCGTCGCGGCCGTACTGGGTCGTGAACCGCAGCACGCGGGTGTCGAAGTCGACGTCTGCCCAGCGGACGCCGAGCAGCTCGGATTGGCGCAGCCCGGTGGCGTGGGCGAGGACGACCATGACGTAGAGCCGGTCGCCGCGGGCGGCGTCGAGGATACGGCGTTGCTCGTCGGGGGTGAACGGCCGCCGCTCGGTGGGCTTGTCGGCGATGCCGTCGACCAGGGCGGCGGCGTTGCGTGGCACGAGTCCCCATACGACGGCCTGCTTGAGCGCCATCCGCAACGTGACCAGCGCCTGCTTCACGGTCGGGCGGCCCTTGCCGGCGGCGAGTTCCTCGCGGAGGAACCGCTGCACCCGCATCGGCGTGAGCTTCGCCAGCTGGACCCGGCCCAAGCCCGGGACGAGGTGGACGCGCACGGCGATCTCGTGCTTGGCTTTCGTCGCGGCCGCGCGGTCGCTGACCATGACGGTGTCGCGGATCCACTGCTCGAGGAACGCCTTGACGGTCATCCGGCCGGCGCCGGTGATGCCCTGTTCGCGTTCGGCGAGCAGGCGCTCGAGTTTGCGTTCGACCTGCCGGCGGGTCGTCCCGGTGACCTTGGCGCGGCGGCCATGCTCGTCGCGGGGCAGCCGCCCGACCCACCGTTCGACGGAGGCGTCCCAGGTGACCGATCCTTCGCCGGGGCTGCGACGTTCGGGCTCACGGGGCACGGTAGACCGCCTCGTAGCCGGACGCGTCGGTGCGGAGCTGGGTGACGTAGTCGTGTAGCGCGTCGGCGGGGACGCGGCGCGCGCGGCCGATGCGCACCGACTCGATCGCGCCGGCTCGGAGCAGCTCGTACAGCTTGGTGCGGCCCACCCCGAGGGCCTCGGCGGCGTCCTCGGGGGTCAGTAGCAGTCGGTCCACGCGACTTCCTCCACCAGGCCTGTGGTGTCGCCCGGGGCGACGGGCCCGTCGTCGGGTTGTGTCGCGGTGGAGGTTGCGGATCGGCATTGCATCACACTGGCATCGCCGGCCGCGCCGCGAAATCGGCGGCCCGTCGAGCTTGTGGATATCTCTACAAGGTTGCCGCCGACCTTGCAGATCGCTGGCATCGCGTTGCCGCTGGTGGCCAGTGGTTGCCGTTGGTGGCGCAAGGAGTATGCGTGTCGCGCATACCGCGTGCCAGCAGATTGCCAGTGGCGGATGTCGCCCGATGGCGCTCGATGGCGCGATTCCAGTGTCGCGCCGGGGCGCGCCAGCGATCTGCAAGTGGGTGTGCAAGGAGATCTGCAAGGACTGTGCAAGGACGGCGGGCTCGCTGATCGCTCGGAGACGCGTGAGACGAGGCGCGTCGAGCGAGCGGAGACCCCGGAATGTCCACCAACGGTGGAGATCCCTGTCGGCCGGCACGACGAGCGCGGCGACAGACGACCGCCGATCGGGACGCGTGGTGCCACGCTCCGGGGCGTGGCACCTCTGTCGATGTGTCGGGCGATGTCGACACCCACGTCGTCGCGCGGCTCGTCGTAGATGACGCGACGCGTCCGTGCCTCGAGGTTGCACGGTCTGAGCACGAGGCCGCTGGGCTCGACGCTGCTCGTGTTGATCGGGTGCTCGACGACCGAGCGCTTCCGGCCGATGCGCTTGACGGTCAGGTGCGAGATGCCGTGCGCGCTCGCGCGCAACTCGCCGCCGGTCAGTCCTGCGACCAACGGGTCGCTGACGTCGTCTGTGGGAGTCGGCAGCTTGGGCTTGACGAGACCCGACCGATGGGCCGGGACGGTCGCTGGCTCGCCGGCCATGGTCCGACCTCGGCCGCGCCGGACGGCGCGCTGGTTGTGGCATTCCAGGGGAATGCAAGGGTGTGGTCGGGTCGTCGCTTCGTGGCTCCTCG
>Ga0299913_10003448_pt1 | contig 12935 bp, 9 predicted proteins | sample RVTome_9_FD_201360 | JGI IMG/M metagenome (GOLD analysis project Ga0299913, IMG submission 201360) | Soil microbial communities from uranium-contaminated site in the Upper Colorado River Basin, Wyoming, United States - RVT155D38 (version 2) ... | reverse complement strand
CACCAGCTTCAGCTTCTCCAGCCCGTGCGTGCCGTCATCTGCGACTGCGAGCCGGCGCTCGTGACGGACGGGCGCCGTGAACAGCATGTACGGGCTGTCCCCGTCGAGCTCGAACCAGGCGGCCGCCTCCTCTGCCAGGACCGCGGGTGCAAAAGGCCTGAACGACTCCCGGAACTTGATGCGCAGGTTCAGGTTGCGTTGCATGTCGGCGCGGCGCGCGTCGGCGATGATCGAGCGCGCACCGAGGGCGCGTGGGCCGTATTCCATGCGCCCCTGAAACCAACCGATCGCCATGCCCGCATCGAGTTGATCGGCGACTTCGGCGAGCAGGTCGTCGTCCGAGCGCACTTCGAAGTGGGCTCCGAGCCTTGCGAGGGTCTCCCGCGCCTCGTCGGTCGAGAAGCTCGGTCCAAGGTAGCTGCCGTGCATGCCATCGGGTTCTTGCGCCTTCCGTTCGGCGCCAAAATGCATGTGGTGCGCCGCCAGCGCGGCACCGAGCGCCCCTCCGGCGTCCCCGGCGGCCGGCTGGACCCAGACGCGTTCGAACAGACCTTCTTCGACGATCCTCCGATTGGCGACGCAGTTGAGGGCCACGCCGCCCGCCAGGCACAGGTTCGGCTGGCCGTGGGTCGTCGCCACGTGCCGGGCGATTCCCAGCACGATCTCCTCCGTCGCGGCCTGGATCGAGGCGGCCACATCCATCGCGAACTCGTCCGGCGGGCTCTCCGGCTCGCTCGGCGGCCGGCCGAAGAGCTCGTGGAACGCGGCGGTCGTCATGGTGGCGCCGGTGAGATAGCCGAAGTAGCGCATGTCGAGCCGGAAGCTGCCGTCGGGCTTCAGGTCGACCAGCTCACGGAGGATGAGGTCCTTGAACCGGGGCTCGCCGTAGGGCGCGAGGCCCATCATCTTGTGCTCGCCCGAGTTGACCCGGAAGCCGAGGTAGGCGGTGAACGCGGAGTAGAGCAGGCCCAGCGAATGGGGAAAGCGGATCTGGGCCTGCGGCCGAATCACGTTTCCGTCACCCACGGCGATCGATGTGGTGGTCCACTCGCCGACGCCGTCCATCGTCACGATCGCCGCGCGCTCGAACGGGCTCGGGAAGAACGCGCTGGCGGCATGGCTCTGGTGATGCTCCGCGAACAGCAGCTCGCCATCCCACCCGTCCTCACCGCCGGCGGAGTAGATGCGCTCCCGGATCTCCTGGCGCTGGAGCAGCTTGCCGCGCACCCACCTCGGCATCGACATCGCGAAGGACTCGAAACCCGCGGGTGCCGCGGCCAGGTGCATGCGCAGCAGCCGGTCGAACTTGCGCAGCGGCTTCTCGTAGAACACGACCGCGTCGATGCGAGCGAGGCCGCCACATTGCTCGAGGCAGTAGCGCAGCGCGTGCGTTGGGAACCCGGGGTCGTGCCGGCGGCGTGTGAAGCGCTCCTCCTGCGCCGCGGCGACAGGCGAACCATCGCTGAGAACGACCGCCGCGCTGTCGTGGTAGTAAGCGGAAACTCCGAGGATGTTCACCGGCTGGCGGCGCTGGAGAAGTAAGCTGCCCGGGAAGCCTGCAGGGCAAGCATCATGTCGGAGCCGGACCGGGAAATTCTACTCGAGGCCCTCGAAGCGGTCTATTGGGACACGGTGATCCCGCTTGCCGCGGAACTGCGCGACGCCGGCGTGGACCTGCTGTCCCTTCGCATCGATCCGGAGGAGCCTTCCTACTGGGAGCCTCAGCCGGCCTACTCCTCCCTGACCTCACAGCGATGAGAGCACGTCCCGCACCGCGGCTTCGACGGCGGCCGGCGCCGTCTCGCTGAGGATCGTGTAGCGGTCGGGTCGCATCGAGGGTGCGGCGCGCACGACCGCGACGAGGTCCTCCTCTGCGAGCCCGAAGCCGGCGGCCGCGGCCGACATTCCGGCGGCGAGCATGAACTCCCGCAGCGAGCGCCAGTCGCCGCCCTGCAGGTGGGTCGCGACCAGCGTCCCGAGCGCCACCTGTTCGCCGTGCTGCGCCGTGCCCGGCCGCAGCGCGTCGAGTGCGTGGCTGATCAGGTGCTCCGCGCCCGAACACGGCCGCGACGAGCCGGCGATCTCCATCGCGAGACCGCTCAGCACCAGGCCCCGGAGCAGGCGCTCGAGGAACTCGGGGCTGGGACGCGCAACCGCCGCCCCGTCGGGCGGGAACCCGTAGACGAGGTCGCTCGCGCTGTCGGCCAGAAGCGCCGCGAAGTCGTCCACCTCCTCGTGCCCGATGGCCGCCGCCAGCCGCCAGTCCACCAGGGCGCTGCGATTCGCGAGCAGGTCGCCGAGGCCCGCACGCGTGCGCTCCGGCGGAGCGCCGCGAATCACGTCGAGGTCGACGACCACCGCGATCGGGAGCCGGCCGTGGCCGCTGTGCAAGGTGCCGTCGTCCGCGCGGATGACGCTCACCGGCGAGGCGATGCCGTCCGCGGTGAGCTGCGTCGGGACCACGATCAGCGGGACGTCCGCGGCCGCGCAGGCGGACTTCGCGACGTCGATGGTCTTGCCTCCGCCGACCGCCAGCACCCCGTCCGCCTCGGCCACGCCCGACGCCGCCACGCGCTCGACCTCCGCCTGCGTGTTGGCTGCGACCCGCACCGGCTGGAAGGACACGGGTGCGAGCGCGCCGGCCAGCTCGGCGCCGAGGACGGCCGTGTGGGTCGCGCCGCTGACCAAGGCCACGCGCCCGAACCCGAGCTCCGCCATCACCCCGCCGAGCAGCCTCACCAGCGCGGGCTGCCCGTGGACCGCGCGCAGATACCGCGGCAGCTCCATGTACCGGCGCCAGACCGACGTCTCCCGGGCGGCCGCGGGGCCGCGCCCGCTGCTCATGCGACCCGCGCCAGGACCACCTCGCGCGCGTGTGCGAGGTCCGCGTGGTCGTCGATCTCCACCCACGCAAGCCCGTCCACGGCCAACAGCGCGACCGGTACGTCGCCCGCCAGCTCCGCCAGCGCGTCCTCGTAGTAGACCGACAGCTCCCCGCGCTCGACGAAGCCATCGAGGATCGTGGCGAGCCGCTCGCCGTGCTCCGGGCCGACGCGGGCGAGGCCGATGTACTCGGGGTGGGGCCCGACCGCCGCCTGCTTGCTGAGGTCCCGCAGCCGGCCCTGCTCGGCGACCGCCTTCATCGACTCCGCGTCCACGCCGTGGTCGGAGGCGCAGAGGACCGCCGAGCCGCGCGCGCCCACGAGCCGCCGCGCGATCTCGTCCTCGAACAGGACGTCCGAGTTCACGATGTAGCACCCGGTCCGCAAGACATCGCGCGCGCACCACAGCGAGTAGACGTTCCCGAGGTCCGCGAACCGCGGATTCACGAGCTCCCTCGAGACCAGATCGCGCACCGGCGCGAACGCCTCCGCCCGGTAGCCGGTCACGGCCACCACCTCGGTCACGCCCGCACGGCGCAGGCTCTCGAGCGCTCGCCGCGCGAGCGGCACGCCGCCCACGTCGAGCATCGCCTTCGGGCGATCCGCCGTCAGCGGGCGCAGGCGCGAGCCCTCGCCCGCCGCCAGGTAGACGGCTGGGAGCATGGCCGGAACATACCGGCCCCACGTTTATCTTCCCGCCATGGCCACCGTTCCCCCCGTGCGCGAGCTGGAGGCGATCTGCGGCGGCGAAGGCCGTGGCGCGGGCGAGCCCCGGGACTTCCGGATCGCCTACGCCGTGATCGTCCGCAAGGTCTCGATCCGGATCACGTGGGCGCTGCTGCACACCCCGCTGAGCGCGAACGCGGTCACCCTGCTCGGGATCGCGGCGGGCACCGCGGGCGCGCTCCTGCTGGCCTGGAACGAGTTCTGGCCCCTGATCGCCGCGCTCGTGCTGCTCCAGCTCTCGTTCATCGTCGACTACTCGGACGGCGAGGTCGCGCGCTACCGGGCGCGGGAGCGAGGCACGGTCACCGACGCCGGCGGGGCGTTCCTCGACTGGATCGGCCACTACTACGTGCCGGCGGCCGCCGTCGCCGCGCTCGCCTACGGCGCGTTCCACCAGAGCGGCCACGAATGGCTGCTGCTGGCGGCCCTGGTGGCGGTCCTGAGCATCGTCCGCGTGCCCTACTCCGCCCGCGACCACGTGCTGCTGGGCCTATTCCGCGACCGGCCCGGCCTGCGCGGCGCGCCGGAGTTCACGCGCGCGGTGCTGGCGCGGCAGGGCGGCGACCCGGACGAGCTCGACCTGGAGGCGGACTACGCCGCCCGCCGCGCCGGCGCGCAGGGGCGCAGCTTTCTGTGGCGCCGCTGGACCAACCTGGGCCAGGTGCTCGTGTTCCCGGGGTTCGTCAACCTGCTCACCGTGTTCGTCGCGATCGACCTCGTGGCGGCAGGTGCGCGGGGCGACTACCCGGACGTGACCGTCACGGCCGGGCGCGAGGTGCTGATCGGCCTATTGGGGATCGTGCACCTCGTCCATCAGGTCCGCGCGGGTGCGCAGGGCTTCCAGGTCCTGCGGCGGCTGCGCTGAAGCGGGGCGCACGCGCGCCAGCCCGCGCCGCAGCGCCTCGCGCTCGCGCTCGCCGAAGAACCCACTCGCATACAGCAGCGGCAGGTAGGCCGCTGCAACGGCCGCGCGGGACAGGAAGCCGCCCCACCCGGAGGTCGGCAGCAGCAGCTCGCCGAGCGCGAACAGCCCCGCTGCGATCCCGACGATGCGTGCCAGGCGGCCCCATTCGAGCCGCAACGGGAACACGCGCCGCGTGACCACGTACATGAGCGCGATCATCGCGACGTAGGCGGCGACCAGAGCGATGCCGGCGCCCACCATTCCGTACGGCGGGATCAGCGCCACGTTCAGCCCCACGTTCACCGCCAGCGCCGCGCCCGTGACGGGGAAGTTGAAGCCGGTGCGGCCGGTGCGCTGCACGGACACGGCCAGCACGAGGTAGAGCGCGTACAGGGCGACGCCCGTCGCCACGAGCGGCACCGCCTGGTAGGCGTCGAAGAAGTCGGGCGCGGCCAGCGCCCGCACCACCCATCGCGCCTCCAGCGACACGCTGAGGACGACGGTGAAGGCGAGCAGCAGGTAGTAGGTGATGACCACCGCGTAGGTGCGCCGGGCCGCGTCGTCGTCGCGGATCGAGTACGCAAGCGGCGGCCAGGCGAGGTTGAACCCGCGCACGATCACGGTCACCGCCTGGGCAAACTTGACCGCCAGCGCGTAGAGGCCGGCCTCCGCGAGCCCCGCAAGCCGCGCGAGCGCCACCCGGTCCACGAAGTTGAGCGCGTACAGCGACAGCTCGGCCGGCATCGTCGGAAAGCCGAAGCGCAGCATCTCGCCGAGCCGCGCGCGCGACGGCACCAGCGCAAGGCGCGCGCGATGCACCCAGCAGAGCGACGCCAGGACGATGGCCGAGCCGCCGAAGTTCCCGAGCAGGAGGCCGCGCGCGCCCTCGTCCTCGAGCACGACGAGCCACACCGTGAGGCCGATCGTGATCAGGACGTTCGCGAGGCTGGCGGTGAAGTAGGCGCGGGCGCGCTCGTCGAGCCGGAACAGCGCCATCATCAGCTCGTAGAGCGTGAAGACCCACAGGCCTCCGGCCGTGATCAGGAGCAGCTCGGTGTCCGCGCGGCCGAGCAGCCCCTCCGACAGCGGCTCCGCCGCGGCCGCCACGAGCAGCGCCCCCACGGTGACCGCGATGAACAGGAAGGACACGGCGGTGCGCACGACGTCATCCCTCCACAAACCGGCCGTTCTGCTTGCAGAACGGCCGCCCTGTTCTTCGGCGCCCTGTTCTTCGGCGCCCTGTTCCTCGCCGCCTCGTTCGTAATAGAAGCGCAGGAGGGCCTCCACGATGCCCAGCCGGAACACGATGCTGAGCGCCACCACCGTCGCCAGCAGGACCTCCGCCGCCCCGTAGTCGGCCCGCGTCAGGTGGCGCGTGTAGACGGGCAGCAGCGCGACCGCGAACAGCTTCGAGATCACGCTCGAGGCGGTGTAGGAGGCGCCGGTCGACGCGAGCCGCCGCAGGTGCTCCAGCACGGGCGTCAGGTGGCCGGCACCGCTTCGGGGCGCCGCGCCGGGACGGGCCGGACCACGCGCCCGAGCTGGGCCTGCGGCGCAAGGGTCACGCCGGCGGCGAGGATCGCCCACGTGAACGGATCCTCGAGGAACGCCGCGTACACCATGGTGTGCACGACGAGCGCGACGAACATCGCCGCCAGCGCCGCTCGCGCGGTGCGGTAGGAGAAGCCGGCCGGCCCGGCGCCGTCCGCCTCCGGCGGCCCGCGCTCGCGCACCGCGCGCCATGCCCGGTCACCGAACAGCGCCCACAGGGCCGCGGCCACCACCCAGACGTAGGCCACGAGGCCGACCAGGCCCTGCTCGGCCGCGACCGTGACGGGCATCGTGTGCGAGGCCGACACCGCCTGCTGCTGGTTGCCCTTGCGTTCCAGTCGGTAGGCGCGCCCGAAGGCGCCCGACCCGTAGCCCTGCAAGGGCCGCTTCGCGAACAGCTCGACGCCTCCTCCGATCAGGTCCGCGCGGCCGCTCGTGACCTTGTTCAGGCCGCCGGAGGTGGACAGGTCGATCTTCAGCGCGTCCTGGAAGAGGACGACGAAGCCGGCCGCCGCGACCAGCGCGACCGCGGCAGCCGCGGCCGCGCGACGCACGTCCCAGCGCAGGGCGGCGAGCACCGCCAGGCCGGCCAGGAGCGCCGCGAAGCTGGATTGGGAGAAGGTCAGCACGAGCCCCGCCCACAGGACGGCCAGCACCGCCGCGGCTCCGAGCGCCGTACGGGCCCCCCGGCTCCAGAGCATCAGCGCGGTGATCGCGAGCATCACCAGCGCGAGGAAGCGCCCGTAGACGTTCGGGTCCCAGAACACCGAGTTGACCCGGAAGTACGACTCGAACTGGTTCGCGGCGATCACCTTCGGGTTCCAGAACAACTCGCGACGCTCGTACTCCCAGAATCCGATCGCGCAGAAGGCGAGTGCCAGCACCGTCAGCACCGCGACGCAGCCGAGGACGACCTCGCGCGACCAGCGCACCTCGCGCAGCAGCGCGTAGAGCAGCGCGAACGGGATCAGGAAGAAGACGGCCTGCTCGAGCGCGGTGTCGAAGTCCTTGGAGTATGTCGCCTGCACGGCGTAGAGGACGAGGAAAGCGCCCAGCGCGACCTCCACGGACCACCACGCCGCCGGACGCGCCGGACGCTCGCCGCCGGACGCGCGCGCCCACACGCGCCATACGTACGCGGCCGCGCCGCCGGCGATCACGAGGTAGAGGGGGACGAGCAGGTTGGCCGTCTGCCCGGCCGCCTCGATCGGGACGCGGAACGGCAGCACGCCGACGGCCAGCAGCGGGAACGCCGCCGGGCGCCGGGCGAACAGGAGCGCCAGCCCGACGACCACCAGCACCCCGAGCGCACAGAGGGCGGCGAATCGCAGCGGGCGGTCGGTGAGCGAGCGGAACTGCTCCGTGCTCTCGATGTGGCCGATCAGGATCACCGTCGCCAGCAGCAGCGACACGCCCATCCAGACGGTGCGGCGGCGCGCGTCGCGGTCCACCAGCGCACCCGCCGCCACCGCGGCGGCGAAGACGATCCCGATCTTCGCCGGCGCGCCGGCTACCGCGAGAGCAGGGCCCATAGCCTGCGCATTATCCGCGCGGAGGCGGGGGAGTTCCTCGCCGCGCGCGCGATCCCGTCGATGCCCAGCCGCGCCACGACTCCGCGGCCGAGCCGGTAGACGACCACGGCCCGGCGCTCCTCACCGGTGCCCGCCGAGGCGAGCAGCCGTGCGCCCGGCGGCAGTCGCAGCGACTCCTCCAGCGGCCCGTACGGGCCGAACGAGCCCGGCACCCCGCGGAAGAACCCGGTCCGGTCGCTGAGCACCGCCACGGGGACCGCTTCGGGCTCGTATCTGAGGCGCTCGCCGAACAGCGCTCGCACCCCCGGGCGGCGCCCGCGGAAAAGCGTGTCACCGGTGAGCTGCGCCGTCCAGTCGAAGCCGCCGCGCCCCACCCACGCGAGGCGGCCGCCGGCCAGCACGTACGCGCGCAGCCGCTCCCGGGCGCGCACAGGGGCAAACCGCGGAGGCCCCGCGTAGAGCACTCCGCGGTAGCGGCCGAGGGCCGGCGCGCCGGACCGCGCCAGCGCCAGGTCGGTCGTGATGTCGTAACGCAGGCCCTCCCCGTCGAGGAAGCGCACGAGCGCGGACGTGTCCCCCGCGAAGCCGGCCGGCAAGCCGCCCGCATACGGGCGGGCGATGCTCACCGAAGGGTCCTCCGGCAGCAGGTCGGGATACCCGTCTCCGTTCGTCTCGAGGCGGTTGCGTGCCTGCCAGGTCGCCTCCGGCAGCACCAGCAGGACGCGCTCGCGTCGGCGGCCCTGGAACGCGAACGGGCTCGTGTGGCGGTGCGATCCGGTGCGCACCGTCAGCATCAGGACGCCCGACCGCGCGGAGCTGACGGTGAGCCCGAGCCGTTCGGCGCGGGCCGAGCCGTCCCGCAGAGCACGCCCCGCGCCGAGGCGCCGCACTCCCCACCGGTACCGGCGCCCGTCGCTTCGGACCGTGAACTCCGCCCGCTGCCCGGAGCGGGCGACCGGCTGCCTCGCGCGCGCGTCCACGTAGCGGACCGCGAGGCCGGGATGCCCGCGCACGCCCGCGCGTGCGGGCGGCAGCCGCCTCGGCCCGACGTTGCCGGCAGCGTCCTGCGCCCGCACGGCGAGCAGGTAGGCGCCGGAGGCGGCGGGCGCTCCGCCTTCCGTGCGGCCATCCCAGCGCAAGGTGGTCTCGCCCCGCGGGATCGCGCGTCTGGCGACGAGCCGCGGCGCGGGCAGGTCCGTGCGATACACGAGCAGCCGCGCCCGGCGGGAGGGACCGGTGAAGCGCAGCCGCGCGCTGTTCGCCGCGCCGGCCCCGTCCGGTGAGATGGAATCGGGCGCGACGTAGCGCACCACCGGCCGGGGCGGAACGGTGTCGAGGAATAGCTTCAGCCCGGAGGTGACCGTCCGGCCCTGGCGCCGCAGTCCGACCCGCAGGTGGTACTCACCGTCCGCCGCGACCGGGCCCGCGCCGGTGCGCCCGTCCCAGCGAAACCGGTGCCGGCGGCCTCCACGCAGCTCGACGTCCTCCGCGAGCGTGCGGATCTCGTCGCCGTCCCGGTTCACGACCGCCACGGTCACGTCGTCGGTGCGGCGCAGCCGGAAGGAGAACAGCGCCGCGTCGAAGCGGCCATCCCCGTTCGGGGAGAAGTAGCGCCGGAACGTGAGCTGCTCGACCACCGGGGTGGAGCGCTTCAAGCGGGTCGTGACGAAGAACGCGCCGATGGTGGCGAGCACGAGGGCCGCGAACGCGACAGGCGCCGCCGCCCCCCTTCTACCCACTCCTATCGCTGCCCACCAGGACGATCACGTCGAACGAGCCGGCGATCTCCTCGTTCACCGAGTCGACCGGCCCCGTCTCCTCGATCCCGAGCCGGTTGGCCACCGCCCGCGCCGCGCGTACCTCGCCCTGGCGATAGAGCACCTCGGAGCTCGCCTGGTCGATCCGCGCGGCATTGCCGATCGTGCCGAGCTTGAATCCGCCCGCACGCACCTCCTCCCCGAGTTGCGCGGCCAGTCCTTGCACGGTTGTCCCGTTCAGCACCGCCACCGTCACCTGGGCGGGATCGACGTTCGCCCCCTGCCGGCGATCGGCGCCGTTGCCACCGCCGCGCTCGCGCTCACCTGCTTGCTGGGCCTGCGGCTCGGAGCCGCCGTCGTCCCCGACGAGCTGGATCGCGCCGTACGCGCCACCGGCCAGCACCAGGATGCCGAGGACGGTGAGGCCGATGTAGCGCCACTGGGGAATGTGGATGTGGCGAATCCGCTCCCGCAGCGGCTTCCGGCGGCGGGTCGCCTCGGACAGCGGAGTGGGCGGCAGCGAATGGGCCGTGGCCGCCGGGGTCGCGGGCGGCACCTCGGTCGCGCGCTCGGTCTCCGCCGCGCGCTCGGCCTGCTCGAGCGCCCGCTCCGGCGCGCGGCCGGCCCACTCTCGCAGGCGCCGTACGTCGCGCGCCTGCGAGAAGTACAGCAGGGCGAGCACGGCCAGGCCCAGGAAGGCGGCCAGCCCGACGTACGCCCCTACGCGTTCGACCAGCTCCACGCTACTGCTGCGCGAGCGCCTCGACGTCCTTGCGGGCGCGATCCTCCGGTCCCGGCCCCACGGTCGCGAGCGCCTCCCGGGCCAGCTCCGACAGCGCCTGCCCGAGGAAGGCCTCGTCGCGCCGCTCGACCAGCCGCTCGACCCGCTCGAAGACGTCCTCGACCCACTCGGGCCGGAGCGGCTCACGCTCCGCGCGCAGGATCCGGTCCACGTCCGTGGGGGCGGCTCGCTCGCCCGGGCCGAAGAGCTCCTCGCGGAGCTTCTCGCCGGGCCGTGCGCCGATGATCTCGATCGGTATCTCCTCGGGCTCGTGACCGGACAGCCGGATCATGTTGCGAGCCAGGTCGATGATCTTCACCTGGTCGCCCATCTCGAGCACGAACGTCTCCCCGCCGCGGGCCATGTTTGCGGCCCGGATCACGAGCTGCACCGCCTCGGGGATGGTCATGAAGTAGCGCTCCATGTCGGGATGCGTGACCGTCACCGGCCCGCCCCGCTCGATCTGGCGGCGGAACAGCTGCACCACGCTCCCGCTCGACCCGAGCACGTTGCCGAACCGCACGCAGCAGAAGACCGTCCCGCCGTGGCGGCGCCCGAGCGCCTCCACGATCCACTCCGACATCGCCTTCGAGGCGCCCAGCGCCGTGGCCGGGTTCACCGCCTTGTCGGTTGAGATGAGGACGAACCTGTCCACGTCGGCCGCGGCCGCGGCCGACGCGCACACGCGCGTGCCGATCGCGTTGTTGCGCACGGCCTCCAGCGGGTTCTCCTCGGTCAGGGAGACGTGCTTGTAGGCCGCCGCGTGGAACACGACGTCCGGGCGGAAGCGCTGCATCACGTCCCTCATCCGGTCCGGCTCCTTGCAGTCCGCGAGAATCGACTCGCAGGCAGCGAAGTGACGCTCCCCGATCAACTCGCGCTCGATGTCGAACAGGTTGTCCTCGGCGTGGTCGAGTAGCACCAGGAGGCGCGGCCGGACGCGCGCTATCTGGCGGCAGAGCTCCGCGCCGATCGACCCGCCCGCGCCGGTCACCAGCACGATGCGGTCGCGCAGGTAGGCGCCCACCTGCTCGATCTCCACGGCCACCGGCTCACGCCCCAGCACGTCCTCGACGCGCACCTCCCGCACCTGGCGCAGCAGGTCCACCGAGCCCGAGATCAGCTCGAACACGCCCGGCAGCGTCCGCACCGGGATGTCGCGCGTGCGGCAGGCCCGCACGACCTGCTCCCGCAGCACGCCGGGCGCGGAGGGAATCGCGATGATCACCTCATCCGGCTCCGCGTCGTCGAGCAGCCGGTCGATCTGGCGCGTGTCGCCCAGGACCTTGAGCCCGTTGATCCGCATCCCGCGCTTGCGCGGGTCGTCGTCCAAGAACCCGATCGGCGTCTGGCGCAGGCGGGGCGTGCGCTGCATCTCCCGCGCGATCAGCTGGCCGCCCTCGCCGGCGCCCACGATCAGCACCTCCTGGCCCTTGGGGAGCACGGACCCGCGCGGCGGGCGCTCGAGCACGCTGCGCACTGCCAGGCGGGAGCCGCCGATCAGGGCCATCGTCAAAAGCAGGTCCATCACGGCGATCGAGCGTGGGAGGTCGCTGTCGGTCGGCGACCACACGAACAGCACGCCGACCATCACGAGGCTCGCGGTCACGACGGCCTTGAGGATCGACTCGAAGTCGCGCAGCCCCACGTACCTCCACCACTTCTGGTAGAGCCCGAAGGCGGCGAAGATCGCCACCTTGCCGAGCGTCACGAAGGCGATCGTCTGCCACAGCAGGTCGCTGTAGCGCTCGGGGATGCCCTGGTCGAAGCGCAGGGCGAAGGCGAGCCAGTAGGCGACCGCGACCAACGCTGCGTCCGCGCACAGCTGAAGGAGGCGGTGCCGGTAGACGGGATCCGTGACGGCCTTCCGCATCTTCCGCAGTTTACGGGCTGACCCGCCCGCCACGTGACGGCCCGACCGGAGGAGAAAGCGGTGTTTGCAGCGTCTTCAAATTCATGCCAGAGCCTTCCTCAGGGCATCGACCACCTCGCGGGCGGCGCCCGCGCCCAGCGTCGGGCCCATCGGCAGCGCGAGGTTGGACTCCGCCGCGGCCATCGTCCCCGGCAGCTCGCCCTGCGGCGCCCACTCGCGCATCGCGGGCTGCAGGTGGACCGGGACCCGGTAGTAGGAGCGGGCCGCGACGCCCTCCTTCGAGAGAGCCGCGGCGACGGCATCCGGCTCCGGCGTGCGCACCACGTACAGGTGCCACGCGGGTTCCTCGCCGTCCCTCGGCCGGGGCACGTCGACCAGCTCGGCAGCCCCCTCCTGCTCGTAGGCCGCAGCCAGCTCACGGCGGCCCCGGCTCCAGTCGTCGAGCCGGCTCAGCCCCACCCGCAGCACTGCCGCCTGGAGCGCATCGAGCCGCGAGTTCCAGCCGACCTCCGTGAACGTGCGCTTGTCGCGCGAGCCGTGGAACCGGAGCATTCGCGCCCGCTCCGCCACCTCGTCCCGGTCGGTCGCGATCGCTCCTCCGTCGCCGAGGCAGAAGAGGTTCTTCGAGGGGAAGAAGCTGAACGTGGCCGCGTCACCGAGGCTCCCCGCGCGCCGCCCGTCGAGTCGTGCGCCCGCGGCCTGGGCGGCATCCTCGACGAGGGCGATCCCGCGGGGGGCGAGCAGGTCGCGCAGCTCCGCCGGCGGGGCGACCCGCCCGAACAGGTCGACGGCCACGACCGCCTTCGTGGCCGGCGTCAGCGCGCGCTCCACGGTCTCGGCCGTGACGCAGAAGGTCCCGGGATCGACGTCGCAGAACACCGGCCGCGCGCCGGTATGGGGGATGGCTTCGGCACTCGCATAGAAGGTGA
>Ga0299913_10003447_pt1 | contig 12936 bp, 9 predicted proteins | sample RVTome_9_FD_201360 | JGI IMG/M metagenome (GOLD analysis project Ga0299913, IMG submission 201360) | Soil microbial communities from uranium-contaminated site in the Upper Colorado River Basin, Wyoming, United States - RVT155D38 (version 2) ... | reverse complement strand
CGGATTTCGGGGCTGACCCCTCGCCGCTCCCGTCCGGCCCGGTCATCTTCCTGCCATGAGGCATTCCTCCATCGCGGCGGCGTCCCGGGACCCGGGCCGCGCATCGACCACCCACGGCGTGCGATCGCTGGTGGCCGTGCTCGGTGTGTCGGCAGGGGTCGCTGCCGAGAGCCTTCGGTCGAGGTGCCCGAACGCCAGACTCTTCCTGCGCGCGCTGCTGGCGGCAGGCCTGACCGTGGCGTGCGCCGGCGGCGAGGACGCGGACCGCGAGGTCGGGGCCGGCGTGCCCCCGGCCGGCGTGCCCCCGGCCGGCGAGACCGGGCGGCACGGACCGGACGCGGACGGGCGCGGCGCGACATCCGGCGACGACGTCGTCGCGGCAATGGGCGAGCGTCTGTCCGCCGCGGAGTCCCGCATCGACCAGCTCGCCGACTCCATCGACGACCTCCTGCATCCCGTGCCGCTGCTGACCGCGGCCCAGGAGCTGGCGTTCGGGCGCTACGGCAACGCGGATCACCTCGCGCGGGCGGAGGCGCTGGGCATCGATCCGGCGGATCCCGCGTCCGCAGCGCTGGTCCCGCTGGACTCCTCGGGGCCCTACTGGATCGTGCGCGAGCTCGATCACTCCGAACCGCTCGTCACGCCGGCGACGCGGGCCCTGCTGGAGGAGATCGGCCGGCGCTTCCAGGGCCGTCTCGAGAGGGAGGGGCTGCCGCCCTACCGGTTCGAGATCAGTTCCGCGCTCCGCACCGCGGAGTCACAGGTCGACCTGCGCCGGACCAATCCGAACGCCGCGCCGGGCAGGAGCGCGCACGAGTACGGGACCACGATCGACATCACGTACGCCGCGTTCGCGGCGCCGCTACGTCCGGCGGACGACCGTGGGAGTGCGGGCGTCGCCGGGGATGCCCCTGCCGGGGAGGCGCCGCAGGAGGCGGACTCCCGAGGAACGCCGGAGTGGCTGGAGGCGCACATCGCCCGGGACGAGTCCGCCCGCCTCGAGACGGTGGCGGCCCGCCGGTCCCGGGAACTGCAGGCGTTTCTGGGGGAGGAGCTCCTGACGCTGCAGACGGAGGGGGCGCTCCACGTGATGCTGGAGCGCCGCCAGCCGGTCTTCCACATCACCCTGGCGCGCGAGACCGCCGCGGGCGGCTGAGGAGCGCCGGGCGAACGGCCTACGGCCCGCCCCTGTCGTCTCAGACCTCGAAGGTGGCCACCACCGGCGCGTGGTCGCTGGTGCCCACCTCGGCCTGGACCTCGCACCCCACGACGCCTTCGAAGAGCGGCTCGCTCGCGAGCACGTAGTCGATGCGCCAGCCGATGTTGCGTTGGCGGAGGTTGCGCCACGGAGCCCACCACGTGAACAGGCGGTCGTTGTCCGGGTCGAGCGCGCGGCCCACATCGACCAGTCCCTCCGCGATTACGGACTCGAGCAGCGCGCGCTCGTCCGCGCGCGTGCCGACCTGGTCGCCCTTGCGCCGCTCCTTGGGGTGCAGGTCGCGGTCCGTGAGCGCGACGTTCAGGTCGCCGCAGAGCAGCGCCGGCCTGCCGCTCGCGCGCAACTCCGCGGCGTAGTCGCGCGTCGCCGTGAGGAACCGCAGCTTCGCGTCGTAGTCCCTGCCTCCGTTGGGGACGTAGATCGACGCGACCTCGATTCCCTCCACCGTCGCGGCCGCTATGCGCGTCTCCATGTCGAAGGGGGGGTGGGTGAACGTCGGGCAGGCGTCGCAGCGCTCCCTGCGCACGTGCATCGAGACGCCGGAGTAGCCGCCCGCGCCGTGCCAGATGTTCCAGTAGCCCTCGAGGTCCCGCAGCTCGTCCGCGAGCGCCTCGGGCGAGGACTTGATCTCCTGGAGGCAGATCACGTCCGGCGAGGTCGCGCCGATCCAGTCCAGCAACTGCTCCCGGCGGGCGCGCACGCCGTTGACGTTCCAGGTGGCGACGGTGAGCCGGCTCACGTCAGCGGCTTCTCCATCATCAGCACGCGGGGGCCGTAGGCGGTCTGGCGTTCCTCCAGCCCGCGCCACCCCAGGCGATCGTGGAAAGCGAGCGACCCCTCGTTGCGCGGCTCGGTGTTCACCTCGCACGTGAGGCGCGGGATCGCCCTCTCCCTCGCCCAGCGCTCGAAGTCCTCGTAGAGGAGCCGCCCGAGGCCCGCGCCGCGCTCGGCCGCCGTCACCGCGACGCGGTCCACGTAGGCGAAGTCCCCGCCGTCCCGGGCCTCGAACCAGGCCAGGTTCTCGCTGTGATAGTCGTCCCCGCGCCGGAAGCCTATCAGGAAGCCGCCGATCTCACCCGAGCGCGCGACGACCCGGAAGTAGGGGGCCGCCGACAGGTACCAGCGCATGCCCGCGACCGTTTCGGGCGTGACCTCGCGGGCGCTCTCGTTGTTGATGGCGCACACGGTGCGCAGGTCCTCGAGCGTGGCGTCGCGGATCTCCATGGGACGAACGTAGGCGGCCCGTCGCGTCCGGCAAGCGGACCCGCGGGTCTCTCCCGGGGGAAGGATGCGCGGCGCCGGTGCTCGCCCGGACGGTCGAGCCCGACGCCGCGGCGGGACGATCACGGGCCTGGCTCACCTCGTGATCGCGGGGGGAGCGGTTCCTCGCGGGGAGCGGCTCGCCCCTACCGGAACTCGATCCGCGTGTGCGCGATGGGGTCCTTCTTCGGCGGCCCCTCCGCGGTCTGGAAGAAGAACGCCCGGCCATCGGTCAGGTGGCCGCGCGAGGAGATCGTGATCGTGCCCTCACCCGGGCGTCCCCGGGCGACGCCCGTCTGCTGGCTGAGGGTGAAAAAGTCCGCGAAGCCGACCAGAAGGGAAGGCATGGCCTCGAGATCGGTGATCGTCAGCTGGCCGTCGCCGATCGCGGGCAGCAGGTCGGCCGTGCTCACGAAGTACAACGGGACCGCGCCCAGCCCGCGCGCGATGATGTTCTTGGGGCCGACCGTCGGGTCCGGCGGATCGGTGTTCCAGATCTCGTGCCCCTCGATCGTGAGAGCACAGAAGAACGGCCGCGGGGGCGGATCGAAGAACTGCAGGATGTTGAAGTCGTCGGGTACGCAGCCGGGATCGCGCAGCCACATGACGGCGGCCCACTCCTCGGTCATCGGGAACCACCCCGGCTGGATCAGCGAATAGAACGGGGGCCCGGGACTGTCGCCCGGGATGTCCAGGATGACGTTCGCCTCGGGGCGGGGCGCCACCGGCTCCGCGCCATCGCCGCACGCAGCCAGCACGCTGGCAGCGGCGAGTACCAACCCACATGTGTTTCTCACGGGTGCCTCCGGTCGTCTGGGTAAGTGGAGACGTGTTGCCAGCTCGCCCGGGACTCGGTCACCTTGCCCGGAGAGCGGCTCGACGGCCCCGGCCTCAACCCCTTTCGCGCGGCCGGCGCCGACGACCGGACATCGCCCGGTTTCCGACAGGCCCCACATGGCGTCAGACGTCGACATCACCCGCCTGCTCCGACAGGGCAGCGGAGGCGAGGAGGGCGCGCTCAGCTCCCTCCTCCCCATCGTCTACGACGACCTGCGCGCGATCGCCCACCAGCGGCTGCGCGGAGAGCGCACGGGCCACACCCTCAACACGACCGCGCTGGTTCACGAGGCCTACGTGCGTCTCGTCGATCAGACCCGCGTCCAGTGGCGGGACCGCGCGCACTTTTTCGGCGTGGCCGCGGAGGCGATGCGCCGCATACTCGTGGATTACGCGCGTCGCCGCGGCGCGCGGAAACGCGGCGCGGGGCTGGCGCCGCTGGCGCTGGACGAGGTGGAGATCGCCGTCGTTGACCGGGCCGAGCAGCTGCTCGCGCTGGACGACGCGCTCGACCGGCTCGAGGCGCTGGACGAGCGGCTCGCGCGCGTCGTCGTGTACCGTTTCTTCGGAGGCCTGAGCGAGGATGAGATCGCGGAGGTGATCGGCGTGACCCCGCGCACCGTGCGGCGCGACTGGGTGAAGGCCCGGGGCTGGCTGTATCGTGAACTCGCCGCCTGACCGCGACCGTTGGCGGCGCGTCGAGTCCATCCTCGACGCGGCGCTGGACCTGGAGCCGGCCGAGCGCGACGGCTACCTGCGTCGGGCCTGCCCGGACGCGGAGACCCTGCGCGAGGTCCTGGAGCTCCTCGGATCCTGCGAGCGCCCGCCCGGTTTTCTGGACGGGGGCGCCCTCGCGTGGACCGCCGACATCCTCGCCGGCGCGGACGGAGACGCGCACGATGCGGTCCCCGAGCGCCTGGGCCGCTACGAGATTCTGCGCGAGCTGGGACGCGGCGGAATGGGGGTCGTCTACCTGGCCCACGACCCGCGGCTGCAGCGCCGGGTCGCCGTCAAGCTCCTGCCTCCGCACCTGTCCTCCGATCCCGCCGCGAGCCGCCGGCTCGAGCGGGAAGCCAGGGCGGCCTCGGCGATCCAGCACCCCAACGTGGTGGCCGTATACGACGTAGGAGAAAGCGCGGAGGGCCGGCCCTACTTGGTGATGGCCCACCACGCCGGCCGCACGCTGCGCGATCTCCTCGAGCGCGGCGCGCTGCCCGCCGGACGGGCGCTCGCCGTCGGGCGGCAGGTCGCTGCGGGGCTGGCGGCGGCGCACGCGGCCGGCGTGGTCCACCGGGACGTGAAGCCCGCCAACGTCCTGGTGGACGCCGCGGGCACCGCGCGCGTCGTCGACTTCGGGATCGCGCTGGCGCGCGGCGCGGGCGACGACCGGTCGCTTCTCGGAATGGGCACCGCCGCGTACATGAGCCCCGAGCAGGCCCGCGGGGAGGAACCCGATCCCCGTTCCGACGTCTGGGCCCTGGGCGTGCTCCTGTGCGAGATGCGCACCGGCAAGCGCCCCTTCGAGGGGGACGCCGCCGAGACCGTCCTGCGCGCCGTAGTCGACGGCGAACCGGCGCTCCCCGACGGGCTGGACGGCCCGCTGAGGGACATCGTCGCCCGGTGCATCCGCAAGAACCCCGGGGAGCGCCCGGCCGACGCTGGCCGGGTCGCCGCCCTCCTGGATGCCGTCGCGGACCCGGCCGGGGACGGGGTGCGCCGCGTCGGGGTGTGGCCGGCCGTGGCGGCGGCCGCCGTCATGGTCCTCCTCGCGGTGGGGACGGTCACCGCGCTGCGGTCGCTCCGGCGGGCGGACGCCCCGCCGGCGCTGGGAGGCACAGCGGTGCTGCCCCTCGTCCCGGTCGCGCCGGACACCTCTCTGGAGAGGCTGGGGCGCGAGCTGGCGGTGACCCTTTCCGCGGCGCTGTCCAGCGTATCAGAGGCGCCCCTGATCGATCCGGGCGCGGTATTGAGCCGGGTCCGGGCGGGGCCGGGGCCGTCGGCGATCGAGGACGCCGCGCGGCTAGGCGCGCTGCGCGTGATCTCGGGATCGCTCATCCGCCTGGGCGCCGATTCCGTGCGCGCGGAGGTGGCGCTCGTCGCCGTGGAGGGAGGCGCCACCCTGGCCCGTGCTGGGGCGACCGCCGGCGCCGGCGAGATCACCGCGCTCACTGACTCGCTGACGCTGAGGATCCTGCGCGCGACCTGGCCGAGGGGCGAGGTGCCGACGCCCAGCGTGGCGGGGCTGATGACCGCGTCGGTGCCGGCGCTCGGGGCGTATCTGGAGGGCGAGCGAACCATGGCGGGCGGTGACTTCGTCGCCGCCGTGGACGCGTTCGAGAGGGCCTTCGCGCACGACTCGACGTTCTGGTTCGCCTACTGGCGATCCCTGTACCCCCGCTCCCACGAGGGAACCCCGGGGGCCGACGGCGCCCTCGTTCAGGCGCTCTGGGAGCACCGGCACGAGCTTCCCCGACCGGACCGGCTGCTGATGGAGGCGACCAACGCTCCCCGCCTCACGGAGCGCCTGGAGCTGGCGCGCACGCTGACCGAGGAGCACCCGACGTACTGGCCCGGGTGGTGGGAGTACGCCGATCGCCTGATTCACGACGGTCCTTACCTCGGAACCGTTCAGTCCGAGGCGAAGGTGGCGCTGCAGCGCGTCATCGACCTGCAACCCGCCTTTGCCCCGGCGTGGCAGCACCGCCTGTGGCTGGACCTGTACGCGCGGGACACCGCCTCGATCGCCCGGTCGCTCGAGCGGGTCCGGTCGCTCGCCGCGCCCACGGGTCAGTTCTACGCCCAGGAAGAGCTGCGCTACTACGGCGTCCTGGAGGAGTTCGTCCGGGCCGGTGGCTCGGCGCCCGCGGTCGCCGCCCGCGAGGCGCGCGGCCTGGTCGCGCGCCCGCCGCCGGCATCGCCCGACGGAATCGGCCACGGCATGCTCGAGTTCGATCTGCCGGTGGCGCAGATCGAGATCGGCGAGGCCCTGCTGTCGGAGAACCCCGGCCGGCCCCTCGCCGTGGCGGCGCGCATCGGGATCGCCAAGGCGTGGGCCTCGCGCGGGGACTGGGAGGCGGCGCTCGGCGCCCTGGACGGGCTGCGCGCCATGGCCGGCCCCGAGGAGGCGGGTCTGCCGGCGCTCCAGCTCACCGCCGCCGGGGTGATCCTCGGCCACGTCGACGCCGCGCGGCTGTCCGCGGCGCGGCGCCGCGCCGCCGCCGCGAGCGCCGCCGACAGCGCCGAGCTGCTCTGGCTGGACGGACTGGCGGCGTTCGCGAGGCGCGACGCCCCGGGCGTCGAGCGCGCGCGCGGAGCGCTGGCCGCCGGCGCGTACGCGCACGCCGGGCTCCTGGAGGAGTCGCTGCGGGGCTTCCGGCAGGCCCTGGAGGATGAGCGGCTGGGCGCCGAGGCGATCGCGCGGCTGGAGGAGCGCAAGGCGGACACGTACGGATACGCCCGATATGCGCCGGCGCACCCCTACATGTCCGCGATCCACCGGATCTGGGCCGGCCGGATCCTGGCGAGGGAAGGGGAGACCGAGCGCGCGCGCAGGCTCCTGACCTGGCACCAGGCAGTGCGCTGGGGGCGGACCAATCCCGAGGAGTGGATCAACCGCATGCTCGGGCCGCTCGCGCTGCTGGAGCGGGCGGAGATCGCGGACCTACAGGACAGGCCGGCGGACGCCCGGGCGCTGTACGCGGAATTCCTCGCGCGCTACGATCGGCCCGACGCCGCGGGCGCGGAGCTGGTGGAGCGGGCGCGAGCGGGCGCGTCGGCTCACCGCGACGCGAGCCACCGGTAGAGCCCGCGCACGTTCCCCGGCAGCCAGGCCTCGTACTGGCTCCAGTCCGCGTACTCCGGGAGCCGGATCCGCTCGGCCGCCTCGTCCTCGGTGAGCCCCTCGGCGAGCGCCGCCTCGACGGCCTCGCGCAGGTCCGTGTAGTACGCGATCTGGCGCTCGACGCTCGCGCGGTCGCCCGGAGGCCCGTGGCCGTAGACGATCGTGTCGAACTCCAGCTCCAGCACCCGCGGCAGCGTCTCGAAGAAGTCCGGGAAGTGGTAGTCGGGGAGCTCCTGGAAGCCGACCCGGTCGTTCGACAGGAAGTCCACCGCGAAAGCGACGCGCGCCTCGGGCACCAGCACCACGGTCATGTTGTCGCTGTGGCTCCTGCCCAGGAAGTGCAGCTCGACGGTTCGCCCCGCCGAGCGCAGCGTGAGGCGGTCGCGGTAGGTGACGTCCGGTTCCGGGAGAGCGGCGTCCGCTCGCTCGCGGATCTTCGGCGCCGCGGCCTCGTGCGCGATCACGGGCGCGTCGGTGCCCAGAGCAGCGCGCAGCGCCGCGGCGCCCGTGGCGTGGTCGGCGTGGTCGTGGCTGTAGACGATCGCACGCAGGCGCGCGTCCGGCGCGACCCGGCGGATCTCCAGCGCCATCTGCCGCGCTGCGTCCTCCGAGATCGGGTCCACGACCACGACCCCCTCGGGCGCGACCACGAAGAAGCCGTTGTGGAAGTTCCAGCGAAACGCGTAGACGCCATCGGCGATGGTCGTGGTTTCGTAGCTGGGCTCGTCCTGCGCCGTCGAGGGACTGGCGGGCATCGAGTACGCGAGCGCCAGGGCGATCGGCGCCGCGGCGCAGCGGGTTCGGTGTCCCATGAGGAAAATCGCGCGCATCGGAAACTCCGGTCCGGGGGAAGGGCGGCGTGAAAGTGCGCCGCCGCCGGCGGCCCGGACAAGCTCGGCGGTACGCCAGGCGCCTCGCGGTCACCGCCGGGGTACGGGGGCTTCGCCGTCCAGCGCCTCGCGCGCGTCGCGCGCCCATCCCCGCGCGGGCCCCTCGGGCAGGTCGTAGCGGCGCAGGAACTCGCGAAAGTCCTCGCGCGCGGCCCCGTCCAGTCCCAGCGCGGCCTGCGCCCGCGCCCGCTGGAGATGCACGAACGCCGCGAGGGTGATGTCGGCCACACCGGCGCCCGCGGACGCCGGCGCCGCGGGCGCCGGGGGGTCGAGCAGCTCTAACGCGTCCGCCGAACGCCCGTTCCGGATGAACCAGTGCGCGGCCGCAATGCGGTTCACCGGTGTCAGGAACGAGACGTCCCGGCCGGGCGGGCCCGTACCGGTGCGTCCGGCGCGGTCCTCCTCGAGACGCCGTAGCATGCGCGCCCCGCGCACTTCGTCGCCGTCCAGCGCGAGCTGGAACCCGCGCAGCGACCGCTCGAGGTCGGTGGCGGGGCCGGCCCCCGTGTCCCGGAGGCGCAGTCGCGCCTCGTCCATGCGTCGGCCGTCGTGGTCGATGAAGGCGAGCAGCCCGTCGAGCCACGCCACGTCCGCGGCGAGGGGTGGCGAGAGGTCGCCCTCGACGCGCCGCAACGCCCGCCGGAATTCCTCCACGCGGTCGCGCGCGAGGATGCCCATCCACGCGCCGATCGACGCCAGCCGGTACGCGTCGACGAGCGCGTCCCCTCGCCCCTCGGACGCCTCGACGTGACGCACGAGCTCTACGGCGGCCGAGTCCCACGCCCCCCGTCCGGCCCACGCCGCCGCCTCGAGGAGACGGGGGTGGACCCGCTCGGAGACGGGCCGAAGCGGTGCCGCCCGGGCCGGATCGGCGTCCGGACCGGGCTCGCCCGCGCGGCTGCCGCCCGGGGCACGGGCGAGGAGCAGCGCGGTCGCCGCGGCCACGCCCAGCGCCACGAGGGCGAGCCGCATGGCGGTCCGCCTGGCACGCCTTTCGTCCACCCGCACGTCCGATCTCCTACCTCTGAGTCCAATGGGCATCAGCCCATGATCGAAGGGATAACGACCGGTGGCGGAGGTCGCGAGCGCGGGGTGTCGCGATCCGGGGCGGCGGCACGGCTCTTGACCCCCGGTCGCCGCCGTCTAGCTTTGAATCACAGCCGGCACGCCGCCGTTAGGGTCCGCGGGGCGCCGGAAGGCCGGGGGAGACATTTGCGGCCGCTTGAGACCCCCGGGGCGCACGACGCGCCCGAACCAAACGCCTAAAGTGCCGGGACAGCGCGGAACCGTACCCGTACCGATCCCCGCACCACAGGAGTGGTCGCGGGGTTTTTCGTGGGGTGTCGATGAGCCACTCGCCATATATCGCCAGCCTTGCCGAGCGCGTCCTCGTCTACGACGGGGCGATGGGCACGAGCATCCAGTCGCTCGGGCTGGCCGCGCCGGACTTCGGCGGCGAGGCGCTCGTCGGCTGCAACGACTTCCTGGTGATCTCGCGCCCGGACGCGATCGAAGGGATCCACGCCTCGTTCCTGGAGGCGGGCTGCGACGTGATCGAGACCGACACGTTCCGTTCCAACCGGCTCACCATGAAGGAGTACGGGCTCGACGACCGGATCGTGGAGATCAACGCCGCGGCCGCGTCGCTCGCGAGGCGCGTCGCCGACCGTTTCGCGACGCCCGACCGGCCGCGCTTCGTGGCCGGCAGCATAGGCCCCAGCGGCTTCCTCCCGGGCACCTCCGAGCCCGGCCTGGGCGACATGACCTACGCCGAGCTCGCCGAGGTCTTCGCCGAGCAGGCGCGCGGGCTGGTCGAGGGCGGCGCCGACGTGCTGCTCATCGAGACCAGCCAGGACATGCTGGAGGTGAAGGCGCAGATCGCCGGGATACGCCGCTACTTCGCCGGATCGGGCCGCGCCCTCCCGATCCAGGCGCAGGTCACGCTGGACACCTCCGGACGCATGCTGCTGGGCACCGACATCGCCGCCGCCGCGACCGTGCTGTGCGCCCTGCGGGTGGACGCGCTCGGGCTCAACTGCTCGACCGGTCCGGAGCACATGCGCCAGCCGGTGCGCTGGCTGTGCGAAAACGCGCCGCTGCCCATCAGCGTCATCCCCAACGCCGGGATCCCGCACAACGAGGGCGGCGAGGCGGTGTACCCCCTCACCCCTGAGGCGCTGGCGGATGCGCACGAGGAATTCGTCACGAAGTTCGGCGTCAACATCGTCGGGGGCTGCTGCGGCACCACGTCCGAGCACATCCGCCGCGTGGTCGAGCGCGTCGGCGGGGTGAAGCCCGCGGCCCGGTCGCCGGCGCCGCCGCCGCGCCTCGCGAGCGCGATGACGGCCTTCGACATGGCGCAGATTCCCGCGCCCACCCTGATCGGAGAGCGCGTCAACACGCAGGGGTCTCGCGCGGTCAAGCGGCTGCTCCTCGACGACGACCTGGACGGCGTCCTGGAGGTCGCGCGCGGGCAGGTGGAGGGCGGCGCGCACCTGCTGGACGTATGCGTGGCGCTCACCGAGCGCGCGGACGAGGCCGAGCAGATGCGCGCGCTCGTGAAGCGGCTGGCGCAGGCGGTCGAGACGCCGCTCGTGATCGACACAACCGAGGTCGACGTGATGGGCGCGGCGCTCGAGCAGTACCCGGGGCGCGCGACCATCAACTCGATCAACCTGGAGGCCGGCCGCGCCAAGGCCGACGAGGTGCTCCCCCTGGCGCGCCAGCACGGCGCGGCGGTGGTCGCGCTGACCATCGACGAGACCGGCATGGCGAAGACCGCCGCGCGCAAGCTGGAGGTCGCGCGCCGGATCGCGGCGATCGCCGTCGACGAGCACGGCCTCGCCCGCGGGGACCTCATCTTCGACGCGCTCACCTTCACGCTCGCGACCGGGGAGGAGGAATTCCGGCGCTCGGCGGTCGAGACCATCGAGGGCATCCGCGCGATCAAGGAAGAGCTGCCCGGCGTATTCACGAGCCTCGGCGTCTCGAACGTCTCCTTCGGGCTCCAGCCGCACGCGCGCGGCGCGCTCAACTCCGCGTTCCTGCACCACTGCGTGGAGGCGGGGCTCGACATGGCCATCGTGAATCCCGCGCACATCACCCCCTACGCCGAGGTGGACGGGGAGGAGCGGGAGCTCGCCGACGACCTGATCTTCGACCGGCGTCCGGACGCGCTGGCGCGCTTCATCGAGCACTTCGAGGGCGTGGAGGCGACCGCCGAGGAGGCCGCCGACCCCACCGCCGACATGGGCCCGGACGAGGCCATCCACTGGAAGATCCTGCACCGCAAGCGTGACGGCATCGAGGACCTGGTGGACGCCGCGATCGCCGGCCGCGCCGGGGTCGCGCCGAAGGACCTGGCGGGGACCAAGCAGGACGCCGCCGCGGTCGCGACGCTGAACGGCGTGCTCCTGCCGGCCATGAAGGAAGTCGGAGACAAGTTCGGCGCGGGCGAGCTCATCCTGCCCTTCGTGCTGCAGTCGGCCGAGGTCATGAAGCGTGCCGTCGCGCGGCTCGAATCGTACCTGGACCGGCTGGAGGGGCAGGCAAAGGGCACCGTCGTCCTCGCCACGGTCTTCGGCGACGTGCACGACATCGGCAAGAACCTGGTCCGCACCATCCTCGCCAACAACGGCTACGCGGTGCACGACCTGGGCAAGCAGGTGCCCGTCAACGACATCATCGCCAGGGCCCAGGAGGTGGGCGCGGACGCGATCGGGCTGTCCGCGCTGCTCGTCTCCACATCGCGCCAGATGCCCGCGTGCGTGCAGGAGCTCTCGGCGCGCGGGCTGAGCTTCCCGGTGCTGTGCGGCGGAGCGGCGATCAACCCCTCGTTCATCCGGCGGGCGGCGTTCCTGGATCCGGAGGCCGCGGCGGAAGCCCCCGGGACGGCGGCGGTCTACGAGCCGGGGGTGTGGTACTGCAAGGACGCGTTCGCCGGGCTCGAGGCCGTGGACGCGCTGGTCGATCCCGATCGCCGCGCTGCGTTCCGCACCGAGAGGGTGCGCGAGATCCGCGAGGGCACCGCGCGCCGCCAGGCGCTCAAGGCGCAGGCGGCCGCATCCGCGCCGGCGGTGCGGCCCGCCCCGCCCTCGGCGGACGTGGACGTCCCGGTGCCGGCGTTCATCGGCGTCAAGGTCATCGACCGGATCCCGCCCGCCGAGCTGTTCGAGCTGATCGACCTGAACACCCTGTACCGCCTGCACTGGGGCGCGAAGAACGCCAAGGGCGAGGAGTGGGAGCGCCTGGTGCGCGCGGAGTACGAGCCCCGCCTGCGGCGCTATCGACAGGAGGCGCTCGCGGGGGGCTGGCTGCGCACGCGCGCGGCGTACGGCTTCTTCCCCGCGGCGTCCGACGGGGACGCGCTGGTGGTGTTCGATCCCGATGCCACGGCGTCGGAGCTGACCCGCTTCGAGTTCCCGCGCCAGCCGGGCCGTGAGCGGCTCTGTCTGGCCGATTACTTCCGGAGGCGCAACGGGGCGCGCGCGGCCGACGTCGCGGGCTTCCAGATCGTCACCGTCGGCGACGCGCTGCTGCAGCGATCCGAAGAGCTCATGTCGGGCGGCGACTACTCGGAGGGATACTACCTGCACGGCTTCGGCGTGCGCCTCGCTGAGGCCGCGGCCGAGTGGATCCACCGCCGCATGCGCGTGGAGCTGGGCATCGCGGCCGAACGCGGCCTGCGCTACTCGTGGGGCTACCCCGCGTGCCCGGACCACCTGCAGCACTTCCGCCTGTTCGACCTCCTCCCAGCGCGCCAGCGGCTCGGCCTGGAGCTGACCGAGGCGGGCGCGCTGGTGCCGGAACTGACGACCGCGGCGCTCGTCGTGCACCACCCGGAAGCCAAGTACTTCAGCGCGGAGGACGACCGGTGAGCGCGGGCGGCT
>Ga0299913_10003446_pt1 | contig 12936 bp, 10 predicted proteins | sample RVTome_9_FD_201360 | JGI IMG/M metagenome (GOLD analysis project Ga0299913, IMG submission 201360) | Soil microbial communities from uranium-contaminated site in the Upper Colorado River Basin, Wyoming, United States - RVT155D38 (version 2) ... | reverse complement strand
CGTGGGAGCCATCGACCAGGCGACCAGGCAGGCGGTCTCCGCCAGCAGCCCCACCGCGCCGTGGCCGTCGCCATTCAGGCCGCCCAGCCGGGTCGTGAGAAAGCGGCCCATCACGAGACCGGCCGTGGTGCCGACCACCCACACGACGACCGGCCAGGCGGAGCTCACGAGCGCCGCCAGAGGGATGAGAACCGCACCCGCGAGAATGCCGGCCGCGAACGGCCGGGCGCCATCCCCGAACGCGGCACCCAACCCCTCTGCGCGAAGCGCCGGGAAGCGAGCGAGCGAAAGAACCATTGTCCAGCGACCCACCACCGGGGCCGCGACCAGGGCGGCCGCCGGGACGGAGACGAGCGCGCCGTATCGAAGAAACACGAGGCAGAGCAGGGCGGTCATACCATGGGCACCCACGCGGGGGTCTTTCAGGATCTCCAGCCGTCGCTGGCGGTCGACCGGCGCCAGGACTGCATCCATGGCGTCGATCCAGCCGTCCTCGTGCAGTCCTCCGGTCAGCGCGATCCACACGGCGAGGATCAACGCCGACCGAACGAAGGGGTCCACGGGAAGGAAGGCCAGCGGCAGAAGAAGGAAGCCGATCACCAGACCGGCGAGCGGGAAGACCGCCGTCGTCATCCCGGCGTCGGGCGCGGCCGCGTTCCTCTCCACCGGCACGGGGAGCACGGTGAGGAAACGCAGGCTCCCCAGGATGGAGCGGCCGATCCCCGGCCGACTCACGGGAAGGCTCCGGGGTGCAAGCGACGGGCGATGCGTTCGACGGCTTCCGCCACACCTGGCCCCGGTCGGTGGAGGAGGTCGGGATCCATGGTCAGCACGCGTCCCTCACGGACAGCGCTCAGCGAGCTCCATCGCGTTCCGGCGAGCGTATCGGGGAGCTTCGCCGCCAGGATCCAGTCCGGATCGCGATCGAGGATCGCCTCCAGGCTCACTTCCCCCCATTGTCGATGCAGATCGGAGAAGACATTCCGGCCGCCGGCCTGACGGATGACCTCGTCGGCGTAGGTTCCGGAGCCCGTCGTGAACGGCGGATCTGTCCAGACGAGGAACAGGACACCGGGGGCGGAGCGTCGTTCGACGGCCTGCTTGACGGTGGCGAGGCGCGTGCGGATCGCCTCGATCAGCGAGTCCGCCCTCGCTTCCTCCCCCACCAGTCGGCCCAGGCGGCGGGTGGTCCAGAGGACATCGGCGATCGTGCGTGGCTCGCTGACATAGACGCTCAACCCGAGCACCGAGAGACGAGTCGCCAGCGGTCGCGTGGCCGGGTCTCCCCACACCACCACCAGATCGGGGGCGAGCTCGACCACTCGCTCCGCGCTCGGTGCCAGCGACCCGGTGGCGATGACCGGCAAGCCGGCGATCTCCGGATCCCGATCGTAACCGGTGCGCGCGAGCAGTCGCCCGGACACACCCAGACGAACCAGGGTCGCGGTGCTCGAAGGAGCCAGGGAGACGATGCGGGTCGCGGGTCGTTCCAGCGCTACCAGGCGCCCGGCGTCATCGATGGCCCGGAGCGCTCCCCGGGTCGGCGCCTCCTCTTCCAGGCAAGCTGCCAGAACCGTAGAGCCCGCCAGCAGAGCCATCCGGAATCGTCGGCGAGCCAGCATCGGCGTGGAGGTCGCCCCCACCTACCGCCCCGCCTCTCCCTGCGCCGGATGCCACGGCCGGAACGAGACGCCGAGGTGCGCCGATCGTCCCGCGGTTCCGAAATCGAGCACCTCCTCGTACTCGGCATCGAACAGGTTCTCGATCCGGCCGAACACGCGCACGGCTTCCGTCACGTCCCAGCTCGCGGCCACGCGCGTCAGCGTATAAGCCTCCAGCGTGACGCGCTCCGACGGGAACACGGCGAAGTCGAGATCGTCGCGCTCCCCGACCCACAGCACGCCGAGGGAGACCTCTGGACCGCGCGCGGAGCTCCAGGAGAGATCGAGCGAGCCACGGTGGCGGGGACGGCGGATCAACGGAAGGCCGGCGTCCGCTCCGCTCTCGGCTTCGGCGTGCGTGAACGTGTAGGACGTCGCCAGCTGCACGCCGCGGCCCAGGCGCGCCGACGCGAACGCCTCCAGGCCATGGGTAGAGACCTGGCTCTCGTTCCGGTAGCCGTCCGCCGCGAACGCGATCAGGTCCTCGAACCGGGTGGCGAACCAGGTGGCGGTGATCCGCACCCTGCCGGAGGCCAGCTCCTGCTCGACCCCGGCGTCCCAGCCCCGCGACCGCTCGGGATCGAGGTTGGCGGAACCGAACTCCGGATCGAAGAGCTGGAACAACGTGGGGGCCTTGAAGCCGGTGCTCCAGGTCGCGCGCAGCTTCGACCCGGTGGCGGCGATCCGCACGGCGGAGGCGATCCGCGCCGTCGCCGCCGACCCGAAGCGGTCGTGGTCGTCGATCCGCCCTCCCAGCGAGATCGACCACGGCTCCCGTACGTCCGCCTGAAGCTCCCCGAATAGGCCGCTCGTTCGCGCAGAGCGCTCCGGGAACTCGCTCTCGAACGGACCGAACGGACCCTCGCTCCGAAACGTGGTCGCCGCCCGCTCGCGCTCGGTCTCCGCCCCGGCCACGACCCGTGCCGCCTGTCCGAGGGCGAGATCGTTGACCCAGGCGAGCTTCCACTCCCGGCCGTCGAACTCCCCGCGCTCTGTTTCCACCGCATGCGCGGGATCGACGTCGTCATGGGTGGCGCGGTCGTGGCTGGCGAACGCGACCGAGACCGTCGACCGCCATCGATCGCCCGAGCGGCCGATGCCGGCCTCCGCCTTTCCGGCGATCTCGCGGTCGCTGAGGCGCCGGTTCGGGTCGTCGCCCTGGGGACCGAACCCGTCGAGATCGGTGTCGCTGTCGTCCACGTGCCCGACGAAGTCGAGCTCCAGGATGCCCAGCTCCCGTTCCACGCGCAGGTCCACGGCCGTCGTCTCGCTGCCGTCGGCCTCCGCATTGCCCTGATCCTCCGGGGCCGCGCTGAACCCGTCCGACTGCCGGCGCGCGAGCGTCGCCGCCCAGGACCAGCCGCCGCGCGACCCCACGAAGGCCAGCGCGCCGGCGGCGGTCGCGTACCCGCCCACCTCGCCGCGCGCCTCGATGCGCGGGGGACCCTCTCCGCGGCGGGTGACGATGTTCACGACGCCGGCCAGCGCGCTGGATCCATGGATCGTGCTCTGGGGGCCGCGCAGGATTTCTATGCGCTCGACCGCGTCCGTTCCCTGGGTCGCCAGGTCGTATCCGCCGGTCGTCGAGGACGGGTCATTCATTTCGATCCCGTCTATCAGGACGAGCGTGTGTCCGGAGTTGGCCCCGCGAAGGAAGACCGACGTGGCCCCCCCGGGTCCGCCAGTCCGCACCAGGGAGAGGCCCGGCACGGTCCGGAGCGCCTCCTCCACCGTGGCGAGCTGCCGCCGCTCGATCTCCTCGCGGGTCACCACCGTGATCGCGCTCGCCACGCGGGAGGCATCGGTCTCCACCCGCGAGACGGTGACGACGATCGGCGCGACGGGGATCGGGGCGATCGAGTCCGGCTCCTGCTCCTGGCCGGCGAGAGGGGCGGCGAGGGCGGCAGCGAACGACGCGGCCAGTAGAGCTCGGAACGGACGGTGAGCGGTCATCGAAGCTCCTCGATCAAGGATTGGGAAAGCCGGAGATCCCGGCCGGGCGAAGCGGAACGATCTGCGGGGCGCCTGGACGATCGGGCTCGGCGAGCTCTTCGACGCGCACGGGCCAGCCGTAGACGCGCGACACGGTTTCCTCCCGCAACACCTCCGCCGGAGAACCGGAGGCTGCGACGCGGCCGGCGTCGATCAGAACGAGCCGGTCGGCGTAGCGGGCGGCGAGGTTCAGGTGATGGGTCGTGAGGAGCACGGCGAACCCGCGCGCCGCCTCCTGGCGGAGGATTTCCCAGATCTCCATCTCGTGCGCGACATCGAGCGACGCCGTGGGCTCGTCGAGCGCCAGCGCCTCGGGCTCCTGGGCGAGGGCCCGGGCGAGCCGCGCGCGCTGGCGCTCGCCGCCAGAGAGCGTCGCGAACGGACGGGCGACGAGATCCGCCACCCGGCAGCGCTCCAGCGCGCTCGCCACCGCGGCGCGGTCCGCCGGGCCGGGCCGGCGCCAGGGGCCGAGATGCGGGTAGCGTCCCATGGCGACCAGCTCGCCGACCGTCACGGGAAAGGCGGGCTCCTCGTGCTGGGGGAGGACGCCGATCCGGCGGGCGCGTTCGACGGGCTCCCACAGCCCGGCCGCCACTCCTTCGTATTCCGCGGTGCCGCCGGTCGGCTCGAGGACGCCCAGGAGGAGCTTGAGGAGCGTGGATTTCCCTGCGCCGTTGGGACCCAGGATCGCCACCAGCTCCCCGGGGGCGGCGTCGATATCCGCGCCCGCGAGGGCATCGGCGGTTCCCCCGGGATAGCGGTAGCGCGCATCGCGCGCCCGCCAGCCGCGGCCGTCTGCGGACGCGACGATCACGGCTCGATCCCCCGCGCCTGGCGGCGCAGGAGGCCGACGAAGAACGGCACTCCGATGAACGAGGTCACGACGCCCAGGGGAAGCTCGTTGGGCGCCACGACCACCCGAGCGAGCAGGTCCGCGAGCGGCAGGAACGCGGCGCCGGCGAGGAACGAGGCGGGCAGCAGGAACCGGTGCTCGCCGCCCCAGAGGATCCGGATCGCGTGCGGAACGACCAGCCCGACGAAACCGATCCCACCGGCCACGACCACCGAGCCCGCGGCCAGCCCGCTCGCGATCAGGTACGCCGCGCGTCGCACGCGGTCGACGGGGACGCCGAGGAACGCGGCCGTTTCCTCGCCCACGGAGAGCGCGTTGAACGCCCGCGCGAGCGAGACGAGTGCCGCACCTCCCACCACGACGACCGCGCCCATGAACCCCACCGCGCGCCAGGTCGCGCCGGCAAGGCTCCCCATCATCCAGAAGACCGCCGAGCGGAAGGCGTCCGCCTGCTGGAAGCTGAGGAGGAGCAGGATGCAGGCCGTGAAGAACGAGCCCGTGACGACCCCGGCGAGAAGGAGGACGCGCACGTCGAGGCCGCGATCGACGCGGCTCCCGATCCGGAGGACGAGCGCGATCGCGAAGAGCGCGCCCGCGAGCGCGGCGGCCGGCAGTCCGACGCCCGCGATCGTGAGGCCACCGGCCGCGATCCACGCCACGGCCCCAACCGCCGCGCCGCTCGAGACCCCGAGCACGTACGGTTCGGCGAGCGGGTTTCGGAGGAGCGCCTGGAACGCCCCTCCGGAGAGGGCCAGCGCGCCACCCACGAGCGCCGCGAGCACCGCGCGGGGGAGCCGCAGCTCCCGCACGATCGTCACCGACGAGGGCTCTCCCACTCCCCGGATCGCGGCCAGCACTTCGGCCAGATCCATCCCTACCGCGCCGTAGCGCATCGACAGGAGGATCGCGGCCACCGCGGCCGCGCCGAGCCCCGCGAGGGCGATGGTCCGCTTCACTGCCCTTCCCCCATGACCGCCGACAACCCCTCGCGCAGCACGCGGGCCGCGCGCCCTAGCGCGGGGCCGGGCCGGGCCAGCAGGTCGGCGTCGATCTCGACGATCCGACCTTCGCGTACCGCGGCGAGATCGCGCCATCCGGCGCGGCCGGCGAGGACATCCCGCGCCGGCAGGTCCTCACCCACCGGCAGCACGATCACGTCCGGGCTCCGCGCCATGACGGCCTCCAGCGCGACGGTCGGCCAGTCTGCGGAGAGCTCGGGGAACGCCGGGAGCGCGCCCGCGATCTCGATCGCCTGCCCGATGAAGGTGCGCGGGCCGGCGGTCCGCGGCGGGTCCTCGGCGATCAGGTAGAGCGCGGTCGGGCGCGGCCCCGGAGGAACGTCGGTCGCCACGGCCGCGAACGTGTCGCGGAGCGCGCCGGCCACCGAGTCGGCGCGCTCCGGCACGTCGAGGAGCAAACCGATCCGGTCGAGCGTGGCGAAGACCGCGGTCGTGTCCTGGATCTCGGCCATGTAGACGTCGACGTCAGCCGCCCGCAGCCGGGGCACAAGCACCCGGTCGTCGCGCGCGTTCCAGGCGATCACCAGATCCGGTCGCAGGGCGACGATGCCCTCGAGGCTGGGGTCCAGCCCGCCGCCGAGGCTCGGGAGGTGCGCCAGCGCCGGATCGAGGTCATAGCGAGTGCGCGCGACCAGCCGGTCGGCCGCTCCCAGGGCGACGATCGTCTCGGTCACGCTGGGGACGAGGGAGACGATCCGCCGGGCGGGGGCGGCCAGCTCCAGCGCCCGGCCCGCGTCGTCCACGACCCGGATCGAGGCAGCCTCCCGCGCCGCGCCCGCGGACCGGGCCTGATCGCGGGCGCCACTCCCGCCGCCCGTCGCCTCTCTCTCGCCGCCAGGTGACTCACCCGCGCACGCCCCCAGGACCATCGCCAGGAGGGCGAGGCCCGCCGCCCGGGAGATCCGCCCCGTCATTCGCCGTCCGCCATGGGAAGGAGCCTCCGGCCCCAACGAAAACGCCCGCCGCTTCCAGATTCGGGAAGGGCGGGCGGACGGTCGGGTGGGCCCCGAGCGTGTCGCCGGACCCCTCCCGCGAAGGATCGCGTGCAACGAGCCTCGAGGCAGGTCTCCTGGCTTGGCCGGGGCCGGCGGGGCCGGTCGGCGTCACAGTGGCGGGGCCGCTGCGGATTCACACCGCATTCCCTATTCTCCCACGCGAGCCGGGGCTCGCAGCGGGCACCTCGAAGCATGTCCTGTGTTACGTCATTTGATCGACTCCAAGTCTTTGATTCTCAAGTATATCGATTACATCGAGAAGCGGCCGAAGTCCTCCGGATTCATGCGCCGCAAGTAGTCCTTCAGGTCCTCGGCGTCGTACTCGTTCTCCGCCTCGTCGCCGGTCTGGCCGACCTCCTCCGCGGTGTGGTCGAGCAGGTCCTCGGAGGCGAAGATCGGGGCGTTGAGGCGCAGCGCGAGCGCGATCGAGTCGCTGGGGCGCGCGTCGATCGCCACCACGTCCTCGTCGCCGTTCTGGACGAAGACCTGGGCGTAGTAGGTGTTGTTCTTGAGCGCCCCGATGACGACCTGGGACAGGGTCCCGTGGAGGGCCCGCACCAGCGTCTTCATCAGGTCGTGGGTCAGGGGCCGGGAGAACTTGACACCCGCCAGCTCGGTCGCGATAGCGCTCGCCTCGCTGGGGCCGATCCAGATCGGCAGGTACCGCTCGCCGTCCTTCTCCTTGAGGATCACGATCGGAGACTGGGTCGACGAATCGATCCCCAGGCTCGCCACGTTGACCTCTACGACGTCCGGCTCCACGGCACTTCTCCTCAGCGGGGTGTTCGGTTACGATACCGTACCCCACCTGCCCGGATCAAGTGCCGCGCGCAGACCCCGTGTACAGTCAGGGCTGAATTGTGATCGGCTCCTCGTTCACCTTCTCGCCGATGGGTCCCGGAACCTCGAGCACGGCCCGGTGAACCTCTTCTCCCGCCCCGACCGCTTCGGCCCGAAACAGGAGCTCCGCTTCCTCATCGGGTTCGAGCGTCCCGATCGCCCATACGAATCCATCCACGCTGGTCGAGTCGACCGTCCCCCGACTCGGGAATCCCGGCAGGATCTCTCGAAACTCGAGCCTCCTTGACCGGGCAGCGGTCACGCTGGTGAGCGAGACGTCCTCCATCGTGCCGCAGAATCTGTTGACTACGAGGACGCGGAACACGAGCGCATCCGGTCGAGCCGGACCGCCGTCCCCGATGTGGAACACCTCCGGCGCGGCGGTGAACTGGCCACCGACGATCGCGCCGTCCTCGTTGACGAGGTCGATCTCGATCGCCAGCGTGTTGGTCACGCAGCTGTGATCGCTGGCGAGCTGCAGGGCACCGGCACCGACCGCCGATACCCGATTGCAGAACACGCCGGGGGCGGCCGCCGGCAGCGTCACGGTGTAGACCTCCGCAGTGGCCATCGGCGGCAACGTCCCCAACTCGACGCGGAACGACCGCCCATCGGGGTTGAGCTCGACGACGGCGTCGGGGAAGGTCGAGCGGTCGACCATGATGTCGGAGCTGGTCAGGGCGCGGCTGAAGGAGCCCGTGTCCAATGTGTCGTGGAGGACGATTCCTTCCACCGGTACCAGGCTCTCGTTCGCGATCCTGACCGTGAACGGGAGCTCCACGCCCGCCGCGATGCACATGACCTCGTCCTCGCTGGAACTCGTCACGACGATGCCGGTGGGCTCGGGCTCGGGCTCGGGCTCCGGCTCGGACTCGGAAGGGATGGATTCCAGCGTGACGTCGAGGTCGCCAATCCCGGCCGGGCCTACCACGACCTGGAGCGAGACGGTTTCGTAACCCTCGCTGCGAACCTCGAGGACGTACTGGGAGGTTCCGTCGCCGGAGGAAGTGACCGTGAACGCGAACCTTCCGGCGCCGTCCGTGATGGTCGTCATCGCGAGCGGCTCCAAGGCTACCTCGGCGCCGGCAACCGGGACACCGTCCACCGCCGTCACTCGACCCGCGATCGTCTGTGACTGGTCTTCCTGGATGGCCGTGAGCTGGTCGGCGCCGCCGCAGCCGTGTCCAGATAGCATGGCGAGAGCAAAACCGATCCCAACGACCGCGTGCACCGACGTTCGATACCAGCTCCGCAGAGCTCGAATCTCTGAGCTATTCATCGGTAGGAAGCTACTTCGCCTCCCCCCGACCGCAACCCACAAATTCTTAGGTACCCATCTCCCAGCTCGCCAGGTACTTCCTCTGCTCCGCCGTCAGCTCGTCGATCTCGACGCCCAGCGCGATCAGCTTGAGGCGCGCGATCTCGGCGTCGATCTCGCGCGGCACGCCGCTCACGCCGTCGGGGAGCGCGTCGGGGTTCTTGACGATGTGCTCGCACGCCAGCGACTGGTTGGCGAACGACATGTCCATGACGCTGGCCGGGTGGCCTTCGGCCGCGGCGAGGTTGATCAGGCGCCCTTCGCCGAGGACGAAGATCTTCTTCTCGCCCACGCTGTACTCCTTCACGAAGTCGCGCACGTCGCGCTGCGCCGAGGACATCTCCTCCAAGGCGTCCAGGTCGATCTCGACGTTGAAGTGGCCGCTGTTGGCGACGATCGCGCCGTCCTTCATCGCCTCGAAGTGCTCGCGGCGGATCACGTGGATGTCGCCGGTCACGGTGATGAACACGTCGCCGATCACCGCGGCCTCGGCCATCGGCATCACCCGATAGCCGTCCATCACCGCCTCCAGCGCCTTCAGCGGATCGATCTCGGTGACCACGACCTGGGCGCCCTGGCCCTGCGCACGCCGGGCGACGCCCTTGCCGCACCAGCCATAGCCCGCCACCACCACGGTCGAGCCGGCGAGCAGCACGTTGGTCGCGCGCAGGATGCCGTCGATCGTCGACTGGCCGGTACCGTAGCGATTATCGAACAGGTGCTTGGTGTTGGAGTCGTTGACCGCCACCACCGGGAACAGGAGCACACCCGCCTCCTCCATCGACTTCAAACGGATTACGCCGGTCGTCGTCTCCTCGGTCGAGGCGATCACGCCCTCGACGATCTCCTTCCGCTCCGCCTCGGACAGACCGGTCGCCCATTCGCGGATCACGGGATGGAGATCGTCGAACCGCTCGAGGCCGATCATGTGGAGCGAGCCCACCAGGTCCGCGCCGTCGTCCATCGTGACCTGCGGGCGGTGCTCCAGGGCCGCCTGGATGTGGCGATAGTAGGTGTCGTTGTCCTCGCCCTTGATGGCGTGGACCTGGATCGCGTGGTGGGCGACCAGGTGCGCCGCCACGTCGTCCTGCGTCGACAGCGGGTTCGAGGCGCAGAGACAGACGTCGGCGCCACCGCGCTTGAGCGCGATCATCAGGTTGGCGGTCTCGGTCGTCACGTGCAGGCAGGCGGAGACGCGCACCCCCTCGAGCGGGCGCTCCCGCTCGAACCGGTCGCCGATCAGGCCCAGCACCGGCATGTTCCGTCCCGCCCACTCGGTGCGCAGCGCGCCCCGGTCGGCGAGCCCGAGGTCCCGGACGTCGCAGGCCACCTCGGCCGCGCGCGGATTGGATGTCTTCGGCATGTCGTCGCTCTCCTTCTCTACGCTAGTCCGTCGCGCAGGGCGTCCGCGCGATCGGTTCGTTCCCAGGTGAACAGGCCGTCGTCCGGCGTGCGACCGAAGTGGCCGTAGGCCGACGTGGCGCGATAGATCGGGCGCCGCAGATCGAGCGCCCGGATGATCTCCTTGGGTCGCAGGTCCCACGTCTCGAGGACCTTCGCGGACAGGATCTCGTCGGATACGGCCCCGCTCCCGAACGTGTCGACCATGACGCTCACGGGCTCGGCCACACCGATCGCATACGCCAGCTGGACCTCGCAGCGGGTCGCGAGCCCGGCCGCCACCAGGTTCTTGGCGATCCAGCGGGCGGCGTAGGCTCCGGAGCGGTCGACCTTGGTCGGGTCCTTGCCGCTGAACGCGCCGCCGCCGTGCCGTCCGGCGCCGCCGTAGGTGTCGACGATGATCTTCCGCCCCGTCACGCCGGCGTCCCCCATCGGGCCCCCGATCACGAACCGGCCGGTGGGGTTGATGTGCACGGTGAGCTTCTCCGGGTCGTACAGCTCCCCGGGGAGCACGGGCCAGATCACCTCCGTCCGGACGCGCTGCTGGATCTCCTCCGGCGAGACCTCGGTCTCGTCCGCGGTCTGGGTCGAGACCACGACCGTGCGGATCTCCCGCGCCCGGCCGCCGTCATACTCCACCGAGACCTGGCTCTTCCCGTCCGGGCGCAGCCATGGCAGCGTGCCGTCCCGGCGCTTGTCGGCGAGCCGGCGGGTGAGGGCGTGGGCCAGCGAGATCGGCAGCGGCATCAGCTCCTCGGTCTCGTCGGTGGCGTAGCCGAACATCATCCCCTGATCGCCGGCTCCGTCCTTGTCGACCCCCTGGCGGATGTCGGGAGACTGTTGGTCGAGCGAGACCAGGACGCCGCAGGTCTTGTAATCGAACCCCATGTTGGCGTCGGTATAGCCGATCTCGCGCACCGCCTCGCGCGCCACCTCCGCCACCGGGATATACGTCTCGGTGGTGATCTCGCCGGCCACCACGATCAGCCCCGTCGTCACCAGCGTCTCGCAGGCTACACGGCTCATCGGATCGCCGGTCAACGCTGCGTCGAGCACGCCGTCGGAGATGCGGTCGGACATCTTGTCCGGATGACCTTCCGTCACCGACTCGGACGTGAACACGTACCGGTCGGTGCGCGCCAGATTCGCCGCGCGCTGCGGAGGACGAGCCGGGGCGGTCTTTACCATGTGACCTCCGAATTCTCTCCCAGGTTCACGGTGCGGGCCCTTCCGCGGACCCGTACCGCAGGCCCAATGATCGACCCTTCGAGGAAGGCGCCTTCGACGTGGGCCCCTTCGGCAAGAATGGAATCGCGAACTACCGAGTCGCGGATCGTGGCGCCCTCGGCCAACGATACGTACGGGCCGACGACGGCGTTCTCGATCGCGCAGCCCGGGCCCACATGCACGGGCGGGATCAGGACGCTCCGCTCGACGCCACCAGCCGGTTCTTCCGGAGCATGAAGCTCGAGGAGCGCCCGGTTCGTGGCCAACAATGTCTCCGACTTCCCGCAGTCGTACCAGCCCCCGATCTCGTACGGCACGAAGCGCTCGCCCCCGTCGATCATCCGCTGGAGAGCGTCGGTCAGCTGGTATTCATCCCGGGTCCGCGCGTCGTCGTCGACGAGGGTGGCGATCGCCTGGCGCAGGAGCTCTCCGTCGTGGACGTAGTAGAGGCCCACCAGCGCCAGGTTCCCCTTCGGCTGCGCGGGCTTCTCGACGAGCCGCGAGATCCGCCCCCCGGAGCCGTCCAGCTCCACGATCCCGAACCGCTCGGGGTCGGGAACGGGGCGGACGCCCAACACGTTCTCTTCGTGCGCGACGACCTCCCGGTAGTCGACGTCGAAGACCGTGTCGCCCAGAATCACGAGCACGGCGTCGTGATCGCCGGGATCGAGCGCCTGGAGCACCGCATGGCCGAGACCCAGCTGGCTCTCCTGCCACACGAGCCGGATGGGAAGATCGGGGAACGCGCGCCGGGCATAGGCCTCAACCGTGTCCCCGCGATAGCCGACCACGAGCCGCACCTCTTCGGGCTCGAGCCCGGCCACGTCGGCCAGGATGTGGCCGATGATCGGCCGCCCGGCGACCGGGAGCATGACCTTGGGAAGCGTATGGGTATGAGGCCGGAGCCGGGTTCCCTGCCCGGCGGCGGGAATGACGATCTTCAACGCGCGAGCTCTGCCTTCAACAGGTCGATGGACGCCACAGGGGTGGGATCCTTGCCGGTGATGATCGAGACGAGGAAGCTAGTGCAGTCCCCCAGGCAGCACAACCGAAGCATCGCGTCGATCGGAGTGTCTCCGCCCGACTCGACGCGGTGCTGCGCTCCGACCCGGCCCTCGCACCATTTGCGCGTCCAGGCCATGCGACGGGAGACGCGTTCGTCGTCCCACGGCGTCTCGAGATAGACCAGCGTGAGCCCATCGAGCGCGGGGTGGCTGCCCTCGAAACCGACGATCTCGTTGTGCCCGTGCTCGGGGAAGGCTCCCGTCCAGGCGGGGATCTTGCCGTTCTCGTTGAGCTGGGTCTTCCAGCGTCCGGCGGCCGCGATCGCCACGGGGTGGCCGCCGTACACGATCGGCAGCCGGTCGGCGAACGAGACGGCCAGCATCAGCGCGGCGTTCCGCTCCTCCCACTCCAGCCACCCGGCCACCAGCGTATCCAGCGCGGCGGCGGAGCTGGCCAGCTCGCGCGCCATCGATTCGGGTTCGAGGCCCGGGTCCAGGGACGCCACGGTCAGCGCGCAGGCGGCCAGCGACTCCGGCAGCGCGGCGCGCGGCGGCAGGCCCGTCGGCAGATCGAGCACCGGGTCGCTCAACTTGCGCGCCAGCTCGCCGATCCGCCCCCCGGTCGT
>Ga0299913_10003445_pt1 | contig 12939 bp, 9 predicted proteins | sample RVTome_9_FD_201360 | JGI IMG/M metagenome (GOLD analysis project Ga0299913, IMG submission 201360) | Soil microbial communities from uranium-contaminated site in the Upper Colorado River Basin, Wyoming, United States - RVT155D38 (version 2) ... | reverse complement strand
CAACGATCGGCCCGCCCTGCGACGTCAGGAGGGCGACCGATACCCCTCCGAGGCCGATGGTGAGAAGGGTCAGCACGAACCGGTTGAGGAGCCGTTCCAGCGTCCGCACCTCATCGGGGAAGGCAAATAGCCGCACCCGGCCGGTGAGATGACCGTTCTCGGCGAGACGCGCAACCCGGTCGAGGTGCCGGGGAGCCCGGCGCAGCAGAGGTCCGAACTCGGCCCATTCCTGCAGTAGGAACTCACCTGCCGACGCCGGCTGCATCCGCTCCTTCATCTCGGCTCCGCCGACGTCGGCGACGACTTCGAAGATCGGGTAGCGGGGCGAGAGAGTCTCGAGGGTGCCTGCCAGGGTGGCGACGGCTCGGAACATCGTGGTCGTCGATGGCGGGAGGCGCATGCCCAGCCCGGCGGTGAGCCGCAACAGATCGGTGAGAGCCTCTGGGCCAGGGAATCCAGGCCCGGTCAGAGAAGTGAGGAACTGGGCGAGGTGTCGTTCGATCTCGTCGGGGTCGTGCTCGGAAGTGATGGCGCCGACCGTCATCAGAGCGTCGTACAACAGCGCCGGCTGTTCCAGCCGCATCGCCAGGAGCACCTCGAACACGGCGGTCCGCTCGTAGGCGTCCAGCCGTCCGGTGATGCCGAAGTCGACGAGGCCGATCGAACCGTCGTCGAGCATCAGGACGTTGCCCGGATGAGGATCTCCATGGAATCGCTTCCCGTTGAGCATGGCGCTGACCTGAGATCGACATAGCGCATCGGCAAGACCTCTGGCGTGATCGGGGTCGACATTGCCCGTGCCCTTCTTGGAGAGCGGGACACCGAACATTCGTTCCATGACCAGCATCCGATCGGTCGTCAACGTCTCGATGATGGCGGGAACGCGGATAAACGGATCGCCGGCGCAGGCGGCACCGATCTCGATGGCGAATCGGGCCTCCACTGCGAAGTGGAGCTCGGCGCGCAGGGCAGCACCGAACTCCGACGCCAGGCTGGTGACGCCATACGCCTTTCCCCAGGCGGTCCGGCGTTCGGCGACGTCGGCCAGCCACCGCACGATCGCCAGGTCGGTGTCCACCTGGTCCTCCAGACCTGGTCGACGCACCTTGACGACCATCTCACGTCCGTCCAGGAGCCGGGCGGCGTGGGCCTGACCGATCGATGCCGAGCCCAGCGGTTCCCAGGTGATGTCGGAGAACACCTCTTCGACGGGTCTCCCCGTTTCTTCGAGAACGATCGCCTCCACTTGCTCCTCGGGTATGGGTGGCACGTCGGCATGGAGCAGGCTCAGCTCCTCGACCGCCTCGAGTGGCAGGAGGTCGGGCCTGGTCACGAGGAGCTGGCCCAGCTTGACGAACATTCCGCCGGCCTCTTCGAGCGACAAGCGGGTGCGCCTGGCTATCTCAGCCGGCGTGCGAGCCGACGCTTCGCCCCTCCCCAGGCCGAGCAATGGAGCGAGTCCATGCCGGGTCGCGATACGGGTCACCTGGAACCCTCGGACCCACATTCGGAACCATCTCTTCAAAGTGCGGAACGGCCGGAAGCGCCGATGCACGTCCCGGGTCGACAACATCAGTTCGAAGAACACCATCACCGCCATCGTCGCCGGGACGGCGAGAACGACCATCAGGAGATAGAACTGGGTTCTGATGGTGTCGAACGCGTCGAAGGTGTCGAGGTCGCGCACCAGAAGGGCCGCCGCACCGATGGACCCCATGAGTAGGCCCAAGAGAGTGGCGAGAATGGTCCGGCGCCAGGTGATCTCTCGTGTCCCGAGAAGCGATCGCGCCAGCCAGGCGAAGACTGCCAGGATTGCGAGGTTGCGGAGGAGGTCAAGCATCAGGCTCCGTCACCTTCCACCTTCCAATCAGTCGAGTCGAGGCCGCGGTGTTGTCAGAATTCCTCACGGTTGAATCGCCAGATGCCCACGAGGGCCAGGATGACGATCTCTATGCCTGCGACGATCATCGGCACCATGCGGTCGAAAGCTGGGGGCTGCTGGACTGCAAATGAGGCGGCGACGTCGCCGAGCAACCAGGGGGTGGCGAGCACGATCGTCTCCGGAAGCATCCCCTTGAAGAACTGACCCATCAGGATCAGGGTGATGCCGATGCCGGCGATGGGTCCTCTGCCGTTGAACATGCAGCCCAACGCCAGGGTGAGAACGACATAGAACAACACATTGAGCGCCGTGACCGCCATGCCCATGGCGAAGGGGCCGTATGCCACGGGTTCGGCCAGGAGAAATTGTGCCGTTACGAGGAACACGGCTGACGGGATGAGGATGGCGGTGATGGCGAAGCCCGTGAAATGGGCGATGAGCTTGCTGGCCACGAAGGCAGTGCGTGATACCGGCTTGGACACGACCCATGCCGCGGTCCCCAGCTCCCGCTCGCCGACGATGGATCCCTGGAGGGTGAGCACGATCGCGATTCCGACGGCGGTGGCTGCGACCAGGACGAAGGTCTGCACCGCTTCGTTGACCAGCGCGTCGGGAGCCATCCCCGAGCTGTCCAACATGATCACGGTGGTGACCCCGTTGAGGATGATCAGCCAGATCAGCGTCTGGATCCACCACAACTTCGTCGTCCACCACTGACCGAATTCCTTGTGCAGGAGATTGCTGAGCCCGACCGACCAGCCACTTCCCCCCGCCGGTACCAACTCGACACTTTCGACCCGTGTGGTGGCTGTCATGTCTCCTGTCCTTCCACCAGATGGAGGAAGACCTCCTCCAGGTTGTGGTGCATGCGACCAAAGTTGGTCACGGTCAGTGCGTCGTCGCGAAGGATCGACCGCAGAAGCAGGGCATCTCCGGCCTCCTGATTCGTGACTGTGACCATCATTCTGTCGCCATTTTCGGTGGTGGCCAGGACGACCTCGCTCACCCAGGGCTGGCCCTCGAGGGTTGTCCTCGCCGTGGTGCCGTCGCCGCGGATGTCGATCTGGTAGCTGCATCCGCCGTCGAGGAGTTGTGATGTGGTGGCGTCCGCCACCTTGCGGCCCTGGTGCAGGATCACCACGTGGTCGCTGACCCGCTGCACGTCGTCGAGTATGTGGGTCGAGTAGAAGATCGTGGTGTGCTCACGCAGACGTTCCATGATCTTGAGCACGTCGCGTCGCCCCAGCGGGTCGAGGGCCGCGGCCGGCTCGTCGAGCACGAGTAGGTCGGGATGGTTGACCTGCGCCTGGGCGATCCCGAGTCGCTGCCTTTCGCCCCCGGATAATCCCTTTGTGGGCCGGTCGGCCTTGTCGGTGAGGCCTACCAGATCGAGCGTCTCCTCGATCCGGTTCTGGATGGCCAACTTGGGCCCACGGAAGAAGAACTTCGCGGTGAACTCCAAGGTCTCCCGCGCCGTCAGGTGCGTATAGAAGCGCGGGTCCTGGGCGAGGTAGCCGACCCGAGACCTGATCGCCGTGCTGTCCTGTACGGCATCTAGACCGAAAACGGTGGCCTGCCCCGACGTGGGACGGCTCAGTCCCAGCAGGAGCTTGATTGCGGTCGTCTTGCCGGCCCCGTTCGGCCCGAGAAACCCAACGATTGAGTGCTGGGGGACACTCAGGTCGAGGCCGGTCAACGCCTCGATAGACCCGAATCTCTTGGACAAACCGGAGGCGTGGATGACGGCGGGACCGCTCATCTCCCGGCTCTGCTGTTCAGCGACGGGGCGCTGCGTCACGACCCCGGTTTCGGTCGATGCGGATTGCATGGGTGCGATTCTCAGCGGTGAGCCGTAATCGCACATCGGGGATCGACCCTGATCTTGCACCCTTATCTGCCTGACGCGGCCTATGGCTGAGGAGTAGCTTTCGTGTGCTCATGGGCCGGGCACGTGACTCCATTCTTGGCCGCCAGTCGGAACTGGAATTGCTTCGGGACGAGCTGAGCGAGGCAAGGGACGGGGGCTCCAGGTTCGTGATCGTCTCCGGTGAAGCCGGCATCGGTAAGACGCGCTTGCTCGACGAGGTGGAGACGATCGCCGACGACGGTGGCTTCCTGACCCTGAGGGGGCGAGGCTCCGAATTCGACACCGAGCGCCCGTTCGGTCTCTACGCCGACGCCCTCGACGCATATCTGGGATCCCTGGATTCACAGGATCTGGAGCGTCTCGAGACCGATCGACTCGGCGCCCTGGCCGGTGTCTTCCCGTCGTTGCAGCTGCTCGACCAGGCCGTCGACTATCCGGCGAGTGTCACCGAGCGATTCCGGGCACATCGCGCCGTACGAGACCTGCTCGAGCGGCTCGCTGCCCGCCGGCCTCTGTTCCTGATTCTCGACGACTTGCATTGGGCCGACGGTGCCTCGCTGGAGTTGACGTCATATCTGTTCCGCAACCCGCCGCAAGGCGAGATTCTCGTGGCGATCGCTTTGCGGTATGGGCAGGGTGGCCCGGCGGCGGCGACGGCCATTGGACCCTTCCACGGAATGCCCAACGCGCTGGCGCTCGACCTCCAGCCGCTCGATGTCGAGAGTGTGACGGAGCTGGTGGCCGATGCCGGGGATGTCGATCTCCAGGAGTTGCTTCGCCTCTCGGGTGGCAACCCCTTCTACGCCCTGCAGCTGGCCCGATCCGGTCTCGACCATGTTCTCGTCGAGGGGGGTGGGCTCGAGGTCCCCCTGCCGGTGGCCACCGCGATCGCGGTCGAACTGGCCGGGCTGACGCCGCTCGCGCGGAGCGTCGCCGAAGCAGCTGCCATCGTTGGCGATCCGTTCGACCTCGACCTGGCGGTGGCCGCGTCTGACCGTCCCGAAGAAGTTGTCCTGGAAGCGATCGATGTTCTGCTGGCCAGGGACCTGGTCAGGGAGACAGAAGTGCCCCGGCGATTCCAGTTCCGCCATCCCATCGTCCATCGCGCGGTGTACGGCGCGTGTTCGCCCAGCGTCAAGGTGTCGTGTCACCGCAGAGTGGTCGCGGCACTGCAGCAGAGAGGAGTTCCCGCCACTGCCCTCGCCACCCATGTCGAGCAGTCCGCTCGCCATGGTGATATGAAAGCCGTGTCCGTCCTGAGCCAGGCGGCTCGAGAGGCGGCAGGAAAGGCGCCGACTAGCGCGGTTCGCTGGCTGACGGCCGCGCTGCGAATTCTCCCCGGCGATGCAGCAACTGACGACCGAGCCGCGATCTTCAACGAGCTCGCTGCCTCCCAGGGTGCCCTGGGTCACTTCTCCGACGCCCACGAGACTCTCGAGGAGTGTCTGGCCATCGACGACCGCGGGGAGGAGGCGGTGGGGACCGTCGTCCGGTGTGCTGAGATGGAGCAGCTCTTGGGCCATCACGCCGAGTCGAGGTCCAGGCTGGAGAAGGCCTACGACAGCCTGGGGGATCGAGTGTCGAGTGCGGCCGTGTCACTCCTCGTCGCCTTGACTGCCGCCAGCCTCTATCTCTCCGACCATGAGCGCATGCTGCAGTGGGGGGAGCGAGCGGTCGACGCTGCCAAATCGTTGGACGACCCTGCCCTCTTCGCCGCCGCCCTGGCTGCGCACACGTTGGGCGCGGCCTTTGCCGGACGAGTGGAGCTCGGCTTCGAACTCCACGACCGGTGTACCTGGCTCATCGATTCGCTCCCCGACGAGGTGATCGTCTCCAGGCTGGATGCACTCAGCAGCCTGGCCGCCGCAGAGACCTATCTCGACCAGAACGTCCGTGGCTGTGACCATGGTGAGCGTGGCCTCCGGCTCGCCCGTGCCCATGGCCAGACCCATTTGCTGCCGATCCTGACGCCCATACTGGGCACGTCGCTGGCTCTCACCGGGCGAATGGAGCGTTCCGCCGAGATTTTGGACGATGCTATCGAAGCCGCTCGTCTGGTCGGTGATGCCCAAGGCCTCTCGATGAATCTGTTCAATCGTGCCCTGGCCGCGACCATGGCGGGAGACCTCGACACCGGGCTGCGAACAGGGGCGGAGAGCGTCGAGCTGGCCGGTTCCATCGACAACGGGGTGATCACGGCGTTCGCCGGAGCGATCCACGCCCAGACCCTTCTCGAGCTCGGAGATGTTGCGGCGGCGCGCGAGCTGTTGCTTAGCAGCGTCGGTGGGGAGGATGTTTCCCTTTTGGCGGGAGGGTGGAGGGCTCATTTCCTCGAAGTGCTCACCCGTTGCCACCTGGCTATGGGTGATCTGGAGGAGGCCCGGCTGACCGTCGAGCGGCTCGAGAGAGAAGCGGATGGGCACGGGCTCATGTTGACCAGATTGATGGCGGATCGGGCCGGGGCCGCGGTCGCCCTCACCGAGGGGGATGCGGATCGGGCGGTGGAGCTGGCTCGATCGGCGGTGGCCGCAGGCGAACAGATCGGAACCAGCGCCCATGTCGCCCCCGCTAGGACTCTGCTCGGTAGGGCTCTCGTCGCGTCCGCCGCCACGGACGAGGCCATAGAGCAGCTCGAGACCGCCGCGGTGGAGTTCGAGGCCCTCGGGGCGGTCCGCTATCGCGACCAGGTTGAATCGGAGCTTCGTCTCTTGGGGCATGCCACCACGCATCGGCGCAGCACCAAGGGACATAGAGGCACCTTCGGCATCGAAAGCCTGACCGGGAGGGAGCTCGAGGTGGCCGAGTTGGTTCTCGACCGGCGAACGAACCGTGAGATCGCCGAGGAATTGTTCCTCAGTACCAAGACGGTGGAGACGCACATGCGTCATATCTTCGAGAAGCTCGGTGTGTCATCGCGGGTGGAAGTGGCCCGAGCCCTCACCCGATCCCGGCTGCCGACTTAGATCCAGCGAAACCCCCATCTCAGGGATTCAGGGTGGCGAATCAGGGTGCCTCCCCGATGTGATCGACGGTGCCACGACACATATTCCCGCTATGCCGTCGTTCATGCTCCATCACCGTCATGCGCCCGAGGAATGCCCATCCGCGTACGCGGTCTGGAAGGGTTTCGAGAGCCCGCTGCGCGGCAATCAGGCCACCTCCACCTGCCGGTTCGGTGGCCACGAGATCTGGTGGGAAGTCGATGCTGCCGACGAGACCAACGCCTTGGGCCTTCTCCCCGGCTACGTGGGGGATCGGACGATCGCAATCCGCATCAACCGGGAGGACATCCCATGAGTGCCGAACCAACCCAAATCGCCGTGACGGAGGCCAAGGGTTCCACGACCCGACTCTGGCGAAGCTCCAGGTCACTGTTCCGACGATGGCCGATCACGACCTTCTATGTGCTGACACTGATCGTTTCCTGGCCTTTCGGACTGCTTCCCCCGGGACCCTCGATCGCTGCCATCGCCGCGGCAGCGCTCATCGACGGACGGTCCGGCGTTGTCCAGCTGCTCCGCATGGTCCTGGTGTGGCGGGTGGGGTTCCATTGGTACCTGATAGCTGTGTTCGGTCCACTGGCTCTCTTCGCCCTCGCTGCGTGGCTCAACGTCCTCTTCGGCGCAACGGCTGCTGGGTCTCTGTATCTCGACTGGTCCGAATTCGGGCTTCTGCTATTGAGCCAGATGGTCGGCGTGCTGACCGGCGCCTGGGAGGAGCTTGGGTGGCGGGGATACGCACTGCCGCGAATGTTGCGACGGCTCTCACCCCTGGTAGCGAGTCTCGGCCTTGGTGTCCTCTGGGCAGTCTGGCACCTGCCATTGTTCTTGTCCGGGGACCTTCCATGGGCAGACGCGGCGTTCATCGTGGTTGCCTCGGTCCTGTTCACCGCCGTCTTCGTTCGGACCAGTCAGAGCGTCCTCATCGCGTTCTTGATGCACGCAGCAATGAATGCTGCGGGCGGAGTCACGGTGCTGCTCTTCCAAGGGGGAGATCGGACCCAGATGTACTGGACCGCCACTGCCGTGGCCGTCGCCGTGGCAGGAGTGGTCGTCGGGCTGCGGGCCAAATGGTGGCTGAAGCCGGCCACAAGACCAACTGAGTCAGTCCCGGCCGACCTCGGAGCGTCGGCCTGACATGGAAGAGGAGGAGAAATGACCTCGATCACACCAACCCCAAACCTCGAATCCAAACCGCCGGCAGCGGCTCCAAGGCCCAACCGGGCCTGGATATGGGTCCTGCTCGCGTTGGTGGTCGTCGGGGGAGCAGTGGCACTGGCCGTCTGGTTGCTCCCCACGAGCACCGCAACCCAGAACGAGACCTTCGACGGTGAAGTCGATCAGCTGGTGATCGATGTGACCGGTGGTGTCGACCTGGTTGCCGGTGATCAGACTGAGGTGACGATCACGAAGGAATGGCTGTTCGCAGGAGAACCCACCGTCGACGTGGTGTATGAGAACGGAGTGGCCCGCGTCGAGGGGGAGTGCTCCTGGTTCCAGATCAACTGCACGACCAGCGTGAGTGGGACAGTGGCCTCAGATACCGTGGTGGAGGTGCGCACGTCCGCAGGGTCTATCGATGTGAGCGGGACGACCGGCGGCGTCGACCTGGAGACCTCGGCAGGTTCGGTCAATGCCGACGACATCACCGGCCCGGCGCGTCTGGTGACCTCGGCAGGCAACATCACGGGAATGTTGGCCGATGGCGACGTCGAGGCCGAGACATCGGCGGGTCGCATCGAACTGACGGTCCTCGGTGAGTTCGATTCGTTATCGGCCAGCACCAGCGCCGGGAGCGTCGAACTCACCGTCCCCGACGACGTGTACGACGTCGACGCTGACACCTCGGTCGGCTCCGTGAACATCAATGTGAGGACCGACCCGACGTCCGGCAGGCACATCTTCGCCGAGACGAGTGCCGGCTCGATCACGATCGGTATCGCTCCCTGAGTCATGACGTCTGAATCGAGGAGTCAGGCGAACGGATGGACCTTTCGGGTCGAAGACCTGGTCAAAGTGTTCGACGAGGGCGCCCTACCGGCCAACGACGGGCTCACCTTCGAGGTGAGCCCGGGGGAGGTCTACGGGCTCCTAGGACCTAACGGAGCCGGGAAGTCGACACTTGTGAAACAGGTCATGGGTCTGCTCAAGCCGACCAGTGGGAGCATCCAGCTCGGTGACTACGACCTGGTAGCCGACCCCGCCGCGGCGCGACAGCTCTGCTGCTACTTGCCGCAGGCTCAGATGCCCATCGACTCGTTCAAGGCGCGGGAGGCGGTCGAGATCGCCGGTCTGATACGTGGCGCCTCCTCCGGTGAGGCCCGGCTGCGAACGGATCGTCTGATGTCCGCACTCGGCATAGAGGAGTGGGCCGAGACGATCGGAGCCAAGCTGTCGGGTGGGGTTCGTCGTCTCGTGGGGTTTGCCATGGCCACCGTGGTCCCCGGGCCGATCGTCTTTCTCGACGAGCCGACCAACGACGTCGACCCGATGCGGCGACGGCTTCTCTGGGAGCGAATCCGTACCGTCGCCGGCGAAGGATCCGCAGTGTTCCTCGTGACCCACAACGTCCTCGAAGCCGAGAAGTCGGTGGACCGGCTCGCCATTATCAATGAAGGCCGACTCGTCGCCCATGGGACGCCGTCGTCGTTGAAGTCGGAGGACAGAGGTTGCATGAGAATGCTGGTGATGCTCGCCCCGGGCGCCCCCGATCCAGTTGAACCCGGGTTCGTCGTGAGCAGCACCAGAGTGAGCCACAACCTGGCGACTGTCATCGCCGAGCCGGACGTGGGAAAAGCGATCGAGTGGGCTCAGGGTCTGATCGCCACTGATCAGGCGGAAGAGTATGCGTTGGGAGCAACCTCTCTCGAGGACGTGTACATCCGCCTCACCGGCGAAGTCAGCACAATCGGCCATGACCGATGACGGCGCCTTCGCCCTGGATCTCCCGGCGAAGAGGTCCGGCCCCGCCAGTTGGCTGAGCAGCTACGCCGCCATGCTCCGCTGGGAGACTCGGGGGGCGCGGCTTCTGTTCCCGCTGATCGTCGTGGTGCAGATCCTGGCCGGTGCTGGGTTCGTACTCGGCTTCGGCCTGCTCATCCCCGACATCGACGCGGACATGGCCCTGTATCTGTCGACCGGGGCGGTGGTGATGTCCCTCATCCTCATCGGGTTGGTGCTGACGCCACAGGTGATCGCCCAGCAGAGGATGGAAGGCTCTTACGAGTTCCTCTGGTCCCTGCCCGTTCCCCGGAGCGCAGCGACGATGGCCTCGGTCACGCTCGCCGCCCTAGCGGCGATCCCCGGTGTGGCGGCAGCGATGCTCGTTGCGGTATCGCGTTACGACATCTCATTCGTGGTGTCGCCGGCGGTTGTGCCGGCGTGTCTCCTCACCCTCCTCTGCGGCTGTCTCGTGGGCACGGCCGTCGCACACGGCGTCGAGGAGCCACAGGTGACTCTTCTCTTCACACAGTTGGCTATCTTTTTCATCATCGGGTTCTCGCCTGTGAGCTTCCCTATCGACCGGCTACCACTCTGGCTGGCCATGGTCCATGAGTTCCTGCCCTTTCACCACATGGCTGTCGTCATTCGCTCGACGCTCACCACCGGTCTCGTGACCGTCGAACCCTTCGACTGGATGGTGGTCGCAGTCTGGACCGCCCTGACCGGTGTGATCACCGCCCTCGTCCTGGTGCGCCGAAAATGACTGCGATCTCGGAGCATCTCCAAGTGCGCCGCGGCGTTGGGTTCTGGGTCGTTGGCTTTCGATCGATGCTGCGATTCCACGCGAAGAGCTTGCGCAACTACCTCACAATTGGCTTGGTGGTGCAGGTGCTGATGGGGGCGGGGATGGCCCTGATGTACGGGTACTACTTCGGCGATCTCACACTCGTGCAGCAAACCTTCATCGTCACCGGCATCCCGGCCCTGGCGATGGTGCCGGTGGGGTTCGCCATGGTTCCCGCCTCGGTCATGGACCACAAGATCCGTAACACCTACGACTACGTCTGGTCGCTACCGGTGCCACGGGCAGCGTCAGCCGCGGCAACCTTCACCATCTTCACGGCTCTGGCCATCCCGGGGACCGCCGCCGCGATCCTGATAGCGACCCTGATCTACGACATCGACCTCCAGTTGTCGTGGCTTGTGATTCCCGCGATCTTGCTCACTTCGGCAATGGCGACCTCGGTCGGGTATTCCCTTGGTCATGTGATACCTGAGCCCCGGGTAACGAACCTGATCACCAACATGGTGATCTTCCTCGTGCTTCTGTTCAGCCCGATAGTCGTCCCAATCCAGCAGTTTCCGGAGTGGTGGGCATCGGTGCAAAGGGTCCTTCCGTTCTGGCACATGTCGGTGGTCATCCGCGATGGGCTCACTGACGGGCTTGTCACCGACGTGGCCGCCTCCTATCTCGTGCTGACTCTGTGGACGGTTCTCGCCTGGCTTGCCGCCGGCTGGGTCGTCGCCAAACGGCGCTGAGTAGTGCCACTCTCAAACGCCTCGCATCGAATGAGCCGACGGTGACTCCGAGCAACGTCTCGAGCGGTGGTTTCAGGTTGATAGATCGGTATGAACTCGGCTCCGGCTGGTGTCGGTTGCGCCGCCGCCCCGACCTCGACGATGCACGGGAGACATAGCGTCCTTGGAGTCCTCAGCGTTCGAAGCCGATCCGATCGTGACCCCCCTTCCCAAGGTCTTCGCGCGTCCCGTGTCGCGGCCGGGAGTGCTCACCGGGTTGCTCATGTTCGTGACGTCTCTGTCTCCGTCGCTGCTGCCGAGGCTCTCGGTGACTCAAGGAGTCGTGTCCGGGATCTCGTTCATGGTCGGCTACGGATTGGGCGTTGCCTGGCAGTGGACCTGGAACTTCCTCGAAGTGCCCTCGCCCGAGGGGCGGTTGTGGCTCGTGGTTCGTCGAATCTGGCTCGTTGCTCTCGGCCTGGCCGCGGTGACCGGCATGTGGGAGTTCGTCGGCTGGCAGAACGACGTGCGGGACTCGTTCGGGATGGAGCGCATAGGTCCGACCATCTGGCTGATCGTGCTGCCGGTCGGATTCTTGTTCTCGGTATTCATCCTGATCGTCGCTCGCTTGATTCTGAAGCTTCTCCACTTTCTGATTCGGTGGCTGGGCAAAGTCTTCCCCGTACGTCTGGCCGTACTCCTGGGTAGCGCCGGGTTGGCTTTGATCCTCTGGGGCCTGTGGAGTGGGTTGGCAGTCAACACCTTCTTCGCCTTGACCAATCAGATACTCGCCCCACGGGACACGATCACGAGAGAGGGGATTGTCCGACCCGCGTCAGTACTCCGTTCGGGCGGCCCCGGGTCCCTTGTCGCGTGGGAGACCCTTGGAGAGAGGGGTCGCAGCTTTGTTGCCACCGGTCCGATGGCCGACGACCTAGATGTCCTGCATGGCGACGGGGCGATGGACCCCATCCGGGCCTATGTGGGTCTCAGGTCGGCGGACACGACAGTTGACCGTGCCCAACTCCTGCTCGACGAGCTGATCCGGATGGGCGCATTCAATCGGCAGGTCTTGATCGTCGCCACGACCACCGGAACCGGCTTCCTCGAGCCCAATGCGATCAGCGCTCTCGAGTATCTCTACAACGGCGACGTCGCGGTTGCCGGTGCCCAGTATTCGTATCTCCCGAGTTGGATCTCGCTCCTCGCAGATCAGGATGAGGTCAAAGAGACTGCTCAGATTGTCTTCCGGACGATTCACGAGTACTGGTCGACTCTTCCGGAGGACGAGCGACCTGAGATCTATCTCTACGGGCTCTCGCTCGGCTCCTATGGGGTGGAGTCGATCCTGACCTCGATCAACATCATCAACGAGCCGATCGACGGTGCGCTCATGGTTGGTCCGCCGTTCGTCAACGAGTTGTGGAACGAATTGGTCGCTGGTCGTGACTCCGGGACCTCCCCTGCCACGCCGATCTACGAGAACGGGCGCACGGTGCGCTTCATGAACGAGGAGAACGCAATCGACCGCCCGAGCGCCCAGTGGGGCGACACCAGGGTCGTCTACCTGCAACACGCGTCCGACCCCGTGGTGTTCTTCTCACCGTCGCTGTTCTGGAGAGAGCCCGATTGGCTGCTCGACGGGCAGCGAGGTGTGGAGATCAGCGATGAGTTCCAGTACACCCGACTCATAACCGGATGGCAGGTGATGATGGATCTGCCCTCAGCCG
>Ga0299913_10003444_pt1 | contig 12941 bp, 10 predicted proteins | sample RVTome_9_FD_201360 | JGI IMG/M metagenome (GOLD analysis project Ga0299913, IMG submission 201360) | Soil microbial communities from uranium-contaminated site in the Upper Colorado River Basin, Wyoming, United States - RVT155D38 (version 2) ... | reverse complement strand
GCGCAACGCCTTGCGCGCCAGGAAGAAGGCACGGCCGCCGTCGAGTTCGGCTTGATTGCGATGCCGTTTCTGGCGCTCGTCTTCGCGATCATCGAGACCGCGCTGGTCTTTTTCGCCAACCAGGTGCTTGAGACGGCCGTCTCGGATTCTTCGCGCCTGATCATGACCGGACAGGCGCAGGAACAAGGACTGAACAAAGACACGTTCAAGGACCAAGTCTGCGCCAAGATCTTCGGCCTTGTTGATTGCGGCGGCGTCCATGTCGACGTGCAGACCGTCACCTCGTTCAACAGCGTGTCTCTCGACAAGCCGCTGGACAGCGACGGCAAGCTCGACACCAGCGATTTCAAGTACCAGCCGGGTGAACCCGGCGATATCGTCGTCGCGCGTCTTGTCTATCAGTGGCCGACCTATGTCTCCATGCTCGGTCTTTCCAACATGGCAGGCAACAATCGCCTGATGATGGCAACGGCCGTGTTTCGCAATGAGCCCTTCAAATGATGCCGATCGCCTCACTCTTCTCCTTTTTTTCGCTGCTTCGTCAGCGTGTTTCCAGTTGCGCGCGCGATGAGCGCGGCATCTCGGCTGTTGAATTCGCCTTGCTGTTGCCTCTGATGGTGATGCTCTATCTCGGCGGCGTCGAGGTTTCGCAAGGGCTCACGATCGACCGCAAGGTAACGCTGGTGGCGCGCACGGTTGCCGACCTTGCGGCGCAGGCGCAGAAGATCACCAACAGCCAAATGGACAACATCCTCGATGCGTCGACAGCGGTGATGTTGCCGTATTCGATCGGCGAAGCGAAGGTCGTGGTGTCGCAGGTCTCGATCGATGCGGACGGTGTTGCGAAGATCGATTGGAGCGACGCCAAGAACGGCACCGCGCGAACTCCGGGCCAGACCGTGACGCTCCCGGCGGCGCTCAATATCCCGAGCTCGTCGCTGATCTGGAGTGAGGTGTCCTACGACTACAAGCCGGTCATCGGCTACGTAATCACCGGGACGATGAAGCTGACCGACCAGATCTACATGCGGCCACGCTTGTCGGACAAGGTGGAGCGCACGTAGTAGCGCTGACGCCGGCGCGTCACGGTATCGGCAGCGCCGTCGTCGACTTGATCTTCTCCATCGCGAACCGTGACGTCACGTTCTTGAGCGGGATCGCCGCGATCAGCCGCTTGTAGAACGCATCGTAGGCCGCCATGTCGGGCACCACCACGCGCAGCAGATAGTCGACGTCGCCAGCCATCCGGAAGAAGTCCAGCACCTCCGGCATCGCGCTCACCGTCTGTGCGAATCGCTCCAGCCATTCCTGAGAGTGGTCGCCCGTCTCGATCGACACGACGACGTTGATCCCAAGCCCGATCTTGCTCTGGTCCACCAGCGCGACGCGCTTGGTGATGACGCCTTCGGCTTCCAGCTTCTGGATGCGCTTCCAGCAGGGCGTGGACGACAGCCCCACCCGCTGGCCGATTTCCGCGACGGACAGCGATGCATCCTGCTGCAGGACGTTGAGGATCTTGCGGTCGATGGCATCCATGCTACGGCCTCGCGGGCAGACGGAACAAATTGGCCGTCCGTATTAGACATATAGAATTATTTTTCTTTTTAGTCGGACATCTGTCCATACAGAGAAAAATATTCTATTTCAAGGGCAATCTGAGGCTCTCAAGGACGTTTCGACAGATGGTGAAGGCGCTTTCGCTGTTCCGATCCGTCGGCCTGGCCGCCGCGGCTCTGCTCATGGTCCTGGCTAACCCCTCCGCGCCGGCTGCAGGCGAAGGCACGCAGCCCTTGGTCTCCGCCGACTGGCTGAAGCAGAAGCTCGGCGAGTCGAATCTGTTCGTGCTCGACATCCGCTCGGCCATCGACGGCGGCGGCGCCGAGGCCTACGCCAAGGGGCACATCCCGGGCGCCGTGCATTCGGATTACGACAAGGCAGGCTGGCGGGTGACGCGCGACGGCGTCGCCTTCATGCTGCCGACGCTCGCGCAGCTCGAGAAGCTGATCGGCGAGCTCGGCATCGAAGAGGACAAGCATGTCGTTGTCGTACCGGCGGGCGTGCATCAGACCGACTTCGGTTCGGCGGCACGCGTTTATTGGACGCTGCGGGTCGCCGGCCTCAAGCGCGTTTCCATTCTCGACGGCGGCTACGCGGCGTGGAAAGCCGCGGGCAACCCAGTCGAGACCAAGCCCAATCCTCCGCAGCCGACGATCTTCACCGCAGAGCTCAACAAAGGCATGGTCGTTGCCTTGGCCGAGGTCGAAAAGGTCAGCCGTTCAGGCGGCGCGACGCTGGTCGACGCGCGCTCGCCGGCGTTCTTCGCCGGCAAGGAGAAGGGTCAGGCCGCCGCCTACGGCCACATTCCCGGCGCGATCAATGTCGACAGCGCGGTGTTCTACGACGATGCCGCCAATCGCCTGAAGCCGAAGGCCGAGCTTGCCAAGCTTGCCGCCGCGATCCCCGCCGGCGACGTCGTCGGCTACTGCAACACCGGCCATTGGGCCGCCACCAACTGGTTCGTGCTGCACGAACTGCTCGGCCGCAAGAATGTCCGCCTCTACGACGGATCGATGGTCGAATGGGCTGCCAACGTCAGCCGCCAGGTTGCCTCATCTCGCACCAAGTGGGATGACTTGAAGCAGGCGCTCGGTTTGCGCTTCTAGTCGACCCCTAAGTTTGAACCTTCGATGACTGACATCACGCTCGGCAATGCCGGCGCGGCGCCTGCCGCGCCACGATTCGACTGGCCGTTCCTCGCCGGCGCCGTTGCCGCGGTCGCGCTGTTGACCGCATTGGTAATGCTGGACGGCCAGCCGGCCTCCGCGGCGCTGCTGCTGTTCGGCTTCGGCCTTGGCGTCGTGTTCCTCAAGGCCGAGTTCAGCTTCACCGCGGCGTGGCGGCGCTTCCTGGTGCGCGGCGATGCCGGCGGCCTTCTGGCAGGGCTGCTGGTGGTGGCGGTCGCCGCCGTGGTGATCGTTCCGATGGCGGCGCTGCTGCCGGGCTACGGCGGCGCCATTGCGCCGCTTGGGCCGTCGCTGGTGATCGGCGCCGCCGTGTTCGGCGTCGGCATGCAACTCGCCAACGGCTGCGGCTCCGGCACGCTCTACACCGCCGGCGGCGGCTCGGGGCGGATGCTCATCACGCTCGCGTTCTTCATCGCCGGCAGCGTGGTCGGCAGCCTGCATCTGCCCGCCATGATGGCGCTGGGCGGCATCGATCCGGTTCTTGCGGCCGACTATTTCGGCCCGTGGGGCGGGCTCGCGGCAACGCTGGCGAGCCTCGCTGTTGCGGCCGCGGTCATCGTCGCGATTGCGCGGCGCAGGGGCGCATCGTTCGAGCCGCGGCGCGTCCTGGTAATCGGCGGCGTTCTGATCGGCCTGTTGTCGATCGCGGTGTTCCTGGCCGGCGGACATCCGTGGAGTGTCACCTTCGGCTTCACGGTCTGGGGGGCGAAGATCGCCTCGGCGCTCGGCTTCGATTTCTCGCATGCCGAATTCTGGCAATGGCCCGGGCCGAAGCGCGCATTGAGCGATTCGATTCTGTCCGACACCTCGAGCCTCACCGACCTCGGCATGATCTTCGGCGCGATGGCTGCTGCCGCCGCAACACGGCCGTTCGCGCGCAATGCCTGGCCGGCCGTGAAGTCGCTGCTTGCCGCCGCCATCGGCGGATTGCTGATGGGCTGGGGCGCGCGCATCGGCTTCGGCTGCAATATCGGCGCCTTCGTCGGTGGTGTCGCCTCCGGCTCGCTGCATGGCTGGATCTGGCTCGCCGCGGCGTTCGCAGGCAGCTATGTCGGCATTGCCTTGCGGCCGTGGTTCGGCTTGTCGAAGGACTAGCGCATGATCCCGAAAAGTGGAAACCGGTTTTCGGATAAGATCATGCGCCAGCAAGAAGCCTAACCATGCGCGCCGTCTACGCCATCGCATTCGTCGTCGGCTTTGTCGCGCTGGTCACCGACCATCTCGCCAGCCCGTCGAGCGGACGCGCGAAGTCGCCGGAGGATTTCCCCGGCGCGTGCGCGCCGTGCGGGGCGCCATGCCCTTCGGCGCAGAGAAAATAATTCAGCGCTTCCTGATGCGGTCGAAGGCGGCGAGCGCCCGCTTGCGCGCCTCGCCATGGTCGACGATCGGCGGAGGATAGCCGTTGCGGCCGCCGTGTCCCGGCTTGTGGATCTGGGCGCGCGGCACGTCGGCAAGCTCAGGCACGAAGCGGCGCACATAAGCGCCCCCGGGATCGAATTTCTCGCCCTGCAGCACCGGATTGAAGATGCGGAAGTAGGGCGCCGCGTCCATGCCGCTGCCGGCGACCCATTGCCAGTTGGCGGGATTGCTCGCCGGATCGGCATCGACCAGCGTGTCCCAGAACCAGGCTTCGCCTTCGCGCCAGTCGATCAGCAGGTGCTTGCTGAGGAATGACGCGACCACCATGCGCAGCCGGTTCGGCATCGTGCCGGTCTGCCACAGGTCGCGCATGGCGGCATCGACGATGGGATAGCCGGTGCGCCCGCGCTGCCAGGCGCGAAGGGCGGCCTCGTCCTTGCGCCAGGGGAATCTGTCGAAGTTGGCTTGCAGATTGCGCGCCGCGAGGTCGGGATTGTGGTGCAGCAGTCGGTAGCCGAACTCGCGCCAGCCGAGTTCGGCTAGGAATTTGTCGACGTCCTGCGATAAGCCTTGACCGCGGTCGCGCGCATGTTGCGCGGCGTGCCAGACCTGCGCGGCGCTGATCTCGCCAAAACGAAGATGCGGCGACAGCTGTGAGGTGGTCACGCTGTCGACGCGGTCGCGTTGCGTGGCGTAGCCCTTCAACGTCTCGTCGAGAAAGGTCGCAAGCCGCTCTTGTGCTGCCCTCTCGCCGGCGGTCCAGGTTTCGCGCAATCCGCCGGCCCAGTCCGGCTTGGTCGGCTCGAGCGCCCAGTCCGCGAGTGTGTCGCTCGCGATCTTCACGGGCGGCCCAAGCTTGCTCGGCGCACGCAGCGGCTCGCGCGGGAGCGTGGACGCCAGCATGCGTCGCCAGAACGCCGTGAACACGCGCGGCATTTGCGCATCGGCCTGAGGCTCGAACAGCAGGTTCGCGGGGAAAGTCTCGACGGTTACACCGGCGCGGCGCAGGGCCGCTTCGGTTTCGGCGTCGGCTGCTGCGCCCGCGATGCGGCGGTCCCAATAAACGGTGCTTGCGCTGGTGTCAGAAGCGATTTGCGGCAGGACTTCAGCAGCGCGGCCCCGGCGCAGCAGGAGACGCTGGCCCAGCGCTTCGAGGCTTGCCGCGAGCGCGCGCAGCGACTGCGCCAGCCACCAGCGGGCCGCGCCGCCGAGCGGGCGCAAGCCTTCGCTTTCCCCGTCCAGCAGATAGAGGCAGACCAGCGGCCGCCCGGCCGCCGCGGCCGCATGCAGCGCCGGATGATCCGACAGACGCAGATCGTCGCGGAACCAAACGACAACGGGTTGCGTCAAACGCTATGCCCGCTGACGGATGTGGTCCGGGGTCGGCGGCGGGCCCCAGATGCCGACGCCGTCTTCCTTGGTGTTCCAGACCCGGGGACGTTGCGGGTGGTTGCGGTGCCAGGGGCGCGGCTCGAAGTAGCCGAGGTCCTCGTTCATCTGGTCGATCTCGCCGAACAACTCGACGATCTGGTCGTCGGGGTTGCGGTGATAGGCGAAGATGTTGTGCCCGGCGGTATGCCGGCCCGGCCCCCAGGTGAGCGGAATGCGTTTCTTGCCCAGCAGGTCCAGCGCCTGCTGCATGTGTGCCCAGTCCTTCACTTCGAAGGCAATGTGATGCATCTGCTGACGTTTGCCGGTGAGGAAGTTCACCGTGTGATGGTCAGGCCCGCAGCGCAGGAACACGAACCAGTCCTCGATCCAGTCGGACACGCGGAAGCCGAGCATCTTGCAGTAGAAGTCGGCGAGTTTCTTCGGATCGTCGGTGACGACCTGGGCGATATGACCGAGCTTGAGCACACCGGCGCCACGCGCTTCCTGATCGAGCCCGAGCGGCGTCCATTCATGAAACAGATCGATGGCGACGCCGTTAGGATCTTTGAAGCTCAAGAGATTGCGCACGCCGGGGTTCGGATCGTTGCGCCGCTCGCTGTTGATGCCTTCGCTCGAAAGGAATTTTTCCGCTGTGGCAAAGTCGGTGTCGACCGCGACCTCGAATGACATCCGTGCCAGGCGCGGCGTCGCGGCGCGCTCGAGCTGCACCGACAAGGGCCCAAGCTTGCTGGCGAGATAGGCGCGATCCTTCTGACGTTCGGCTAGGACCAGACCGACAATGCCGGTGAAGTAGTCGATCTGCCGGTCGATGTCGGGCGTCTCAAGAGTGGCGTGACCGATGCGGCGGGCTTTGATCATGTGACGGTCTCTTGTGGCGAGCACGGATCCGTATGTCGTCCTACTCCCGCTGACGGATGAAATCCGGTGTCGGCGGCGGACCCCAGATGAAGCCGCCCTCCGCGCGGGTCCAGACCTTCGGCCGTTGCGGATGATCGCGATGCCACGGCTTCGGGTCGAAGTAGCCGAGGCTCTCGTCCTTCATCTCATCCAGTTCGCCGAACAGTTCCACGATCTGGTCGTCCGGGTTCCGGTGATAGGTGAAGAGATTGTGCCCGGCGGTGTGCCGGCCCGGACCCCAGATGATCGGGATGCGCTTCTTGCCGAGCAGTTCGCACGCCTGCTGCATGTGCGACCAGTCCTTCAGCTCGAAGGCCATGTGGTGCATCTTCTTCGTCTTGCCGGTGACGAAGTTGACCGTGTGATGGTCGGGCCCGCAGCGCAGGAAGACGAAATAGTCCTCGATCCAATCGGAAACGCGAAAGCCGAGGATCCTGCTGTAGAAGTCGCCGACCTTCTTCGGGTCGTCAACCACGTGCGCGACGTGGCCGAGCTTGAGCACGCCGATGCCGCGCGCGTCCTGATCGAGACCGAGCGGCGTCCATTCCGGAAACAGGTCGATCGCGATGCCGTTCGGGTCGGTGAAGCTGAGCATGGTGCGCACGCCCGGATTCGGGTCGTTGCGCCGCTCGGCCTTGATGCCTTCGCCGGCGAGGAACTTTTCCGCCGCCGCGAAATCAGTATCGGCTGGCACCTCGAAGGACAGGCGGGCACAGCGCGCAACGTCGCCGCGTTCGATCTGGACGGTCAGCGGACCGACCTTGCTGGCGAGATAGACGCGGTCCTTCTCGCGCGCGGCCTCCACCAGGCCGACGATGCTGAGGAAGTAATCGACCTGGCGGCCGATATCCGGCGTCTCAAGGGTGATGTGACCGATACGGCGTGCTTGGATCATGGTGTCGCTCAATGCGCCTTGTCGCTGGTGAAGCGGGTGTCTTCCGCCATTCGCTGCCGGATGTAGTCCGGTGTCGGCGGCGGGCCCCAGATCACACCGCCTTCCTTGCCGCTCCATACCTTCGGCCGCTGCGGATGATCGCGATGCCACGGCTTCGGCTCGAAGTAGCCGAGGCTCTCGTCTTTCATCACGTCGAGCTCGCCGAACAGCTCGACGATCTGGTCGTCCGGGTTGCGGTGGTAGGTGAACAGATTGTGCCCGGCGGTGTGCCGGCCCGGACCCCAGATGATAGGCATCCGCTTCTTGCCGAGCAGTTCGCACGCCTGCTGCATGTGCGACCAATCCTTCAGCTCGAAGGCCATGTGATGCATCTTCGCCTGCTTGCCGACCACGAAATTTACTGTGTGATGGTCCGGGCCGCAGCGCAGGAACACGAACCAGTCTTCGATCCAGTCGGAAACGCGGAAACCGAGAATGCGGCAATAGAACTCCATGAACTTGCGCGGGTCGTCGACCACCTGCGCTACGTGGCCGAGCTTGAGCACGCCAATGCCGCGCGCTTCCTGGTCGAGTCCGAGCGGCGTCCACTCCGGAAACAGATCGATGGCGACGCCGTTCGGGTCGTTGAAGCTGAGCATCGTGCGCACGCCGGGGTTCGGATCGTTGCGCCGCTCGGCCTTGATGCCTTCGCCGGCCAGGAACTTCTCCGCCGCGGCAAAGTCGGTGTCGGGCGGCACCTCGAAGGATAGCCGGGCACAGCGTGCAACGTCGCCGCGTTCGATCTGGACGGTCAGCGGGCCGACCTTGCTGGCGAGATAGACGCGGTCTTTCTCGCGCGCGGCTTCCACCAGGCCGACGATGCTCAGGAAGTAATCGGTCTGCCGGTCGATATCCGGACTTTCCAGCGTGATGTGACCGATGCGGCGAACCTGAATCCTTTTTGTCCTCCCAAAGCCAACAGCCAGCCATCCGCCAGCACTGAGTGCTGGATGACATCAACCAACGTTAGAGCCACCATATCATTGCGTTGGATCAAGGACGACCTTCCCGATGATGTTCCGCTCTGCGACGATTGCATGGGCCTCGGCGGCCTTGGAGAGCGGCAGGACGGTTTCGATCAGGGCCTTGAACTTACCCTCGGCGGCGGCCTTCAGCGCCATGTCCATGTCCTCCGGCGTCTCGCCGGTCGCCCCCATGACGGTGATCTGGTTGAGGTAGAGCCGGTTGACGTCGAGGGGCACCACCCCGCCGCCATGTCCTCCCGCGGTAATGAGTCGCCCATAGCGCCCGATGGTGGCGAACGCCTTGGGAAACAGCTCCGGGTCGCCGATGTTCTCGAACACCACATTGACCCCGCGCCCCTCGGTGATGCGCATCACCTCGGCGGTGAGGTCCTGGGTGCGGTAGTTCACGCCCGCATCGGCGCCGAGATCGACCGCCGCCTGGACGCGGGAATCGGCGCCCGCCGCGCCGATGACGTTGGCGCCGAGATATTTCGCGACCTGCACGCCGGCGCTGCCGAGACCGCCGGCGGCCCCCATCACCAGGACCCATTCCCCGGCGGCGAGCTTGGCGAGGTCGCGCAGGAGGTGGAACGCGATCGGCGCGTGGCGCCCCACCACGGTCGCGGTGGCGAAGTCCACCCCATCCGGGAGCAGGCGCGTGACGCGCGCCGGCACTTTGACGTATTGGGCATAGCCGCCCCAGACGTTGACGCCGAGCAACTTCGGCCCCTCGGTCGGCGTCGGCTCGCCGACGCGGATCATGCAGGTGACGCGGTCGCCGACCTTGCGCTCGGTCACGCCCTCGCCAACCTTGGCGATGACGCCTGAAGGATCGACGCCGAGGATGTGCGGCAGCGCCGGGCGCCGGGCGTATTTTCCGGAGCGCAAGACCAGGTCGAGGGTGCGGTTGACCGACACCGCGTGCACTTCGATCAGCACCTCGCCCGGCCCGGGCTCGGGCGTCGCTATTTCTTCAAGCTGCATCACGGACGGTCCGCCGAACTCGCGGATGACGATGGCCTTCACGGCGCTGTTCCTCCCACTAAGACATGATCGTTATTCGGCCGGGTTCGCGGAGGATACCCGCTTGGCGGGCGAGGGGGCAGGCGGTGTAGCGCCGCGCAGCGGCCGCTCCTCCATCATCACAAAGGCGAAGATGCCGATGGCGAGCGTCACCGCCGCAGAGATGAACACCCAACTGAACACCGGCGACAGGTCGATGCCGAGCCGCGTCAGCATGGCGGCGAAGTCACCGGTGCCCGAGCCGCGCTGGGGCGCGGAGCCGAATCCCGCGAGCACGATTGCGCCCATGGTCGCCACCAGCAGCGCCGCGCCGAGCGCGCGGAAGAAGTTCATGGCCCCCATCGCAACCCCGACCTGGTCCCTCGCCACCGCATTCTGCACCGAGACGGTGCCCACCGGATAGCAACTGCCGATGGCGATGCCCACCACCGCCAACAAGAAGACGACCCAGGCCACCGGCATTTTCGGATTCCAGGCGATCGCCAGCAGAGCGGCGATGCCGAAGGTCAGCATCACCATCGGCACCCATTTGTAGTGCGTGCGGTACATCATGATGCGCCCGGCGAAGATCGAGCCGGGCGTCGTCATGACCACGATGGTGATCAGGGCCAGGCCGGAATCGCTCGCCGAGAGGTGGTGCACCACCTCGTAGTAGAGCGGCACGTAGATCGTGAGCGCAATCGAGGTGCCCATGGCGCAGGTGGTGGCGAGGATTCCCCAGCGCACCACCGGATTGGCGAGCACCGGGATCGGCAGGAACGGCTCGGGCGTCCGGACCATGCGCCACACAAACAGCACCCACAGCACCGCGGCGCCCATGAACAGCGCCCCGATCATCCACGACAGCCACGGATAGCGCGCCCCGCCCCAGGTGAGCGCCAGCAGCATCGGAATAGAGGCCGCGATCATCAGGGTGGCGCCAAAGATATCGAGCTTGTGCTTGCGCTCGTGACGCGGCAGCCGCTTGAGCTGCACATGGGCGAGCCAGGCCGCGATCAGGCCGAGCGGAACGTTGAACCAGAAGATCAGCGACCAATGGAAATACTCGGAGAACACGCCGCCCAGCACCGGGCCGCCGACGCCGGCCGAAACCCAGACGATGCCCGTGTAGGCCTGGTAGCGGCCGCGCTCCCGCGGGGCGACGATATCGGCGATCACGCTCTGCGCCACCGGGAAGATCGCCCCGCCGCCCGCGCCTTGCAGGGCGCGGCCGAGGATCAGGCTCAGCATATTGGGCGCGACTGCGCAGGCTACCGATCCCACGGTGAAAATGCCGATGGCGATCAGCATCATCGTGCGGCGGCCATGGATGTCCGAGAGCTTGCCGTAGAGCGGCGCCGCCGCGGTCGAGGTCAGCAGGTAAGCGGTGACGATCCAGGGCAGGTTGATGAAGTCGTGGAAGTCGCGCCCGATGGTCGGCAGCGCGGTGGCGACGATGGTCTGGTTCACCGCCGCCAGGAACATACCCAGCATCAGGCCGAAGAAGATCTTGCGGACGTCCGCATGGGGTAGCGGGGCCGGGTGAGCGGCCGCGGCTGGCGCGGCGAGGGGTGTCCCTTGGGGCTTACTGGGGTCGATTGGCGTCCGGTCCTGCATGCGGCGTGGTATTGGGATGCCCGCCCGGGCGCGTCGCCCGCGCGGTGGGCGGGCGCCAAGCAGCGGCACCTTCGCCCGCAAACGCCTCAAATACAACGGTTGTTGCATCGGGGCTGCCATGAATGCTGCCGGAATTTGGTCTCGGGCACAGCACAAAGGCAGCCTTGATTAAATAATAGGCATGCCCGGCCGAATTGCCCATTGTTTAAGCGGGGGTCAGTTGCAGGTTTCAGCAGGGTGGGTTCCGCCGCGGTCGCAATACCCCCGCTTACCCGGCGATTTGCGCGATGCAGCAAAGGGTTGGCTCGGCGGCCGGCGCTGGGAACCCCGCTGGCATGGTCCTTGCGAAATCTTGGCAGCATTCCGGCACCGGGCCGGGATCGCGCGTCAAAGAGAGAGGATACCCCCTGATGTTCAAATCTTCGGCGGTCGCGCGGCGACCGAACAGACGCCAGTGGCTCGCCGCAACAGCGGGCATGGCTCTCGGACTGGCCCTGGCGTTCCCCGCCAAGGCGCAAGAGACAATCAAGGTCGGCATCCTGCATTCGCTCTCCGGCACCATGGCCATCAGCGAGACGACGCTGAAGGACGTGATGCTGATGCTGATCGAAGAGCAGAACAAGAAAGGCGGCGTGCTCGGCAAGAAGCTCGAGGCCGTGGTCGTCGACCCCGCATCCAACTGGCCGCTGTTCGCCGAGAAGGCGCGCGAGCTGATCACCAAGGACAAGGTTTCGGTCGTGTTCGGCTGCTGGACCTCGGTTTCACGCAAGTCCGTGCTGCCGGTATTCAAGGAGCTCAACTCGATCCTGTTCTACCCGGTGCAGTACGAGGGCGAGGAATCCGAGCGCAACGTGTTCTACACCGGCGCGGCCCCGAACCAGCAGGCGATCCCGGCCGTCGACTACCTGATGAAGGAAGAAAAGGTGAAGCGCTGGGTGCTGGCCGGCACCGACTACGTCTATCCGCGCACCACCAACAAGATTCTCGAGGCCTACCTGAAGTCGAAGGGCGTTCCGGCCGAAGACATCATGATCAACTACACGCCGTTCGGACATTCCGACTGGCAGACCATCGTGGCCGACATCAAGAAGTTCGGCTCGGCCGGCAAGAAGACGGCGGTCGTGTCCACCATCAACGGCGACGCCAACGTGCCGTTCTACAAGGAGCTCGGCAACCAAGGCATCAAGGCGACCGACATCCCGGTGGTGGCGTTCTCGGTGGGTGAAGAAGAGCTCGCCGGCGTCGACACCAAGCCGCTGGTCGGCCACCTCGCCGCCTGGAATTACTTCGAGTCGATCAAGACCCCCGGCAACGCCGAGTTCATCAAGAAGTGGAAGGCGTTCACCAAGAATCCGAAGCGCGTCTCCAACGATCCGATGGAAGCGCACGTCGTCGGCTTCCAGATGTGGGTGAAGGCGGTTGAGAAGGTGAAGTCCACCGATCCCGACAAGGTGATCGATGCACTGCCCGGCATCGAGGCGCCGAACCTCACCGGCGGCATGTCGAAGATGCTGCCCAACCACCACATCACCAAGCCGGTGTTCATCGGCGAGATCAAGGGCGATGGCCAGTTCGATGTGGTGTGGAAGACCGAAGGGCTGGTCCCCGGCGATGCATGGTCGAAGGAGCTGCCTGGCTCCAAGGACCTCATCGGCGACTGGGTGACGCTCAAGTGCGGCAACTACAACACCGTCAGCAAGAAGTGCGGTGGCCAGGGTTCGTGATCCGCTGAATTGACAGACGACGGAGGCGGCGAGCCGCGCCGCCTCCGACTTCTCCAAAGCCGGGAACTTTGGAAATGCGTGGATTACTTGCAGGCGCTTACGCGCTCATAATGGCCATTTGCGTTTTGATCGTTGCAGCCGCGCCGCTCAAGGCTGGTCCTTACGAAGACGCCCTCGTCAAATTCACCGCCGACAGTTACAGCGACACCGACGCCGCTATCGGGGGTGTTGCGGCAAGCGGCAATCCGTTGGCCGAAGAGGTGATCCGGGCGCTGCAGGACCGCCGCTTGCTGGCGAGCCCGAGCAC
>Ga0299913_10003443_pt1 | contig 12941 bp, 11 predicted proteins | sample RVTome_9_FD_201360 | JGI IMG/M metagenome (GOLD analysis project Ga0299913, IMG submission 201360) | Soil microbial communities from uranium-contaminated site in the Upper Colorado River Basin, Wyoming, United States - RVT155D38 (version 2) ... | reverse complement strand
GCCGTGGGATCCTTGCGGATCGCCTTGACCAGCGACCGATCGACACCCTCCGCGCAACCACTGACGGCGTCGGTCCCGGCGAACGACCCGGTGAACAGGGTCACCACGACCGGCCCGGCCTCGCCTGGCGGTCCGACGTGGATATGACCTGCGAACACCTCGCCGTCCACGTCCGCCCAGCTGACCTCGAAGCAAACCCGGTTCTTGCCCTGGTTGAGCCTGAGGTCGGCCTGGCCCGAGGCGTCTGGATCGCCCGCATTGGGTGCCTCCTCGGCCCCTGTCAGCGTCGTCGAGAGCTGCTTGCCGCCCGTGCCGGCGGTGGCCACGCCCGCGACCGCCAGGGCGAGCGCCGCAGCCACCACCAGTGGCACCTTCAGCCTGCGCATCGCTACTCCTCTCCCGGGCCTGCGCCCGGCTTGATCGCTATCGGCCACACTACCTCGCGCGAGGCTCGGTTTCCACCGAAGTTCGGCTCGCTGTGCGTCGCGTCTAGCGCCGGATTTCCTCTTTGAACACGCGCATCCCACGGGCCTCGTAATTCGGGAGCGCGCGCGGGTGGTCGAGGGAGCAGGTGTGCAGCCAGACGCGGTCGCCCAGCTCGAGGCCGCGGCGCAGCGCGTCGCAGAGCACGTGCCCACCGATGCCCGCGCCGACGAACGCGGGCACCAGCCCGAAGATGTCGATCTCGACCGAGTCGCCTTCCCGTTGCAGCGAGAAGTAGCCGGCCCGCTCGCCGGCCACGGTCGCCATCCATCCCTCCCCGGCTGCGGCCCACTCGCGCCAGCGCTCGGCGGGCCACGACAGGCGGTCGATCCAGTCATAGTCCCTGCCGATCTCCTCGTAGAACCAGCGACCGAGCTCGGGCTCGTCCGCGCGCGCGAGCTCGTACTCGACCCCGGGCGGCCGCGTCGGCGGTCGGAGGTCCACGGGATCCGTGAGCTCGAGGAAGGTGACGGTGATCGGCATCGCGAGGTCGATCCGCCACCATACGTTGCGTGAGCGAGAGCGGCACAGGCGGCTGGGGAAAGGCTCCCGTTCCGGAGCCGACCCCGGAGTTCGACTACGAGCCGATCCACCCCGGCCGCGGCAGGCGGACGTCCTGGCGCGAGCGCGCGAAGCGCTTCCTCGGGCCGATCGGGGCCGGGCTGCTGATCCTGCTCACCAAGGGCAAGGCGATCCTCGTACTCCTGCCGAAGCTGAAGATCTTCTCGACCTCGGCGTCGATGCTGGTCTCCGTCGCGGCCTACGCGTTGATCTGGGGCTGGCCATTCGCGGCGGGCTTCGTCCTGCTCCTGCTGCTGCACGAGATGGGCCACGTGTTCCAGCTGCGCCGCGAGGGGGTCGAGGCCTCGGCGCCGATGTTCATCCCCTTCCTCGGCGCGGTGATCGCGGCGAAGTCGATGGGGGACAACGCAGCCGCCGAGGCGCGCGTGGGGCTGGCCGGCCCGATCCTGGGCTCGATCGCCACGCTGATCCCGCTGGGCATCTGGCTCGCAACCGGCAACGAGTTCTGGCAGGCGCTGGCGTTCATCGGGTTCTTCCTCAACCTCTTCAATCTGGTCCCCGTCGTGCCCCTCGACGGGGGACGCGCGATGGCCGCGCTCTCACCGTGGATGTGGGGCGTGGGCTTCGCGGGGATGGTCGGCCTCACCGTGGTGTTCCCGAACCCGGTGATGCTTCTCATCCTGGTCTTCGGCGGCATGGAGAGCTGGCGGCGCTTCAAGGCGCGCAACACGCCCGAGTCGAAGGCCTACCACGCCGTGCCCGGCCGCACCCGCGCGGTGATCGCCATGGTGTACCTCGGCCTGGCCGCCGCCCTGGCCTTCGGCATGTACGAGACCTTCCTCGAGCGCGACTTCGACGACGTCTAGCGCGCGCTGATCGCGATCCAGTCGCCGGTATCGGCGCCCGGCACGTACGGACTCGCCAGGCGTTTCCCGACGATGCCGCTCAGGTCGCGCTCCCGGCTCGCGGCCAAGAGCGCCGCCCCGTCTCCTTGATGGTAGGCCGGCGTCTGCCAGGCCACGCCCTCCAGCCCGAGACGCTCGAGCTCGTCCCGGCGCTCGGAGTACGGGCGGTCGAGCAGCGGCCGTCCGTCGAGGTGCAGGAGGTCGAAGGCGACGAACGCCACCGGCGAGTCGTTGCGAAGGCGGCGGATCGCGGAGTCCGATTCGGCCGCCAGCCGGCGTTCGAGCCGCTCGGGATCCGGGCGCGCGTCCTCACCGAAGACCACGAGCTCGCCGTCGAGGAGCGCCTCGCGCCCGTGCAGCTGCTCGAGCACGCCGCGCACCTCCGGGCAGCGCTTGGTGACGTCCGCGTTGCCCGCCGCCAGGCGCAGGTGACCCGCCTCGCAATACGCCAGCGCTCGCCGCCCCTCCCACTTGATCTCGAAGCCCCATGCCTCGTCGTCGTCGGGAAGCTCGCCGGCGATCGGCGCCATCGGCGCGAGGCCCTCCGGCAACGGCTCGCGCCCGGGCTCGGGCGGGTCCATGCGGTGGATCATCCAATCGTCACCGCGGGTCTGAAACAGCGCGTAGCGCCCGACGACCTTCTCGCCGGCGAACGTCAGCACGACCTTTTTCGGCTCGAACTTCTCCGCCACATAGGTTCCCCGATCCCAGATCTCCATGGTCCCGGCGCCGTACTGGCCGGCCGGGATCTCGCCATGGAAGTCGATGTAGGACAACGGGTGGTCCTCGGTGTGGACGGCGAGGCGGTCCTGGTCGGGATCGACGGGCACGCCGCGCGGCAGCGCCCAGGAGACCAGCACTCCGTCGCGCTCGAGGCGCAGGTCCCAATGCAGCCGCCGGGCGTGATGCTCCTGGATCACGAAGCGATTGCCCTCGCCTTCGGCCGACGCGGGCGCGCCGTCGGGCTCCGGCGTTCGGTCGAACGACCGTTTCTTGCGATATCGCTCCAGCGAGTCGTTCATCGCGCTCTGCCACCCCTTGGGACATAGCATGGCTCACACATGGCTGAGCGTGAGTTCGACGTGATCGTGATCGGTGCCGGGCCGGCGGGCGAGGTCGCGGCCGGGCGCCTCGCGGACAACGGCCTGAAGGTCGCGATCTGCGAGCAGGAGCTGATCGGAGGAGAGTGCTCGTTCTATGCCTGCATGCCGTCCAAGGCGCTCGTCCGCGCCGGGGAGCTGGTCGGCGAGGCCGGCCGCGTCCCGGGCGTGCGGCTCGCCTCGGATGAGGTCGACGCGACGGCCGCCCTCGCCCGCCGCGACGAGGTGATCCACGACCTGGACGATTCCGGGATGGTGCCGTGGCTGTCCGAGCGCGGGATCGAGCTGTTTCGCGAGCCCGCGCGCCTCGACGGCGAGCGCCGCGTCGTTGCCGGCGACGACACGCTGCTTGCGCGCAAGGCGGTCATCGTCGCGACCGGAACGGCGGCCTCCCTGCCGCCGATCGACGGCCTGGCGGAAGCGGAACCTTGGACGAACCGCGAGGGCACCACCGCAAAGCAGGTTCCGGAGAGCCTCCTGATCATCGGTGGCGGCCCGGTCGGCTGCGAGCTCGCGCAGGCCTGGCGCTCGCTCGGCTCCGACGTTGCGTTGCTCGAGGTCGCCGACCGGCTGCTCGCCGGCGAGGAGGAGTTCGCGAGCGAGCAGGTCACCGCGGCGCTCACCGAGGACGGGATCGACATACACACCGGTGCGGAGATCGTGCTGGTCGCGCGCGGCGAGGGCCGTTTCCACCTGACGCTGGGCGACGAGCGGACCTTCGAGGTGGCTGAGCTGATGGTCGCAGCCGGCCGCCGACCGCGAACCGCGGATCTGGGCCTGGAGAGCGTCGGCCTCGAACCGGGGGACTGGCTTGCGGTCGACGAGCGAATGCTCGTCAGGGGCCACGATTGGCTCTACGCCATCGGTGACGTCAACCACCGGGCGCTGTTGACGCACGCCGGCAAATACCAGGCCCGGATCGCCGCCGACGTGATCCTTGGGCGGGATTCGCGCGCGAGCACCGACACACCCGCACCGCCACGTGTCACCTTCACGGATCCGCAGGTCGCGGCGGTGGGTCTGACCGCCGCGGCGGCGAGCGACCAGGGGATCGCCGCGCGGACCGTGGACGTGGAGACCTCGGGTAACGCCGGCGCCAGCTTTCACGGCCGGAACACCCCGGGCACCTCGCGGCTGGTGATCGCCGAGGAAGGCGACGTCGTCATCGGCGCCACCTTCGTCGGCTATCAGACCGCCGAGATGCTGCACGCCGCCACGATCGCGATCGTCGGCGAGCTCGCGCTCGATCAGCTGCGCGATGCGATTCCGGTCTTCCCGACGCGAAACGAGATCTGGCTGCAGCTCCTGGAGAAGGCCGGGGACTGAGCTCAGAGCGAGACGCGGCTCTTGAGGTCCCTGAGGAAGCCGAGCGGGAAGCCCGGGATCGAATCGAGCTCGTCGAGTGAGGTGAACCCGCCGGATCGCTCGCGCTCGGCGATGACCCGGCTCGTCTGGGTCACCGACAGCCCCAGCTCACGCAGCTGCTCAAAGGTCGCCGAGTTGATCCCAACCTGAGCTTCTGAAGAGCTCGAGGTCGGCCTCGGTTGTGGCATCCCTTCGACCCGATCTGCGCCGGACTGGTCCCCGGGCGAAGGTTCGGATTCGGGCTCCGGCTCGGGTTGCGGCTCGGGCTGGGCCTCAGGCTGCGGCTCGGGCTGGGCCTCAGGCTGCGGCTCGGGCTCGGGCTCGGGCTGTAGCTCGGCCACGGGTTCGGACGGCGTGTCAGGCTCGGGCGGCGTCTCGGGTTGCGGCCGGGGCTCGGCTTGCCGCGGCTCGGCTGTGGGGTCGGCCGCAGGCCGGGTGAAGATCTCCCGTGGATCGACCTCCGGCACGGGGATGGAGATCTGGTCGACCACCGCCCGGGCGCGATCCTCGGCACTGGTCGCCCGCCGCTCGGCTTCCGCGATCCGATCGAGGAGCTCGCGCAGCCGCTGCGCCCGGTCGACCTCGTCGGCCTTTACCTGCGCCAGCCGCTCCGCGCGCTGCGCGCGGGATTCCGCCTCCGCCGCCCGGGCCTCGACCTCCTCGAGACGCTGGGCGGCCTGCTCGAGCGCCATCGCGGTTCGCTCCTGGCTCTCGGTGAGGCGCCGCTCGGTCTCCTGGAGCTCCTCCGCGAGCGCCGCCTCCCGTGCGCGGCGCGCTTCCAGTTGTTGCTCGGCGTCGCGAAGCTCGCTGAGCAGGTTGTCACGCTGGGGCGTGGGGCTCGCGGCCTCGGCGCGGACGCGCTCAGCCGTGGCTTGCGCGGCCTCCTCGGCGCTCGAATGCACGCGCCATTCCACTTGCTGTTGTGCCCGCGCCATGCGCTCCTCCGCCTCGCGCTGGCGCGCCTCGACCTCACTGATCCGGCGCTGTGCCTCGGCTTCCACCGATTCTTCGGCGGGCGTGGACCTCGGCTCCCATGGCGCGGCTGCCGCTCCGGCCGCTGTCGCCGCGGCCGTGGTGGCTCCAGAGGCGGGCTCTGCCGGAGCCGGCTGATGCATGATCGTGTCCATCCCGCTCGTCGGCTCCTCGACAGGAGTCGGCTTCTGTGGTTCCTTCGCGCCCTTGGCGGCCGCTTTCGTGGATGCGCGCTCCTCCTTCTTGGCCTGCTTCGAGGCTTTGCGGGCGGCGCGGCGCTGTTCAACAACCTGTTTGCGCTCCTCGCGAGCCTGGGTGCGCTTGGCCTGGCGTTCCTGGCGCTCGCTCTCGCGCGCCTGACGCTTTAGCCGGCGGCGCTCGAAAAACGAGGGCTTGCCCCCTTGCTTCTTTGCCGCCTTCTTGGCGGCCTTCTGCTCGGCGGCGGCCTGTTTCGCAGCGCGGCGCTCCTCCTTTGCCTTCTCCTTGTCCGCCTCCTTCTGCCGGCGCGCCTCCGCGCGCGCGGACTTCTTGCTGATCGGCACCGCTTCGGGTGCAGCTACCGGTGCCGGGGCGCTGTCGGGCGCGGTGGCCGGTGGCGCGCCCGGCGGCGGCACCGACGAGACCGGGGGCGCAGCGGGATCAGGGTGAAACGCCGGCGCCGGCTTGTCACCGGGCGCGTCGGTGGTGGGCGCGTTCGCCTCCGTACCGTGCTCGGGCTCCGTCTCCGGGCCGCCCTCGGACGCGCCGGCGGAGGGCGTGGTCGTCTCCGAGCCGCCCTCCTCCTTGCGGCGCTGAAGCCGAAACGAGCGCATCACGCGCCTATGGTCGCACAAGCGCAGCGCAGGCAGGCCGCGTGCGAGTCCCCCGCGAAGCGGCGCTTGCACCATCCCGCCGACGGCCCGATACGCGGGTGCAACGGCGCCGGCCTCGGCTTCAGCCCTTCGGGCCTCTGCCTCTCACCGCATCCGGTGGCGCAGCTCGCGCTCGACCTCGCGTTTGACCTCGCGATCGCGGATCTCGCGGCGCCGGTCGGGGCCCTCCTTGCCGCGCGAGAGCGCCAGCTCGACCTTGGCCCGCGGGCCCTTGAAGTAAACGCGCGTCGGGATCAGCGTCAGCCCTTTTTGGTGGGTGCGGCCGATGAGGCGTTCGATCTCATAGGCGTGCATCAACAGCTTGCGCGGGCGCTCGGGCTCGTGGTTCTCGCCGGCCGCGGGCGGATAGGGCGGGATGTGGAAGTTGCGCAACCAGACCTCGCCGTCCTCGACCACCGCGTAGGCGTCGGCGAGCTGTGCCTTGCCGAGGCGCAGCGCCTTGACCTCGGTCCCCAGCAACTCGATGCCGCATTCGAACTTCTCGATGAACTCGTACTTGTGAGCGGCGCGACGGTTGGTCGCGACGTCCCCCGATGCCGGCTTGCGCTTGCCCTTCTTCGCCATTGATCTACTTTGACCGATCGGGCGCGGCCGGCTCGAGATCCGTGCGCCCGCGGGCCGCTTCGACCGACGTGACGGTGACGCTCACGGGGTCGCCCATCCGCACCTGGCGGCCGGTTCGGCCGCCGACGAGCGCGGTCTCCGTCTCGTTGCGCTCGAAGCGCTCTCCGCGAAGGGTCCTGGCGGGCAGGAATCCCTCGTAGACATCCCCCAGCTCACCCGCGAACCGGACGAATGCCCCTGCCCCGACGAGTCCGGAAACCTCGCCGTCGAAGCTCTGGCGCCAGCCGTTCTCGCGCAGCTCGCGCTCGAGCAGGAACGCCGAGCACACGCGATCAGCGCGGCGCTCGATGCGCAGCGCCTCGCGCTCGCGGTCCGAGCACGCGGGTCCCGCCTCGCGCACGAAGACCGGATCGGGGGCAACCTCGCCGGCGTTGACGCCGCTCAAGAGCGCCCGGTGGGCGATCAGGTCCGGATAGCGCCGGATCGGAGAGGTGAAATGGGAGTAGGCCGTGCTGCCCAGCCCCGCATGGCCGCGGTTGCGCTCCGTGTAGACGGCCTGCTTGAGCGAGCGCAGGACCAGCGATCCGTACGCGTCGCCGCCGTGGCCGCGGCGCCGCGCTTCGGCGGCAACCAGCCGGCTCGCATCGCCCACGAGCGCGCCGGCCTGCGTCGGTCCCGGGCTTTTCGGCATCGGCGGCGTGGGGATTTCGAGCGCCGCGAGCTGGGCGAACAGATGCTCCACCCGCTCGGGATCCGGCTGCTCGTGGACCCGATAGAGGGTCGCCACCTTGCGCTGCTCCGAGAACTCCGCCACCCGCTCGTTCGCGAGAATCATCAGGTGCTCGATCAGCCGGTGGGCCTCGGTCTGCGGCACGCTGTGAGCGGCGATGACCGCGCCATCGGAATCGAACTCGAACTCGGGCTCGAAGGATTCGATCTCGAGCGCGCCGACCGGCCGTCTGTCGGCCAGCGCGGCGGCGACGCCGCGGGCGAGCGCGAGCGGCTCGACGACCGGCGCCGGCGCCTCGCCGCGGCCGGCGAAGATCTCGTCGAGCTGGTCGTAGTCGAGGCGTGCGTCCGAGCGAATCGTGCTCCGGTAAAAGCTCACGGACTTCGTCGCGCCCGCCGCGTCGAGGCGAACCTCGACGGTGACCGCCAGGCGGTCCACTCCGGGCACCAAGCTGCAGGCCTCGTCGGAGAGGGCGCGCGGCAGCATCGGCTCGACCATGCCCGGCACGTAGACGCTCGTCGCGCGCCGCCTGGCCTCGGCGTCGAGGGCCGTGCCCGGTCGCACGTGCGCGGAGACGTCGGCGATGTGGATCCAAAGCCGTGTCCCGTCGCCGTCGGGTTGCGCCGAGACGGCATCGTCGAAGTCGCGCGCAGTCGCAGGATCCACCGTGAAGGTCGCGAGGTCGCGCAGGTCGCGGCGCGTGGGATCGACCTCGGCGGCAACCTCGCCGGCCGCCACGGCTTCGCCCTCGACCCGCTTGGCGAATCCGCGCCGGTCGAGCCCCTCCCAGAGAAGGGCTTCGACCACGTCCCGCGGCCGCTTGGGCGAGCCCAGGAGACGGGTCACGCGCACGCCCTTCGGGGCGGGTTGCGCAAGGACCATCTGCCCTGGCTTCGCCTCGAGCTTGCCGCGCGCAATCGGCAGTTGCCCCCCGCGCTCGAACAGGGGCTCGAGCACCCGGAAGCGCCCGCGGCGACCCACGACGCCGACGACCTTCGACTCCGGCGCTCGAACGCGGCCCCGCCCGCGCGAAGCTTGGGCGGGCGGGTTCAAGGAAGATCGCCGGAGAGCTCGCGCAGGGCGCGCTCGACGGCCTCGTCCTCGGGCGTGCGCCGGACGTCGACCGCGCGCACGTCGGGCTGGACGCCCTCGCCGGCCAGCGAGACCTCGTCGGCCGTCAGGTACTCGCCGACGGTCAGGTCCATCGCGCCGCCCGCGGGCAGCTCGATGATCTCCTGGAAGGTGCCCTTGCCGAAGGAGGGCTCGCCGATCACGGTTCCGAGATCGTATGACTGGATCGCCGCCGCGAGGATCTCGGCCGCGGAGGCTGTGTCGCGATTGATCAGCACCGCCGTCGGCCGCTCGTCGAGACGTCCACCTGTCGCGTCGTAGATCGTCTCCCCGCGAGCTCGGCTTCGCGTCCGCACGACGTCCTCGCCCTCTTCGACGAACAGGCTTGACGACAGCACCGCTTCGTTGAGCAGTCCGCCGCCGTTGGCGCGGAGGTCGAGGATCAAGCCCTCGGCGCCCTTCGCGTCCAGGCGCTCGATCTCCTCGCGCAGCTCGCCGTGCGCCCCCTTCGAGAACCCCTTGAAGTGAACGTGCGCGACCCGGGTGCCGTCCTGGGTCCGCACGATTCGGCCGTCGGCGACGGGCAGCCGTACCGAGGCGCGCTTCACCTCGACGACCCGGCGTTCGCCCTTTGGGGGCTCGATCGTCAGCTCGACGGACGTGCCGGGCTCGCCCTTGATCAGCCCGGTCGATACCTGCGCCGGCTCGCCCGCGATCGATTCGCCGTCGACCTTCGTGATGAACTCACCGGCCTTGAGCCCGGCATCCTTGGCCGGGGAGTCGGGCAACACCTCGGCGATGCGCAGTCCGCGCGACACCTCGTTGACGGTCAGGCCGACGCCTGAGAATTCGCCGCTCGTGGCCTGGTTGAACGTCTCGAGGTCCGCGGGCGTGAAGTAGTGCGAGAAGCGGTCGTCGTAGCGACGCCGAAGCGAGGAGACCATTCCGCGCACCGAGTCCTCCTGCAGCTCCTCGTCCGCGACCTCCTCGAAGTAGTTCGCCTCGATGATCGCCTGGGCCTGTTCGGAGAGCGACGACCCCGAGTCGTCGTCGCCGAGCTGATCGACCAAGGCAAAACCGGCGAGCGCCGCGAGGGCGCCGAGGATCAGCCCCGCGCTGAAACTCACACCCTCAGGAAGCGGCGCAACGTGATGCCACTTCCGAGAGCGGACACGCACATCGCCGAGGCGACGAGAATGATCACCAGGGGCAGGAAGCTCATCGTGGAAAGGCTATCCACCAGGTTGATGCTGTCCGAGAGCGGGTCCACGACCGTCACCTTTCCGAGCCACAGGATGGCCACCGCGACCAGGGCGCCAACGAGCCCGACGATCACGCCTTCGATGATGAACGGCCAGCGGATGAACCAGTTGGTGGCGCCGACCAGCCTCATCACCTCGACCTCGCGCCGACGCGCGTAGATCGAGAGCCGGATCGTGTTGCCGACCAGCATGAGCGACGCGACGAGCAGCAGGACCGCGAGAACGATCAGGACGATCTTCACCGCGCCGGTGACGCGTGTGAGCTTGCTCGCGTCCTGACGCGCGTCCTTGACCTCTTCGATGATCGGGCTGATCGGCTTCGGCTCGCCGGACGGCCCGACGGAGCTGATCGCGGCGGACACGGCCCCGAGGTTGTTCGGACTGTCGATGTCGATGGCAAACGAGGCGGGCAGCGGATTCGAGGGCAGCTCGCCGATGGATTCGGCGAGGTCGCTCTTCTTCTCGAGCTTGCCCTGCAGCAGTGGAACCGCGTCCGCCTTCGAGATGAAGGTGACCGACTCCACGTGCTCGAGCGTCGCGAGCTTGCTCTCCAGCGCAGCGATCTCGGACCTGGTCGCGTCGTCATAGAGGTAGACGTTCAGCCCGATCTGATCGCGAACGTCCTGCGCCTTGTCCTCGCTCGCCTTCAGGACCGGCACGAGAACGCCGAGCAGCAGCGTCGTGACGACGATGGTCACGATCGCCGCGATGCTGGGGGCGGCGCTCCGGCGCAGCGCACGAAACGCCTCGGAGACGAAGAAGACGATGCGACTCACTTAGACGTCCTCGTCGATGTCGAGGTCCCAGCCACCGACGCGGCGCTCGGCGACCTCCATCTCGGAACGCAGGCGCATCGCGAACTCGCGGGTCGACTCGTCGTGGTAACCACCGCGGTGCTCATCGCGGACCAGCCGGCCCTGCTCGAGCGCGATCACGCGCCGGCGCATCTTGTCGACCATGTCGCGGTCGTGGGTCACCACCAGCACGGTGGTCCCGGTGCGGTTGATCCGGTAGAGCAGCTGCATGATCCCGATCGACGTCTCCGGATCCAGGTTTCCGGTCGGCTCGTCGGCCAGCAGCAGCGGCGGGTGGTTGACGAACGCGCGGGCGATCGACACGCGCTGCTGCTCGCCGCCCGAGAGCTGGTCGGGGTAGTTGTGGATCTTCGACTGCAGGCCGACGAGGCGGATGATCTCGGGCGTCTTGCGCCTGATCTCGGAGCGCTGCTCGCCGATCACCTGCAGGGCATAGGCGACGTTGTCGTAGACGGTGCGGTTCGGAAGCAGCTTGAAGTCCTGAAAGACCGTGCCGATGCGGCGTCGCAAGTGCGGCACCTTGGCGAGGGGCAGGCCGTTGATGTCGTGCCCGGCGATCATCACGTCGCCCGAGGCCGGCTCGACCTCGCGGATCAGCATCTTGATCAGCGTCGACTTGCCGCAACCGGTCGGGCCGACCACGAATGCGAACTCGCCGCGTTCGATCTCGAGCGTGACGCGCTCGAGCGCCACGTGTCCGCCGGGGTAGACCACCGTTGCGTCCTTGAGCGCCACGATCGGGGGCTTCGGGGGTGGCTGGCCGGTCCGCTCTTGGTAGCGGAGGGCAGCGTCGTGGCTGCGTGCGCGGTCGCGCGGGGAAGTTCGTGAACGTGTCAGCGCCATCGGATGAGGTGTTTCTTCGAAGCGCTGCGGGTTCCTTTGCGGCAACTGATCCCTGCAAGGCCGCGGCCACGAGCGCTGGCAAGAGGTTAGCGAAGTCTGTTAGCGAACGCTAAAGATCGTCGTCAGGCCCGGCGCGCTCCGGCCGGGCCCGTGGTCAGGTCCAGTCGGGGCCGAAGAGGGGCGGATGCGAGACGATCGGCTTGAGGAGGAGCGCCTCGCGCGCGCGGTCGGCGATCCCGCGGGCGGTGAGCCCGAAATGCTCCATGCAGGCTTCGCCGGTGCCCGAGACTCCGAACTCGTCGCCCATGCCGACGGCGAACACCGGGACGGGGTGTTGCTCGGCCGCGACCTGGCGGACCGCGTCGGCGAGGCCGCCGACCACGCGATGCTCCTCCGCGGTCACGGCGACGCCCGTCTTGGCCAGCGATTCCAGGATCGCCTCCTGGTGCAGCGGCTTGATCACGGCGACGTTGACGACTTCGGCCTCGACGCCGTCCTCGTTCGCTAGCGAGTCGGCCGCCTTCAGGGCGCGCCAGACCATGTGGCCCGTGGCGATCAGCGAGATGTCCTTGCCCTCGCGCAGCACATCGACGCCGTGCCCGACCGCCTCGGGTACGTCCTCGTAGACGACCGGCGTCGCCGGGCGGCCGAAGCGCAGGTACATCGGCTCGTCGGAGTCGTACGACTCGAGTGTCGCCCGGTAGGCCTGGTTGTAGTCGGCGGGCACCACCACGGTCATCCGCGGCATCGCCCGCATCAGCGCGATGTCCTCGATCATCTGATGCGAGGCGCCGTCCTCGCCGAGTGAGACGCCGCCGTGGGAGGCACACACGCGCACCGGAAGCTCGTTGTGGGCGATGCCCAGCCGGATCTGATCGTAGGCGCGGCCGGTGGCGAAGATCGCGAAGGTGGAGGCGTAGGGCCGCTTGCCGCTTGCCGCGAGCCCGCAGGCCATCGACATCATGTTCGCCTCGGCGGCGCCGACGTTGAAGAAGCGCTCCGGAAAGGCCTGGCCGAACTTGGCCGATTGCGTTGACACGGAGAGGTCGGCGTCGAGGGCGACGACGTCCTCGTGCGCCTCGCCCAGCTCCACGAGCGCCGCGCCGAAGGCGTTGCGGGTCGCGCTCGGCTCCGTCTTGGCGCTCATTCCCGATCACCCTCGCCGTGCAGCGCCGACGTCTGCTCCTCGAGCCTGGCCATCAGCTCATCGAGAGCCTCCCCGGCTTGCTCGGGGCTCGGCGGCTTGCCGTGGAAGCCGAAGCGACCCTCCATCAGGGACACGCCCCGGCCCTTCTTCGTCTGGGCGACGATCGCCGCCGGGCGATCCAGCGTACGGCTGCGCTCGAGCGCCTCGAGGATCGCGTTCATGTCGTGACCGTCGATCTCCATCGCGTCCCAGCCAAACGACTCGAACTTTGCCCGGACGTCGCCGATGTC
>Ga0299913_10003442_pt1 | contig 12942 bp, 9 predicted proteins | sample RVTome_9_FD_201360 | JGI IMG/M metagenome (GOLD analysis project Ga0299913, IMG submission 201360) | Soil microbial communities from uranium-contaminated site in the Upper Colorado River Basin, Wyoming, United States - RVT155D38 (version 2) ... | reverse complement strand
TGCCGACCGTCCCGGACCCGAGCAGGTCGCCGGGGCGGAGGCGAACATCGGCGCTGGCGCGCTCCACCATCTGGCCGAACCCGAAGTGGGCGCTGGCCCAGCTGCCGCGAGAGAGCTCGTCACCATTCACGCTGGCGGTCATCGCAAGATCGTAGCCGGTCTCGTGACGCACATCGGCCAGTTCGTCGGGGGTGACGAGCCACGGGCCAATGGAGCTGGCGAAATCCTTGCCCTTGGCCGGGCCGAGCCGGACCGTCGTCTCCTCGCGCTGGAGGTCACGGGCCGACCAGTCGTTCAGGATCATGTATCCGCCGATGGCCTCCTCCCCGCGTGCCGCATCGAGGTCGCGGACCGGCGTGTCGATGAGCGCGGCCACCTCGAGCTCGTAGTCCAGCTCGCTGCTTCCTCGCGGCGCCCAGACCGGGTCGCCCGGCCCGCGGATCTCGGACACGTTGCTGAAGTAGAAGATCGGCAGCCGATACCAGGCCTCGGGAATCTCCATGTCGCGGCGCTTCCACATCGTGCCGACGTGCTGCTCAAAGGCGTAGAAGTCGCGGAAGGTGGGCGGCTGCAGGATCGGCGGCCCGAACGCCAATGCCGATGCCTCCATCGGCTCCCCCATGTCCGCCTCCAGCAGGTCGGCGAGGGCCTCGACCCGCACACCGCTGGCGAGGTGGGCGTCCAGGGTGGTGACCGGCTGTCGAAAGAGGATGCTGTTGTGGGCCCGGGCCGGCTCGCGAGCCACGAGGGCGCGGCGTGCGACCTCCAGATCCAACCATTGGCGGCCATCGGCATCGAGCGCCGCGGCCAGCCGCCACGGCGCCCCGGCGGGAGCGTGGAACCCCCGAACGTGGGCGAGCTTCATCACCGATCAGTCTAGACTCGCCCACGATGCCGCCGCTCCCGCCCACCCCGCTGGTCGCCTCGGAGGATCACCTCGCTCACGACGGCCTGATCGAGCTGGTCGGTGGCCGCGAGGTCCCGTGCTTCGAGTCTCCGGAGCGCGCCACCGTGATCCGCGCGGCGCTCCTGGAGACCGGCGACTACGCACTCACCGCGCCGGAGGATCATGGGCCGGATCCCATCGCGGCGGTCCACGAGCTGGAGCTGATCGACCTGGTCGAGCACGCCTGGACCGATGCGCTGGCCGCGGGCCGGGATCCGTCCCGTCCACTCCTGCCGGACACCTTCCTGCTCCGCGAGTACGCCGGCCGCATGCCGCTCATCGATCTGCCGATCGGCCGCCACGACCGCCTCGGCGCGTACTGCTTCGACACCGCCACGCCAATCGTGGCCGGCACGGCGGGCGCCGCGCGCGCGGCGGTCGACATCGGCCTCACCGCGCTCGACCTCGTGCTGGATGGTGCGCCGCTGGCCTACGGCCTGTGCCGGCCACCGGGTCACCACGCCGGCCGCAACCTCATCGGCGGCTATTGCTTCTTCAACAACGCCGCGGTGGTGGCCGAGGCGGTGCTTGCCCGCGGCGCGGAGCGCGTCGCGATCCTGGACGTGGACTTCCACCACGGCAATGGGACCCAGCAGATCTTCTGGGAGCGCGGTGACGTGCTGTACGTGAGCCTCCACGGCGACCCGCGCGGCATCTACCCGTACTACAGCGGCTACGCCCCCGAGCGCGGCGCGGGCGACGGGCTGGGCACCACCCTCAACTTGCCCCTGCCTCCGGGGACGGACGGCGCCGGATACCTGGCCACGCTGGCCGAGGGACTGGATGCCATCCGCGACTTCGACGCCGATGCGCCCCTCGTCGTGTCCCTCGGCTTCGACGCGTACCACGCCGACCCGATCTGCAACCTCGCGCTGCAGACCGATGACTACCGGCGCATCGGGGAGGCGATCGCCGGCCTCGCCATGCCGGTCGTCGCGCTCCAGGAGGGCGGGTACGCCGTCGAGGCGCTCGGCGCCAACGCGGTCGCCTTCCTCGGCGGCATCCGGGCGCGCCTGGGGGACTGAGGTCGTGGCGCAGCGCACGGTGGCCCTGCCACCTCTGTGGCCGGCCTACCTGGCCACGTATGCGTTCATGGTCGGGGGCTGGGCCGCCGCGATCGCGGTCCCGTTGCACGTCGTGCTCCTCGGCGGGTCGCTGGTGGAAGCGGGCCTGCTGGCATCGATCCGCTTCGGCCTGCAGGCCTTCCTTCAGCTCCCGTTCGGCGCTGTGACCGATGCGTGGGGCACGCGTCGCGTCCTGCTGCTGGCCACCGTGTTGAACGCGCTGGTCAACCTCGTGCCGCTGCTCTCCGTCAGCCTGGGCAGCGTCGCGCCGTACTACGCCTGGGCCGTGCTCTCCGGCGTCGCCGCATCGTTGTTCCTGCCCGCGACCGGGGCGTATGTCGCGGCGGCCGCCCCGGCCGAGTCGCGGGGCAGCGCGTTCGGCTGGATGACGCTCTTCACGCATACCGGGGTGGCCACCGGTCCGGCCATCGGCGGCCTCGTCTGGGACTGGGGCGGACCGGCGCCGACGTTCATCGTGGCCACGGCTCTGGGACTCCTCGCGACGATCGGGCCGCTCTTCGTGCCCCGCACCGTCCGGCAGTCCGTGCGCCTCTCCCGGCTCCCGGGCATGGTCGCCGAGGTCGGCCGGCAGCGGGCGATCGTCGGCGTCTGGATTGCCGCGTTGGCGATCGGGCTCCCGTGGGGCGCGGTGGCCGGGCTGCTCCCGCTGTTCGGCACGGGCATCGGGCTCACCGCCGGCACGGTCGGCCTGCTCCTGGCGAGCCAGTCCCTCGCGAACGGCGCCTCCCGCGTGCCTCTCGGTCGGCTGATCGACCGGCACCGGGTGCCGCCGGTGGCAGCGGCCTTCACGGCCGGCGGATACGGGCTCATGATGGCGATTCTCGGGTTCCAGGATGCGGTCCCGGTGATCCTTGCGATCCTCGTGGCAGGGGTGGTCATGCTGGCGTTCACGCTCATGGTCGTCCAGGTGACGATCAGCGGCGTCGCACGTCCCGAGCTGCGGGCCACCGGCCTGGGCGGGTATGGCACGGCGCTCTCGGCTGGCCTCGGAGCCGGCCCTTTCCTGGCCGGCGGTGTGGCCGATGCCGGCGGCTTCGGGATCGGCTTCGGGATCGTCGGCGGCATCGGCGTCGTGATTGCGATCGTTGCCGCCGTCGTCCTGGCGCCCGGCACCGCCTCCGTGAGGGCGAACGAAGCCCCGTAGAATTCATGGGCCACCATCGGTTCAGGAGATTCGCATCGCGTGAAGCGCATCGGCTTCCTCTCGTTCGGCCATTGGTCCGACACCCCGTACTCGCAGGTCCGCACCGCATCGGATGCGCTGCTCCAGTCGGTCGAGCTGGCAGTCGCCGCCGAGGAGCTCGGCGCCGACGGCGCGTATTTCCGCGTCCATCACTTCGCCCGACAGCTCGGATCCCCGTTTCCGCTGCTGGCCGCGGTCGGTGCGCGGACGAGCCGGATCGAGACCGGCACGGCGGTCATCGACATGCGCTACGAGAACCCGTTCTACATGGCGGAGGACGCCGGCGCGGCGGACCTCATCGCCGGCGGGCGGCTGCAGCTCGGCATCAGCCGCGGTTCGCCGGAGCAGGTCATCGAGGGATATCGGCATTTCGGCTACCAGCCGGGTGAGGGCGAGACCGATGCCGACATGGCTCGGCGGCACGCCCAGGTGTTCCTCGAGCTGCTGAAGGGCGAGGGCTTCGCCGAGCCGAACCCGCGGCCAATGTTCCCGAACCCACCGGGCCTGCTGCGGGTCGAGCCGCACTCGCCGGGGCTGCGGGAGCGCATCTGGTGGGGCGCCGCCTCGACGGCGACCGCGGTCTGGGCGGCCGAGATCGGGATGAACCTGCAGAGCTCGACGCTGGTGTTCGACGAGAGCGGCGAGCCCTTGCACGTCCAGCAGCGCCGGCAGATCGACGCGTACCGCGAGGCGTGGAAGGCCGCGGGCCACGATCGCGAGCCGCGAGTGTCGGTCAGCCGCAGCATCTTCGCCATCGTTGACGATCGCGACCGCACCTACTTCGGCCGCGGCGGCCAGGAGCGCGACCAGATCGGCTACCTGGACGAGCAGACGCGCGCGATCTTCGGCCGTTCCTACGCGGCCGAGCCGGAGGTCCTCGTGAAGGAGCTCGCGACCGACACGGCCGTCGAGGCGGCCGACACGCTGCTTCTGACCGTGCCGAACCAGCTCGGCGTGGACTACAACGCGCATGCCATGGAGAGCATCCTGCGGTACGTCGCCCCGGAGCTGGGCTGGCGCTGACCCTGGGTGGTCCACGCCCCCACATGGACTCCATGGGCGTATCGGCGATTCAGTGGCTGCAATTCCCATCCCGTGGCATGAATGGCCCTGGACGAAGATGTCAGCCTGGACCTTCCTGACCGCCCCACGGGATTCCGGCCGCTCACCGGCCGATACGCCCGCCCCGTGGCAACGCCGCGCGGCAGCGCGCCCCGGTGGGAACGCCACACGGCCACCCGTCCCGCCCTGGCCGCGCCATACTCGAATCCGTGACACAGCGACCGAAGGCCTCGCAGGCCGCAGGACCGCGTGAGACGAGCTGGGAGCGCGTCGCGACCTGGTACGACGGCTGGGTCGGGGATCGCGGCTCGGCGTACCACCGCCAGCTGGCCATCCCGGCCACCCTCGAGCTGCTCGACCCGCGACCGGGCGAGGAGATCCTCGATCTCGGCGGCGGGCAGGGCGTCCTCGCCCCGTACCTCGTGGAGGCCGGCGTGCGGGTGACGGTGGTGGACGCATCGGCGAAGCTCATCGCCGCCGCGAAGCGCCGCCACGGACGGTTGCGGGGTGCTCGGTTTCTGGCCGGCGACGCGCGGCGTCTCCAGGCGGTGGCCGGTCTGGAGGCGGGGTCGTTCGACGGCGCCACCGTCCTCCTCGCCATCCAGGACATGGACCCGCTGGAGGACGTGATGCGGTCGCTCGCCTGGGCGTTGCGACCGCGCAGCCGGGTCGTGCTGCTGATGACGCACCCCGCCTTCCGGCAACCGCGTCACTCCGGCTGGGGGTACGACGAAGGCCGGAAGCTGACCTATCGGCGCATCGATGGCTACCTCGGCGAGATGGCGGTGCCGATGAAGTCGCTGGGTGGCGGCCAGCCCACGCGCAGCTTCCATCGGCCGATCAGCGCCTATGTCAACGCGCTGGCCGATGCCGGCTTCGCAACCGACGCGATGCTCGAGCTCCCCGACCTGCCGCCGGAGCGCCGCCCGGGGAAGGCCGCCCGCGGCGACGCGCGCGCCCAGGCCGAGATCCCGATCTTCCTGGGCCTGCGCGCCGTCCGGGGGTGATGCGCCGAGCGCGCTGCGGCGTTTCGCGGGAGAATGCGCCCCCCGCCACTCCTCCGTCGCACAGGTTGACCGCCATGACCCTTCGAGACTCCGTCCGGCGCTCCTCCGCGTCGAGCGCCGCGATCCTCATCGCCGTCCTCCTCCTCTTTGGCGCCGCGACCTTCGTTGCCGGCCTCGCGCTCGGCGGCACCGGCGTCGCCGAGGCGCCCGACGCCTCGGCCGATCCATCGGTCAGCGTCCCGTCGTCGGCCGCCACGCCGGAGGCGACGCCGGGGCCGACGCCGATCCTCGAGACGGTCTCGTGCGCCGAGCCATCGGAGGCGTTCGCCGTGCTGTGCGAGGTGTACGCCGACATCAAGGGCGAGTACGTCGACGAGATCAGCGACGAGGACCTCGTCGACGGAGCGGTGCGCGGGATGATCGAGTACGGGCTCGAGGACCCGTACTCCGGCTACCTGCCGCCCGAGCAGTACGGCCAGGCGCTCGACGATCTCTCCGGGAGCTTCTCCGGCATCGGCGCCGAGGTCGGCATGGAGAACCTGGCCGACCAGGACGACCTCGCGGCGTGCACCGTCGTGACCGAGACCTGCGCGATGGTCATCGTCGCGCCTCTCGACGACTCGCCGGCGGAGCAAGCCGGGCTCCGGCCGGGCGACCAGATCCTGGCCGTGGACGGGACCCCGACGCTCGGGGAGAGCGTCAGCTCGCTCGTGTACCAGGTGCGTGGGGAGTCGGGCACCGACGTGACGCTCACGATCCGGCGAGACGGCGAGGAGTCCGACGTCACGATCACCCGGGCCGTCATCAATCTGCAGGAGGTCAACGCCGAGCTGCTCGAGGACGGCATCGGCTACATCCGGCTCACCTCGTTCACCGATCGCGCGACCGGGCTGTTCCGCGACGCGCTCACCTCGCTCCTCGAGCAGGGGGCCACGGGGATCGTCTTCGACCTGCGGTCGAACCCCGGCGGGTACATCGTGGCCGCCCAGGGGATCGCCTCGCAGTTCGTCGCGACCGGGGAGCTGCTGTTCACCGTCGAGTCCGGCGAGGACGTCGACGAGTGGCGCGCCGAGGACGGCGCAGCACAGGATCCCGCGATCTCGGTCGTCGTCATGGTGGATGGTGGTTCCGCATCGGCCTCCGAGATCGTGGCGGCCGCGCTCCAGGAGCACGGCCGAGCGACGGTCCTCGGCGAGGCGACCTTCGGCAAGAACACGGTCCAGATCTGGAACGATCTGCCCAACGGCGGCGGCCTGCGGCTGACGACGGACCGATGGTTCACGCCCGAGCACAACTCGGTGGCGCCCGACGGCGTGCAGCCCGATATGGTCGTGGCGGGTCCGGAGGATCCGGCTTCTGAGGAGGACCCCCAGCTCGACCGCGCCGTCGAGCTGCTTCGCGGCGATTGATCGGGCGATTGATCGGCGAATCCTTCACCCGGGCGTGGCCTCTGGTGCCGGGTCCGCGCATGGATCGGCGCATGGTTCACCGGAATGGGCTCCGAGTGTCCTTCCGGTGAAGGATTCGCCGATTCGTCGTAACGCTGCGACCGGTGAGCGACTAGCCCGCGAGGATCCGCAGGAGGAGGTCGGGGTCGACGTTGCCGCCGCTGAGGATCACGACGCGTCGCTCGTCGCCCTCGGTGCGGGGCACGGATCCGGCGAGGTGGGCGCCCATCGCCGCCGCCCCGGACGGCTCGATGACCAGGCGGGCGCGGCGCGCGAGCTGGCGCATCGCCTCGGCCATCTCGTCCTCGCTGACGGTGACGATCTCGTCCATGTAGCGACGGAGGTGCTCGAACGGCAGCGGGCCGAGCGAGTTCGTGCGCAGTCCGTCGGCCATCGTGCGGCCGGTCTGCTCGGCGGTCCAGGTGACGAGCTCGCCGCGCTCCAGCGACTCCTTCGCATCGGCCGCGAGCTCCGGCTCGACGCCGACGATGCGGGCGGAGGGAGCCAGGGCTCGAACGGCGGTCGCCACGCCGGCGGACAGTCCGCCACCCGAAACCGGCACGAGGACGCTCGTCACGTCCGGCAGGTCCTCGACGATCTCCAGGCCGCAGGTTCCCTGGCCGGCGATGATGGCCGGGTCGTCGTAGGGCTCGACCATGACGAGCCCGCGCTCCTCAACGAGCCGCAACGCCAGCGCGTGTCGCTCTTCGGAGTCCGTCCCGGTGAGCAAGATCTCGGCCCCGTCGCGCTCGACCCCCTCGATCTTGATCCGCGGTGCGTCGCGCGGCATGCAGATCACGGCGTGCGTACCGAGCAGCCGCGCCGCCCGCGCCACGGCCTGCGCATGGTTGCCGGAGGAGTAGGTCACGACGCCGCGAGCGCGCTCCGCATCTGTCAGGGAGGCGACCTTGTTGTAGGCGCCGCGCATCTTGAATGCGCCGATGGGCTGCAGGGACTCGGGCTTCATCCAGGTCGTGTCGTCCCAGCGCAGCAGTGGCGTGCGCGTCGCGACTCCGCGGATCCGTGCGGCGGCCTCGCGGATGTCGTCGAGGGTCACGATCTGCGGCTCGGCTGTCGTCGTCACCGCCGGATGCTAGCCGCTCCGAGCCGCGTCCTGCGAGTCGGGAGCGGGCGACATTCCCCCGTTGCGCCGCAGCGGCACACGCTGGTCACCAGGATCGGAGAAGTTGCACTCGCTCACGTTCACGGAACCGGGAGCTCCTCACAGCCGTCGGGCACGAAGACTCGAGCGCCTTCCTCGTGGGACAGGGCCTCGCAACCCCAGCGCTCCCAGGTGCCCGAGCCGGCGCGATCGAGGGTGGCATCGATGAACAGCTCGACCACGCCGTTCTCGTGCACTCGCACGTACCCGGTGATCGGATCGCCTTCGTCGGTGACCTGGTTGGTGATGAGCTCGGCGCCGCGGCCGTCCAGGTACGCGTCCATCAGGCAGGTTCTCGGGCCCTCGTCGTACTCCAGGTCCGCGCCGAGCTCCTCGACGCCGCAGGCGGCAAGGGGGTTGCGGTTGACCACCCAGTCCGGAGTCGGAGCGGCCAGCGACCCGCAGGCGGCGAGAAGGGCCGCCGTGGCGACCAGGCCGGCGCCACGCATCGGTCAGTAGGCCCGAGCCCAGGTGGCGAGCTCGATGCCCGACTGCCCGCAGTGGATGCATGCACCGCCGGGATCAGAAGCATCGAGCGGCAGGAACCGGATCGAGGCCTTCGTCTTTGCGCTGATCTCGGCCTCACAGGCCGCGTCGCCGCACCAGGCGCCGACCCAGAAGCCGCCCTGCTCCTCGACCCCGGTTGCGAAGGCATCGAAGGAGGTGATCTCGTGGGTGTTCGCCTCGCGGAAGGCGAGGGCATCGGCGAAGAGCGCGGACTGGACCGATGCGAGCCGCGCGGCCATGCCGCTGACGACGTCGGCGAGTGGCAGCTCCTCCTTGTCGCCGCCCAGCCGGCTGGCCAGCACCGCCTTCCCGGCCGCCACGTCGCGCGGGCCGAGCTCGATGCGGACCGGCACACCCTTGAGCTCCCACTCGGCGAACTTATAGCCGGGGCGATGCTGATCGCGGTCGTCGAGGCGCACGCGGATGCCGAGGGCGGCGAGATCGGCGCGCAGCGCATCGGCGACCGGGTGGACGGACGCGCGCTCCTCGTCCGTGCGGTGGATCGGCACGATCACGACCTGGATCGGCGCGATGGCGGGCGGGAGGCGGAGGCCGGCGTCGTCGCCGTGGGCCATGATCGTGGCCCCGATCATCCGGGTGCTGAAGCCCCACGACGTCGCCCAGGCGTGCTCGAGCTCGCCATCGGCATTCAGGAAGGTCACGTCGTAGGCCTTCGCGAAGTTCTGCCCCAGGAAGTGCGAGGTCCCGCACTGGAGGGCCTTCGTGTCGCGCATCAGGCCCTCGATGCAATAGGTCTCGACGGCGCCAGGGAACCGTTCGCCGGCGGACTTGCGCCCGCGGTGCACCGGGATGGCGAGCACGTCCTCGGCGACCTGGCGGTAGATCTCGAGCATCTGGAGCGCCTCGGCGGTCGCCTCGTCGGAGGTGGCGTGGGCCGTGTGGCCCTCCTGCCACAGGAACTCCGATGTCCGCAGGAAGAGGCGCGTGCGCATCTCCCAGCGCAGCACGTTGACCCACTGGTTGTAGAGCAGCGGCAGGTCACGGTAGCTCTGGATCCACTTCTTGTAGGTGGACCAGATGATCGACTCCGAGGTGGGCCGGATGGCGAGGGGCTCCTCGAGCTCCTGCCCTCCGCCCCGGGTGACGACGGCCACCTGTGGCGCGAAGCCCTCGACGTGATCGGCTTCCTTCTCGAGGAGGCTCATCGGGATGAGGAGCGGGAAGTAGACGTTCTCGTGGCCGGTGGCCTTGAAGCGATCGTCCAGCGCACGCTGGGTGTGCTCCCACATGGCGTAGCCGTGCGGCTTGATGATCATCGAGCCCTTCGCCGGCCCGTGCTCGGCGAGCTCGGCGCGCCGGACGACCTCGACGTACCAGGCGGGGAAATCGGTCGCCTGCGACGGCAGCTTGCTGGTGCTCATGAAGCACCGATGCTAGCCGATGCGACAGGCGGGTTAGGCGGCGCTCCCGTCGACGGCCGGCCGCATGGTCCGACGGCGCTGGCGCTTCGGCACCGACGATCGCGCGGTCCAGCGGTGCGGGGTCGCGAGACCCTCGACGCCGGCCTCGATCTCGGACGCGTCCATCGGCCTCGAGAAGAAGTAGCCCTGGCCGTACGTGCTGCCCAGGCTCCGCATCCGTTCCGCCTGCTGCTCGGTCTCGATGCCCTCGGCGACGGTTGCGATGTCGAGTGACTCGCCGAGGGCCACGATCGCCCCCGCCAGGGCGGCGGAGCGTGAGTCGCCCGCGTCGACCTGGACGAACTCGGCGGCGACCTTCAGGGCGTCGACCGGGAACTGGCGGAGGTGGCTGAGCGAGAAGTAGCCGGTGCCGAAGTCGTCGATCACCACCCGCACGCCGAGCCCGCGCAGCGATTCGAGGGTGGCGATCGTGGTCGACGTGGCCTTGATGAGCGCCGTCTCGGTGAGCTCGAGAATCAGGCGCGTCGGCTCGAGGCCGGCCCAGGCCAGCGCCTCCTCGACGGCGCCGACGAAACCCGGCTGCTGGATCTCGCGGGCCGAGACGTTCACGCAGATGAACAGGCCGGGTGGCGTCAGGCCTTCCGCCTGCCAGGCCACGGCCCGCTCGCACGCCTGGCGTAGGACCCAGCGGCCGATGGGCAGGATGGCGCCATTCTCCTCGGCGATCTCGATGAACTCTCCGGGTGACACGAGGCCGCGCTCCGGGTGCTCCCAGCGCACGAGGGCCTCGAGGCCGGAGATCCGTCCCGATTCGAGCGACACGATCGGCTGGTACACGAGCCGCAGCTGCCCGAGGTCGACCGCCTGCTGGAGCTGGGCGCCGAGCTCGTGGCGGGCGCGGATCGCGGCGTGCATGCCCGGGTCGAAGATCGCGAAGCCGGCCTTGCCGTTCGCCTTGGCCATGTACATCGCGACATCGGCGTTGCGCACGACCTCGAGGGCGTCGCCCTCGGCGCCGCGGGCGCTGGCGATGCCGATGCTGGCCGTGACCGTGATCGTGTGCTCCCCGATGACGTAGGGCGCGCGAAGGTCGCGCACCAGGCGCTCGGCCATCGATCGCGATCGCGAGAGCTCCGGATCGTCGCCGGTGAGGATGGCGAACTCGTCGCCGCCCAGGCGCGCCACGAGGTCGGCCTGGCGGACGAGCCCGCGGATCCGATCCGTGACGGCGATGAGGAGCGCGTCGCCGGCGGCATGGCCAAGCGTGTCGTTGATCACCTTGAAGTCGTCGAGGTCGATGAACAGGACGGCCGTCAGCCCGTCCTCGTCGGTGTGGATGCCGAGAGTGCGCTCGAGGGTCTCCTGGAACATGTGGCGGTTGGCCGCGCCCGTCAGGGAGTCCCGTTCGGCGAGGCTCTGCACGTGGCGCAGCAGGACGGCGTTGCGCAGGTTGAGCGCGGCCACGGCCGCGAACTGGCCGAGGACCGATGCGACGCGCCGCTCGACGCCGAACACGGTGCGCGACGCGTGCTCGACCACGATCGAACCGACCGGATGCCCATCGGCGATGAGCGGCGCGACGAGGAGGTTGCGACCATCGGGCATCAGGGCGCTGAGCAGCGGGTTCGCATCCGGGTCGAGGCGCTTCACCGGGAGGAGCTGCCGCCGCTGCCAGGCGCGACGAATGATCGCGTCCGGCGCCGCCGTCCCGGACCATTCCGTGGTGCCGCGCGCCGCCAGCACGACGAGCTGATCGCCCGCCGCGCCGAGCACCACCCCGCGGCCGAAGCCGAACCGAGCGGCCAGGCCGTCGAGGACCACGCGCGCCTGGAGGACAGGATCGGCCACATCGTCGAGCCGGGCGCCCACGTCGACGAGCGCCTGGAGGTCGGCTCGCCGCTGTCGGAGCTCTCGCTCGTTCATCGCGGAGAAGATCGAGGTCGCGATCGCGAACAGCCAGAAGCTGGTCACGTTGAGGACCGGCATCCGATCGAAGTCGACCGCTCGCCCGGGGATCACGTCGACCGGTGGAACAAGCGCCGCCGCCTGCGCGTAGAGGACCACGAACAGCAGCAATGAGTGCCAGAGCGCGATCTTCAGCCCGGTCCGGTACGAGGCGAGCAGCGAGACGGCCACGAGATGGAGATAGACGAGGAACCGGATGGGGCTCTGGGTGGCGCCGGTCACGTACATCGCGAAGGCGAGGTAGATGCCGTCCAGGATGAGCAGGCCGTTCAGGACCGCGAACCCGAACCGGCCGGCGCGCCGACGTGCCGCTTCCGCGAAGGCTGCCGCGGCAACGTACCCCGCGCTCGCCCCGACGAGCCACGCCAGCGGGGTGCCGAGCGACTCCGGTCGAAGGATGCTCCACGCCACCACCACCGTGGCGATGGCGACGCGCAGGACGAGCAGATGACCCATGCGATCGCTCAGCGCGGTGTAGTCGTCGGTCGCCGCGTGCCTGCGGATCACAGCTCTGCCTCCGGCTCGAATCGGACGACGGTTTCGATGACGTGCTGGGGCGCCAGCCGCAGCTTCGGGTCGCGCCGGTCGATGTAGCCCTGGATGCCGAGGAATCCGACGACGGCGAGGGCGAGGGCGATCGGGAAGGTGAACTGCTCCGCGATCGTGACCGCCGCGTCGGGACGGACCACCCGGCCGACGCCGTCGATCGCGGCCGCCAACACCTGGGCGACGACGCCGGTCGGGGTCGGGGGCTGGATGACGGCCGGGGGCACGACCGTCCGGGTGGGGCCGGGGACCGGCGCCGTGGGCAGCGACGGCGCCGGTGCCACCGGCGGAGGCGGCGCCGGATCGAGGCGGCCGATCGGGGCGGTCGCGGCGCGCGGCTCAGGCGCGCTGCTCGATTCGGGCGCCGATGGGGCGGGCTGGACCTCCGGCTCCTGGATCACGGGTGCCGGCGCGCCGGCCGGCGCCGGGGTGGGGGCGCTGGACTCATCCGTGCTCGGAGGCGGGACGACACGCTCCACTGGCGTGGGATCCGGGGTCGGATCCGGGGTGGGCACGGGGGTTGGCACGGGAGTGGGATCCGGGGTGGGTACTGGCGTCGGATCCGGGGTGGCCACGGGCGTCGGAATCGGGGTCGCCTCCGGCGTGGGCACCGGCGTCGGATCGGGCGTGGGCACCGGCGTCGGTTCGG
>Ga0299913_10003441_pt1 | contig 12943 bp, 13 predicted proteins | sample RVTome_9_FD_201360 | JGI IMG/M metagenome (GOLD analysis project Ga0299913, IMG submission 201360) | Soil microbial communities from uranium-contaminated site in the Upper Colorado River Basin, Wyoming, United States - RVT155D38 (version 2) ... | reverse complement strand
GACCTCGAGGTCTCGACCCTCCGGGAGCTGCCCGCAGGCCGGGCACCGGTCGAGACCCACCTGGTCGCGCTGGGGGAGCACCCCGGGTGGATCGACCGCGTCTGGGGCCGGGTCCGCGAGGAGGTCGAGCGCGGGCGACAGGTGTACGTCGTGTGCCCGCGGATCGGCGGAGACATCGCGGAGGAGGGGCAGGTCGACCCGGTCGAAGAGAGCGACGACGAGGGGCCGGCCCCCGCCGTCCGCGAGGGCTCGCTCGCCGCCGTGGAGGAGCTGCTGCCCGAGCTCGCCGACGGTCCGCTCGCGGGGCTGCGCCTCGCGATGCTGCACGGTCGCCTGCCGGCGGAGGAGAAGGATGGCGGGATGCGGGCGTTCGCTGCCGGTGAGATCGATGTCCTGGTCTCCACCACGGTCATCGAGGTCGGCGTCGACGTGGGCAACGCCAGCACGATGGTGCTGCTCGACGCGGACCGCTTCGGCGTCTCCCAGCTCCACCAGCTTCGGGGCCGCGTGGGCCGCGGTGGCCTGCCCGGGCTGTGCCTGCTGGTCACCCACGCGGCGGAGGACAGCCCGGCCCTCGAGCGGCTCACGGCGGTCGCCGCCACCACCGACGGGTTCGAGCTCTCGCGGGTCGATCTCGCGCAGCGGCGGGAGGGCGACGTCCTGGGCGCCCGTCAGTCCGGCTTCCACTCCGGGCTGCAGCGGTTGCGGGTGCTGCGTGACGAGGACACGATCGTGGAGGCGCGGGAGGCCGGTCGCGTCCTGCTCGCCGACGACCCCGAGCTCAGCACGGCTCCCTTGCTGAGGGCCGCGGTGGACGAACTCGAGCGGGACCGCAAGAGTGCCTTCATGGAGCGATCGTGACCCGGATCATCGGCGGCAGCGTCGGGGGCCAGCGACTCTCCACCCCCCGCGGCCGCGCGACCCGCCCCACCAGCGACCGGGTCCGGGAGGCGCTCTTCTCCGCGCTGGAGTCGTGGAGCGGGTCGCTGACCGGCCTTCGCTTCCTCGACCTGTACGCCGGTTCCGGGGCGGTCGGGCTGGAGGCGCGCTCCCGGGGCGCCGGCGTGGTCACCCTGGTCGAGCAGGACCGTCGCACGGCCGCCCTGATCCGGGACAACGCCAGGGCCCTGCGGCTGGATCACGTCGAGGTGCTGCACGGCGCGGTGGCCGACGTGCTGCGGCGGCCCCCCGTGGCGCCGTACGACGTGGTGTTCGCGGACCCCCCGTACCCGACCCCCGATCTCGAGGTCTCCCGGGCCCTGCAGGCACTCGTCGACGGCGGCTGGCTGGTGCCGGGCGCCGTGGTGGTGGTGGAGCGCGGCACGCGAGGTTCGTCACACGTGTGGCCCGAGGGCCTGGTGGGGGAGCGGGACAAGCGGTACGGCGAGACCGTCCTGAGGTATGGTCGCGCCGCCCGGACCGGCTGAGCTGAGGAGTGGTGGAGACGTGCGCCGAGCAGTCTGCCCCGGATCGTTCGACCCCGTGACCAACGGGCACATCGACATCGTGTCGCGTGCGTCGACGCTGTTCGACGAGGTGATCGTCGCAGTCGGTGTGAACAAGTCCAAGAGCCGGCTGTTCACCGCCGAGGAGCGCATCGACATGCTCACCGAGGCGTGCCGGGACTACGCCAATGTCACGGTCGACGCGTTCAGCGGCCTGCTCACGACGTTCTGCCAGGAGCGCGACGTGCACGCGATCGTGAAGGGCCTGCGCGCGGTCAGCGACTTCGACTACGAGCTGCAGATGGCGCAGATGAACTCCAGCCTCGCCGAGATCGAGACGGTCTTCGTGCCGACCAGCCCGGAGTACTCCTTCCTCGCCTCCAGCCTCGTCAAGGAGGTCGCCACCTTCGGAGGGGACGTCTCGGGGCTGGTGCCCGACTTCGTGCGGGAGCGGCTGGCGACCCGGCTGGCCGAGCGCCGGCGGGAGGGGGAGCTGTGACCGGCCGATCCGACAACGCCGCGGTCGACGAGGGCGCCGATCGGCTCGGCGCCTCCGTCGTACGCCGTGAGGTCGCGGCCCTGCGCGCCACGGTCGAGGAGGGGCGCTCGATGCCGATGTCGGCCTCGGTCGTGGTGCACCGGGCCGACCTGCTGGCCGGCCTGGACCGGCTGGAGGGGGCCGTGTCGTCGGCCCTGGCGACCGCGGGGGACGTGGTGACCGCGCGCGACGAGGTGGTGGCCGAGGGCGAGGCGATCGCACTCGAGATCGTGCGGCAGGCCGAGCTCGAGCGGGACCGGCTGGTCTCGGACACCGAGGTCTTCCGGCTGGCCCGCGCCGAGGCCGAGCAGGCGGTGGGCTCCGCGCGGGCCGAGGCGGAGTCCCTCCGGGCGGAGGCGGAGCAGTACCTCGAGCGGCGCCTCGCGCAGTTCGAGCACACCCTGGACCGCACTCTGGGCGAGGTGCGGCGGGGCATCGCGAACCTCACGGGGCGCTCCGCGCTGGCGGCGCCGGACGACGACGTTTTGCTGCCCGCGCCCGAGGCTGGGTAAACTCGGCGCGATTTGTCGTGCCCGGAACTGAAGACGTGAGTACCCCACACCTGGACCCGAGAGCGCCGCTCGTGCTCGACACCCGCGAGCTCGGCCGCCGCCCGGGGTCCCAACGTGAGGTCGCGTTCGAGGTTCCGGCGCCGGCGGATCTGGGCATCGAGGTCCTTGCGGTCCCCGAGGGTTCGCCGGTCGTGCTCGACCTGCGGCTCGAGGCGGTCATGGAAGGCGTCCTGGTCACGGGGTCGGCTCGCGCCGGCCTGGTCGGCGAGTGCGTGCGGTGCCTGGAACCGATCTCCGACGAGGTCGAGGCCCGGTTCCAGGAGCTGTTCGTCTACGGCGACGTGGATCGAGACGCTGGGGACGACGATGTCCAGAGGCTCGAGGGAGACCTGCTCGACCTCGAACCGGAGTTGCGTGACGCGGTGGTGCTCGCACTTCCGTTCCAGCCGTTGTGCCGGGAGGACTGTCCGGGGCTGTGCGCCGAGTGTGGTGCACGCCTGGCCGACGATCCGGAGCACCGGCATGAGGCACCGATCGACCCCCGGTGGGCCGGGCTGGCGGCACTGCAGCAGGACGACCCGGACAGCACAGCCTGACCAAGACCGACAAGCAGCACGACCGGACCCCCGGTCGGAGCAGAGGAGAGAACAGTGGCAGTCCCGAAGCGGAAGATGTCGCGCAGCAACACGCGCCACCGTCGCTCGCAGTGGAAGGCCGTCGCGCCGTCCCTGGTGACGTGTGCCAACCCCGCCTGCGGTGCCAAGCACCTCCCGCACCGCGCGTGCGGGGAGTGTGGCCAGTACGGCGCCAGGGCGGACCGCCGCCAGGTCCTCTGAGACCACCCGGTCCCCTGACCAGGTACGACGAGCTGCGGTCGGCACTCGGGAAACCAGAGCTGGATCCCGGGCTGCTCGACCGCGCCCTGACACACCGGTCCTACGCCTACGAGAACGGCGGGCTCCCGACCAACGAGCGGCTGGAGTTCCTCGGTGACGCCGTCCTCGGCGTGGTCGTGACCGAGACGCTCTACAAGGACCACCCCGACCTCTCCGAGGGGCGCCTGGCGAAGCTGCGTGCGGCGGTGGTCAACGCCCGGGCGCTGGCCGATGTCGCCCGCACCATCGGGCTCGGTGAGCACGTGAAGCTGGGCCGGGGCGAGGAGAGCACCGGTGGCCGGGAGAAGGCCTCGATCCTCTCCGACACCGTGGAGGCCGTGATCGGCGCCATCCACCTCTCCGGCGGGATCGCCGAGTCGTCCCGGGTGGTCCATCTGCTGTTCGACCCGCTCATGGAGGCCGCCGCGCGGCTCGGCGCCGGCCTCGACTGGAAGACCTCGCTGCAGGAGCTCTCCGCCGAGCACTCCCTGGGCGTTCCCGAGTACGTCATCGAGGCCTCGGGTCCCGACCACGAGAAGTCGTTCACCGCCCAGGTCCGCGTGGGCGAGCGGCTCTACGGGCACGGTCTCGGCCGGTCCAAGAAGGAGGCCGAGCAGCAGGCCGCGGAAACGGCGTACGGCGAGATCGCGGAGGCCGTCGAGGCGGTCTCCAGCGAGTCGGCCGGCCCGCCCGACGCCACGGGCTGACCCGTGCCCGAGCTGCCCGAGGTCGAGGTGGTACGCCGCGGCCTGGCCGACCACGTCGTGGGGCGGAGGCTCGAGGCGGTCGAGGTCCTCCACCCGCGCCCGGTGCGCCGGGACCCCACCGGCCCCACCGGGTTCGTCGCCGCGCTCACCGGCCGGGTGGTGACCGGCGCCCACCGACGCGGGAAGTACCTTTGGCTCCCGCTCGACTCCGGGGACGCCCTGTGCGGCCACCTCGGCATGAGCGGCCAGATGCTCGTCCAGCCCCGCGGAGCGCCGGACCAGCGCCACCTGCGGGTGCGCTTCGCGCTGGCTCCGGCGGAACCCCGTGCGGGGACGCGCGAGCTTCGGTTCGTGGACCAGCGCATGTTCGGCGGGTTGTTCGTCTCCGTCGGGGGCGCCGACCTCCCACCGGAGATCGCCCACATCGCGCGGGACCCGTTCGACCGGGAGTTCGACGTCGAGCAGGTCGCGGACAGGATCCGGCGCCGCACCGCCGGCATCAAGCACCTGCTGCTGGACCAGACCGTGGTCAGCGGTGTGGGCAACATCTACGCGGACGAGGCACTGTGGCGGGCCCGCCTCCACGGGGACCGGCCCGGCGATCGCCTGACCCGGCCCCAGGTGCGGGCCCTGCTGGGCGAGGTACGGGCCGTGATGGACGACGCGCTGGCGGCTGGCGGCACCTCCTTCGACGCGCTCTACGTCGACGTCAACGGCGCCAGCGGCTACTTCGAGCGCTCGCTGGCGGCGTACGGCCGCGAGGACGAACCCTGCGCCCGGTGCGGTACGCCGATCCGCCGCGTCGCGTTCGCCAACCGGTCGTCGTACTTCTGCCCGCGCTGCCAGCGGCCGCCACGTCCGCGACGTTGACTCGCGACCGCTCCGGTGGGACGCTTGAAGACGGCCCGGTAATTCGTCCAGGGCCCTTCTGGAACACACTTCCTCGGAGGCTATGCATGGCCAAGGCGCTCCTCGGCTACATGAGCAGCGACCAGCGGTTCCCCGCACGGCAGGCAGTCGAGCGGCTCGCGGCAGAGAATCGACGTCTCCGCGAGCGCGTTGCCGAGCTGGAGGACCTCACCGAGCGGCTCCGCACGGAGAACGAGTCGCTCACCACCGCCCAAGCGGCCGCCCTCCTCGAACCCATGGAGGACATGCAGCCCGCCTGACGGCGCGGCTGGACCGACGCGTCGGTCCCGGAAACCGGGATGACGCGAATGAGTTGCGCCCGTAGCATCCTGTGCTCGTGCACCGGGTGATCGAAGTCGTCGCGCCCGCCCGCATGGGGCGCGACTTCCGATGGCTCCTCGGGTCGTCCTGGGTCACCAACCTGGGGGACGGGCTGGCGCTCGCGGCCGGCCCGCTGCTCGTGGCGTCCGAGACCGACGAGCCCGCGCTGGTGGCGGCGGCCGCCCTCCTTCAGCGACTGCCCTGGTTGCTCTTCGGGCTGTACGCCGGCGCGCTCGCCGACCGCGTGGACCGGCGACTGCTCGTGGTGGCGGTCAACCTCGCGCGCTCCGCGGTGCTGGCGGTGCTGGCCGTCACGATCGTGACGGGGGTCGTCGACATCTGGCTGGTGCTCGGTGCGATGTTCCTGCTCGGGACCGCGGAGGTGTTCGCCGACACCACCACGAACACGTTGCTGCCGATGGTCGTGGACCGTGCCGACCTGGGCATCGGCAACGCCCGGATCATGACCGGGATGGTCACGTTGAACCAGATGATCGGCCCGCCCCTGGGAGCGATGCTGTTCGCCCTCGGTGCGGCGATCCCGTTCGTGGCGCAGGCGACGCTGGTGGCTGCGGGCGCGGCCCTGGTCGCGCGGATGGCCACCGAACGCCCCCCGCGGCCCGCCGTGCGGACGCCGGCCGCCCGGCTGATCCGGGAGGGCTTCGCCTGGACCTGGGGGAATGCGGCGGTGCGCACCCTCACGGTGGCGATCGTGACGTTCAACGTGACGTTCGGGGCAGCGTTCTCCGTGCTCGTCCTCTACGCCACCGACGTGCTCGGCACCGACGAGGTCGGCTTCGGCCTGCTCACCAGCATGGGCGCGGTCGGCGGCCTGCTCGGGACGCTGTCGTACGGCTGGCTGGAACGACGTCTCACGCTCGCGACGATGATGAAGATCGGGCTGGTGATCGAGACGCTCACCCATCTGGCGCTCGCGGTGAACCGGTCGTTCGTGGTGGCGCTGGGCATCCTGTTCGTGTTCGGGGCGCACGCCTTCGTCTGGGGGACGACCTCGCGCACGATCCGGATGCGCGCGGTGCCGACCGCCTTCCTGGGGCGGGTCGCGAGCGTCTACCTGGTGGGGGTGTTCGGGGGCCTGGTCCTCGGCTCCGCTCTCGGGGGCGCGATCGCCAGCACCTGGGGTGTGCCGGCGGTGTACTGGTTCGCGTTCGTCGGCTCCGGCCTGATCCTGGCGATGATCTGGCGTCAGCTGCGGCACATCGCGCACGCCGACGAGGACGCGGCGGCGGCTCCCACGAACCCGGCCTCCCCGCAGGTAGGCTGAGCGGCGCCGAGCTTCCCCCGGCGCGGGTCTGAGAGGATGCGCGTCGCCGCCTGCACGAGACCAGGACGACCAGGAGCCGCACGTTGTACCTCAAGAGCCTCACGCTCAAGGGCTTCAAGTCCTTTGCCTCCTCCACCACCCTGCAGCTCGAGCCGGGCATCACCTGCATCGTGGGGCCCAACGGGTCCGGCAAGTCCAACGTGGTGGACGCGCTCGCCTGGGTGATGGGCGAGCAGGGCGCGAAGTCGCTGCGCGGCGGCAAGATGGAGGACGTCATCTTCGCCGGCACGTCCGGCCGACCGCCGCTGGGCCGCGCGGAGGTGCAGCTGACGATCGACAACTCCGACGGTGCGTTGCCGATCGAGTACGCCGAGGTCACGATCAGCCGCACGATGTTCCGCAACGGCGGGTCGGAGTACGCCATCAACGGTGACTCCTGCCGGCTGCTCGACGTGCAGGAGCTGCTGTCGGACTCCGGCATCGGCCGCGAGATGCACGTGATCGTCGGGCAGGGGCAGCTCGACTCGATCCTGCACGCGACCCCCGAGGACCGGCGAGGCTTCATCGAGGAGGCCGCCGGCGTGCTCAAGCACCGCAAGCGCAAGGAGAAGGCGCTGCGCAAGCTCGACGCGACCGATGGCAACCTGCAGCGCCTCACCGACCTGCTCGGCGAGATCCGGCGCCAGCTCAAGCCGCTGGGCCGACAGGCCGAGGTTGCCCGGAAGGCGGCGACCGTCCAGGCCGACGTACGCGACGCGCGGGCGCGGCTGCTGGCCGACGACCTCGTGACCGCCCGGTCCGCCCTCGAGCAGGAGATGGCCGACGAGTCCCAGCTGGTCGCCCGGCGCGAGCAGGTGGAGGCCCAGATCGCGCAGGCCCGCGAGGCCGAGGCGTCGCTCGAGGCGGCGCTGCGCGAGGACCTCCCGGCGCTCGCGCGGGCCCAGGAGACGTGGTTCGCGCTGTCCGGGCTCAAGGAGCGCCTCCGGGGGACCCAGTCCCTGGCAGCGGAGCGGGTGCGGAACGCCGCCGGCGCCGCCGACGAGCCGGTCGACGAGGGCGGCCGCGACCCCGAGCAGCTCGAGGCCGAGGCGGCCCGCCTGCAGGAGGCCGAGCGGGAGATCGACGCGGAGGTCGAGGACCGCCGGCGGTCCCTCGACACTGCCGTGGCCGCCCGTCGGTCGGCCGAGGACGAAGCCGCGGAGGAGGACCGGCGGGTGGCCGGTCTCCAGCGCGCCGCTGCGGACCGGCGCGAGGGGCTGGCCCGGCTGCACGGCCAGGTGAACGCCCTGAAGTCCCGGGCGGCCGCGGCGGACGAGGAGATCGGCCGGCTCGAGCTGGCGCGGGAGGAGGCCCTGGCCCGGGCCGACCGTGCGCAGCGCGACTTCACGGCGCTGGAGACCCGGATCGCCGGGCTGGACGCGGGGGAGGAGGGGCTCGACGCCGAGCACGAGGCGGCCGTCGGAGCGCTGGACGACCTGACCGAGCGGCTCGCGAAGGCCCGCGAGGAGACCACCCAGGCGGAGCGGGACCGCTCGTCCCTGCAGGCCCGCAAGGACGCCCTCGAGCTGGGGCTGAACCGCAAGGACGGCGCCGGTGCGCTGCTGGCCGCGACCGACTCGGTCTCCGGCCTGCTCGGCTCGGTGGCCGCCCTGTTGACGGTCCGCGCCGGCTACGAGAGCGCGGTCGCGGCCGCCCTCGGCTCGGCCGCGGACGCGGTGGCGGTCTCGGACGCCGACGCCGCCCTCGGGGCGATCGGACACCTCAAGGGCGCCGACCTGGGGCGAGCCGGCCTGCTGCTCGGCGGCGCCCCGGCACCCGCCCAGGACTGGCCGGACCTGCCCGGCTCCGCGACCTACGCCCTGGGGGTCGTCGACTGCCCCACCGAGGTCCGCCCCGCGCTGGGGCGGCTGTTGTTCAAGGTGGCCGTCGTCGACGACCTGCCTGCGGCCCGTGCGCTGGTCGCCGACCTGCCCGACGTGACCGCGGTGACCCGCGACGGCGACCTGCTCGGCCCCCACTTCGCGGCGGGTGGCTCCTCGGCCCAGCCGTCGCTCATCGAGGTGCAGGCCGCGGTCGAGGAGGCCGCCGAGCAGCTCTCCGAGGCGACGGCCGCGGTCGAACGGCTCGGGTTCGAGACCTCCGCCCTGGAGCGGGAGCGGCACGAGGCCCAGCAGCGGGTCGACGTCGCCCTGGCCCGGCTCCACGAGTCCGACGCGACGCTGGCCGCGGTGGCCGAGGAGCTCGGTCAGTACGGCTCCCAGGCCCGCTCCGCGAAGGGTGAGGCCGAACGGCTGGAGCGCGCGATCGCGACCGCCCGAGAGGCCCGGGAGGGCGACCTGGCCGGACTCACGGAGCTCGAGTCGCGGCTGGCCAACGCCGAGGAGAGCCCCGACGAGGAGCCCGACACCAGCGCCCGCGAACGGCTCGCCGAGCAGGCACGTGCCGCGCGGCAGGACGAGATGGACGCCCGGCTCGCGCTGCGCACGTCGGAGGAACGAGCACGAGCCCTGCACGGCCGCGCCGACGGCCTGCTGCGGGCTGCCGCGGCGGAGCGGGACTCGCGGGCCCGGGCAGCCGAGCGGCGCGAGCGACTGCTGCGCGAGGGGGCGGCTGCCGAGGCGGTCGGCGCCGCGGTGGTCGTCGTGCTCCAGCGCCTTGACGGATCCATCGCGCGCGCCGCCGCGGCGCGCACGGAGGTCGAGCACGCCCGCAGCGGCCGGGAGCAGGAGCTGCTGGCGGCCCGCGGACGGCTCCGCGACCTCGGCCGGGAGCACGACGAGCTGGTCAACTCCGTGCACCGCGACGAGTTGCACCGCGCCCAGCAGCGGATGCGCATCGAACAGCTCGAGGAGCGGGCGCTCGACGAGCTCGGGCTCGACCCGGACGCGCTGGCCTCCGACTACGGCCCCGACCAGCTCGTGCCGTTCACCGGGGAGGTGCCGGAGGGGGAGGAGACGCCCGACCCGGTGCCGTTCGTGCGCGAGGAGCAGGTCAAGCGGCTGCGGTCGGCCGAGCGGGCGCTGGCCATGCTCGGCAAGGTGAACCCGCTGGCGCTGGAGGAGTTCACGGCCATGGAGGAGCGGCACAAGTTCCTCACCGAGCAGCTGGAGGACCTCCGGAAGACGCGCAAGGACCTGCTCGACATCGTGCGCGAGGTTGACGCCCGCGTGGAGCAGGTCTTCACGGAGGCGTACGCCGACGTGAGCAAGGCCTTCGAGTCGACGTTCGCGCGGCTGTTCCCCGGGGGCGAGGGCCGGCTCGTGCTCACCGAGCCAGGCGACATGCTCGCCACCGGCGTCGAGGTCGAGGCCCGTCCGCCCGGGAAGAAGATCAAGCGGCTCTCGCTGCTCTCCGGCGGGGAGCGGTCCCTGGTGGCGGTGGCGTTCCTCGTGTCGCTGTTCAAGGCGCGGCCCTCGCCGTTCTACATCCTCGACGAGGTCGAGGCGGCGCTCGACGACACCAACCTCGGGCGGCTGCTGGAGATCTACGAGGAGCTCCGGGAGAACTCCCAGCTGCTCGTGATCACCCACCAGAAGCGGACGATGGAGGTCGGCGATGCGCTGTACGGCGTCACCATGCGCGGCGACGGCGTGTCCGCGGTGATCTCGCAGCGACTGCGGGAGGCGGTTCCTGAGGAGTTCGCCAAGCGACCGTCTCGCAGGGCCGAGCCCGCCTGATGGCCGAACGCCCCGGCCGGGCGGACTACGTCGCGTGGCGGCAGGCGACCACCCGTTGGGCCGACGACGACGTCTACGGCCACATGAACAACGCCCGGTACTTCGAGCTGATCGACACCGCGGTCAACGCCCACCTCGCGGAGGCGGTCGGGTCGGACATCCGGATGCTGCCGGCGATCGGGGTGGTCGCCGAGGTCGGCTGCCGCTACTTCGCGGAGCTCGGCTACCCGCGGCCGGTGGACCTGGGACTGGTGGTCGACAAGGTCGGCAGCTCCTCGGTGGTCTACCGGATCGGGCTCTTCCAGGGTGACCCGGACGGCGAGGGTGCCCTCGCCGCCGCGGAGGGACGCTTCGTGCACGTCTACGTCGACAACACCGGTGGTCCCGGGGCCCGGCCGGTGGTGCCGATCCCGGACGAGGTGCGCGCCGCCGTCACCCCCTTGCTCCGCGCCTGAACGACCTGTGAGTTCCCTCACTCGGGCCCCGTCGCGGAGGGAACGGGGCGGACGGACGTGGCAGCATGGCCCCGGCCGACACCCGGCCGACACCCGGCCGACATCCGGCCGCCATCTCGGAGAGGGGAAGTCGCGTGCTGATGATCGTGATCGTGATGCTCGTCATCGTGCTGGTCGCCGCCGGCGTGGTCACCTACGTCGCCTTCCCGCACCGCGGCGAGGAGGTCCCGGGGGCTCCCTGGCTCGGTGAGGCGCTCCGCCGGGGCGCGCACTCGCTCCCGCAGCGACGCCCCTGACCGCCGCACCCGCCGCGACCACCTGGCCGTGAGCGCCCTCCGCGGCCTCTGATTGGATGTGGCCATGGAGCTCCTGAGCATCTGGCTGATCCTGGTCGTGGCCATCGCGGTCGTCGGCCTGCTCGTCGTCGTCGGCCTCGTCCTCGGGCGCCGCGGCAGGGTCTCGCCGCCGCCGGTGGCGACCGACCTGATCGCCCCGGCGCCGGAGGAGGAGCCGGAACCGGTGCCCGAGGAGGCGCCGGCGACCGCCGTACCCACGCTCGAGAGGCCGGAGGGGCGGGCCGGCCGCCTCGTGCGGTTCCGGGAACGACTCGCGCGGTCCCAGGGGGGCCTCGGCCGCGGTCTGCTGGCGCTGCTGTCCAGGGAGAAGCTCGACGAGGACACCTGGGAGGACATCGAGGACACCCTGCTCACCGCCGACCTCGGCGTGGCCCCCACCCAGCAGCTGGTCGAGCGGCTCCGCACCCGGCTGCGGGTCGAGGGCGCCGACGCCCCGCCGGCCCGCGATGTGTTGCGCGAGGAGCTGGTCGCCCTCCTCGACCCGTCCATGGACCGCCGGCTCGCGATCACGGGCGCGGACGGCAAGCCGGGCGTGGTGCTCGTGGTCGGCGTCAACGGGTCGGGCAAGACCACCACCTGCGGCAAGATCGCCCGGATCCTGGTCTCCGAGGACAAGCGGGTGGTCCTGGGGGCCGCCGACACCTTCCGCGCCGCGGCCGTCGAGCAGCTGGCGACCTGGGGAGAGCGGGTCGGGGTCGACGTGGTCCGGGGGCCCGAGGGCTCCGACCCCGCCAGTGTCGCGTTCGAGGCGGTCCGGGAGGGGCTCACGGAGGGCTTCGACGTGGTGCTGGTGGACACCGCCGGCCGCCTGCAGAACAAGGCCGGGCTGATGGACGAGCTCGGCAAGGTCAAGCGGGTGATCGAGAAGCAGGCGCCCGTCACCGAGGTGCTGCTCGTGCTGGACGCCACCACCGGACAGAACGGCATGGTCCAGGCGCGCGTGTTCTCCGAGGTCGTCGACGTCACGGGCATCGTGCTGACCAAGCTCGACGGGTCGGCCAAGGGCGGCATCGTGGTCGCCGTGCAACGCGAGCTCGGGGTGCCGGTCAAGCTCGTCGGCCTGGGTGAGGGGCCCGACGACCTCGCGCCGTTCGAGGCCGAGGCGTTCGTGGACGCGCTGCTCGGGTGAGCGCGCCGTAACGCGGCCGTAACACGGGGACGGAAGTCGTTTCCCTCCGGAAACACTTCTCCGGAGGGCGTGAAACGTACCGCCCCGACTGTGGTGCCACTGGACGGAACAGCCTGCCGACAGTGCTGTCGGGGGCGCGCAGCCCCCGCTGGATCCGTCCGCCGACATTGCACACTTTGGAGGTTCCATGGACACCGGCCACGCAGCCTGGGTTCTCACTTCCGCGTCGCTCGTCCTGCTGATGACGCCGGGCCTGGCGCTCTTCTACGGCGGCATGACGCGTTCCAAGTCCGTCCTGAACATGATGATGATGTCGTTCGGCGCGATGGGCATCGTCACGGTCGTCTACATCCTGTGGGGCTGGTCGATGTCCTACGGCACCGATGCGTTCGGTGCCGGCACCGCCGGTCTCTTCGGGAACCCGTTCGAGCTCTTCGGGCTCGACGGCGTCGGTGGTGTCGACTACCTGGGGGTGGCGTTCCAGCTCACGTTCGCGATCATCACCGCGGCCCTCATCAGCGGTGCGATCGCCGACCGGGTCAAGTTCTCGACCTGGATGGTGTTCGTCCCGATCTGGGTGACGCTCTCCTACTTCCCGCTCGCGCACATGGTGTGGGGCGGTGGCTTCCTGAGCGGTGAGCCCGGCGCCCTCGCCACCCGCCTGTTCGACGACGTCGCGCCCGTGGACTACGCCGGCGGCACCGTGGTGCACATCAACGCCGGTATGGCCGCGC
>Ga0299913_10003440_pt1 | contig 12943 bp, 12 predicted proteins | sample RVTome_9_FD_201360 | JGI IMG/M metagenome (GOLD analysis project Ga0299913, IMG submission 201360) | Soil microbial communities from uranium-contaminated site in the Upper Colorado River Basin, Wyoming, United States - RVT155D38 (version 2) ... | reverse complement strand
GACGTCATCGTGTTCTGGGTGGACTCGGAGCTCGAGAAGGAAGCCATCCTGGCCGATGCGTCCCTGCCGTTCTTCACGACGCCCCACTTCAACGGCCACCCATCGGTCCTCCTGCGCGGCTCGCGAGCCGGCGAGCTGAGCCGCGACGAGCTGGCCGGCTTCGTCGAGGCCGCATGGCTGTCGCGCGCCGGTCCTCGCGCCATTGCCCTCTGGACGAAGGGGCGTCAGTAGCCTGACCCGCGCAAGAGCGCATGGACGTGCGTGCCACGCGGGCCGCGGCGGCCTTGACCGCGATGGGGACGTCCAATAGTGTGGACCCATGTCCAGCAATGCGGAACAGAGGACGGGCGTCGGGGCACGACCCGGACCCCTGGAGGACGTGCGCGTTCTGGAACTGGGCACGCTCATCGCCGGCCCATTCGCGGGGCGCCTGCTCGCCGACTTCGGGGCGGAAGTCATCAAGGTCGAGCAGCCTGGCCGCGGGGACCCTCTTCGCAGCTGGGGGATGAGCGGGGACGATTCTGCGTCCCTGTGGCACCTGGTGCAGTCCCGCGGCAAGCTCTCGGTCACCGCGGACCTTCACGACCCGCACGACCAGGTCTTCGTACGCCAGCTGGCCACCGAGAGCGACATCCTAATCGAGAACTTCCGGCCCGGCCGCCTCGAGCAGTGGGGTCTCGACCCGGAGGAGCTGATGGAGCTCAATACGGGGCTGATCGTGGTGCGAATCTCAGGCTTCGGACAGACGGGTCCGCTGCGAGACCAGCCGGCATTCGGGACGATCGCCGAGGCGGCGGGTGGTCTTCGCTACCTGACTGGTGAGCCGGACCGCGCCCCCGCACGCGTGGGGTTGAGCCTCGGCGACTCGATCGGATCGCTCCACGCAGTGATTGGCGCTCTCATCGCTCTGCACGAGCGACAGACCTCCGGCCGCGGGCAGGTCGTGGACGTGGCGCTGACCGATACGCTGTTCTCGATGCTCGAGGGCATCCTGCCCGAATACAGCTATTCCGGCGCGGTGCGCGAGCGAACGGGCAACATCGCCCACAACTCCGCGCCGACCAACGCCTACGAATGCGCCGATGGATCGCTGGTCTGCATTGCGGCCAACACCACCGGACTGTTTCGAGGCCTGTTCCGCTTCATCGGCCGGGACGAGTACGCGTCGGACCCGGTGCTGGCCACAAACCAGGGCCGCGTGGAACGGGCCGCCGAGCTGGACCAGGCCATCGAGGCGTGGACTCGGTCCAGAACGCCGGACGAGGTCGTACGAGATCTTCGGCAACACGGGATCCCGGTGAGCCGAATCAACAGCATCGCCGATATCGCGGGGGACCCGCAATTCCGTGCCCGGGAGATGATCGTGGAGGTGGAAGACGAGCGCCTCGACCGACCGCTCTTGGTGCCGGGCATCGCGCCGAGACTGTCGCGAACTCCCGGGCAAGTTCCTCCGCTGGCCCAGGCCCTGGGCGCAGCCACGAGCGAGGTACGGCGACAGCTCCTTCGCGGAGACGGCCGCGGGCGGGAGAGCGCGATCGCCGACGACGCGGTCTAAGGCGTGCGGCATGGTGAACACCTTTCGCGGACCGGTGAGCGCCCCTGACCTGGGCCTGACGCTCATGCACGAGCACGTCTTCGTTCGCAACCCGGAGCTGGAGCTCAACCTGCCGGACGCGGAGTGGGACGAAGCGGGCGCGGTGGAGCGAGCAGTCGCCGGCCTGAACGCCGTGTACCGGCTCGGCGTTCGGACCGTGGTCGATCTCACCGTCCCCGGGCTCGGTCGCGACGTGCGGCCCGTGGCCGCGGTGGCCGAGCGGGTACCGGTCAACATCGTGGCATCGACGGGCTGGTACACCCACAACGTGCTGCCCACCTACTTCGGCTTCCACGGGCCTGAAAAACTCATCGATGAGCCTGACCCGCTGGTCCAGCTATTCGTGCGGGATATTTGCGAAGGGATCGCCGGCACCTCGGTCAAGGCCGGGATGCTCAAGGTGATGACCGATGCCGAGGGCGTGACGCCGGACGTCGCCCGCGTCATGACGGCAGCCGCCGCCGCACACCGGGAGACCGGCGTGACCATCACGACGCACTCCCATCCCGCTTCGCGCAACGGCCTGGTTCAACAGGCGTTCCTCGTCGAGCACGGCGTCGCGTCGGAGCGCCTCGTCATCGGTCACTCGGGAGACAGCGAGGAGATCGACTACCTGCGTGAGCTGATGGACAACGGCTCAACCATTGGCATGGATCGATTCGGGATGAAGCATGTGCTCTCCGACGAGCGCCGGACCCGCACGCTGTCAACCCTTCTGGAACTCGGATACGCGGACCGCATGGTGCTGTCGCACGACGCGGCCTTCTACAGCCACGTGACCCCGCCCTCGTGGCGTGCCCGTGCGGCGCCCAATTGGCAGATGGAGAACATCCCGCGCCGAGTACTCCCGAAACTGCGAGAAGCCGCCGTATCCGACGAGGAGATCGACCAGATGATGGTGCGCAACCCGATGCGCCTGCTGGAGCCCGCTGGGGCGGGGACCGCAAAGGGCCGTGGAACGGAGGATGAGTCATGAGGGCAGCCCTGCTGGTCAGGCCGGGCGAGATCGTCGTCGACGAGGTCGCGGATCCGGAGGTCGGGCCGGACGATGTCCGTATCGCGGTGGGCGGAGTCGGCCTATGCGGGTCGGACCTCAGCGTGTTCAGTGGCCGCTGGCCCGCCCCGAGCTACCCGTGGATCATGGGCCATGAGGCCTTCGGGACCATCGAGGCCGTCGGCCGTCGCGTGCCGGCGGAGCGCCTGGGGGAAACGGTGGTGGTGGAGCCGAATGCCGTGTGCTTCGCCTGCGAGCAGTGCCGCCGCGGACGCACATCGGCGTGCGTCGCACGTCAGTCGGTCGGCATGAATCGCCCCGGGGCGCTTGCCGAGCGCCTTGTGGTGCCGGCGCGGTTCGCGTGGCCGGTCAACAGCAGCATGGAGCCGCGCGACCTGGTGTGCGTCGAGCCCCTGACCGTGGTCCAGGCGGCGCTCCGGCGCCACCACGAGCCGCTGCCCGACGCCGCGCTGATCGTGGGCGTCGGGCCGCAGGGACTGCTGATGAGCCTCGCCCTGCTGGACCGGGGCGTGGACGTGCGCGTCCACGACATCAACCCCGATCGCGTGGCCTTCGCGGCCCGGCTCGGCGCACGGGCGGCGGCGCCCGACGATAACGAGTCACGCTTCGACCTCGTGGTGGACACAGTCGGCTCGCCGGCCTCGACGGACGTCGCGCTGGCGCGGCTGCAGGTCGGCGGTACGCTGCTCTTCCTTGGCCTCGACGACCGTCCGTTCGAGCTATCGGCGCGCGCGCTGGTCCGCGGCCAGATGGTGCTGCGCGGGTCTCTGACATACGACCACCCGATCGACTTCGACGGCACGGTTTCACTCGTCGCCTCGGAAGAGATCGCCCCCGGCCGGATCGTGACCGATGAGCACCCGCTGGACGATGTGCAGCGGGCGTTCGACCAGAACGCGGCCGCATCGGGCAAGACCTGGATACGCGTCGCAGACGTCTAGAACCTATTGACCGGGCCTCCCGCCGTCCCGTATCATAGACCAGTGTCCAACTATGTGGAACACTGACGGACCAACCAGGCACGTGACCAAGCGACTCTACCTCGCCGGTTGCGGCTTCCCACGCAGGAGCCACGGGCACCCGATGGCAACCATCACGAAGGGAGAGACCATGAGCACCCGACTCCGGACCCTCGTCCTTGCGCTGGCGGCGCTCATGCTGCTGGCCGCCTGCAACGGAGGGGCCAGCCCGTCCGCGAGCACCCCCGAATCCGCCGCGGCCAGCACGGAGGAATCCGCGGCGGCGTCCGAGCCCCAGCAATCGGAGGTCGAGCTGACCCTGGCGCACAGCTACCAGGAAGGCCAGCCGCAGGTCGAGTGCGGCGCGAACGTCATCAAGGAAGAGGCCGAAGCCGCCGGCGTCGGGCTGACAATCGAGATCTTCGGCGCCAGCCAGCTCGGCGGGGACGCCGACCGCATTCAGTCGGTCATAGCCGGCGACATCGACATGGACATTCAAGGGGCATCCGCCTTGAGCGCCGTCTACCCGCCGATGAGCGTGGTCGATGGCGCATTCGTGTTCGATGACAGCGCGCATGTCTACAACTTCTTCACGAGCGACGCATCGGCCGCGCTCACGCAGGGCTTCGAAGACGAGACCGGCGTCCACATCCTCGGCGCGTGGAACACCGGGGCACGCCAGTTCACCGCGAACGTGCCGATCCGCACGCCGGGTGACCTTCAGGGTCTGCGCATGCGGTTCCCGCCGTCCCCGACGTTCCTCCTGAACGCCGAGGCCATGGGTGCCGAGGCGGTCGAGGTGGCGTTCGAGGAGCTCTACCTCGCACTGCAGCAGGGCACGGTGGACGGCCAGGAAAACCCAATCACCAACATCGACGCGATCAACCTCGACGAGGTGCAGGACTACATAAGCCTGTCGAGCCACCAGCTCAGTTCGAACCTGGTCATCATCGGCGAGGTCTGGACTGAACTCAGCCCTGAGCAACAGGAGACCCTGGAGGCGGCGGTCGAAGAGGCGATGGTCCAGGAGCCGGAATGCGCGGCCGAGGCCGAGGAGGAGATCCTGGCCGGGTGGCGGGAGAGCGGCAACATGGAGATCATCGAAGACGTCGACCGAGAGGCCTTCCGCGAGCTGGCGGAGCCATTCCTGCGTGACAACTTCGAAGATGCGCAGCTGGAGGTCCTGGAGGCCATCCGGTCCACTGCCGAGTAAGGTGCCGATTGACGGTGCCTGGGGTCCTTCCCGGGCAAGTGTCCTTTCGCGAACCTGAGTAACCTGCTGCGCGTGATCCGTCGCCAGCAGAGGAGGATGCGCTGCTGATGGCCGAGGACGGAGGCGGCCCTTCGCGGCCAAGCACCGAAGCCATTGGCGCCGCAGTCGATGGCCTGCCGGTCGCCGATTCGGCCGGGCTCGGCGGAGAGACGAACCCGGAACTGCTCCCTGCCCGGGGACCGCTGCGCACGATCATGCACCTGGTCGGCCAGGTCGAGCAGGCCATCGGTGCAGTCCTGCTGGTCATCATCCTTGTGTTGGTGCTTGCACAGGTGGCGCAGCGCTACCTGCCGGGCGGATATCCGTGGACCGGGGAGCTGGCCCGCTACTCGATGGTGTGGGCAACGTTCGTGCTGGCAGGCTATCTCGCCGCACACGATCGTCATATCGCGATTCACGTCGTGGATTTCGTACTGCACGGACGGGCCCTGGCCGCCGTGAAGCTGATGGTCAACGTCTTCGTGTTGATCACGTGCCTGGTGTTGCTCTACGGCACCTACGTGCTCATCACCGAGGACATCGGTCAGGTGACGGCCGCTGCCGAGATCCCACTGCGGTGGGTGAACGCCGTCCCGCTGATCGGCTTCTCGATGACGGCTATCCGCGCGCTCCTTGGTATCTGGGTCAATGACGTGCCGGCGTTGTTGGGTCGCGCGGAGGTCGCCTCGTGAGCCTGCCGCTGCTGCTGGTCGCGATCCTGATCCTGTTCATCTTTCGCGTCCCCATGGCATTCGCAATCCTTGGACCGTCAATCGCGTACTTGATCATCGAGGATTACTCACTGCACCTGGGGGTCCGGCTGGTTATGCAGGGCATCAACAGCTGGCCGTTGCTAGCGGTGCCGCTCTTCATCCTGGTGGGCATCGTGGCAACTCGGACCGAGATCGCCGACCGTCTCTACGATGCGGCCCTCCTCGTCCTCGGACCACTCCGCGCCGGTCTGGCGTACGTCAACATCGGCGTCAGCCTTGGCTTTTCGTGGATGAGCGGAGCCTCACTGGCCGATGCTGCGGGCATCGGCTCCATCGAGGTCAACCACATGCGGAAGAAGGGCTACCCGGCCGAGTTCTCTGTTGGCCTGAGCGCAAGCTCGGCGCTGATCAGCCCGATCATGCCGCCGAGCATCCCGGCCGTGGTGTATGCCTCAGTGGCAGCCGTGTCGACCGGCGCACTGTTCGCCGCCGCGGTGATACCCGCTGTGGTCATGACGCTGGCGCTCGTGGTCACCGTCTTCCTGTGGTCGCGCCGCCGGCCGGACCTCGTGGGAGAGCCCTACAGCTGGCCGGACGTGCGCAGGGCCGTGCTGCGAGCGTTGCCGCCCATCGGAGCGCCGGTGCTGATCCTGGGCGGCATCCTGGGTGGGTACTTCACGCCGACCGAGGCGGCCGGCATCGGCGCGCTGTACATGCTCCTGCTGGCCCTCTCGTACCGGACGGTCACGGCGCGGGACATGGTCCTGATCTTCCGTGACACGGCGGTCATCACCGCCCAGATCATGCTGATCATCGGAGCGTCCACCTTGTTCAGCTGGATTCTCGCCCGGGAACAGGTCCCGCAGGCGGTCGCTGAGGCATTGCTAGGGATCACCGACAACCCGATCATCTTCCTGCTGATCATTAATCTCGTCCTCGTGTTCTTGGGCATGATGCTGGAGCCGACCTCGGCGATTCTGATCATCACGCCTATCCTGCTTCCTGTGGCCGTTCAGTTCGGCGTCGATCCGCTTCAATTCGGCTCGATCATGATCTTCAACCTCATGATCGGGCTCCTCACCCCGCCCATGGGTGGCGTCGTCTTCGTCCTGAGCTCCGTGACGGGGATCCCCGTGGAGCGCGTGTTCCGCGGGGCGGCCTTCTACCTTCCCGCCATGATCGCAGTCCTGCTGCTGATCAGCTACGTCCCGGCGCTGACCCTTTGGTTGCCAGAGTTCGTCGGGCTGTGAGGCGCGGGCAAGGCTGATGTCCGTCCTGGAGAAGGCAAGCGACTTGATCGACTGCCTGGGTCGAGCGGGCGAGCCCGTCTCCCTCGGCTACGTCCGATCAGCGCTCGGCATGCCGAAGTCCTCCACCCACCGGCTGCTCAGCGAGCTGGCGGCGCTGGGGATCGTCCGCCGGACGGAGGACGGGCGTTATTCGCTTGGCCCGCGGCTCCTCTACTGGGGAGAGGCAGCAGCCGACACCTTCGACATGCGCGCGGTGGCCGACCAGCCGATGCGCCGCCTCCGCGACGAGCTGGGCGAGAGCGTCCATCTCTACATCCGCGACAACGACACCCGCATCTGCATCGCCGCGGTCGAAGCCCGTCACGAGCTGCGACCCTTCATACAGCTCGGCCGGCCCTTGCCGCTTCGTGCCGGCGCCGCTGGGAAGGTCCTGCTGGCCTTTGCCGACGCGGAGGTCCAGCGCCTGGAGCTGCGGCGCGCCACATCTGACACGGACCACCTGCCCAATGCACCGGGCGACCGGCTCGCGGAGCAGCTGAAGAGGATTCGCGTGGAGCGCTGGGCAACGTCCGTGGGGGAGCGGGAGGAGGGGGTGTCGGCGGCGGCCACTCCCATCGTCGACTCGCGGGACCGGGTGGTGGCCGCGCTCAGCATCTCGGCCCCGACGACACGCCTCGGGGAGGAGCGCTTCGCGCAGATGCGGGGACCGCTCGAGGCCTGCGCCATGGAGATCAGCGCCCTCCTACAGCGCGGCTGAGGTACCAGCCCGTGGCGGGGCGGGCTACCTCTCCACCTGTACCGCATTCGACGACTCGGCGGCTGTCCACCCCATCGCCCTGCTGACCTGGTCGGCGGCGTCGGTCAGCTCGTCTCGGAGCGATTCCAGCCGCTCCACGGTCAGGCGTGTGGTAGGCCCGGAGATCGAGAGGGCAGCAATCACCGCCCCCGCGTGGTTTCGGATCGGCACCGCGGCCGCGGCCAGGCCTTCCTCCCTCTCGCCGAAGGACATCGACCAGCCGCTCGCGACGATTTCGCGGAGCTGGGCCGTCAGGTCCTCGACGGATGGCGCACGTGGTGTCACCGGTGTGCTGGCCACGCGGCGCAGCTCCTGGGCCCGAGTGGCGGCATCGGAGAACGCCAGGAGCAGCTTGCCGGAGGCACCCACCGATACGGGAAGGGGCTTGCCCACCTCGGTGAAGTGGCGGAGCTCGTAGCTGCCCTCCACTGCCGCGACGCAGACCCGCGTGTTCCGCTGGCGCACGTACAGGTGGACGCTCTCACCGACGGCATCGCGCAGCCGAACCATGGCGGGCTGCGAGATTCGCACGATGTCGGTCACGCCGCTGGCGGCCTCGCCCCAGCGCACGAGCCGTGGGCCCGGAACGTAGGTCGCGGTCCCGACGCGAAACAGGAGCCCGAGGTGAAGCAGCTCCGAGAGCAGACGATGCGTGGAGGATCGAGGCCGACCGAGCCGCTGCGCGATAGACGTCAGCGTCGCCGCCTCGGGCGACTCCGCGACGAGGTCGAGGATCTGCGTGGCCTTCTCGAGGACGGACATCAGTTGACGGGAGTCCCGTAGAACTCGCCGAACAGCTCCTGCTCGCTCGGCCGATCCTCGGCGATCGGTCGGCTCACCCAGGTCACGTTCATGTAGTGCTTGACGTGGATGTTCTCCGAGGTGACGTTGCCGCCCCAGGTGCCGCAGCCGAGGCTCGACGTCATCGGCATCCCGTTGTTGAAGGCGCCGGCGTTGGCCTTCGACTGGGGCTGGCGAACCATGATTCGGCTCACCGGGGCGATGCGCGCCAGCTGATCGACGTGGTCGTCGTCGAAGGAGTAGATCCCGCACGAATGACCCTTGCCGCCGACCTCGTATACCGCCCGGACCATCTCCAGCGCGTTCTCGAAGCCCGAGTAGCGGAACATCGATAGCACCACGCCCAGCTTTTCGGAGCTGAAGAGGTTGTGCCTACCGATCTCCGTCTGCTCCGTGATGAGGAAATGCCGATCCGGCGTGATCGCGAAGCCGGCCTTCTCGGCGAGTTGTTGTGCCGAGATTGCGATCGTATCTGGGGTTCGATGGCCCTCCTCATCCCAGTAGATTGCCCGCAGCTTCGCGGCCTCGTGCGGAGTGAGCAGGTGCCCACCTTCCTCCACGAGCTTGTCGCGAAGGGGCTCGTACACCGTCTCCTCGACGATCAGGTTGCCATCGGCGGAGCAGCCCGAGCCGAAGTCGGAGGTCTTGCTGAGCCTGGTGTTCCTCGCCGCATCCGCCACATCGGCCGTTTCGTCGATGACCATTGTGGAGTTGCCGGCTCCGACACCGTATGCGGGCGTGCCCGAGCTGTAGGCAGCCTTCACCATGCCCGGGCCTCCCGTAGCCTGGACGAGATCGGCCTGGGTCATCAGGTACTGCGCGGCGGGAATGCTGGGGCGCTCCATGCACTGCAGCAGGTCCATTGGGGCGCCCTCGCGGTCAAGTACGCGCCGCATGATCTCCACGGTCTCACGCGTAGTGCGCTTGCTGCGAGGGTGCGGCGAAAAGATGACGGCGTCGCGGCACTTGATGGCGAAGAGACCCACTCCCGGCGGCGTGAGCTCCGGATTTGTGGTCGGCACCAGGGAGGCGATGAGCCCGACCGGCTTTGCGTATCGCACGATGCCCTTTTCGGCGCGCTCCTCGATGACGCCGATGCTCTTCTCGCGTAGCACGTCGCGCAGGATGCCTATCACCTTGAACCGCTTGTTGACGCGGCTCACGGGATCACCGATGCCGCTCTCCTCCACGCCCATCAGGGCGAGACGCGTGAACGTCGCCTCGTTGGCGACCGCCCAGGCCATGGCCTGGCACAGACGATCGACCTGGTCCTGCGTGGCTCCCTCGAAGGCCTTGAGCGCCGCACGACCCCGCGCGACCAGCTTGTCTACCTGCTCGGTCTCCTCCGGTGTGATCGGTCGAGTCGCCATTCGATCTCCCGTGCGCCCGCCCCGGTCGGCGCGAACGCGTTTTCGGATGTTCCACTATTCCGTACACGCAGACCACTCTGCGGTAACTCGTCGAAGCGTATGACCGCTGTCCGGCCGATGTCAAGGCGGATGGCGCTGCACTTGACACGCTCGGCAGGAGGAGGCTACGTTTCTGTCACACGGACGCGACAGTCCGTTATTCGGAATCTGTACGCGGTGCTGGCCGCCCGCTCGCCACCGGTTACTGCAGGGAGATGGGATGCATCCGACCGTCGCCGACCACCTTGCCAGGTTCCTGCAGGATCGCGGCGTGGAACAGGTCTTCGGTCTCTGTGGCCATACCAACATCTCAATCCTCGCCGCGCTCGAGCGCCAGGGGTCACCCCGCTTCATCACCACTCGGCACGAACAGGTCGCCGCGCACGCTGCAGATGGCTACGCGCGCACTGCCGGCAGGCCCGGCGTGGTGCTTCTCCATGTCGGGCCTGGCGTCACCAACGCGACGACCGGAGTTGCGACCGCGTCGTTCGACTCGATCCCGCTACTGGTGATCGCCGGTGACGTGCCCAGCTACTACGAGGGACGCGGTCCACACCAGGAGTTCAATCTGCGGCGCGACGCTGACCAGACCTCCGTGTACGAGCCGTTCGTCAAGCGCGCGTGGCGCATACGACGGGCGGACCAGGTGCCGCGGATCCTGGCGCGTGCCTGGGACCTGGCACTGGCGGGCCGACCCGGGCCGGTGCTGGTCTCCGTCCCGATGGACATCCTGGCGGAAGCCTTCGAGGCAGACGTCGTCCCCGCCTCCCCGGTGGAGATGCCCACGATCAGCGCCGACACCGCCCGCCGCATCGCCGACGAGCTACGCGCGGCGTCCAGGCCGCTGATCCTGGCAGGCGGCGGCGCGCGTCACGCGGCCGCAGAAGTGCGGGAGCTGGCCGAGCTGAGCGGCGCGCCAGTGGCCCACACCCTGATGGGGACCGGCGCCATGCCGCCCGCCCATCCGCAGCTGCTCGGGATGATCGGCTTCTGGGGCTCGCCGACGGCCAACCGCCTGGCGTCGGAGGCAGACGTGATCCTGGCGATCGGCACCCGATTCCCCGAGACGGACAGCAGCAGCTGGGAGGCGGGCGTCACCTTCAGGATGCCTCCCAGCCGCCTGATCCACGTCGACATCGATCCACACGAGCCCGGCCGCAACTACCCCACCGCCATCGCCGCCACGGCAGATGCCGTACTGGCGCTGCGGGCAGTGGCAGATGCATACGGCAAGGCCACGCCGGACCGTGGCCACGACTGGGGCGAGCTTCGCAGGGAGCGCGAGGTGTTCCTGGCACCCAGCCGGGAGAACGCGGCCTCGGACGAGTTCCCGCTGCTCCCGGAGCGGATCCTGGCCGACCTCCGTCGCACCAGCCCCGACGCCATCCTGGTCACGGACGTCGGGTGGAACAAGAACGGAGTCGGCCAGCAGTACCCGGTCGACTCGCCCGATTCCTTCCTCACCCCGGGCGGGTTCTCGACGATGGGCTTCGGCCCGGCCGCCGTGCTCGGCGTGGCGCTCGCGTCGGGGGGTCGTCCGGCGATCGCCCTCGTTGGCGATGGGGCGTTCGGGTCCAACCCGATCGTGGTCGCCACGGCGGTGGAGATGGGCATCGCGCCCGTATGGCTGGTGATGAACAACTCGGCTTTCGGCACCATTGCAGGGCTCCAGCGCAAGCACTACGGCAGTTCCTTCGGGTGTGAGTTCGAGGCCGATGGCCGTCCCTTCACCCCCGACTTCGCGGCAATCGCGCGCGCTTGCGGGGCCGATGGCGTACGCATCGAGCGCACCGAAGAGCTCGCGCCCGCGCTGCGCGCCGCGCTGCAGTCTGGGCGGCCGACGGTCCTGGACGTGCCGATGCGGAACACCCCGGTGATGACCCCCGGAGAGTGGGACATCGAGCGGATCTACCAGGTGGCGCAATGACCGGCGAGCAGACCCGCGTGCACGAGGGCAGCGGCGCCGGGCAGGCCCACGAGGCCAGGTCGTGGTCCACGGCGATCACCGCCACGACCGACGAGCGAGTCTACGTCAGGGGCCTGGCGCTCGACGAGGCGATCGGGCGCGAGTCCTTCCCGGCCATGCTCCTCCGCCTCTGGCGCGGTGACGACTCGGCGACCCTTGCTGAGGTCGAGCTCATGGGCGCCTGCCTCGTGGCGTCAATTGACCACGGGCCGCTGTCGCCTTCCGCCCTGGTGACCCGGACGATCGCATCGACCCGGGCAGCGCCGATGAGCGCCCTGGCGGGCGGCATCCTGGCCTTCGGCGAGCTCCATGGGGCCGTCGTCAGCCGCGCCATGCGAATCCTGGCGACGGTGCCGACCGAGGGGAGCCTAGACGAGTGGGCCAACGGCATCTTCGAGGCGGAGCGTGCGGCCGGGCGCCGTCTGCCGGGGATCGGGCACCGCTGGCACGAGCACGACCTGCGCGCAGAGAGACTCCTGCAGGTTGCGGCCAAGGCGTCGGACGGCCGTCAGGAGGAGGCGGTCAGGGCACTGGCAGCCCGCGTGGCTCGCCACTCCCGGAATCCGGTACCTGTGAATATCGACGGAGCGCTTGCGGTCGCACTGACCGCCCTCCGTTTCGACCCGGCGTACGGCGACTTCCTGTTCGCGATCGCGCGAAGCTTCGGGCTGGCCGCCCACTTCGTGGAGGAGCAGGCTCGTCAGCGGCCGATGCGGACGATCGATCCCACAGTGGCGCACTACGACGGCATTCCCATCCCCGGTGCCGAGAAGGAGGAAGAGCTGTGAAGGTGCGGCTGATATCGCCGTTCCATGACGCCGAGCAGATATGGATCGGCCTGGACAAGCCGGGGATGCGCCGCAAGGTGTTCCGTTTCGTTTCCCCGGATACGGGATCCGAGGAGTTCATGGCGGGAATCACGATCTTCGAACCGGGGGAAGCGAGCTCCTATCACGTCCATCCCGAGTCCGAGGAGATCAACCTCGTGCTCGAGGGATCTGGCGTCATGGTCTCCGAGGGGGAGGAGGCGGAGTTCGGACCTGGTCAGGCGATGTGGGTACCGAAGGGCGTCCATCATCAGCATCGGAACACGGGCACTGATCCGCTCAAGCTGCTGTGGGTTTACACGCCCCAGGCAGCGCTCCCCTCAACCTAGCCCCAACAGCCTCCAGCCGTCGGTGAGCTGAC
>Ga0299913_10003439_pt1 | contig 12943 bp, 9 predicted proteins | sample RVTome_9_FD_201360 | JGI IMG/M metagenome (GOLD analysis project Ga0299913, IMG submission 201360) | Soil microbial communities from uranium-contaminated site in the Upper Colorado River Basin, Wyoming, United States - RVT155D38 (version 2) ... | reverse complement strand
GTGTTGAAGTCATCGCCCGGCCGGACGCCGGTGTTCATATAGTCGAGCAAGAGCCCGGACCGCAGAGGCGGTCCGCCTGCCGAGTCGGCCGCGTTCTGATCGGAGTCCGCGCCACAGGCGCCAAGCACCAGCGCGGCAAGGGCGTACGCACCTATTCTTTTGTTCACGTTTCTACCTCAGGACTTCGGGATCGAGCGGTTCCTCTCTGCCGAGAAACAGATTCTTTGCCCTGCTCAACAGCAGCATAAGGTCCTGCTGCAAAAGGTACAGGGCCGGTACCAGGAAAAGGGTAATCACCGTCGCGAAAAGAATTCCGAAACTCAGCGAGATTGCCATCGGAATGACAAACTGTGCCTGTACGCTCCGCTCCAGCATGATCGGCATGAGTCCTGCCGCGGTGGTCAGGGATGTCAGAATGATCGCGCGAAAGCGCTGCACGCCGGAACCGACCAGGGCCTGCCGGGCCGGAACGCCTTCCTCGCGCGCGCGATTGATGAAACTGACCATGATCAGGCTGTCGTTGACCACCACGCCCGCAAGCGCAATCAGGCCGAACAGGGAGAACATGCTGATCGCCACGCCCATGATGTAATGCCCGACAACGGCCCCGATGAGCCCGAACGGAATGATGGACATGATGATCAACGGCTGCACATACGAGCGGAGTGGAATCGCGATCAGGGCGTAGATCAGGAACAATGCGGCGATCGTGGCGACCGTGATATTGCGGATGAATTCCATCTGCTCGAGGCTCGCGCCTTCGAGGCCGTAACTCACGCCCGGATGACGGGACAGCAGCTCCGGAATGAAGGTGCTGGAGATCTCCTCGATAATCACGCCGGGCTCGACCTGTTCCGGGTCTATGTCGGCCGACACGGTAACGGTTCTCTTGCGGTTCAGCCGGTTGATACTGGAGTACGCCCGACCGTACGAGATATCGGCCACGGAGCCGAACGGTACCTCATCGCCGGTCGCCGTTCGAATGCGCATGTTCTCCAGATCGGCAACCGAACGGCGATCGTCCCGCGGATAACGCACCATTACCCTGACTTCATCCTTGCCACGCTGTATGCGTTGCGCTTCCTCTCCGTAGAACGCCTGCCTGACCTGCCTTCCAAGCATCGCCATGGTTAGCCCGAGCGCTTCGGCCTCGGGCTTTATCGACAGCCGGATCTCCTCGCCGCCGGAGCTTATGGAGTTGCGTACATCAAACAGGCCTTCGTACTCGTGTAACCGGTCTTCGAGTTCGCGCGCGGCATTTTCCAGAGACTCATGGTTGTTGCCGGACAGCGCGAAACTCAAGGGAGGGCCGCCACCGAATCCATTGCCGTCCGAAAAATCCAGTTCCTTGGCCCCCGCTATCTCGCCGACCTTGTCTCGCCACATGGCGGTAATATCGTCGCCGTTCAGCGGACGGTCCTCATCCATGGGCAGTTCCACGAAAACCATTCCAGCGGCGTCCCCCTGGGTAAATGCGGAGACGTGGTTTATCGGTTCCATGACGCCCGGGTTTTCGGCAACGTATTCTTCATTGATTTCCAGCACGGCCTGTTCCAGACGGTCCAGCGCGGCATCTCGCACGTGTCGCGCCGTGCCGTTTTGCATCGTCAGGCGCATCTGCAGAAAATCGCCAGGGACCTCGGGAAACAGAACCACCCGCACCAGGCCGCTGTTCATGACGCCTATCGCCAGGATGAGGATGGCCACGAATATGCTGGCCGTGACGCCGCGATTGTCCAGCGCCTTCTCGAGCAGCGGCGCGTACTTGTCGTGAATCAGTGTATGCAGGCCATGCTGAAAGCGCCGCTGGATACGCTGAAAGAACTTCGGAACGCGACGGAAGACGCCGACGTCGCGATACGGCGCGAAAATTTCGTCTTCGTCGACAGGCTTGATGTTCGCGCGCACGAGGTGCGCCGGGAGGATCAACTTGGATTCGATCAGCGAGAAAAGCAGGCACAGAATGACGACGACCGACATGGCCTCGAAGAAAGGGCCCACGATGCCGCCGACGAAGAGCATGGGCGCGAACGCCGCCATTGTCGTCAGCACCCCGAACGTCGCAGGCACGGCCACCTTCTTCGCTCCTTTGACGACGTTGTCGAGGGTGTGCCCCTCGGCGCGAATTTCCGTGTAGACACTCTCCCCGATGATGATCGCATCGTCTACGACGATACCGAGTACGAGAATGAAGCCGAACAGGCTGATCATATTGATGGTGACCGGCCACGGGCCGTGCGGCATGAGCCACATCGCACCGCAAAAGGCGATCGGAATTCCGATCGTCACCCAGACGGCGACTTTCAGGCGAAGGAACAGGGTCAGGATGAGGAATACGAGAGCTGCTCCCTGGAGCAGGTTCGTCATCATCATTTCGAGACGACCGTTCAGGTAATGCGACCGGTCGATCCAGATTTCCATCTGCACGCCGTCCGGCAAGGATTCCGCCTTTCGTTCGATGTACTCCTTCACAGCGGCTGCGGTCGTCAGCTCATTCTGCTGCCCGCCCGCGAGCACCCGGAGTACTGCGGATTCCTGACCGTTGAAGCGGCCGAAGCCTTCCGTCTCGACGAATCCGTCCTTGATCGTCGCGATACTTCCGAGTGTCAGGCGCGTACCATCGGGAAACGTTCGAAGCACGAGTTGCCCGAACTCGGTCCCCGTGTAGACCTGACCTTCGGTGCGCAACAGGATGTCGCCGCCGTCCGTATTAATCACACCGCCCGGCAGGTCGACCGAAGCGCTGCGAATGGCATCTGAAACCTCGCTCATCGTGAGGCCATACTTGCGCAGCACGCGCTCGGGCACTTCTATCGAGATTTCGTAGGCGCGATCTCCGAGGATCTCCACCTGATTCACGGGCGCCAGAGCCATCAACTCGTCTCGAATTTGCTGCGCCAGCACCTTGCGCGCGAACTCGTCGAGGTTACCGTACAGGGACACGAATACGACGTGTATCGGCACCTCCTCCTTGTAGATCACGGGTTTCTCGGTCAGCGCCGGAAAGGTGGCGATGGCGTCGACGCGAGTCTTGATCTCGCTCAGAACCTCGTTGATGTCCGTGCCCGTGGCCACCTCCGCTGTGACCGTGCCCAGCCCTTCCTGCGCAACGGAGCGGAGTTCGACGATGCCGTCCACGTCCTGGATGGCTTCCTCGATCTTGACGACCACGCCTTCTTCCACTTCCTGCGGGGCCGCGCCGAGATACGGCACGCGAACCTGAACCGTATTGAGCTCGAAGTCGGGCGTCGTCTGCTTGCGAATCGTAAACGTCGAAACGACGCCGAACGCGATGATCATGAACATCAGGAGATTCGCCGCCACGTGGTTGGCGGCAAACCAGGCGATCAGGCCTTTTTCCTTGACCATTAGTCGCGCTCTGCGCCGGAGGCCACCCGCTTTTCATCCGTCTCGGGTAACTCGACCGGATCGTCGCCGGTACGCACCCGCATACCGTTCACCGGCGATTCGATGGCCGTCAGAATGATGCGTTCGCCTGCTTCGGCGCCGCCGGAGAGATAGGCATATTCGGCATCCGTCCGCAGGATCTCTACCTGGCGAAACCGCAGTCGGTTCTCGTCGTCGACGAACATGAGCTGGCTGTTACCGCGCAATGCCTCGCGCGGCACCCTGATGATGTCTTCGACCGTCGTTCCTTCGACCAGCGCGCCGACAAAAGTACCGATCGGCAACGGTCGGGCCGTGTCGTTGCCCTGGCGCAGCGCATAAGGGTCGTCAATGCGCGCAACGGCGTAGCTCACCCGATTTCGCTCGTCGACGACGCCCTCGGTGCGCGTGATGCGTGCAGCCCAATCGGTCGTCACGCCCCGGTGCCGTGCGGTGAGCGTCGCGCCCGGTCCCTCATCCGGACCGGCCATCTGACCCGGCTGCGGCAAATCGACGTACGCCAGGTCGGACTCGGTGAGGGGCAGGCGAACTTCGGCGAAGTCCGTGGCGAAGGCGACGCCGAGCCGGCTGCCGACGTTTACGTACTGACCGAGATCCGCTTCCTTGGCGCGAACCATGCCGTCGTACGGCAACCGGATGTAAGTGCGCTCGAGGTTGCGTTGCGCCCGCACGAGTTCCGCATTCGCACTGGCGAGCGCGGCGGCGGCGGAAGCATATTCCGATTCCGCCCTGTAACCCTGGCTACGAAGTTTCTCCGCGCCATCGAATTCGATCTGGCGCTGCTTGACCAATGCCTCCGCCTGCCTCAGGGCCACTTCGTAATTTGCAGGGTCGATGCGCATCAGGACTTCGCCCCGCTCGAACACACCCCCGGCGACGAAGTTCGGAGAAACGCTCACGATGGACCCGGAAACTTCGGCGCTCAGCACCGTCTCGGTGCGCGGCCGGACCGTTCCCTGGCTTCTGATCGTGAAATTCACCGTCGACTGATCGAGGTCCATCACCTCGACCAGCAAAGTGACGTCCTCGATCGGCTTGGTTTCAGGCGGTGGCTTCGTCTTCCCCAGAATGAACGCTGCTCCGATCGGTACTACGAGAATAGATACGATCAGGAGGATGCGCTTGACTTTAAACGACATGCATTGGGTTCTCGTGGCTTGAGCCGGCTGGCCGGATTATTGGTGTCGTGAGGAAAGCTAGTACCCTGTCAAGGTGATATTGCTGCATTCAGTTGGCCTGCCAGCGTTCCTGGCAAGGCGCGGCGAGCGCGGTGTAGCACCGCTACATGAGCGAGCCGCAACGCCGCCAGGGGCGCTGTCAGGCCAACCCGGAGGGCGCCCGCTGAATGCAGCAATATCACCTTGACAGGGTACTAGATCAATCAGACCGTATTTGGTTCACGCATTATGCCCGACTTCGGTCTGAAATCGTCACCTCAGACCGCCCGCCGCCGGCACTGGCACCCTCACGCGGGTCGAGCGCCACGCATCCCAGCTGAAGACGATTACCGCCGTCCAGATCAGCGTAAAGCAAATGACGTGCGGCACGGTCAGTACCTCGCCGTAGGCAAGGCCGACGAGAAATTGGAGGGTTGGGGCAATGAACTGCATGATCCCTATCGTCGACAGCCTGAGGCGCCGGGCCGCCAGCGCGAAACAAAGCAGAGGGACGACGGTCAGCGGACCGGCCAGCATCAGCCCTCCGACCATGCCCGGATCTTCCGGACGAAACCAGGATTCGCCCGCCAGCATCAGCCAGATCAGGTAGGCAAGCGACATCGGAAACAGCAGCACCGTCTCGATGAAGAGCCCCGGCATGCCACCCACCACGACCCTGCTTCGGATCACGCCGTAGGTGGTGAACGAAACAGCAAGCGTCAGTGAAATGATCGGAAATTCTCCGCCACTGACGGTCAGCACCGCCACGCCGAGTCCCGCCAGAAATACCGCGGTGGTCTGGAACCTTCTGAGCCGCTCCCGAAGCACGATGACACCGATCACCACGTACATCAGCGGATTGATGTAGTAACCGAGGCTCGCCTGGAATATCTGACCCCGCTGCACGGCGGTAATGTAAACGAGCCAGTTGATGGCAATGAAGACCGCGGCAAGCGCGAGCAATGCCAGGGTACGCCGGTGCGTCACCGCCCGTTTGACTTCCGGCCACTGTCGTCGCGCCAGAATGATGATCGCACCGAAAGGCACGGCCCACACGATCCTGTGCGCCAGGACTTCCAGCGCGGGCACCACGTCGACCAGCTTGAAGTAGATCGGGAGAAAGCCCCAGATCGTGTAGGCCAGCAGCGCGGTGATTATGCCGTTGCGCGTGCGGTCGGCGCCGGATTCGATGTCGTCGGAAATGGCTGGTACTCGGATCTGGATCGTTGCGAAGGAATCGGCGTCAGCTTCCTTCCATACGGGTGAGCAGCAGTCGGGCGAGTTCCTGGTAGGGTGCGCGGTTTTCATCGTCCCGGAGGGGCTTGACCTGCAGGGTGCGGCCGGCGCGGTTTGCGAACAGGCCAACGTCGGTCCACACGGCGGAGTCGCCGATGCCCTGCACGAAACGAGCGTTGATGGACTCGCCCAGTTCCCGTTCAAGGCTGTCGACGCGAGTTTGCAGGTCTGCCGAGTACGAATGCACCTCGTACTCCACGAACGGCTCTTCTGTGGCTGCATCGATCCAGGTGCAGTGCCGCAGAGACGCGGATTCGCCGTCCGCGGCCAGGGAGTTGACGAAGATCTGTTGCAGGTCGATCTGCCGGACGAGCTCGCAGGCCGGCTTCTCGGGCGGTTCGTCGACGGTGACCTGTTGCTCGGCAATCTCCTCTCCGCATGCGGCGACGAGCAGGAATCCGGCCACAAGTCCGATCCCGACCGTGCGTCTACCTCTCATTCCTGCCTCCCGTCACGAACACGCGAATCAGCCTACGCTCGTGAAGCAGCGAAATCCAGACGACGCCACACGCTCTGCCGGCCATCGCTCAGGCGTACTGTCTTACGATGGCGAGGAACGCCTCTCCGTAGCGCTCGAGCTTCGCCTGCCCCACTCCGTTGATCCCGAGCAGCTCATCCGCGTCTCTCGGCCGATGCGCCATGATCTGCATGAGCGTGGCATCGTGAAAAATCACGTATGGCGGGACCTTGTGCTCGCTGGCGAGGAGCTGCCGGCATCCGCGCAGAGCTTCCCAGAAATCGTGGTCGTCCTCCGCTACCGGCGCTTTGACCTGGCGCGGCTTTTTCACGGGGGCAGGCAGCGCGACATCCCGGCGAAACAGCACGGCCGTTTCGCCTCGCAACAGTGGCCGGCTCTTTTCCGTAAGCACGAGCGCGCCGAAGCGCTCGGCGTCCGCCCGCAAGTAACCCTGTACGATCAGCTGCCGCATGACCGAGCGCCACGCGGTCGCTTCCAGCTCCATGCCGATACCGAAGACGCTCAGGCCGTCGTGCCGGTGTTGCAGCACCTTTTCCGTCTCTTTGCCCCGCAGGACATCGACCACATGGGCGGCGCCGAAGCGTTGGCCCGTTCGGTAAACTGCGGAGAGGAGTTTGCGCGATGCCTCCGTACCATCCCACGTGACGGGCGGCGTCAGACACACGTCGCAGTTGCCGCAATCCTGCTCCTGCCGGTCGCCGAAGTATTCGAGCAACGGGCGCCGGCGGCAACTCGTAACCTCGCACCAGCCGAGCAGGGCATCGAGCTTCAGCCGCTCGTTGCGCTTGTACTCTTCGCCCGCGACGGATTCCTCCATCATCTGTCGCAGGCGAACCACGTCCTGCAGTCCGTATACCATCCACGCATCGGCCGGCTGGCCGTCGCGACCGGCCCTCCCCGTCTCCTGGTAATACGATTCGATGCTCTTCGGCAGATCGAGATGCGCGACGAAGCGGACGTCCGGCTTGTCGATACCCATGCCGAAGGCGATCGTAGCGACGATGACGACGGCGTCCTCCATCACAAAGCGCCTCTGATGCGCCGCCCGGACGTGGCTGGACAACCCGGCGTGGTACGGCAGCGCGGCGAAACCCTGCGTTTGCAGCCACTCCGCCGTCGCTTCGGTTTTCTTGCGGGACAGGCAATAGACGATGCCCGCTTCATTGCGATGACCCGACAGGAATTGCAGCAGTTGCCGCCTGGCGTCCGACTTCGCCTGGACGAGATAACGGATATTCGGACGGTCGAAGCTGCCGACGAAGATGCGAGGATCGCGCAACTCCAGTCGCTCGACAATTTCGCGACGCGTCGGTGCCGTTGCCGTCGCCGTAAGAGCCATACGCGGGACGCCAGGGAACAGAGTGGCCAGACCGTTCAAGGCGAGATAATCGGTACGGAAGTCATGGCCCCACTGCGAAACGCAGTGTGCCTCGTCGATGGCGATCAGTGAGATCGGCAACGAGGCGAGCAACGCCAGGGTTTGCTCCTGCAGCAGACGCTCGGGGGCGATGTACAGCAGTTTCAGGCTCCCCTGCCTGAGCTTCGCTGTGACCCGCTGCTGTTCGTCGAAAGAAAGCGTCGAGTTCAAGTATGCGGCTTCGACGCCGAGTTCCCGTAGTGCCGCAACCTGGTCCTGCATCAGTGCGATGAGCGGCGAAACCACCACGGCCGTGCCGTCGAGGAGCAGCGCGGGGATCTGGTAACAAAGGGATTTACCGCCTCCCGTCGGCATGAGCACGAGCGAATCTTCTCCGGCGAGTGCGGTCGTGATGGCGGCCTCCTGCTCTCCCTGAAAGCGGCTGAAGCCGAATACCTCACGCAATGTCTGATGAATGTCCGCGGTCACCCCATCAGGATACAGAACTTTTGATAGGATGCGCGCTGGCGAAGCCGTGCACAATCGCGGCGAAACCGGGCAAAAGAACAAGGAAAAGCCATGGCGCGGCCGTCAGATCGACTTGGCGATCGGATAGGAGAGCTGAAAATCGACCGGAGCGGCCCGCCCGCCGCCGGCGGAGGCTGGCGGTGGGTCGCGGGGCCGGCCGCGCTGCTGCTGGTCGGGGTTGCCGTGTGGTGGTTTTTTCTGCGCGCTGCGAGCGGCGCCGTACTCGTCGAGACGGAAACTGTGCGGCGTCCCCCCAGTATTGCATCGGCCAACAGCGTCCTGGACGCATCGGGCTACGTGACGGCGCGGCGCGAAGCGACCGTATCGGCCGAAACCACCGGCAAGGTCGTCGAGGTCATGGTCGAAGAAGGCATGATCGTCGAGGCCGGTCAGATTGTCGCGCGCCTCGACGACACCATTCAGCAGGCCCAGACGCAACTTGCGCGCGCCCAGGCACAGTCGGCACGAGCCGGCCTCGTCGAAACCGAGGCGCAGCTTCGGGCGGCGCGGCTGGAACGAGACCGGCTGCGCGACCTGGCAGAGCGGAAGCTGACCAGCGTTGCGAGCCTGGATGCGGCGGAAGCCAATTACGACGCGCTCGCCGCGCGTCTGGAAACCGGCCGGGAAAACGTCAAGGTCGCCGAGCGCAGCGTCGAACTTTCCGAGAATTCCCTGGCCCATACGGTCATCCGCGCACCATTCGGCGGCGTCGTGGTGTCCAAGGACGCACAACCGGGTGAGATGATCTCGCCGATTTCGGCGGGCGGCGGGTTCACCCGCACCGGAATATGCACTATCGTGGATATGGACTCGCTCGAGATCGAGGTCGATGTCAACGAGGCCTACATAGGTCGCGTGACCAAAGGTCAGCGTGTCAGCGCGACGCTGGATGCGTACCCCGACTGGCAGATTCCGGCCGAGGTGATCGCGATCGTGCCGACGGCCGACCGGCAGAAGGCGACCGTTCGCGTGCGCATCGGCTTCCTCGAGCGCGATCCGAGAGTTCTTCGTGACATGGGCGCCAAAGTGGCCTTCCTGGGAAGCGAAGCGCCCCAAGGGCCCACGGAAGAGATTCGTGGGGTCCTGGTCTCGAGGAATGCGCTTCAGACGGACGATCAGGGCGACTTTGTCTGGCGCGTCAACGGTGACGTCGTCGAGCGGCGGAGCGTTCGGCCCGGCAGCGGCCGCGACCGCGAACGCATTCCGATACTTGAGGGATTGTCGGTTGGCGATACAATCGTCCGTTCGTCCGACCGGCCCCTGCAGCCGGGACAGAAGATAACAATGAACTAGGGCCTGTTTGCAGGCCCTGACGACAAGCTGGAGCGACGATGGACATACTGGCAGAGCTGAAAGGTGTCAGCCGCGTATATCAGAAGGGTAAGGAGCGCGTCGAGGTTCTGCACGAGCTGGACCTCGGGATACCTGAAGGCGACTTCCTGGCCCTCATGGGCCCATCCGGTTCCGGCAAGACCACGCTGCTGAATCTGCTGGGGGGTCTCGACAAACCTACGTCCGGGACGGTGAGCGTCGGTGGCGCCGAACTGTCTTCGATGTCGAACAGCCAGCTGTCCCACTGGCGGTCCACCAACGTGGGTTTCATTTTCCAGTTCTACAATCTCCTGCCGGTTTTGACCGCCAGGAAGAACGTCGAACTGCCGTTGTTGCTGACGAAATTGGGTTCGGCCGAACGTTCCAAGCGCGCCGATATCGCACTGTCGATCGTCGGCCTCGCCGACCGCGCGAAACACTATCCGCGCGAACTGTCGGGCGGACAGGAACAGCGAGTCGCAATTGCGCGAGCCGTGGTGTCGGACCCTACCCTGCTTCTGTGTGACGAGCCGACCGGCGACCTCGACCGCGAAACTGCCGACGAAATCCTGACGTTGTTGCAGATTCTGAACCGCGAACATGGCAAGACGATCGTCATGGTGACGCACGACGCACAGGCTGCGGAGTATGCCAACAGGGTTCTGCATGTCGACAAAGGCAAGCTCGAGGCCCGGGTAGAGGCATGAAGTATTTCGGTTTCATCTGGAAGAACGCATGGCGCAAGAAAGTGCGCACAAGCCTGACGATCATGTCGGTGCTGGTTGCGTTTCTGCTGTATGCGCTGCTCTCGGCGATCGGCTACGCCTTCACCAGCGGCGCGAACCTGGCCGATGCCGAGCGTCTTGTCGTCATCGACAAGATCTCGCTGATCAACCCCCTGCCCGTGAGCTACGGCAGCAGAATCGCAACGACACCCGGCGTCGAATCCGTTACGCACGCCTCCTGGTTCGGCGGCTACTACCAGGACCCGCGCAATCAGATGCCCCAGTTTCCGGTGGAGCCCAGGGAATACTTCGAGATGTATCCGGAACTGAAAATCCCGCCGGAACAACTGGAGGCCTGGGCGAACAACCGGATAGGCCTCGTCGCCGGCGAGGAACTTGCGGCGCAGTTCGGCTGGAATATCGGCGATCGCATACCGCTGCAGGCAACCATCTGGACCAAGGAGGATGGCGGACGGACCTGGGAGTTCGACCTCGAGGGTGTTTTCAGCACTGACGACCCCCGAGGCGGGACCGGCTACATGCTGTTTCATTACGACTACTTCGAGGAAGCGCGGGCGTTCGGCAAGGGCACCGTCGGCTGGTACATCCTGCGCATTGCCGGCGGCGCAAACCCCGTCGAGGTCGCAAATGCCGTCGACACGCAGTTCGCGAACTCGCCGAACGAAACCAAGACCAGTACGGAGCAGGCGTTCGTCGAGTCGTTTTCCAAACAATTCGGGAACATTGCGCTGATCGTCACGCTGATACTTGGCGCCGTGTTTTTTACATTGCTGCTCGTCTCGGGAAACACCATGGCTCAGTCGGTACGCGAGCGCATCTCGGAGCTCGCCGTCCTGAAGACGCTCGGCTTTCCCGATCGCACCGTGCTCGCCATTGTGCTCAGCGAGTCCATCCTCATCATGCTCATCGGCGGATTGCTCGGTCTTGGTATCGGCTGGGTGGTGGTTCAAGGTCTCGCCAGCACTCTGGGTGCGTTTCTTCCCGGCCTGTTTCTCTCGCCGCAGGCAGCGCTGGCCGCTCTCGGACTGATCGTCGCCGCAGGCACGGCCGCGGGGATATTTCCGGCGCTGAAGGCCAAGCGTCTGTCCATCGTAGACGCGCTGGCTCGCGGATAAGGAATCAAGCAATGGGAGGCATCCGGCAACTCGTCGCCGTTACCTGGCTCAACATCCGCAACGTGCCGCAACGGGCCGGCGCTTCGATGGTTGCCGTCATCGGCGTCGCGGCAGTCGTACTCGTCTTCGCGGCCGTGCTGTCCATGGCGAAAGGCTTCGAGCGCACCATGATTGCGGCCGGCGCCGACGATACGGCGATCGTCATGCGAAGCGGGGCCACCTCCGAGCTGAATAGCGGGTTGTCGCACGAACAGGTGCTGATCGTCGCGAACGCTCCGGGCGTGCTCAAGGATGGAGACACACCGCTGGCGTCCGCGGAGCTTTACGTCGTGGTGGACATCAAGAAAAAGTCGACCAACGAGGAGGCGAACGTGCCGCTTCGCGGTGTTCAGCCGGCGGCGTTCCAGGTGCGCAACAATGTCGAGCTGGTCGAGGGGCGCATGTTCGAGCCGGGCCGGAACGAGTTTGTCGTCGGCCGCGCGGCCCAGCAGGAGTTCGTCGGCCTCGACGTCGGGTCGACCATTCGATTCGGACAAACCGACTGGAACGTGGTGGGCGCATTCTCCGCCGGCGGCAGCGTGTCGGAGTCGGAGCTCTGGACCGACGTCCGCGTGCTGCAGGATGCGTACCGCCGTGGCAACAGCTATCAATCGATACGCGTCAGACTCGAGGACAGGGAGCAGCTGTCGTCACTCGAAACCCTGCTCAAGGACGACCCCCGCATCGATCCCGACGTTCTCAGCGAAAAGGCCTACTACTCCGCGCAGGCCGAACCACTGAGCCGCTTTATCAAGGCGGTTGGCTACCCGCTGACGATACTGATGTCGATCGGTGCAGTGTTCGGGGCGCTCAACTCGATGTACTCCTCGGTCTCGGCGCGCGGAAAGGAAATCGCGACCCTCAGGGCGCTGGGATTCGGTCCCGTGCCCGTGATGGTATCCACGATTGTCGAATCGACGTTACTGGCGGCGGCGGGCGGTGTCATCGGCGGTGCTGCCGCCTTTCTCATATTTAACGGATTTCGGGTGTCCACGCTGAACGGCGCCAGTTTCAGCCAGGTCGTATTCGACTTCGCGGTGACGGGCGACCTGTTGCTGCAGGGTATTGTCGCCGCCCTGATCATCGGCGTTATCGGAGGATTCTTCCCCGCTGTCCGTGCCGCACGGCTGCCGGTTGCACAAGCGCTGCGGGAACTCTAGCGGAACTTGCAGAAGTCCTGATCCAGGCGCTGTAGGAGCCCGCCATTGCGGGCGACACCTGCTTTCGTTCATCGTCACGACCCCCACAGGCGTCGAGGCCGCGCCCGGCGGAGGCGACTCAGCACCACCGATCTGGTCGCCCGCAATGGCGGGCTCCTACAGCGCCTGGATCAGGACGCCCGCTTCGCCCGGGAATCACCCGCCCGCTCCCGCTCGAGCTCTTCCGTGGCTTCCAGCCATTCCGCCTCGGCTTTCGCGAGAGACCAGTCGTTGTCCGTCTGCTCGGCCAGAGTGGCGCGCAATGCGTCCTTATTCGCCGCTTGGTACAGCGTGGGATCGGAAAGCCGC
>Ga0299913_10003438_pt1 | contig 12944 bp, 12 predicted proteins | sample RVTome_9_FD_201360 | JGI IMG/M metagenome (GOLD analysis project Ga0299913, IMG submission 201360) | Soil microbial communities from uranium-contaminated site in the Upper Colorado River Basin, Wyoming, United States - RVT155D38 (version 2) ... | reverse complement strand
TTCCTCGGACACCCGCTGTACGCCGCCGCCGTGGTCCTCGGCTCCTTCCTCGCCTTCGCCGGCCTGGGCAGCGGCATGGCGCCGCGCCTGACGGGCTGGATCGAGGGGCGGGCGCCGCGAGGTCCCCTGCGTCGCTTGCCGGCGCTCTCCCTGCCCGCCGGCGGCGCGGCCCTGCTGACGGCGCTCTACGCCATCGGTCTGACACCCCTCCTGCGCTCGCTGGTCCACCTCCCGGATGCGGCCCGGGTCACCGTCGCCGTGGCCGGCCTCGCTCCCCTCGCCTTCCTCATGGGCATGCCCTTTCCCCTCGGTCTGGCCCGGGCGGCCCAGCGGCACGCCCCGTGGGTCCCCTGGGCTTGGGCGGTGAACGGCTGGGCCTCGGTGGTGTCGGCGGTGCTCGCGACCCTGCTCGGAGTCCACCTCGGCTTCACCGCCGTCCTGGCTGTCGGCGCGGCCCTCTACGGGGTGGCGGCGGCGACTGCGCGGCGGTTGTGAGGGGGTCTTCGAGGTGGCTGCGGGGACCTGCCGCTGCACCCGGGCCGTCCGGGGCAGCTGCGGCCTCGAGTTGAGGCCCCTCCCTGCGGTGGGGGCGACGTTGGAGGCTCGTTCTCGCGACGGACCCCCGCACGTCGTCTCGACCGAAGGGAGAGACCTCAGCTCCGACTCGGAGCCGCCCCGGAGGGTCCGGTGGCGGCGGCAGAACCCTCAGCCGCCACGAAAATCCGCCGGCGTGCGCTCGATTTCGACCCCGACCGACTCGGCGAAGCGCAGCGCGCCGGGCTTCTCGACCCGCACGACGGCGCGCTCGACCCCGTGGCCGACGCAGCAAATACGCGCGATCTCGGTGGCCAGGGCCTCGACCAGGAAGTGGCTCGAGGACTCGACGTAGGCGATGACGTCCTTGGTCAGGGTGCGGTAGTTGGCCGTGTCGGCGATGTCGTCGGTCGCTCCCGCCGGCCCCAGGTCCCCGTGGAGGGCGAGGTGGACGACGATCTCCTGCTCCGTCTCGCGCTCCCAATCGTTGATGCCGACGATGCCGCGGAGCCGGAGCTCCCGGATCAGGATGCGATCACCGCTCGCCATCGTCCTCGCTCCTCTCCGGGGTCCACCTCATCGCTTGGTGCTGCCCAGCAGGTGCTCGCCGCCGTCGACGCTGAGAGCCTCGCCGCTGACGAAGTCGTTGGTCAGGAGGTAGGAAAGCGCGGCCGCGACGTTCGCCGGCCTGCCCGGGCGCCCGAGGGGGACCCGCTCCCCCGTTCGGCGCCATGCATCGCTCCCCTCCGAGACGCCGGGAGGCGGCAGGATCGGTCCCGGGACGATCGCGTTGACGCGAACGCTCGGAGCCAGCTCGAGCGCGGCCGTGCGCGTCAGCTGGAGCAGACCCGCCTTGGCGGCCCCGTGCACGGCGTATCCGCGCCACGGATAGAGACCCGAGAGGTCCACCATGTTGACCACCAGCCCCGCCGGCCCGCCCGCAGAGGCCGCCTGTCCGAGGTGGGGGGCGGCCGACGCCGTCAGCAAGGCCGGAGCCCGCAGGTTGACCGCGAACACCCGATCCCACAGCTCGGCGTCGCTTTCCGCCAGCGGCCGGGACAGGAAGCTGGCGGCGCTGTTGACGAGAACGTCCAGGCGCCCGAAGACGTCGACCACGGCGGAGATCAGGTCGCGCGGGGCGTCCGGCTCGGAGAGCTCGGCCCGGAAGATCTCGGCGGCGGCGCCCCGGTCTCGCAGCTGCGCGGCCGTTCGCCGCGCGGCCTCCTCCGAGCCCCGGTAGTGCACGGCGACGTCGAGGCCCTCCTCGGCGAGACGGAGCGCCAGGGCCTGGCCCAGTCGCTGCGCCGCTCCGGTCACCAGGGCCGTTCGTCGTTCGCCGCCTTCCATGGCGCCGAAACTATCAGCCGGGAGCGCCCGTCATCGCCGCGTAAGGCGCCATCGGCCACTCTGCCTGGCGTGGAAAACGATGAGAGGCGAGAGTCGGAGACCCTCGCCCCTCGAAAACGAGAAGCAACGAGGAGGTTCGAGGTTGGTGGGATCTTCTGGATTCTACTCCGGGCGGTGCCGGAGAATGGGGTGGGACGCTTGAGGTGGGATGGAAATCCCGAAGGACTTCCACTATCATCGGTGGGCCGAATCTCGGTAGGGGAACCTCCCGGATTGGCTCTTTCCGAGCCTCGTTGTTTCAACCGTAACAGCTTGTGACGATTTTCACAAGCCCCCGCGAGGAGGCTCCGATGAGCGCATCCGCACCCGACCCGAGCACCGCGCCGCGACCGAAGATCAAGCAGCTCGAGGTGATGGTCGCCGACGTCATCCGCGAGACGCCGGACACCGCCACCTTGGTGCTCTTCACCGGCAACGATCGCCTCGACTACCAGCCCGGTCACTTCCTGACCGTCCGGCCCCACCAGTTCGGGGCCCTGTGCCGCTTCATCGACTACTTCGAGGACGTCAAGGGGAAAAAGGAGCCGGCCCGAGCCTACTCGCTGGCCTCGGCCCCGCACGAGCGCCACCTGGCGATCACGGTCAAGGAGGAGCGCTACGTCCCGGGGTTGACCAGGTTCCCGCCCTTGCTCTCCCCCCTGCTCGTGCACCGCACGCCCCGCGGCACCCGGATGGAGGTGACCGGATTTGGCGGCCCTTACGTCCTGCCGGACGACCTCGAATCCAGAACCGATCATCTGGTCCACATCTGCGCCGGCTCGGGCAGCGTCCCGAACTTCGCCATCCTCAAGCACGCGCTCGAGCATCTGCCGCGGCTCCGGCACACCTTCGTCTACGGCAACAAGACCCGGGAGGACGTCATCTTCGGCGGCCAGCTCGACTCGCTGGAAGCCGCGCACCCGGACCGCGTGCAGGTGTTCCACGCGCTGTCGCGCGAGGAGGAGCCGGAGAGGCTGGGTCCGCGCTGCCGCCGCGGCCGCGTCGACGAGGCGCTGCTGCGAGAGGTGATCCCGGACCCCACCGCAGTCGAGGTCTTCGCCTGCGGTCCGGCGATCGGGAAGTGGGAGCGCCAGACCGCCGCCGAGCGCAACGAGGAGCCGGTGCCGCGCTTCATGGAGACGGTCGGCGTAGCGCTCGCCGCCATCGGCGTCCCCTCCGACCGCATCCACCGCGAGAGCTACGGTTAGGGCTTCATCCCGCCGCGGTGCGACCGCCCGGGCTCGACCCGCAGGGAGCTGCCCGGCGTGCGCTCGTTGCGCCACGGGCCGACGGTGAAGAGACTGCCGGGGTTGCGATGAAGGAGGTCGTCCAGGGTCTCGCGGTTGGCCGGCGTATCGGCGAAAGCCCCGCCGTGACCCCGGTGGCCGTGGTGACCGTGGTGGCCGGGCAGGACGACCACCGGATAGAGCGGCAGGCCGACCTGCGGCGGCGGCGCCGTCTGCTCGGCGATCCGGGTGAGGGCGAGCAGCTCCATCGCCCGGAGCATGCGCTCCTCACGGACCGCGACGCGACGCCTGGCCTCCTCGTCCTCCACGGCCGCGCGCAGCGCGGCGGCCTGCTCGGGCGGGATCCAGTCGTGGCCCCGTCGCACCCAGCCCCTTCGGGCCATCATTTCGTCGAGCGGCAACCACGCTCCGGTCCCTTCGTCCTGGACGAAGCCGAGGCCGGCGAGCAAAGGCGCCAGCCCCTCCACCGTCGGATCGATCACGGACGCGCGCAGGGCCGCCCGCGCCGCGCCGTGGTCGAGCCCCGCGCCGCGCGCCCAACGCGCCAGCTCCAGCCACTCCCCGGCCGAGGCGTCGGCGCGCGCCAGCGTCTCCCAACGTTCCTCGAACCGGGTCAGCTCGGAGGCCTCGGCCTCGATCCCCGCCACGGCCTGGCGCGGCAGGCTCATCTCGCCGTAGTCGAACCGAATGCGGACCTGGTCGCCGTCGGCCCAGGCCACCACGTCTTCGAAGGCCCGGCCGTTGACCAGGTGGACGGTGTCGGCCCGCGCGACGCCGCTCAGCGCGGCCAATACGACGGCCGGGACCGCCAGCCGACGGACGGAGCTGGAGCGAACGATCGTCATGGTCCTCCTCACACTACAACAGGCGGAAGGGGTCGGTTGTTCCGATAGGCTGGAATACGTTCGCCGCCCGGCGAGGTACGTAGGTGGACCGGTGATCGCCTTTGCCACCCTCTTCTTGGGGCTCGTGCTGGGTGTCCAGACCGTCGAGATGATGGCCTCGGACGACGTCGCACGCGTCGAGATCCTCCTCGACGGACGTCCGGTAGCCGCGATCGAGCACCCGCCGTGGCGGACCGCGGTCGACCTGGGGAGCGCCTTGGAGCCGAGGATCCTCGAGGCCGTAGGCCTGGATCGCCACGGCAAGGAGATCGGGCGCTCGGCGCAGCGGCTGAATCTCCCGCGTCCTCCGGCCGAGCTGGAGGTCCTGCTCGAACCGGGCGAGGACGGACGCGGCAGCGTGGCGCGACTGAGCTGGGACTCCATCGCCGGGGAGACCGAGCCGACGATCAGGGCGTGGCTCGACGGCGTGGAGCTGTCCGTCGTCGACACGCGGCGCCTCGAGCTCCCCGCCCACGACCCCCGGCAGCTGCACTTTCTGCGCGTCGAGGCGACCTTCACGGAGCATTTGGGCACGGTGGCCGAGCGGGTGCTCGGCGGCACCTGGGCCGACCAGCTCAGCGCCCAGCTGACGGCGGTCCCGGTCCACCTCGCGGGCCGCGCCGACCTGCCTGCCGTGCGCCAGCTCGACGGCTGGCTGACGGTCGACGGGCAGGGGGTGCCCGTGCTGGCCGTCGACGACTCTCCGGCCGACCTGATCGTGGTCCGTGACCTCTCCGCCCAGCCCCTGCTCGACGGCCTCGCGTCACTCGACCGGAGCCTCTCGTTCGCCTTCCGCAGCGGCTCGGTCCGCCAGGCCCCGAGCGTGCGCTATGTGGCTCCGCTGAAAGAGGACCAGAGAGTCCGCTTCCTGGCGCCCTACGCCCGGCAGGTTGCCGACATCGACCATACGACGAGCCTCTTCGAGCCGTCCGAGACCTTCACCGCCCACGACGGCGGCCTCTACTGGCTCCTCACCCAGGTGCGGACCCGGACCTCGCCGCCGGACGGCCAGCGTCTGGCCGACGCGGTCGCGGCCGCCGGCATGATGGCCGCAGGCGGCTCGCGCCCGCGCGCCGTCCTGTTGATCCTGGGGCCCGATCCGGTCGATCACAGCGGGCTCGATGCGGAGACGGTTCGCGGATACCTCGAGTCGCTGCGCGTCCCGCTGGTCGTCTGGAGCCTGGGCGGACCGGCGGTGCCCCCGTGGGGACCGGCCGAGGCCCTCGAGTCGCTGACCTCCCTGGAGCGGGCGACCAAGGCGGTGCGGCGGCTGCTCGACCGCCAGCGGATCCTCTGGATCGAGGGCGTCCACCTGCCGCAGCGCATCGAGCTCTCCGCCCGCGCGGCGGAGAGCGTGCATCTCGGGATGTAGGGGTCGATGCGCGCGCTGGCGGTTCCCCTCCTCCTCCTCCTGCAAGCCGGCGGCGCCGGCTCGGCGCCGCGGGAGGGAACCGGGGCCCAGGCTCCCCTCGGCGCACCCTCGGCGTTCGACCTCTCGGCGCCGGAGGAGACGCTGGCGGTCGAAGCCGGAGTGCGGCTGCGTCGCCAGCCCGACGCGGGCTCGCCGCCTCTCGTCACCGTCGAGGCGGGCACCGAGCTGCCGGTCCTCGAGCGCCGGGAGGGGTGGGTTCGGGTGCGCTACCTGGGCTGGGCGGGCTGGGTGCCGGCCTCCGGGAGCGAGCCGGCGGCCGCGGCGCAGACGCCGGCCAAGGCGCTTCCGCGGGAGATCCCCGATCCCGATCTCCTGGCCCTGGCCCTCGCCGGCCTGCTCGAGCCGGCGCGGACGACCACCCTCGGGCCCTTCGCCCTCCACACCGATGCCCCCTCCGGACGCCTGGCCGACCGCCTGCAGGCGGTCGGCGAGAACCTGCCCGAAAGCTACAGCCGCCGCTTCGGCCTCGTCGTCGACGCTCCCCGGGGGGCCGTCGTCCTCTACACCTCGGAGAGCTCCTATCGCGCCTACGCCGGAGCCGCCAACCATCCCGCCCTGCGCACCGCGCGGGGCCACGCGCGGGCCGGCGTCGCCGCCCTCTTCGTCGGTGACGAGGGCGAAGAGCTGCTTCCCGCCTTGCTGATCCACGAGGTCACGCACCTGCTCAACAGCGCGGCGATCGGCTCCAGCCTGCCCGCCTGGCTGGAGGAGGGGCTGGCCAACGACCTGGCCTCCAGCCGCATCGAGCCGGATGGACGGCTCGTCCTGGGCACCTGGGGTGGCGCGTCGACCGTGCAGAACCTCGCCGGCCGGCGCGGCGGCGTCATCGTGCAGCAGCGCGGCGCCCTGGCGTCGCGCCGCCAGCTGCTCGAGGCTTGGCGACGCCGCGCCCTCACCCCCCTGGCCGAGCTGCTCGAGCAGCCCTGGGAGATCTTCGTGGCCGAGCCGCGGCGGGGCGTCCACTATAACCAAGCGACGGCTTTCGTCCGCTACCTGCTCGACGGCGAGGACGGCGCCCTGGCCGACCCCTTCCGCGCCTACCTCGGAGATCTCGCCGACGGCGCCGTCCCGGACGTCGCCCTCCTCGAGCGCGCCCTCGGCCGCAGCGTGGCGCAACTGCAGCGCGGCTTCGACACCTGGCTCGCGCGCCAGGCGATTCTGGGCGCCTCGTAGGGGCGGCTACCGATCGACTCGCGGGCCGTAGAGCCGCGCCGTGTTCTCCTCCACTGCCTCATGGACTCTCTCGATCGGCAGCTCCTTGATCTCGGCGATGGCCCGCAGGGAGATGGCGGCGGCGACCGGCTCGTTGCGCTCCCCCGCCTCGACGCCCAGCACCGGGCTGTCGGTCTCGACCAGGAGGCATTCGAGCGGCAGGCGGCGCACCAGCTTCCGCTTCTGGGGCGAGCGGAGGACGGAGGGCGGCACCGAGAAGAAGTAGCCCGCCTCGACCCCCGGCAGAGCGGAGGCGGCGCGGCCGTCGAAGGCGTGCATCTGGACCCGCCGGGCCCCGCGCGCGACGAGAGCCTCGATGGTCACCCGGCCGGCCGCCCGCGAGTGCACGTTGAGCGGCAGGTCGAGCTCCAGCCCCAGGTCGACGAAGCGCAGAAAGAGCTCGCGTTGCAGCTCCCTCGCTGCGCCCTCCTCCACCTTCCAGTGATCGAGGCCGACCTCTCCGATCGCGACCAGGTCGGCCACCCGTTCGCGCGCGAGCTCGATCACCGCGTCGGCCTCCCGCCGATCGAGACGGGTCGGGAAGAGCCCGGCCGCCGGGAGCACGCGCCCGGGGTGGCGAGCGGCCAGCTCCAGATTGCGGCGGGCGTCTTCGAGGCTCTCGCCCACCGCCACCACGGCCTCGACCCCCGCGGCGGCGGCGCGCTCCAGCACGTCGGTGAGGTCCTGCGCGAAGGCGGAGTCGCAGAGGTGTGCGTGGGTATCGATCATCGAGCGGCGACGGCCTACTGCAGGCGGGCCGTGAAGCCGCCGTCCTCGTCCACCCGGATGCGCAGCACCTGGCTCGAGTCGCCCCGCAGCGCCCCCTGGAGTCGCACCACCTGGGTCGGGACCGGCGGGCTCGAAAGGTAGACGCGCAGATTGACCGGTCCGGCCGGGTGCTCGAGGGTCCGCGAGAAGGAGCCCTCGGTTCCGCGATTGAGCAGGAACCGGGTCTTCTCGACGAAGTGGAACCCCTCGCGGAAGATCTGCCGCTCGTCGGAGTAGATCGTGAGGACGCCCTTCGGACGCTCGCACTGGAAGTCCACGATCAGCTGCGCCACGCGGCCGGCGGACGGTGTCTGCAGGGAGAGCAGGGGCGGCGGCTCCTCGCTGGGTAGATCGAGGGGCACCGCCGGGCGAACGGGCCCTGTCTCGACCGCCACCACCCGGACCTGCTCGGCCTCGCGAGCCTCGAGCTCGCGTCCGAGCCGCGCCGTGCGGGCGTGGTCGGGGACCGCCACCCGGGCCTCGGCGAGAGCCGCACGCGCCTCCCGAAGGCTACCCACGGCCAGGTGGTCCGCCGCCCGGCGCAGCGCGTCGAGCGCCGCCAGCTCGGCGGCCATGGCGCGATCCATAGCCACTCCGCGCTCGGCGAGCTCGGTCATCAGCCGCGCCCGCTGCGACTCCGGACCGAGGACCGTCGCCGTGCGCAGCAGGCCCACGGCCTCCCCGGAACGGCCCGCGTCGAGCTCGACAAGGCCGGCCTGGAGCGCCGCCACGTGGGCAGCCGGCGGCATCGTCACTCCAGGCTCCGGCGCGGCGCGGCGGCTGCCGGCCCACCAGAGCGAGGCTCCCCCGGCCAGCAGCACGACCGCGCCCAGGACCGCCCCGGCGATCACCCTCGTCGCAGGCAGGCGGCGCCGGCCGGCCGCGACCACCGGCGCCACCGGCGCGGCGGAACCGGCCTCCGGCAAGCTCGCGGGCGCCACCGCCGGAACCGGCTTCACCGGCCGGGTCGACGCCGGGTGCCGCCTGCCCGTCTGCGCCAGGCGCAGTTCGCGCGCCATCTCCTCCGCCGATGCGTAGCGATCGTCCCGGTCCTTCTGCAGGGCACGGTCCACGACTGCGGCCACGTCGGGCTCGACATCGTTCAGATAGACGCCGAGGGGCGTGTAGGGCTCGCTGACGATCTTGCGGGTGACCGCCGCGACCGTCTCGCCGGGGAACGGCATCCTGCCGGTCAGCATCTCGTAGAGGACGACCCCCAGGCTGAACAGGTCGCTGCGGTGGTCGATGTCCTCTCCCCGCACGCGCTCCGGGGCCATGTAGTTGGGCGTGCCGAGGAAGCGCATGTCCTCGCTCAGGGCGGAGTCGAGGAGATGGGCGATCCCGAAGTCGGCGATCTTGACCCGGCCGTCGAGCGTCACCAGCAGATTCCCCGGCTTGATGTCGCGGTGGATCACGCCCTGAGCGTGGGCGTGCGCCAGACCGTCCGCCACCTGGGCGGCGAAGTCGAGCGCCGTCTCCTGCGGCAAGGCCGTTCCCCCGTCCAGCAGCGTCGCCAGGTCCGTCCCGTCGACGTACTCCATGGCGATGGAGAGGGCGCGGCCGCCCGGCTCCTCGATGATGTCGTAGATCGAGACGACGTTGGGATGAGAGAGGATCCCCGCCGTCCGCGCCTCGACCACGACGTCGGGACGCGCGCCCTGATCGGGCTGGTCCTGCAGCGCGTCGAACCGCACCGTCTTCAGCGCGATCCGGCGGCCGATGATCGGGTCGCGAGCCAGGTACACGGCCCCCATGGCGCCCCGTCCGATCAGGCGCAGGACCTCGAACCGGCCCTTGTTGCCCGTCTCGATCATTCGAACTCCGCAAAATGCTAGCAGAGCCGTCTCCCGATCGTGTGACCGGCCTCACAGCTGTGCTAGCCTGACCCCGCCGCGACCGCGCGGCCCCGAGCCCGGCCGGGTGCGGGAGAGATCCCCTGACCCCGACGATGCACCTTCCGTCCCGTTGGATCGCGGCACTCCTCTGGCCGGTCGTCGCCTGCGCCGGCAGCGGCGGGGGCGCCGCGACCGACACCGGCCGCTTCAACGTCGTCTTGATCTCGATCGACACCCTGCGCGGCGACCACCTGGGCTGCTACGGGTACGACAAGCCGACGTCGCCGACGTTGGATGCCCTGTGCAGCGAGGGCGTCGTGTTCACGCAGGCCATCGCCCAGGCGCCGTCCACCCTCCACTCCCACGCCTCGCTCCTGACCTCCCAGATCCCGCACCATCACGGGGCCTCATGGGCGGCCCGCACACCGCTGGCCGAGGAGGCCGTCTCCCTCGCCGAGGTGCTGGCCGGCGCCGGCTACGCGACCGCGGCGTTCACCGGCGGCGGCCAGATGGACGAGATCTTCGGCCTCGACCAGGGCTTCGATCTCTACGAACAACCCGCAGTGCCGCGCTTCGCCGATACCGTGCGGGCCGCGATCCCCTGGCTCACGGGGCTGGCGTCGGAGCGCTTCTTCCTCTTCCTCCACTCGTACGAGACCCACCATCCCTACGAGCCGGACGCCTCGTATCTCGAGGCGGTGGGCGACGACTACGACGGTCCCCTGCCGGACGCGATCTCGCTGGACCTCCTGCTGCAGATCAACAGCGGAGAGATCGCTTTCGACGACGCCGATCTGGCCCACGTGGTGACCACTTACGATGCCGAGATCCGCTCGATGGACGACGGCCTGGCCCTCCTGCTGGACACCCTGCGGCGGCTCGGAGCGCTCGACCGGACCCTCCTCGTCTTCACCTCGGACCACGGCGAGGAGTTCGGGGAGCACGGCACGGTGGGCTGGCACTCGCACACGCTCTACGACGAGCTGCTCCGCGTGCCCCTGGTCGTACGCTTCCCTCGCGCCGCTTTCGCGGGTGTCCGGATCGACCGCCAGGTGCGCAGCCTCGACGTCGCCCCGACGGTCCTCGCCGCGGTCGGCCTCGACGCGCCGGCGCCCTTCGAGGGGATCGACCTCGGCGCCCTGGTCCGCGGCGAGCCGGTCGACGAGCTGGTGGCCGTCAGTCGCCAGGACCGACCTCCCGACAAGGACATCGAGTCGGTGCGCACCGAGCCCTGGAAGCTCAACGAAGGCAGGCTCTTCCACCTCGCCGCCGACCCGGGCGAGCTCTGGGACGTCACCGACCACGCCGTCGAGCAGCGGCTCGAGGAGGCCCTCCGAGCGGCGGTGGAGAGCGGCACCGCGCTCGAGGCCGAGGCGGTCGTCCCCACCGGCAAGACCCTGGAAGAGCTCAAGGACCTCGGCTACCTGCAGTGAACCGGGGTCGGTGGCGCTCCGCGCCGCCGGCGAGGAGACTCCGGACGCGTGTGAGCTGTTGCACAGCGGCGGCGTCCCTGCTGGGGGATGCTGGGCACAGCTTCGATACCCTCCTTCATTTCCCCCGAAGCTGGCGAGAGGTCCCTCCTACCACCTCTCGCCGTTTTTTTTCGGCCCCGGAACAAGGGTCCCGCCTCCCTCGTAGGAAAGAACGGACCGTCGTGCGAAAGGGGAGGGAACCGATGACTGGACCGATCTCCGGAGGCCTGCGGCGCTCGCGCCGCCACCGCATCCTGGGAGGGGTGTGCGGCGGCCTGGCCGAGTGGCTGGGCTGGAACGTGACCGGCGTGCGCGTGCTCTACGTCGTGCTGTCGCTGGTCTCCGCGGGCTTCCCGGGCATCCTCGTCTACATCATCCTGTGGATCGTGATGCCCGACGAAAGTGCCTGAGCCCGTTCACCTTGACACTCTCCGACGCCACCAGTAGCCTGCCGCAACCGTAGGCAGGGGCACTCGAGGTCCCGGAAGCGAAGGAGGCCCGTTCGTGAACGGCGATCGTCACGCGCAGGAGCAATGGGGGACGCGGATCGGCCTGGTCATGGCGATGGCCGGCAATGCGGTCGGCCTGGGCAACTTCCTCCGCTTCCCCGTGCAGGCCGCGCAGAACGGCGGCGGGACCTTCATGATCCCGTACTTCGTCTCCTTCATCCTGCTCGGCATCCCGATGATGTGGATCGAGTGGGGCGTCGGTCGCTACGGCGGGACCTTCGGCCACGGCTCCGTGCCGGGCATGTTCGACGTCCTCACCGACCGCAAGCGCAAGTGGGCGAAGTACGTCGGCGTGTTGGGCGTGGTGATGCCTCTGGTGGTGTTCATCTACTACACCTACATCGTGGCCTGGATGTTGGCCTTCAGCTTCTTCAGCCTCACCGGGGACTACTTCGGACTCGGTGACGTCGCCGAGATGCGGCAGTACCTCTATTCCTTCCAGGACATCTACGACGGCTCTACCCACGGCGGCTGGGTGGCGTTGCTCTTCTTCGCCCTCACCATCGCCTTCGTGGCGTGGGTGCTCGGCCGCGGCATCAGCGGCGGCATCGAGAAGCTGGCGCTCATTGGCATGCCGGTCCTCTTCCTCTTCGCTTTCATCCTCGTCTGGCGTGTCCTCACCCTGCCGCCGGCCGCGGGCACCGCCGCGGAAGGGCTCGAGTTCATCTGGAGCCCGGACTGGCAGGCCCTGGGCAACGCCAGGGTCTGGATCGCTGCGGCGGGCCAGATGTTCTTCACCCTTTCGGTGGGCATGGGCTCGATCCAGACCTATGCGTCCTACCTGCGCAAGAACGACGACGTGACCCTGACCGGGCTGTCGACCGCCGCCACCAACGAGTTCGCCGAAGTGGTGCTCGGCGGCACCATCGCGATCCCCGCGGCGGTGGTCTTCTTCGGCGTCGCGGGAGCGACGCAGATCGCCCTGGGGGGCAGCTTCGACCTCGGCATCGTGGCCATGGGAGTCGTCTTCCAGGGCCTTCCGGGGGCCGAGATCTGGGGCCGGCTGGCCGGCTTCCTCTGGTTCTTCCTGCTCTTCGTCGCCGGCATCACCTCCAGCGTGGCCCTGGCCAGCCCGACGATCGCCTTCCTGCAGGAGGAGCTCGGCCTGACGCGGCGCAAGGCCGCCCGGGCGGTCGCCGCCCTGGGTCTCGGTCTCGGCCTCTTCCACGTCGTCTTCTACCGCTTCGGCGTGTTGGCCGAATGGGACTACTGGGCCGGCACCTTCGGCCTGGTCGTCTTCGCCACTATCGAGATCGTCCTCTTCGCCTGGATCTTCGGAATGGACCGCGGGTGGGAGGAGCTCCACCGCGGAGCCGACCTCAAGATCCCCGGCATCTACAAGCCGATCATGCGCTACGTGACCCCCGTCTTCCTCTTCGTCATGCTCGGGTGGTGGACCTGGACGGAGGCCGTCCCCACCCTGCTCATGGAGACCGTCACCGAGCGCGGCAACATCCCCTACCTCTGGGTCAGCCGCTCGCTGATGGTCCTCCTGCTGTTGATCGGCGTCTGGCTGGTGCGCCGCTCCTGGCAGGAGAAGGCCCGCGGAGCTCCCCGATGAGCACGTTCGCCCTCGCCTTCATGCTGATCAGCATGGGCCTGGTGACGGTCCTCACCGTCTACTGCCTCTACCGCACCCTGCGCGGGAAGTAGGCTTCGCCGGAT